>Ga0116227_10010327_pt1 | contig 16386 bp, 12 predicted proteins | sample S1TSphgellanicum_FD_89693 | JGI IMG/M metagenome (GOLD analysis project Ga0116227, IMG submission 89693) | Host-associated microbial communities from peat moss isolated from Minnesota, USA - S1T2_Fb - Sphagnum magellanicum MG | ecosystem: Host-associated > Plants > Peat moss > Unclassified...
TAACCACGCATCATCTCGTCGCTACCCATTTGAGGTAGGAGGTAGAATGGGATGTCTTTTCCCTGTATGGAATGAATCAATCCATTTACACCCAATACAAATTTGGAGGATAAGGACCAGAAATTGCGGACATTTAATCGGATGAGGCTCCCGGTAAAATTTTCAGCACCCCAAAAGTCCGGCGCATATTGATAAGTAAGTCTGCCCATAAAACCTTTAGTGGTGTAATTATTTGAGTTTCGGGTGTCGTAGCTTTGTGACAGACCTATGTAAACTACCGATCCACCCAACTTTTGGCGCAGGCTGGGATCTGTTGAAAAGATGCCGCCAACCTCTTTATCTTCGAAATGGTAGTTTTCAAATCCGGCAGATATTCCGGTGTATAAATGAGACGCCATTCTTTTTTCGGCTTCGAGCAATATCCTTATCTGTTTTTGAATCAGACGATCTTCATTGCTGGCCAGCGTTTCATTACCTATCCCATAGAAATTAAAAGGCATGCTTCTGAATCTGGTTTCTGTGATGTAGTGGTAGTCGTTATTTTTAGTCCAGATGTCACTTTTTAAAGAAAAATTATATTGTCCTTTGGTCGACCAGGAAGCGATACCCACAAAGTTTGAACTCCGGTTAGTCATGTCTTTTCTGTCCAAATAAGTAGAATAAATTGCGCCCAGTCCGAATTCCATGCCAATCTCCTGTGTGTACCTGAGTACAGGTACAGGCATAAAACTCGCCCTGCGGGAGGAATCTGCTTTATTGGAGAGGTATCTTTCTATCAGCTTTTTCTGAGCGGCAGCAATTGTTGTGGAAAGCAAGAACAGGATCGCGCAAATTGATGTTTTCTTCATTGGGGGACTAAAGTAAAGGAATTTTTAAAATATCCGATCTCATAAGCAAGTTTAAGGCCATTATTATGCTCATAGGAAGGTGAATGTAAAGCAAAACCGGTAAATGATAGAATTTATGCTATTTTTGCAGCAACAAAATAAAGATGACAATGAGTACAACAAGAGGACCAATATCACAGTTCATGGAGCGCAATTATCTCCATTTCAATGCAGCAGCGATGATGGATGCAGCAAAAGGCTACGAGACACATTTGGATGAAGGTGGTAAAATGATGATTACCCTGGCCGGTGCGATGAGTACTGCTGAGTTGGGTATTTCATTGGCAGAAATGATCCGCCAGGATAAGGTTTCTATTATATCGTGTACAGGGGCAAATTTAGAAGAGGACATTATGAACCTTGTTGCGCACTCACATTATAAACGTGTTCCTAATTATCGTGACCTGAGTCCGCAAGATGAATGGGATTTGTTGGAAAACCATTACAATAGGGTAACGGATACTTGTATCCCTGAAGAAGAAGCTTTCCGTAGGTTACAGAAACACATCAATAAAATCTGGAAAGATGCAGAAGCAGCGGGCGAGCGTTATTTTCCGCATGAGTTTATGTATAAGATGTTATTGAGTGGAGATTTAGAACAGTATTATGAAATAGACCCGAAGAACTCCTGGATGCTTGCAGCGGCTGAGAAGAACTTGCCAATCGTAGTTCCGGGATGGGAAGATTCAACGATGGGTAATATTTTCGCTTCCTACGTGATGAAAGGTGAAGTTAAAGCAACTACTGTAAAAGGTGGTATTGAGTATATGGGATACCTGGCTGATTGGTACATTAAGAACAGCGAAGGTAAGGGGATCGGATTTTTTCAGATCGGCGGTGGTATTGCTGGTGATTTCCCGATTTGTGTAGTTCCAATGCTTTATCAGGATATGGAAATGCCTAATATTCCGTTCTGGAGTTATTTCTGCCAGATCTCTGATTCTACAACTTCTTACGGTTCTTATTCAGGAGCTGTTCCGAATGAAAAGATCACCTGGGGTAAGCTGGACATTCATACACCTAAATTTATTGTAGAATCCGATGCAACTATTGTGGCTCCGCTGATCTTTGCATGGATATTAAAAATGTAAATTAAATTTCCAAATCTCTCAGGCGGATGCTGCAAGAAGACAATCGCCAATTTTTCTGAAAATTGGTGATTTTCTTTGTTTAAAGCATAATAACAGCATTGTTTAGATTGATTATAAATTGCATTTACTGTCATTAATTTGTCATTGGTACGTTAATAAGTTTTACTTTTGTGGACGTTTTGGTGAGCAATGTAAGTTCGAACATCAAATACGGTTATAAAGTTTTTTAAAAAATAGCATAAAATACTCATTATGAGGGATATCTCATTGATCATTAGAAGAGTTTGGAAGTCGGCATTCATGTTTACGGCTCTATCTGTTTTAATCGTTTCTGCAACACAAGCGCAAGATGTAGTGGAGGGAAGAAAAATATTTAAAGATAAATGTTCTTCTTGTCACCAGTTAGACCGTAACAGTACTGGTCCGGCACTAACAGCTAAATTGAACGAGCTGGACGAAGCCTGGGCAATCAAATGGATCCGTAACTGGAAAGCTTTGGTTGATGCTGGCGATAAGCAGGCAATCGAAGCTACTAAGTTCTCTCCATCGGAGATGAGCACATTTCCAACGTTAACCGACGAACAGATTAAAAGCGTAATCGCTTACGCAAAAGCCGGCGAGCCTAAAAAAGCAGAGGTTGCTGGTTCAGGTGCTGCTGCTGCTGGATCAGATGAAGTTTCCAGCTTCTCTATAGCAGGTATCGCATTGATCATCATCATATCCATCGCAGTATTGATTGTGTTGGGCCGTGCAGTGAAAATGCTAGAGCGCATGATTCTGAAAAAACAAGGCGTTGAAATTGTTGAAGAAGAGAATTTGTCTTTTGCGGACAATACACGTAGAATGTTTAAGAACAAAAAATTTGTGTTCTTCTTTGTGCTGTTGTTGATTATCGCATTGGGTTCCTTTGGATGGATGGGTATGTGGAATACAGGGGTTCATACTGGTTATCAACCCGTTCAGCCAATTAAATTCTCACATGAGTTGCACGCAGGTACGAACCAGATTGATTGTCAGTATTGTCACGCAGGTGCATTTAAATCAAAAAATGCAACCATACCTTCTGTAAACGTTTGTATGAATTGTCACAAAGCAGTACAGGCTACAGAAAAATATAATGGTGAAATTTCTCCTGAGATCCAAAAGATTTATACTGCAATTGGATATGATCCAAATACTTTAACTTACGATAAATCGAAAGAAAAGCCAGTAGAGTGGGTACGTGTTCACAATTTACCTGATTTCGCTTACTTCAACCACTCACAACACGTAGTAGTTGCTGAAGAGTCGATCAGAAAAGCAAAAGGTTTACAACCGAACGAGCCGGTATGTTTTGCTTGTCACGGTCCTGTTAATACCATGGAAGAGATTTATCAGTATTCTCCGTTAACGATGAAATGGTGTATCAACTGTCACAAAGAGACTAACCTGGAAGTTAAAGGAAATGCATTCTACGACAAGATCATCGAAGCACATGAGAAAATCAAAAAAGGCGAAAAAATTACGCCTGCTGCCTTGGGTGGTTTAGAGTGTGGTAAATGTCACTATTAATAGAGTTTAATAAAAAGAACGTTCGATAAACAGTAATATAGCTTAAATGGAAAGCAATAAAAAATACTGGAAAGGCTTAGAAGAGTATAACAACACTCCGGATTTTGTTGAAAACAACAAGAACGAATTTGCTGAGCCCCTTCCAATAGAAGATGTTTTAAATGAAGCAGGATTAAGTACAGTAACTCCGCGCCGCGACTTTTTAAAAGCGTTAGGTTTTGGGTTAGGTGCGGTAACACTAGCTGCATGTCAGTCAACACCTGTTCATAAGTCAATTCCTTATGTAATTAAACCTGAGGAGGTTGTTCCTGGTATCCCGAATTATTATGTTTCAAGCTTTAAAGGTCACCCGATCACGGTTAAAACCAGAGAAGGTAGGCCAATTAAAATTGAAGCAAATGTGAATGCGGGTGAATTCAACACCGGTACTGATGCGCAAGCGCAAGCTTCTGTATTGGATCTGTATGATGTTTCGAAACTGAAAGCACCGGTATTGTCTGACAACGAAGCAACCTGGTCTAAAATAGATGAGTTTGTAAAGGCAGAGCTAAACAAGGCTCAGGCATCAGGTAAGAAAATCCGTATTGTTTCTTCATCGGTTAACAGTCCTTCTACAAAGAATGTTATTGCTGATTTTGTAACGGCCTATCCAAATACCAAACACGTACAATACGATGCGGTCTCTTATACCGGTATCATCAAAGCAAATGAGAATAGCTTTGGCAAGGCAGTAGTGCCTAAATATAAATTTGACAAAGCGGATCTGATTGTAAGCTTTGCAGCTGATTTCCTGGGTACCTGGATCAGTGGTGAGGAATTTACTGCCCAGTATGTTTCAAACAGAAATCATACTTCGCTAAAAAATGGTAAAATGTCACGTCACTTCCAGTTTGAAGCAGGCATGAGTTTAACTGGTACCAATGCAGATACCCGTGTTCCGATTAAATTATCAGAAGAAGGTCCGGCATTGATTACCCTATATAACGCCATCACAGGAAATAGCCTTGCTGGGGGTGCTTTACCTAATAATGTAACTGCTGATAAGGCATTGAAATTAGTAGCTAAAGAACTGGTACAGAATAAAGGAAAAGCACTGGTAGTTTCTGGTTCTAATGATGTATCTACTCAAATTCTGGTGAATGCGATTAATGCTGCCATCGGTAGTTATGGTACGACCATCGATTTAGATAATCCTTGTAAACTTTACGCTGGTAATGATGCTGAATTTGCAGAATTCATCAATGAGATGAACAGAGGCGAAGTTGCAGCTGTTTTCTTCCTGGATACCAATCCTGGTTATGATGTGGCCAATAATAAGTCCTTTACTGAAGGTTTAGTTAAAGTACCGTTAAGGGTATCTTTCTCTGACCGTAAGGATGAAACTTCAAGTTTGTGTAATGTCATTGCCATTAACCATAACTATTTAGAGGCATGGGGTGATGCAAGTGCTTACGAAGGATCTTATTCCATTGTACAGCCAACAATTAACCCTGTGTTCAACTCACGTCAGGCTGAAGAGAGTTTATTGATCTGGTCTGACAATGCAGTTAAAGAGTACTATCAGTATGTACGCAACAACTGGGAGAAAAATATCCTTCCTTTGTTTGGTACCAGTTGGAAAGATGTATTGCAAAAGGGTTCATTCACAGCCGGACAAAAAACAGCTGGATCCTATAACTTCAGCTTATCATTAGCTGCTGTGATTCCAACGATTATAAATAACAGCAAAGCATTAGCTAAAGATATCGAATTACAGGTTTATGAAAGTATCCCGATGCGTGATGGTAAACATGCCAACAATGCATTTTTACAGGAATTGCCTGATCCGGTTTCTAAAGTAACCTGGGATAACTACATTGCTTTAGCACCTAAATATGCTGAAAAACTAGGATTTAAGGAGTTTGATATTGTATCTGTAAAAGGAGAGAACGGCTATAGCATAGACCTCCCTGTATTAATTCAACCGGGACAAGCACAAGGAACTGCTTCGATTGCTTTAGGATACGGACGTACTAAAGTTGGAAAAGCGGGTGACAATGTGGGTAAAAATGCTTATCCATTTGTAAGTTTCAACAACGGAACTTCGAAATATTCAACTACAGTTAAGTTGACAGCTACCGGCGGAAGAGAAGAATTGGCGCAAACACAAACACACTACTCTTTTGAGGGTAGAAATGTGGTACGTGAAGCTACTTTTGCTGCTTACCAAAAGAATCCTGCTGCTGGTTCTGGAAATGATCATGCTAAACATAAATCTTATGATTTATGGGATAAGTACGAAAAACCAGGTAACAACTGGGTAATGGCAATCGACTTGAATGCTTGTACGGGTTGTGGTTCTTGTATTGTAGCTTGTAACGTAGAAAACAACATTCCTGTTGTAGGTAAAGAAGAAGTACGCAGACGCAGAGAGATGCACTGGATTCGTATTGACCGTTACTACAGCTTTAATCAGGAAGGTGCTGGTCATGCAGAAGGTGCACATGCTAACAATACAGGTATCAATGCAGTAACCAAAGAGAAAGAAATTTCGCATCTGGAAGATAACCAGATGGACAATGTATCTGTAGTTCACCAGCCAATGCTTTGTCAGCACTGCGATCACGCTCCATGTGAAACGGTTTGTCCGGTATTGGCAACGGTTCACTCTTCAGATGGCTTAAACCACATGGCTTATAACCGTTGTGTAGGAACGCGTTATTGCGCAAACAACTGTCCATATAAAGTACGTCGTTTCAACTGGTTTAACTACTGGAACGATTCACGTTTCGACAATTACCTGAACAATGAATTTACACAACTGGTATTGAACCCAGATGTAACTACACGTTCAAGAGGTGTTATGGAGAAATGCTCAATGTGTATCCAACGTATTCAGGCTGGTAAATTGGCTGCTAAAATTGAAAAGCGTCCGTTGAAAGATGGCGATATCAAAATGGCTTGTCAGCAAGCATGTTCTGCAAATGCAATCATATTTGGAGATAGCAATGATCCTAATTCGGAAGTGTCTAAAGCATTACGCAGTGAAAGAATTTACTACGTTTTGGAAGAGATCAGCGTACAACCGGGTATAGGTTATATGACTAAAATTAGAAATACAGACACAACAGTACAAGCGTAAGCTGATATTAAAGAAAATAAATTATGTCAGGACATAACGAATCAATATTAAGAGAACCATTAATCACCGGCAAGAATATCACGTATGCAAAAATTACGGATGATATTTTAATGCCAGTAGAGAACAAGCCAAATAAGGCTTGGTGGATAGGATTTATACTAGCACTTTGCGGGGCTACACTTTGGGTAGTATCTGTAAGTTATACCTTCTGGTTCGGGATCGGAGCATGGGGTTTGAATAAAACAGTAGGCTGGGCCTGGGACATCACCGGTTTCGTGTGGTGGGTTGGTATTGGTCACGCAGGAACATTGATCTCTGCGGTACTCTTGCTCTTCCGTCAGAATTGGCGGAATTCCATTAACCGGTCTGCAGAGGCGATGACGATTTTTGCCGTAATCTGTGCCGCAACGTACGTTGTATCTCACATGGGTAGACCTTGGTTGGCTTATTGGGTACTACCATTGCCAAATCAATTTGGGTCATTATGGGTTAACTTTAACTCGCCATTGGTTTGGGATATGTTTGCCATATCCACTTACTTCTCGGTTTCCTTGTTATTCTGGTATACAGGTTTATTGCCAGATATTGCAACTATTCGTGACCGTGCTACAGGTACCAGAAAAAAAGTATATTCAATTTTATCATTTGGATGGACAGGAAATGTGAAAACCTGGCAACGTTTTGAGGCTGTGTCCTTAATTTTAGCAGGTATCTCAACTCCTTTGGTACTTTCTGTACACACAATCGTATCCATGGACTTTGCAACTTCGGTTATCCCTGGATGGCATACAACCATTTTCCCTCCATATTTCGTTGCGGGTGCGATTTTCTCCGGATTTGCAATGGTGTTAACCTTATTATTGGTTGCACGTAAAGTATTGGGTTTGGAAAACTACATCACCATGTTCCATATTGAATCGATGAATAAGATCATCATTTTAACTGGATCCATCGTAGGTGTAGCGTATTTAACAGAGTTTTTCATCGCCTGGTACTCAGGTTCTGAATACGAGCAATATGCATTTATCAACCGTTCAACCGGTCCATACTGGTGGGCATACTGGATGATGATGACATGTAACGTAATCTCTCCACAATTGTTATGGTTCAAAAAAATCCGCACCAGCATTCCTGCTACATGGATTTTATCTATCGTAGTGAACATTGGTATGTGGTTTGAGCGTTTCGTAATTATTGTAACTTCGTTACACCGGGATTATATTCCGTCAAGTTGGGCGATGTTCTATCCAACATGGGTCGACGTTGGTGTATTCGTTGGATCGATAGGGGTTTTCTTTACCTTATTCCTATTGTTCTTAAGGGTGCTTCCGTCTATCGCGATTGCAGAGGTTAAATTGTTGCTAAAGAGTGCAAGTGAGCAAGCTAAATTGCAACAAATTAAAGAAGGTCATTTAGATAAAACTCACGTTGCAGAATACGTAGAGTCTTTAGATAAATTTGATAGTGTTAAACAAGAAGATTACGCAAAAATATAACAATGAATAATATCAAATATATTTTAGGCAGTTTCGGTGATCCTGATGAGATGATGCATGGCATTGAAAAATTGCAGGAAAACAACATTAAGATACATGATGTTTATACACCAATGCCTATTCACGGCATAGAGGCTAAATTAGGAGTTAAACGTTCAAGGTTAGATATTGCTGCTTTCTTCTTTGGAATAACGGGTACTTGTACCATGCTTTCGTTTGTGTTTTACGCAGCCGTATTAGATTGGCCGGTTAATATCGGTGGTAAGCCTCATTTTGCGTTACCGGATTTTATTCCAATTACGTTTGAGTTGACCATTTTGTTTTGTGCTTTTGGTTTAGTGGGTTCTTATTATGCATCTACGCATTTGTTCCCTGGAAGAGCGCCAAGAGTAATGGATCTAAGGGCAACTGATGACCGATTTATCATCGCAGTTGATGCAAAACAAAATACAGAGCACAATAAAATTGATGATTTATTAAAAGAAGCTGGTGCTTTGGAAGTAAAGCATAATGAAAGGAAGTATATTAGCTATGAATAAGAATAAAGTCGTTTTAGCCTCATTTTGTATTCTTGCAAGTGCTGTTATATTTTCAGCATGCAGAGACAAAAGAAGTACAGGCCTCGAATACGCAAGAAATATGTATGATCCGATTGCATTGAATCCGGATCAGCCCGTTTCTACTACAAATGATGATTTAAAAAGCTTTAAGGGGCAGGCTGCGCAGACGCCACCAGCAAATACCACACCGGTCGGTTTTAACCGATATGATGAGTATCCAAATACTAAAGAAGGATATGAAGCTGCTGGTGCAACACTGGTTAACCCGCTTCCTGTAAATGAGCAGAACCTGGCAGCAGGTAAGCATTACTTTACTGTTTTCTGTTCTCCATGCCATGGAGAAAAAGGAGATGGACAAGGACATTTGGTTAAGATTGAGAAAATCAGCGGAATTCCTTCTTATCATGGTGACGCTAACTCTTCCCGTGGTGGTTTAATGAAAGATTTAACAGCAGGAAAGATTTATCATACGATTTTGTATGGTTTAAATAACATGGGATCGCATGCCTCTCAGCTCTCTCCAGATGAAAGATGGAAAGTAGTGATGTATGTTCAACAATTACAAAAAATACAATAGAAAAGCACAATATAAATGGGAACTCACAATTATAATTTAACTGAGCAGTTTGAGTTTACAGGTAAAGCTAAAAACTTAAGTATAATCGCTATTGTAGTAGGTGTAGCGGCTATAGGTTATGGTTTTTCAGCAGAAGCGCTTCATGAGCGTACTTTTGCGAACCTGTTGCTAATGGCTTATTACTTCGCATGTGTTTGCATGTCGGGCGCATTTTTTCTTGCTGTTCAGTTTGTAGCACAGGCAGGTTGGTCTGCCTCTATTTTACGTGTGCCTCAGGCAATGGCTAAGGCTTTACCAGTTGCCGTGATTATTTTAATCGTGGTAATGGGTTTAGGTTTATATACACATAATTTATATCATCACTGGCATGCTGACGGATTAACTGATCCAAGCAGTCCAAACTATGATAAATTAATCGATGGAAAATCAGCTTTCTTAAACGTACCATTCTTTATGGGCCGCCAGGTAGTATTCCTTGGTATCTATTCCATCTTTGCACTTTTGTTAGCTAAGTTGTCAAACAACGAAGATTTAGAAGGCGGGTTAAATTCGTACACAAAGAGCTTTAAATATTCATGTATATTTTTAGTAATCTACGGTTTTACTACTCCAATATTTGCTTTTGATACTGTGATGTCATTAGAAGCACACTGGTTCTCAACTATGTTTGGTTGGTATAACTTCGCCGCGATGTGGGTAAGTAGTTTAGCTACTATCGCTATTATCCTGATTTTGTTAAAAAAAGCAGGTTACATGGCTTGGATTAATAAAAGCCACCTGCACAATTTAGGTCAGTTTATCTTCGGATTCTCTATTTTCTGGACTTACGTTTGGTTTGCTCAGTTCTTATTGATCTATTATGCAACCATGCCGGAAGAAACAGTATACTTTTACAAAAGATTTGAGCACTATGAGTTCTGGTTCTACCTGAATTTGATCTTGAACTTCTTAGCTCCGGTATTGTTGTTAATGGACAGAGATAACAAAAGACAAGAGAATATCTTATTAACGGTGTCAATTATTGTTCTTTGCGGACACTGGGTTGATTATTACCAGATGATTATGCCTGGAACGGTTGAAGAACACCATGCTTTTGGATTTATTGAGGTCGGAATCGCTGTAGGTTTTGTAGGATTGTTTACCTTTACGGTTTTAAATGCTTTAAGTAAGAAGCCTTTAATTGCTAAGAACCATCCGTTCTTACAGGAAAGTTTAAATCATCACTTGTAATAGGTGATCTGAATAGCATATAATAAAATAATAGTATAATAGAAGTACAGCGTTACTACTTTTAAGGAAATGAGTTTAAGAAAATTTATAAGTAACAAAACAATAGAGGCACTAGCAGTGATTTTAACTGTATTTGCAAATACCAGTGCATTTGCCCAAGAGGCAGGCGCTGCCGCTGCGACCGTAGTAAAACCTGTGGATATGGGCCCGATTTACAAGACGGTTATTTTTTATGCCCTGGCTTTCTTGCTGGTTTGCTTATTTATAGCAATCATCGGAAAAGCACTAACGGTGTATGAATTGACCCGAGAGGCCCAGGATAAACCAAAAGGATTAAACTGGAACAAGATCAACGGAACATTATTTGCCTTGTTCCTGGTTGTCGGTTTATATGGTGTGTATTGGGAGTATACGGTTCATGGTAGCATGATTTTGCCTGAAGCCGCCTCTGAACATGGTAAGAAGATTGACCAAATGTTCAATATCACCCTGATTTTGACCACTATTGTTTTCATTGCTACCCATATTCTGTTATTCACTTTTGCTTATTTCTATAAAAACTCAGGAAAAAGGAAAGCTTATTATTACCCGCACAACAATACCATCGAGCGTGTTTGGACCATTGTTCCAGCCTTAGTTTTGACTGTTTTAGTGTTGATGGGTTTCTTAACGTGGAGGTCTATTTTCTACAAAATCGAAGATCCGAATAACAAACCGATCAGCATTGAGGTTACTTCTTCTCAATTTGCCTGGGCAATTCGTTATGCAGGTCCAGATGGCATCGTTGGTGTTAAAAACTATAAATTGATCAATTCCCTAAACCAACTGGGAATGGACTTTAAAGATAAAAATAACCTCGATGATCAATCGGCCGATGAAATGGTAATTCCAGTAAATAAACCAGTTCGTTTAATTCTGACCAGTAAAGATGTAATTCACAGTTTTTATATGCCTCATTTCAGGGTTCAATTGAACACAGTTCCTGGTATGACTTCTTATTTTGAATTTACGCCAACGATTACCACTGAAGAGATGAAAGCTAAGACCAATGATCCTACTTTCAAATATTTGTTTTTATGTAACAAAATCTGTGGAGATGGTCACTACAAAATGCAAAAAGAAGTTAAAGTGGTTTCTATGGCTGAATATGAAGCTTGGTTGAAGAAACAGCCTACTTATTTAACCGATGACTTGAGAAAGGAATTTAACCTGCCTATGGCCGCGGCAGACCCTGCAGCTAAACCTGTTGACTCTGTAACAAAAGATACAGCAGCGGTTAAAACAAATCAAATAGCTTTAAAATAATTAATACTGGAATAGCACATTATGTCAACTATATCATTACACGATACACATAACCACGATAGCCATGATGATCATGGGCATCACAAAGAGACATTTTTAACGAAATACGTCTTTAGTCAGGATCACAAGATGATTGCTAAGCAGTTCCTGATAACAGGTATTATTATGGCTGTTATTGCAATGGGCCTATCGATATTATTCCGCTTACAACTGGCCTGGCCAGATAAGAACTTCCCTATTTTGGAAACGTTTTTAGGCAAATGGGCTGAAGGTGGTCGGATCAAGCCTGATTTTTATCTGGCATTGGTAACGATACACGGTACCATCATGGTATTCTTTGTATTGACCGCTGGATTGAGTGGTACATTTAGTAACTTATTAATTCCACTTCAAATCGGAGCAAGAGATATGGCCTCGCCATTTCTGAACATGTTATCTTACTGGTTCTTCTTTGCCGCTTGTGTGATTATGATGAGTTCTTTCTTCATACAAACTGGACCAGCGAGTGCTGGATGGACGGTTTATCCTCCATTATCTGCCTTGCCAACTGCCATTAGCGGATCTGGTTTGGGGATGACATTGTGGTTATTCAGTATGATACTTTTCGTAGCTTCGTCTTTAATGGGTGGTATCAACTATGTAAGTACCATCTTGAATATGCGTACCAAAGGTATGGATATGTGGAAAATGCCTTTGACGATTTGGGCATTCTTCTTGACAGCAATTTTGGGTATTTTATCCTTCCCTGTTCTGGTAGCGGGTGTAGTCTTATTGATTTTCGATAGAAGTTTTGGTACCAGTTTTTACCTTTCTGATATTGTTTTGGGTACCCAGGTATTACCAAATGAAGGAGGATCACCAATTTTATGGCAACATTTATTCTGGTTTTTAGGTCACCCTGAAGTATATATCGTAATTATGCCAGCGATGGGTTTGGCTTCAGAGATCATGTCTGTGAATGCAAGGAAACCTATTTTTGGTTATCATGCGATGATTTATTCTTTGATCGGCATTACCATCCTATCGTTTATCGTATGGGGACACCATATGTTCGTAACGGGGATGAATCCATTATTGGGTGGTGTATTTATGATCACCACATTAATCATTGCGGTTCCTTCAGCAGTTAAGACTTTCAACTGGCTGGCCACGTTGTGGCGCGGTAATATTCGCTTTACTCCGGCCATGTTGTTTGCTATTGGTCTGGTTTCTTTCTTTATTTCAGGTGGTTTGACCGGTATTTTCTTAGGTAATGCCTCACTAGACATCAATTTGCATGACACTTATTTTGTAATTGCCCACTTCCACCTGGTAATGGGTTCTGCAGCTATTTTTGGTATGTTGGCTGGTGTTTATCATTATTATCCTAAAATGTTTGGAAGGTTAATGGATGCTAAATTGGGTTACTTACACTTTTGGGTTACCTTTATCTGTGCTTATCTGGTATTCTTCCCATTGCACTTTTTAGGTTTAGACGGTGTTCCAAGGCGTTACTATGCATTTACGGAATTTGAATTTATGCAAAAATGGGTTACTGTTAACATTTTGGTGACCTGGGCTGCAATTATTGCTGCATTGGCTCAAGTGGCTTTCTTGTTCAACTTCTTCTACTCAATATTTAAAGGTAAAAAATCGTCTCAAAACCCTTGGGATGCTAATACCTTAGAGTGGACAACTCCAGTGGAGCGTATCCACGGGAACTGGCCGGGAGAGATTCCAACAGTATACCGTTGGCCGTATGACTATAGCAAGCCTGGTGCTGAAGAAGATTTCATTCCTCAAACTGTTCCTTTCTCTCAAACTATGGCGTCAAATATGCCGCATGATTTTGAGGGCAATAGTGAGTCAGAGCGCATCCAAAGGGAGTGGGAGGCAAAGCATAATTCCACTGCTACAGGTGCATCAAAATTAGACTAGTACATAGTTCCTAATACATCATGGGGTATCTGCAGTAGGTAAATACTTACAACAGATACCTCATTTTTTTTAAATCTAATACACACCATGGTTGCTAAATCTGAAAGGAGATTTATCCGGTTAAACCTGATCACAATAGTTGTAACCCTACTGCTTATCCTAGCAGGAGGGATTGTACGAAGTACAGGTTCAGGCATGGGATGTCCGGATTGGCCAAAGTGTTTTGACCAATACGTGCCACCAACCTCTGTTTCACAGCTTCCGGCCAATTACGATACCAAGTATGTAGCTGAACGGATGGCTAAAAATGAGCGTTTCGCTAAAACCTTAGAGCGAATGGGCAAAGGCCATCTGGCAGATAGCATTAGACATGACGAATCAATTTTACAACACGAGCCTTTTAATGCAGCGAAGACCTGGACAGAATATTTGAATCGTTTGATGGGTGCTTTGACTGGATTTCTTTTGTTAGGTCTGGTCATTTATTCTTTTACCTACCGTAAAAGCGCTAAACGGATTATTACATTGAGCATTTTCAATGTTTTGTTAGTTGGTTTCCAGGCTTGGTTAGGATCTATAGTCGTATCTACCAATTTATTGACCTGGGTGGTTACGGTACACATGCTGCTTGCCTTGGTTATATTGGCAATATTGGTGTATACCTACAATTATGCCATACAATTGAATCAGCAAACCACGGTGATCATGTCTAATATCATTTGGTTGAAGTTACTCATATTTGTATCTATTGGGCTTACAGTAATTCAGATCGTACTAGGTACAGAGGTTAGGGAAGCTATTGATCAGATTTCCAAAAACATGCTCTATAATGGTCGGTCAACCTGGGTGAGCAAAGTGGGCGACATGTTTTCTTACCATAGAGACATGGCCATGTTCGTTTTAATCTCGAATGTGATCATTTATAAAATCGTCAAAGATAAGTTCAACGGAAAGGCGATGTCATTAATGATTGGTAATGCAATTGCCATAGTTCTGATTATCCAGATTGTAACTGGCTTATTATTATCTAACTTTGCACTGCCGCCTTATGCTCAGGCAGCGCATATCCTGTTTTCTACGGTGTTATTTACTTTACAGTATTATTTATACCTATTGGTTTACAGGACCAACACATACAATAAGTAGTATTAATTATATATAAATTGAAACAATTTTTAGCAGATTTTTCTAAGCTCATTAAATTCAGATTAACCTTTCTGGTCGTATTTTCGGCTTCGGTTACTTTTTTGATTGGCTGTCAGGTTCCAATTGACGGAGTAGTGCCAGGCATCAACTGGACAAACTGGTTGATCCTGATTGCTGGTGGATTTTTAGTGACCTCTGCGGCCAATTGTTTTAATGAAGTGATTGAGGTAGACCTAGACAAATTAATGACCAGGACTAAAGATCGTCCAATGCCTGCCGGGCACATGACTACAGGTCAGGGCTTGGTTTCGGGCCTGGTTATGGGGTTATTGGGCACCTGGTTGCTTGGGAAATTAAATATAGAAACCGGATTGTTGTCTGTGTTTTCTATTTTCTTATATGCATTTGCCTATACGCCTTTAAAACGCAAATCTCCAATAGCGGTATTTGTTGGTGCAATTCCTGGTGCCTTGCCGCCACTCATTGGTTATGTGGCTGCGCATGGAAAGATAGATAAGATTGCTGTAATTTTATTTTTTATCCAGTTTGTATGGCAGTTTCCACATTTTTGGGCAATCGCCTGGGTACTGGATGATGACTATAAGAAAGCAGGTTTTAGGTTGTTGCCTACTACCAAAAGGGACAAGACAAGTGCTTTCATTACTTTTTTAAGTACTTTGATTTTGATCCCAGTTAGTTTGTTGCCCACGTTTTATGGTTTTGGTGGATATTACATAGGAGGTGCTTCCCTAATTGCAGGTTTAGTTTTTGCCTGGCTTGGATTTAGGCTTTGGAAAAGCCAGGATTTAGTCAGTGCCAGGAAAGTGATGTTTGGCTCTTTCTTTTATCTGCCCCTGGTGCAGTTGGTTTTGTTGTTTGATTTTTTAGGATAATAATTTAAATATGGTACATACATTAAAAGAACAGGATTTAAGTGCGGGTAAGGGCTTTGATGGTAAACCGAAAAAGTTCCTGGTCTGGCTGTTTATCGTCTCATCAACCATTATGTTTGGTGGCTGGACTAGTTATTACATCGTGTTTGCGGCATCGAAAGGTAAGGGACATGGTTTAGTCTTGCCTGATGTGTTTATTTACAGTACAATTGTGCTGTTGGCGAGCAGTCTCTTCCTCTTTTTGGCAGCTAAGGCTTTGAAGAAGGATAATATCAGCGCACAAAAGGTATTTTTATGGTTAACCCTGGTATTGGGTTTAACTTTTGGTTATCTGCAATTTGATGCCTGGTCGGCTTTGTTCCATACCGGTGCAGTTTTAGTCAATAACAACGCGGCCATTTCGATGATTTATATCGTTTCTGGCTTTCACTTGTTACACATTTTTGCAGGCCTTTGTTTCATCATCAGCAACCTTTTTGGTGCCTATACCGGCTTATCTATAGAAAAGCGCAAATTCCGGATGGAAATTGCTTCGATATTTTGGCATTTTATAGATATATTATGGATATATCTGTATGTTTTTTTACTTTTGAACAGTTAGACTTTTTAACA
>Ga0116227_10010328_pt1 | contig 16385 bp, 13 predicted proteins | sample S1TSphgellanicum_FD_89693 | JGI IMG/M metagenome (GOLD analysis project Ga0116227, IMG submission 89693) | Host-associated microbial communities from peat moss isolated from Minnesota, USA - S1T2_Fb - Sphagnum magellanicum MG | ecosystem: Host-associated > Plants > Peat moss > Unclassified...
AAGAAAGATGGTTTGAGTTGTGTAGTGACCAGAGAAAAGACTTTGCTTTCCCTGATTTCAAAATCCTAACAGGGAGTTAAATTAATATTAGTAAATCTGGCAACAATAATGAAAATAAATATTCTGAATTCCGGAGAAACTTGAGCTTTGAATAGACAGGTAAGTCTATTTTAAAAGGCAAGATGTTCTGAGATAGGATCAATGATTAATCAGCAAAATAGACAGACTATTCTAACTAAAAATTAGGAGAAGAAGGATGGGGCGCATCCCAGGTTTGCAAAAAAATGATCAGTAGTGTGAGCATCTTGCTCACTTAGACTACAAGCGAGCAAGATGCTCGCACTACAAAAATGGGATGCACTCATAATGATGGATGTGTTGATAGTAATATAGAATCCTCCGTTTAGGGAACTAGGTGATAAATGCTCAAATATAAACTAGAAGAAAGACATAAGAGAATTCAGAGAAATAAATTATTACGCCTGTTTTGTTTGTTGACGGTTAAGCGTCAACTGCAATGCAATTGGATATTTTTTATTTGTAAGTCCCTAACCATTGACCGATAATCTTCTGGGTTCAGACTAATTGTAACGATAAGTACTCTTTGTAAATTCATTGGGAAGTGCAAGTAAATTTGCTAGATGTATGATATTCTTAATTTATGGGGAATTACAAGCTCTAAAGCACAAAGGCTCTCCAACCCTGGCGCTGTAGTGAAGAAGTTAAATCCCATGAATGTACCAATTGTTTGATGAACTGATGGTCTGGCTACACAACTTTCAAGCTTGATTGTGAAGTCACTAGATCGGTAGCAGTTCCAAAGTTTTGTCGAGACTTTGGTCTGCTTGTAGTTCATCAATTACTTTTGTGTTAAGTAGGTCGGCACAATAAATACTGGTTCGTAGTTGCGCTGAAGCGCTCCTTTCTGCGAAGACAGCGCAACTACAAACAATATGTAAATTAAAAGTTCAAAAGATGATTATTGATGAAGCATTTAAAAATTAGATATTATTCAAGGATCTGATCTAAATGCCTAAACTGAAAACAACTCGTAAATCTGTTCACGATCGCATCCTGAATACGGCATCAGGCTTGTTTTATCGAGAGGGGATTCGGAATGTTGGTATTGACAGAATCATCGCTGAATCTGGCGTTGCTAAAATGTCGCTTTACAATCATTTCAAGTCAAAAGATGCATTGATTGAAGCATGGCTGCGACAACAGGATGAACAATGGTGCAAATGGCTCAAAACCACGATTGAGCAACGTAGCTCTAACCCATCTCAACAACTGCTAGCAATATTTGATGCATTACGAGAATGGTTTGAGGGACCGGATTTTCGAGGTTGTGCATTCATTAATGCTTCAGTGGAATTAGCGAATCCTGACCACCCTGGATATCGAGTGGCATTGGAGCATCAACAATCGATCTACCGCTACATCAAAAGCCTTGCTCAATCCGCAGAAGTGTCATCACCAGAACAGTTAGCCCGACAACTGCTTCTCCTTATTCAAGGTGCGATCGTGGTTGCGATGATGGAAGGAAGTTGGTCAACTGCTTCACAGGCGAAAAAAGTAGCGACAATACTAATCCAGACTGCATCAAAATCGGGCGTTGCAGGAGGTCTATAATTGAATGGTACTAATAATTACTAGGCACTGTGAATCTTTCAAAACTGCGATCGCTTCTAAATAAAATGTGCATCTGTAGGATTGAATGCCAGCTTAATTGGTTCATGGCGATGCACATTATTAGACATGTGACTCCGAGGTACTCTGGCGATTAAAGTTTCTTCTCCCACCTTAACCCGAATAGTATAAGTCCCTATGCCATGTAAAACTCGTTCCACTAGCCCCTCAATAATTACTGACCACGGTTGCTGTTGATCTAAAGAACTAGCATCATCAAGATAGAAAGCATCGCCAGACAGACAACAGGCTGTGATTGGTGTCTTTACTTCGCCAGGGTAGAAAAACTCTACACTGTTTGCGAGCTTGATCAATGAGCCACGGTTGCTCCGTTCTACCTGGCACGGAATAATATTATCCATCCCTACCAGTCTTGCGAGCTGCTCATTAGCTGGTCGGCGTATCAGCATTTCCAATTTATCATCCTGTATAATACAGCCGTTAAATAGAGCTAACGCCCTCTCAGCAAAATGCAGGATATCGGTAAAGTTATGACTTACTAATATGACTGCCGATTGCCTAGCTTCAGCCCATTGTCTAATTCTCTCGATCATCTGGGCACGTATTCCCACATCTAAAGAGGCGGAAGGCTCATCCAAAAGTAGCAGTTCCGAATCAGCCACTAATCCGCACGCAATACATACCCGCTTGGCTTCACCTCCGGACAGAGAGCGAGCTGACCGATTTGCCAGATGATCGCAGCCAAATGTTGCAAGTGCAGTGTGTACCTTTTGCTTAATCTTGTGCGTTGGTGTTCCTCGAAACTTTAATACTCTGGCAACATTATTAAAAACATTGTCATTCAATAGTAACGTTTCCTGAAATACCAAAGCCGAACGACGACGCAACAACGTTTTATTGGCATTACGGACGTCTTGTCCAAATAATTGCATTTCACCACGGTAAGGTTGCAATAGATTGATCGTTCTTAACAAAGTGCTTTTACCAGCGCCATTGGGACCAAGCACAGCGACTAGTTCGCCAGGACGAACTGCAAAATTTTCAATTGATAGAATGTTTTTGCATCTTTTGCTATCGACGCTCACCTGCCGCATATTTAGGACATACTCATTCATACTCATAGGATTTTATTGTCATGCTGTAGGATAGTCAGCAATACGATAATGGTGGATGTAATGATTAGTAGGATGTACGCGATCGCCATAGCAACATCGTAATTTCCTTTCTCTACTTCCAAAACAATCGCTGTAGTTAGAACTCTTGTTTGTCCCTTGATATTGCCGCCCACCATCATGGATGCACCAACTTCGGAGATGACGCGACCAAAACCAGCTATGACTGCTGCCATTAACCCTAAGCGTGCTTCCTTGATCAGCAACCAGTTAACTTGCCACTGTGTCCCCCCCATTGATAGCAGTCGCCACCTTAGTTTCGGATTAATACTGATAATTGCAGCAAAACTGAAGCCAGCTACAATGGGAAAAGCAATGATTGCTTCGGCGATAATCATCGCTGTAGGTGTATACATCAAGTCAAAGTTTCCTAACGGACCAGACCGCCACAAAAACAGACTGACGACCAAACCGATTACGACTGGCGGTAACCCCATGCCGAAGTTAATCAAACTAGTCAGGGTATGCTTGCCGCCGAAATCCACTAAAGCGAGCCACATTCCTAATGGTAGTCCCAGTAAAATGCTAATGGCTGTGGCTGTTCCAGAGACAAACAATGTCATCGTCATCACTTGGAAAACGTCGCTATTGCCACTGGTTAATAGCTCAAGAGCTTTCATCGCTCCTTCAAGGATTGTATTCACAAATCTGCTTTTCTCAGTTATCAGTGAACTGTTAAAAACCGTAATCTTTTTCCGTTTTACCGCCATCAACATAAAATAGCGGTTGTCCGAACTGTTTTTTTCCGTGCGCTGCAATTAGCGCCTGTCCTTTAGGTGATAAGACAAAATCGGTAAATGCTCTAGCTCCAGCAGTGTTCACCTTGGGGAATTTCTGTGGATTTACTTCCATCACATGGTAGAGATTCAACAGTTTCTTGTCTCCTTCCACTAGTATTGGCAAAGATAGGTTGTGCTTTTGAAATATATATGTTGCCCGATCCGCTAAGGTATATCCTAGTTTTTGATTAGCAACTTGCAAAGTCTGTCCCATTCCAGAACCTGTTTGTTGATACCAACTGCCAGTCGGGGTGATATTTGCCTGTTTCCATAAATCTTTCTCCAGCTTATTAGTGCCTGAGTCATCGCCCCGCGATATGAATAACGCTTGGTTTTTGGCAATGAGAGAGAATGCTTCCACAGCATTCTTTTTTCCTTTAATCCCTGCTTTGTCAGTATCTGGACCGACAATAACAAAGTCATTGTGCATCACCAAATGCCGATTAATGACCGCACCACCTGCTAACACTTTGTGTTCAGCTTTAGGTGAATTGACGAACAGCGCGTCAACTTCGCCTTTTTCAGCTAAGGCTAAAGCCTGTCCCGTGCCGACAGAAACCTTTTTTAGTCTATATCCTGTTTGATTTTCGATAGCTGGAACTAAATCATCTAACAGACCACTGTCCTCAATACTCGTTGTCATCGCCACAATTACATTTCGATTTGTTGAAGACTGTGCATAAGCTGGCTTTTGCAAGACATGCATATTACCAGCTTCAGCGCTAAGAATTGCCAAGCAACAGGCTAAAAACGCAATGAAAATTCTTCTTTGAATCATAAAACCTCAGATAGGTTTGGAAAACCAGAAAATAAATTATCCAAGTTAAGGTTGTTGACTGTTGACTGTCAACGGTCAGCGGTAGAAATTGGATATTTTTTTATATGTTCGTCCCTAAATATTTGCGACAACTTCCCCAATATTGCTTATGTCATAGCCACCGAGAGCCTCTATTTGTGATTGAACTAACCGATGTCCCAAGATACTAAGAAACTGCTTGACTGGTGATTCTTCCAAGTATTCCTTGAAAATCACCAAGTCATACCGCGCTTGATGTAGGGAGATAAATCCCAACCCAAAAGTAGCAGCTACAGATGCCGTACTAACGCCTGCATCAGCAACTCCTGAGACCACGGATAAAGCCACACTGTGATGATTGTGGACGATATGGTCAAATCCTTTAACAATATGTAATGGTATTCCTTCTTCTTCCAATTTACGCTTCAGGAGCAGATGACAGGCGCAACCAGGTTCACGATTGACAATAGTTGCTTTTAGCTTCACTAAATCGGTAACTGTTTTGATCCCAATTGGGTTTCCTGGTTGAACTAAGAGTCCTTCTTCCCAAACCCCAAGGGTGATCAAGACCGCACTCTTACCTCCGACGGCTTCCCGCACGAAGGGAACGTTATATTCCCCAGTTTGCGGAGCGTATAAGTGCATCCCTGCGATGTGAACTTCACCTCGGCATAAACTATGCAAGGCTGTCATGCTGTTGGCATAATAATAATGAACTCTTAGTTGCGGATGCCAACGTTCAGTCGCTTTTGCCAAGAAGGAAATCACAGGCGTACAACCAGCAATCACAACTGTGTTGTGAATTTTGCTGAGATCATCGAAAAGTTGGACTTGGACTTTATTTGTACTAGCCTGGATCTGTGTTTTACCTTTCGGGTATCCTTCTTTTGCGGAGACGCGATCGCTTAGCTTGCTTAAGCGAAGGGGTACGGGGAACGGCAGTTCCTCCTTGGGTAAACTAGCAAGACTTGACGACCCCATCGCAACTGCCGAACCATCAATCGGAATCATTTCGATGCGAAAAGCATCGTTCCCAACTAGGGGATAAGCTATCAATTGATCCCCAACCTTTGCTAGGCTAACAGGCATTTGCTGTCCGCTAGGGACTGATTTGGTTAGAACTGCCTCGACTTCGGGTAAATTCTCCTCTAGCCAGAATAACTCCTCGACTTGGCAGCCAAGCGCCTTGGCTAAACGCAGACTGATAGCAACAGAGGGAGAACATTGTCCCGATTCCACACTACTAATAGCCTGACGAGTTACGCCAGCTATATTCGCCAAATCTTGCTGACTCATGCCCAAGCGAGTTCTAATTGACTTCACGTTGTTGCAAACATTCACATCCAGCTTCATGAGGCTGTATCTCTCGTTTACTTTTTAAACCAGAAGTTTTTACGGTCTTGTAGCATTTGCCTTTCTGAAAGATCGGTTAATGCTTTCGTCAGATCGCTAAAGTACTTGCCGGATTTTTATGGCAAATAAAATTGATTTTTTGCTTGTTTATTTACTACTTTTGTATTTTCCCCTGAAGCAAGTATAACATGCATATCGCCAAAATATTTGCTAAAAAAACTTTTTATCTCTGCATTTTTCTAGCAAAAATGTATTTATAAATACAGATTTTTCAACTGTACGTTCGCTCAATTTGAAAAGTTCAATACATTTAAATATACTAGGACTTACGCATTGACAGAAAATGTCAGATATGTATATGGTATTTTTAGAGCCTCAACGTTTGATTTTTCCACGAATGAGGTCTTCCCATCCACGCTCTGGGGCGTATTGCAATACGCCCTTACAAGTCTGAAACGGTAAAAAATACTAGCGAATAGATCAGAATGATGGGAGAGATTGTCAGGCGGCGAAAGCCAAAAAACAGCTAAAATACTCGTGTTGATTGCTGAAAGCTTGTTCACAACAAGCGTAACATTCAACCTGAGATAAATATGAAGCATGCTCTACCCGCATTTCTCACAAGCGATCGCTACGCTATTACCAAAACCTAAGTCCCGCTTATAGTTTGAGCGTTTTAGATGCAGTGTCAATCATGACAGTCCGTTGAGGGGATATTTTATCTCAAGTCTAAGTGACATAAGCATTTTGGGTAAGTCGTTTAAATCCTTGTGAGAACTCCGGGTCTAGGCGAAACAAAATGGTAGAAAAAATTGCAGCTGTGTTTGATGGTCAAGTGTTCCGCCCGACTGAACCGATTGAGCTACCAGCGAATACCCGTGTACAGATCACCATGCTTTTTTCAAAGCCTTTGCTTACTTTGTTACTTCGGAATTAGCGACCTTGATGGCATTGAGCCAAGATCCCCTTAGTGCAAGATATTAAGCAACGTACTGACTCTCATCCCAAGGAGCAGGTTTTCTTACTTGCGCCCACACAGGACTAGACAAAGCTTCAGACAATTCTTTTGCCAATTCCACCAGCCCCACATAGCCAGCGTAGGCATGATGACGTTCATGGTTAATATCCAAAAAAGGAATTTGGGCTTTGAGTGATGTGTACTGATTGCCAGTCCCAGCAATCAACACATCAGCTTTTGTCTCCTGTAATACTTTTAATAATACCTGGGGAGTTGCTTCAGATAAAACCATCCGATCTTGACCAAGATATCGTTTAATTTTGGCTTTATCCTCTTCTGTTGTCTTGCCATCAGTGATAGCAATAACTTCCATTCCCAGGTCTTTAGCTACTAAGATAAGTGACCAACTTTTGACACCACCAGTAGAAAGAATAATACGCTTACCTTTTAACTGAGAACGGTAAGGAGCTAAGGCAATATCTAGAGCAGCAGTTTCTTCTGCAATTAACTTTTCTGTACGTTCTTGAAGCTCCCGTGCAACAAAACTATTTCCAAGGGATTCGCCTAATGTTGCTGCAACATTACGCAAACAATGGTTTAAGTTTTCCACCCCGTAGAAAGATTCTTCAATATAAGGAATTCCATAACGTTCTGCCATTGTTTGTGCCATTTTTATAGCTACATTTGAGCAAAGCACTACATTCAATTTGGCACGATGAGCATAGCAAACTTCAAGATAGCGAGCATCACCTGTAATTTTGGAGAGAACGCGAATCCCCATTTTCTGTAACAGTGGTAAGATATTCCACGTTTCACCTGCAACGTTATAGTCACCAACGAGATTAATATCAAATGGCGTAGTAAATTCAGGTTCTGCCGTACCGATGACATAATTCAATAAAGTTTCATTGCCGATGCGATTCCCTAAATTTTTACTACCAAAAAATCCAGGCGAATTTACATGGATAACCGGAGTGTTAATTTTCTGTGTAGCCAGTTTACAGACACTATCGATATCATCACCAATCAAAGCGCTAACACAAGTAGCGTAGACAAAAACAGCCGCAGGATTGTAGCGTTGAGCAACATCGAGAATAGCTTTGTACAGCTTCTTTTCACCACCAAAAACGACATCACTCTCAGCCAAGCCAGTAGTGAAAGCAGTTTGGTATAATTTAGAGCCTGATGAAAGGCTACCGTGAGTCGCCCAAGGATTGTGAGTACAAGCAACAGCACCATGTACTAAATGAATAGCATCAGTAATAGCTCCGACAGAAACCATCGCTCCATCAAAAGGACAATTCCCTTGGGTTGCACCTGGTTGTGGTAATTTTGTACAAGTTAGTTTTTTCTTGTCACCAAAATTTATTTTGTTATGTTTGCAAGCTGTTTCGTTGAGTTGTTCGTTGATTGTTACTTGAGTATTTTTCATGTCTTTCCCGGTTCTGGAGATTAATACAAAAGAGTCCTGACTTTTCACGGTTCGTCTTAAAACCCTTGTCGATGCTGGGTGTAGGGTGTAGGGGAAATCATGAAAGTCTTACCACACCCCACCCCTTGGACAATAGTTTCTAAAAACAAAGATGCTTTGATTTGTGTGAAAAAGAAGAAAAACTCTTCTCTTGCTTTGATTTCAATATCTTAACAGGGAATCTAACTAATAATAGTAAATATTACAACAGTTATCTGAATAAATCCCAAATTATTAGTGGTATGGATATCATAAAATAGACAGCTATGTATATATTTATAAAATTAGTTTTATGGGTAGATACTAAAATATTAATAAGTCTATTAGACAGACAATTCTAACTAACAAATGAAGTGAGTAATGATTTAGATACTGCCAGGATTCAGGATTATAGATGTCTCACTTTTAGAGATGGCTGAATTTTACCTCAATACAAATAATGGTTCTTTGCCCGCCCTGCCTATTTATTTCCAGCAATCTTGACCGAATTACCGGCTTCATGTTCTCTTTAACCTTGTGTTTTGAGGGTAATTTAACAACTTTACTTTTGCTTCGCGAGCAAGGGCATAACTCCTTTAGCCAGATGAGTCATCTCTTCAATATCTGGCCAGCCCATAAAAAGATATTGGGTAATACCGATGGCTTTATAGTCGCTAATTGCCTTTGCAATGTTTTCATAAGAACCTACTAAAGCGATCGCGGGAGAACCGAGATAAGGAACAGCACCAGTCCACAAATAAGGAGTTACCCAGGGGGATTGCTCTTTTTCAGACAAAGCAAATACAGATCGGAATCCCTCAGAATCCGATTGGTTGTTAAATTCTTTAATAACTTCTCTTGTGTTATCTCCAAATCTTCCTGCGATCGCTTGAGCTGCTGCTTCTGCTTCTTCTTGAGTTGGGCGAGTAATTAACGAAACTAGTAAGCCAACTTCTTTGCCACAGTCCAATACTGTTTGGATTTGGGGTTGAAGTTTATCTGGTGCATCAGCAAAACGCCAAAGGCAATCAGCATATTTACCAGCAATTTCAGCAGCGAGGGCTGAACTTCCTCCTGTGAAAACGTAAGGTTTACTTCTTTCTGTTGAAACAAAGGGAGTAGTAATTTTACCGTTTTCAATGTGGTAAAAGGTTCCCTTAAAATTAACCTCTCCTTCTTGCTGCCAAAAAGCCTTACATATAGCCAGAAACTCGGCTGCTCTTTGGTATCTCTCATCATAGTTTAAAAAGTCACCGTAATATCGAAGTTCTTGAGGAGAGCGTCCACTAACTATATTGACATGTACCCTACCATTGACCAAGCAAGATAAAGTATTTATTTGTTGTACAAATAAAGTTGGAGAAATCAAACCTGGTCTTACAGCCACCATAAATTTAATCTTTTTGGTCTTTTGACCAAGCATTACTGAAAGCAAAAGCGGATCGGGTCTGGTAAAGCCAATTGCCATGAGCATAGAATCAATCCCGCACTCTTCTGCTCGTTGACACAAAGCAATCTGACTCTCAAAGTTGGGAATACCCGATTGAGCAACCCAAGATTTAGATCTTCTAAATGTATCTCCTGCTTGAGAAAGGCTCCAATGGAATCTTAAAGGTTTTCCCATAATTGAGTTTCTTTTTTATCTTTCTGATAACTTAAACACCCCATCAGTTCAACAGCGACCATCTCGAACTACTGAAATAACGAAGAATCCACAGCTAACTAGTACAGCATGGCGTAAATAAACATACCATACCCTGCGGGAAGCCCTTCGGTCTACTGTTAGGGCGCAAAAGCCCAGAATACAATTATGAGTGACTTTTGAATGAGTGACGAACGCGCAGCGGTACTAGTGCTTGGCAGCGGAAATAGTCCGATAGTTTATAATCCTCTGTTAGGATCAACTCAACAGAGGCAATAATTAGGTGCGCGGACCGAAACCAACATCAATTAAGCAACTAGGGTTAGTAATAAATCCCTGACATAGGGCAGCTAAAATTTGGCTGTTTTTTCCCAAGTATATTCCTTCAGGGATAAAATTCCTTCGATATCAAATTTTCGATGGCAAGTATTTTATCAAGTTCATGCTCTCAGCCAACTTTTCTGGTACAATCAACCAATAGCTTTGGTAGAGTCGAGTAGGGGTATTACCCCCTGACCCTCTCTGTTCGATCCGGACGTGCCACTTTCACGGCATCCGGCTCTCGATTGTCTAGCTTGGGGTTTCTCTGTTACATTTACTCCATCACAGTCCTTGACTGCTTCAGCTAAACATAACCTTACTTGCCTTTGCGAGTGCCCATGTGGATGTAATCGTGACAGCTTTCATGAAGAGTTGTAAGGTTTTTGACCTTCCAGTTTCCATGATTGCCATCAATATGATGGAGGTGTACCCTTTCATCCCCATTGAGTTTTTACATCGCGAAGTATTCGCGCTTTTAAAATGTATGTCAGTCGTGGTGAGGCTTTCTTCAAAGTATGACTCAAGGACTCAAGAACCAGCAGAGACTTTCTCCCTTCTCTTGCTTAGGTATAGGAGTGCTTTTGCTGTTAGCATGTCTGTTTGCCAGCCTTGCCTATGGAGCGAAAAACATCCCACTATCAAATATTTTCACGGCGTTCACCACATTTGATGATTCTTATGATCACTTGATCATCCTCACAATGCGACTACCGCGCTCGCTCATTGCCATCATGGTGGGAGCAAGTTTGGCGGTAGCGGGAGGACTGATGCAAGGATTAACGCGCAACCCGTTAGCCTCACCTGGTATTTTGGGGATCAACGCGGGTGCAGCGTTGGCTGTGGTCATAGTCGTATTTGGCTTGAACTCGTCTTCACTACCCCTCCACGCCCTAGTTGCCTTTGTTGGAGCCGCGATCGCTGCTGCCACCGTTTATCTGTTAGGCTCCAGGAGTGCAGGTGGTCCAACGCCGCTCAACCTGACAATAGCAGGTGCCGCAGTCAGCGCTATGCTAGCCTCCTTGACCACAGGTACGATGATTGTCAGCCAACGAACGTTGGAAGAAGTTCGCTTCTGGTTGGCAGGTTCATTGGCTGGGCGGGATATCAATCTGTTCTTGACTGTGCTTCCTTTTATGGTAGTGGGACTTGTCAGCGCGTTTGCTCTAGGACAACAGATTAACACCCTCAGCTTGGGAGAAGATGTGGCGGTGGGACTGGGTCAAAAAACAGGATTCGTCAAAATCGCTACTGCTTTAACCGTGGTAATACTAGCAGGTAGTTCAGTGGCTTTGGCCGGACCAATTGGTTTTATCGGTCTGATGATTCCCCACGTGACGCGATTTATTGTTGGGTTGGATTATCGCTGGGTTCTGCCGATCTCGGCAGTACTGGGAGCAACATTACTGCTATTAGCTGACCTCGCATCGAGGTGGATTCTGCGACCACAGGAATTGCCAGTCGGAATCATGACAGCGTTGCTGGGTGGACCATTCTTTCTCTACCTGATTCGATGGAGGATCAAACGCTGATGAAAAGTTGGCAGTACTTGCAGTTTTGGCAATTACCACTATCTTGGCGCAAACCTCATGGGCGCTTAAGTCAAGTCATGCTGTTCCTCACGCTGCTGACCCTAGTAGTGACCATAGCAGCATTAACCTACGGAGATTATCCGGTTTCCTGGCTAGATGTTGTCAAAAGCCTGCTCATGTTACCAACGGTAGACCCAGAGTCACCTTGGGTAGTGCATACTTTACGGTTACCTAGGGTACTCCTAGGCTGGTTGGTAGGGATAGCGTTGGGGGTGTCTGGCACGATTTTGCAAGGGCTGACGCGTAATTCCTTGGCAGATCCTGGCATTGTCGGGGTAAATGCGGGGGCAGGGCTGGCAGCAGTGTCCCTGATTATACTTTTCCCGAACGCTCAACTCGCTTTGCCCCTAGCAGCCTTTGGCGGTGGCTTAGGCGTCGCAGTGCTGCTCTATTTACTGGCAGGAACTCAAGGGAATTCACCTCTACGCTTGATTCTCACTGGGGTGGCACTGAGTGCAATTACCAGTGCTTTTACCACTTTACTACTCACTTTTGGGAGAATTAATCAGGTTACTCAGGCACTGGTATGGTTAGTAGGCAGTGTCTCTGGCAAAAGCTGGGAGCATGTCTGGCCTCTTTTGCCTTGGATAGTTGTCCTGATACCATTAGCGATGCTGCGATCGCGATCGCTCAATGCTCTACAATTAGGCTCAGATGTGGCGCGGGGGCTAGGCAGTCGCGTGGAACGGGAGCGTTCTGGGCTACTGTTGATGAGTGTGGCGCTAGCTTCTGCCGCTGTCGCAACGGCAGGTACGATTGGCTTTGTAGGCTTGATATCCCCTCATGTGGGGCGGCGGCTGGTGAGTTCGGATCACGAGAGTTTGATTCCAGTTGCGGCACTGATCGGGGGGCTGTTGGTCATCTGCTCAGATCTTATTGGGAGGTCTGTGTTTTCGCCCACGGAAATCCCCTGCGGGATTATGACCGCTGTTCTTGGCGCACCGTACTTTCTCTTTCTACTGCATTGGAGCCAGAAAAAATGAGCCCTCTGATGAAGCGACCAAATGCTCTCGTAACACGCCATCTTAGTCTGGGTTACGAAGGTAAACCCGTAATTACTCATCTTGACTTGGGGATTCCTGCCGAAAGGATTACTGCGTTAGTTGGTCCGAATGGCTGTGGCAAATCTACCCTACTGCGAGGTCTCGGTCGGCTGCTAAAGCCAACAGCCGGCACTGTCTACTTGGATGGTGCTGCTATTGCTCAACTTTCTACAGGGGCGATCGCAAAACTTCTAGGGATTTTACCTCAATCCCCAGTAGCTCCAGAAGGGCTGACGGTGCGAGATTTGGTAGCAATGGGTAGGTATCCGTATCAGCGCTGGTGGCAGCAGTGGTCGAATCAAGATGAGCGGATGACGCAGGGGGCGCTTTTGATGACAAGGCTGCAAAAACTAGCAGAGCGACCTGTGGATACCCTTTCGGGAGGACAGCGCCAGCGAGCATGGATTGCTATGATCTTGGCGCAGGATACTCAGATTCTGCTGTTGGATGAGCCGACCACCTTCTTAGATCTGGCGCATCAGGTGGAAGTGCTAGAGTTGCTGTGGGAGTTAAACCGGGATCAGGGACGCACTGTGGTCATGGTGTTGCATGACCTGAATCAGGCATGTCGCTATGCCGACCATATAGTGATGCTGCGGGAGGGAGTCGTCTTTGCCCAAGGAGAGCCAACAGAGGTCATGACAGAGGAAATCGTGCAACAGGTGTTTGATTTGGAGTGTCGGATCGTGGCAGATCCAGTGGCGGGGACGCCGATGTGTATTCCCTTAAGTTTCCACGCACGAAGGGTACGGACGGAGTAACCGCAATGGTGAGAAGTTTATTTGTGTTGTCTGTAACCAGCAGAACCATCCAATTCCAGAAACTCAGCCGTCCACTGTAAAGGTATATTAAGGAACTTACTCCCTATTGTCATGCAGCTATCCAGGAATGGTGTTTCTACTCCAGCTAAACGAGCTAAAACCTGTAGGGGAAAACATCCATAAGGAAGATCCTCAACCAAATAGCGATGATGAGGGTTACACAGCGTCGTACTGGAGTAAGCTCCAACCTGCTGCATATGTTCATAAAGGGATGGTCCGGTGGTTCCGTAGGCAATTTGATAGTGGCTCTTGATATCAATTAAGTTGGGCACTTGCAGTGCTTCACCCACTGCCATGCGATCGCAATCTAGGTGGTCAATGAGCGCAACACTACGGGAACCAAGGTTATGGTAGATGTTGTAATCCTCACCAGATTCCCATCTAGCTAATGAAATCAGAAGCAGGGGAAGGTGGATAATATCATTAACTTTATTGAGATTAATTTCTAAAACCGAAGCAGCAGGCCATAAATGACTAAACACAGCTTGGTAAACGGCCACAATCCGATTTGTCATGGTTTGGTTCTGATCTGCTACAAAGAACTTGTTGGTAAGCGTGCTAATCCTGACTCTGTCCTCCGTATTACCACGACTGACAAACGGAGTATTGTTGACATCAGCCACAGCAGGCAACTGTGCCTGAGCTATTCCCAGTCTCTGGAGTACCTTACAAAAAACCCAACCTGCAAAGCGACTAGCACACAGAACCAGAACATTCATTTGGGAATTGATATATTTAGCTAGAATCCTGGCGTAAGGCTCAATGTCTTGACCACGACAACAGATCAGCATGTTCAATGGTAGTTGACCGCCATTTAGTACTGCCAACTCATCAATGTTATTGGAACAAGCTGCAACTGGATAACTTCCAGGAGAAACCGATCCCATTGAGTGAATGGTTCTTGTCTGGGCAACAATGGAAGAACGGCGAGAGAAAAGGTAAACAGTATATCCCTGAGCGCTCAGATATGCCGATGTCGCTAAGCCAATATCTCCTCTCCCTACAACCAGGTAGCTAGTTTGTAACATGGGCATGGCAACTGTATTCATCGACTATTCTTGCAATTGGTCTACGGAGGGTGGGACTTTTCTTGGCGAGTTGGATGGGTGTTGAAATAAGCACGATCAAAGGACTCCCCCAGAATCTCCCGACCGATAGATGACAAAATGCGATCGCTATTATCGTGCAGGACGTAAAATGATAAGTCTCGGAATATTCGCTCTAGAGGACTGGGTTGAATCAGGGAGCGAGCCCCACAAGCGTGTATACATTCGTTCACCGTTTCCACAGCGAGTTGCTCATTCGTGTAACGGGCGCGATTACCTGCAACCTTTGCCTCTAACTCCCGACCTGTTTCCCAGAGAGTAGCTACATGCCGCAGCCAGAAATGCATCGTGTCTATATTGATTGCCGCCTTAGCAATCCGGTGTTGTACGTAGGAATCGTGTCCTTTTTCCTGCTTCTTTATGTGTGCCAAGGCATACTCATAGGCTCCCTCAGCAGCCCCTAGAAAAGCAGCGCCATACTGAGGCGTAAACCGCGTCTGCCACTCTTCAAGGATATACTGTCCTGGATCGCCAATCAGGTTTTCTTTAGGGATGAAAGTCTGCTGAAACCTAACCAAGTAACTAACTGTACCTCTCATCCCAATTGGCTGCCACCAACTATCATCTAAGCTGACACTATCGTCGGATAAATTGCAGGCTAGCATCAGAACTGATGTCGGAGAACTATTGCTATGACGCGAGCCCCCAGCCCCAGCTGGGTTGACAAGGAGAATTGCCCACTGTGCTTCTGGGGCACTGGTGGCGAAGACCTTTGTACCATCAATGATGTAGCCCTCATCTACCACTTGAACAGTTGTGCCAGGGCAGACTTTTTGACCTGGGGTCTCAGACTGGGGTTCTCCACTCCAAGCCGCCCATTTCTCACCACGCTCGACAATGCCCTCAAACCATCGCTTTTTCTGAGACTCATTAGCCATAGCCACCAATAAAACTTGAGCATTCACGTGCCCTTCCCAGCAACGGGCTAGAGATAGATCCACCTTTGCCAGTTCCTTGGTCATCATCCAAAGGGTAAAGATATCGCCATCATGTCCTAACCCCAGACCACCATACTTAGTTGGTACAACAGGTGCATGGAGCCCTGCCTTAAAAAGGTCTTCAAAATCTTCCGCAGGGAAGCTGGCAGTGCAGTCATACCCAGAGGCGCGAGCGGCGAACTTATCACGTGCCAGATCGCTAATGCACTGAATGAGGGTTTGTTTATTGGGAGTTAGATTGAAAATCATTTAAAGAGTTTTGTAGACTATATCCCTTTTGGGCTGGTCACTAGAAAATTGTTTCGCTCTATCTAGAAATCCTCTCTATTTTCCAACACTAACTTTTTTTTGGGCTTGTCCTGAGACTGGATGTACTGCTTGACTATTTCTAATAGCGCTCCTCCACACGAAACAGCGCTCTTGTGAATCACTCCAAAACCGATCTTTCCAGTACACCTCATTGATCTGAGATCTTGCACTATCCTCAATTAGCCTTACTGCCAACCAGTGAAAGCAAAGTCCAAACCGTTTTGGCGAGCTAATTAGGGCTTGCTGAAAAAGGCTCTTAATTGAATCTAGGGTCCACAGATGTTGAAAAATTTGAGTGTTGGCAGTTGCTTCTAAAACTTAGCCTACTTTTTTTTGTAACTGTGCAAGTGTTTTTGGGCATATTTACGTCACATCAACCTCACAGCCTTGCACATATTTGGTGAAAAACCGTTGTAACCTCTTGTCAGATAAGGGTTGTATAGTTCTTCAGCAAGCCC
>Ga0116227_10010330_pt1 | contig 16379 bp, 4 predicted proteins | sample S1TSphgellanicum_FD_89693 | JGI IMG/M metagenome (GOLD analysis project Ga0116227, IMG submission 89693) | Host-associated microbial communities from peat moss isolated from Minnesota, USA - S1T2_Fb - Sphagnum magellanicum MG | ecosystem: Host-associated > Plants > Peat moss > Unclassified...
AAGGTGTAGTGAAACGGAATCCCTTGAAGCTGGTGTAGTGAAATCTTTCTGGGGTCCTAGAGTGAAACGACATCGGAATTTGAATTCATTCTCGGCATTGCTCGAGAATTGTCGAAGGAAAGCTTGGGCAAAGCGGATTACAATGGCTAGGACTGGTGGAGGGGGTTCTGGGTCTGGAGGAGGTGACAACAATGAGGAAAGGTTGAGGAAGATGATTGCTGATCACTTGAGAGATTCAGAGCTCTCTGTAATCAATACTAGGACACCTGAAAGGTTGGCATCCTTGACAGCCATTTTAGGTCAAGCACTGCAAGCATGGTTGATTGCTGGGGAAGCACAAAGAGATGAGGAGGCAAGGAAGGCTGCAGAAGCCAAGGCAACAGAGAAGAAGAGAAAGAAAGATGAGAGAGCAACAACAGGAGCTCTCTCACCTAGAACTCTCGAGAAGAAAAAGAGGAAGGATGAGAGGGATGCCATCAGAAAGGAAAAGCTCGACCTGAAGAAGAAGGAGGAAGAGAGGAAGAAGCTCCCTCTGATAAAATTGGTAGAGGAGGGAATTCCAACTGAGCTGGCATACATTGGGGCGAAAAGCACCATTAGGCACATTGTCTCCACCAACTTTGCACGAGGAGTTGAGTGGGGCACTCTCTCAAAGGCAGAGCAGAAGAAAGTGATAAATCAGGTCAAGGGAGCATTTCGAAATGGAAGAGAGCTTGATTCACAGTGGATTGCAGACAAGATCTGTAATTCAATGTCTCAAGCAAGATACCATGACAGGATGAAGATTCGTGTTCACCTGAGAAACCTGAATGTGTACAGGAACTTGGAGAGGCCGCTTCAGTTTTTAGAAGACATTTGGAATGCCTTCTACCAGTCTGAGGTGCAGTTGAAAACAACAAGGCAGCTGAAGGAGATCACAGAGCAGCTAGCCAAGGCCAAGAAGGCAAGAAAGTTTGGGAGGTCTGACCGTGACCTGAAAGCACTGGAGCTAAAGCTTGCTGAATGCCAATCAGTGGTGGACGAGGTTGGTGATCCACCATTGAAGTTCCTCAAGGCAGCAAAGCGAATGAAAATGGTTCCAAACACCACCCACAAGCTAGGACAAGGTGGCATTCCCGACCTCAAAGCAGCATTTGTAAATACCCTAAACCCTCTCCTCCATTTCTTTCCTGCAAATACTCACATGCTTGTGAGTTTCTGTTAAATCAAACTAGACTGTTTGCGATACCTTTGCGATGCGAATTGCATCGCAAAGACAGGTATATGGAGTTTTGGCCTTTTGGGTTATGATAGTAGATACGATGCGATTTGTTTCGCAATCTGCTTCGCAAGTGTCAGTATGCGAAGGTCTGAACTTCGCAAAAGTGGTCGGAGACTTGAATAGATTCTTTATGCGTTTTTTTTACCTGTTGTATTATGGGGACAGTACAAGAGGTACAAGAGGAAGATCATAGCTACAGAAATGAATATGGGCCAGGAGCGTGGCAAGGAACATCTTTTTCAACATGTTGATGCACTATTGGTGAGTGGGTTTGGTTGGGATTCAATTTGTGTTTGTGTTGAAATTGTTTTCATTTGAATCAAGATTTTCATTTATGGTGTTGACTAAGCTTTGCATGTTGAAATGCAAGCATCTGAGGGTGAGAGTGAGAGCTCTGAGGGCAGCAGTGATGAGGAGGAGAGAGATGAGGAGGAGAGAACAAGTAGCACTACTCCCAATGTGCTACCTGCTCCCAGTGCTACCACTAGCAGTGGACCCAGTTCATTTGCTAGTCAAAATGAAGATTCTGCAGGGGGCAAAGATAAAGAGAATAGGGAGGAGGAGGAGGAGGAGGAGGGGCAGGGGGACGATGAAGAGAGGGAGGAGGATGAGCAGCCTCCCCCTCCACCAAAGAACACTAGGAAGAAAGATTCAAGGAAGAAATCCAAGAGGGGAAGGAGGTCTAGATAAACAGCTAGTGTGTTAGATACCCAAGGGTTGCAAACCCATTTACATTGTAAATTTTGAAATTTTGATATAGATTTTTTTTTTGTGGCCCAAAGTGACCCAAATAAACCCTGCTTCCAAAATAAGAATACAGTGCCATGCTCTTGCGATACAGATTACATCTCAAAACAATTTGAGAGTCATAATTCTTCGCAACACTGCAAAAACCAAAAGACCAATAACACCATGTCACAAACATCACTACACTCTTGGGGGTAAAATCATTCCAGAACACGTTTGCAAAATCTATGATTTCGCAAACTTTTAGCGGCATTCTAAAAATCCCAAAAAATTTGCGTGAGATCTTAAAAGCCTATCGATTTCCAATATAAGATCTAACACAAACTTGTTGGGATTCTCAAAATGCCGCTAAGGGTTTGCGATAGACCTTATTTTGGAAATCGATAGACTTTTGAGTCGATTCGCTAAGTCGTTGCGGCGATGGGTTTGTTGCAAATAGTTTCCGATGTAATGTTAATCGCAAACGGTATATAGAAGCAGTTATAATCGTAAAAGTTTTGGGATTGTATCAAGTTCGGGAGTTGTGAAGGACTTGCGATTGTACGGGTGCGAATGTTATGGTATCGCAAAGGCTTAACAATTTGCAAGGAGTTATGGTTCGCAAATGCGGGTTTTCGGAAACTTCTTTCTTTGTTGTTTGCGATGATATGTGGATCGCAAAATAGCCCCCTATTGTTGTAGTGGTTTTCAAGTTTGTCCATCTTATAGATTTCAATAATGTTGAATGCTTCAACTATTTCATCAAATTTATTTGACTTATCAATGTCACCCACAAGGTGTGACAAACTTTTAGGGAATGGGGATGAGAGCTTGAGCTAGGACATAAATTATACCAAAGAAAATGGGAGATTTGTTTGTTTTTTTTTGTTGGCGTGTTTGAAGCCTCTAAAATAAAGGAGAAATGTTGTTTTGGAGGGTGGTGTGTTTGCAAAAATCAATTCTATTGGCACAAAGGATGAATAATACTACTTAATTGCAATAAAACATGTTTAACAAGCCACTAGGGTCCCAAGGGCCCCCCTTGATGGAAAGAAAATGTCTATGTGTGATAGTGACAAAAATATAAACTTTATACCCTATTCCATTGCATCCATTGATTTTTAATGGACAATATTTGTATCATCAACTTATAATGATTACTGAAGTTAGATAGGGATTTAAATGTTACGTAGATTATTAATTGGTTAACTTTTTAAACAAAATAATGGTGTGTTTTATAATAAGATCATATATTTAATTAATTCTAAAATTTTCAAAACTCTAAAATTAGTAAATGGCCATTTGAAGATTGAACATTTGAAAAGAATCTTTGATTTGGGGGTCACCATAATATGATGTAGCAATAAATATTAATAATGTTTTGCCTCACTAGATGATCCAACAAATGGATGTTTCCAATGTTTTGTTTAAAGTTCAATAAGAAATTTGATTATAACCACCAAGTTAGAAAGTTCAAAATTAGTAATTTAGTCTAGAATTAGTTAAATACATGTTTAAAGTTTAAAAAATTGGCCCAATTTAAATTGAAGCATTCTTATTAGTGTGTAGCTAAATATGAGGCCCATTACACTTATGTAAACCCCCACAAACTTGAAATGGAGGTGTTCAATTTATTTCAAATGCAAATCATATCGTGGTTGACATGCAAACACAACACTTGCATTCTCAACTTGTCTATATTCAACATTGAAATAGAATGGGAAACAAGGATGAAAGTTGAAAAAAAAATCATGGAGTGGACCTTCATAAGTAACATGATTCTTGATGAACCAACATTATAGGTTTTTAACCAAAATTTGTTCATTTTCTAAATTTAGCTTTCCAAACCATTTGGCACAATTGACATAATGGTTTTACAACATGAAGTTTCTCAACTATCAACATATCCATCAAAACAATACCAAGTTTTGTTCTTTTAACTTATACATAATGAGTTCAAGTCTTTCATCACTAACCACTTGCTCAAACAAGAAGTCCAATAAAAATTGCCTTGTATCATTTGAACTAATATGTGCTAATGCACACCACTAGTGATGATCAATTATTTTATATTTTTCTTATGTTTTCATATGGTTTCAATCATTCATCATTATTTATGCCAATGTCAAAATTAATTTGAATTAATATACATTTCATGACATGAAAATGACACATGTTAAATTTTGTTTCATATCCATGTTGGTGGATAGGGAAAAAATAGTGAAATTGTTATAAAATGGATGTAGTTATTAAGAAAGGTGGGAGATCATTATTAAAAAAGTTAATAGGAAAAGGAAGTTGTTATTAAAAAAGAAATGAAGTAGTTAGGCTTGAAAATGAGGTAGTTATTTCTGAAATTGTTTATGGAATGGTCCATGAATGACCATACGAAGGATTCAAAAAAATCTCCCATCTACCAATTCTAATTATTTACTACTAGAATTTTCATCACGAAAACTACCACAACTTTCAATAAACGCTCATTTGGAACTTGTCGATTGTTGGTTGTTATCTATTTCGTTAAGGTGAAAGAGAGATATATTTTTTTAAAACCTCCATCAACAATTACAAAATCCTTTAAGCATTGCAATATTTGGGCCTTTCTTTGTTGTTGCTAAACATAACCCTTTTCTTTTCTATTCAATTTTTACATGCATGTGAAATTCCAAGATCTCATTGCTTGAGGCACAAATTTTTTGACAACATGGTCTCACAAACATTAAATATGAAAGGAATTTTTTCAAATAGTTCAAAAAATATGCCATGTTTTTAGAAGGCCTAGTTGGTGCCTATTTGGTGGAAGGTTTTAAAGGTCTAAGTTGGCAAAAGTTTCTAGAATGTTAATTGACAGAAAATTATAGATATTTTAATTGACAAAATTTTCTAATGGGTTAATTTATATTTTTAATTAATTAATTGGCAAAATGTTCTAAAACATTTAGTTGGCATTTTTCAAAAAAAAAGTTGATGAATTTTTAGAAAATTCCATGCAATAATATAAATTGATGTTTCAAGGACACCACCTTTTAACAATGTCAACACAAGTTGTAATCTATGTACTCCACTTTTATTTCAAGTTTAATTTACATTATGTCTTATTCAAATAATACAAACTTTTGGTTCTTGTTCATTGTTGAATCCTTTGTATCATCAACTTCATATAATCCTTTCCTTGTATTTTTGTTTTGTTCTTAACAAATTGCCAATGGTAATTTTCCCTTTGAATAATTATTTTTAACATCTACCTATGAAGAATGTTAAGAACATTATTGTGATGATCATTTTCTAACAAATCCCCACCTGTCCCATTCTTTTGAAAGAATAGTGAGCATTAAAAATTTCATTAAAACATGGATGATATGAAGACCACACAATCAAAAAACCCAAAAATTTAAAGATCATAGGCTAGAGAGGTGTTTACCATGGGCTTATTATACATTGTCACATAATGTAGAAGTCAATATACATTATATACAACTTCAATCCACATGATCATCTACATACATGAAAAAATCCCTCGTCCACAACCACAATATGGAGTGATGATGATTACTTGCGAAATCAACTTACTCTTGGTGTTTGTTACTATAATTAGACATTGAAATGCAACATGCCCAAGTTTGAGTGCCAACCAACCAATGATATCTTTAAAAGAAATGAACATAAAATACTTCATAATTAATTGAAATAATGACCATTAACCATGAAGGGGAAATAAAACTATAACAAACATGTTCTCCTACATCATAAGAATAACTTTGAATGTCACCACTAACACATGACATTCACCTAATCCCTTACAAGCAACAAGGAAATTGATAAGAAAGTTCCTTTAAGTTGTATGAAAGTCCTTGTATGAACTTGTACAACACAAAATTTTGAAAGTGTGTGAACACATATATATTTGTAATGGTCATTAGGGATCCTTGTCGATGAGAAGAATGCAATGGCCGTAAATAACATTGTAGCAACAACAATCACATTTATTGGAATAATAATTTTTTCGAAGATGGTTTACATGTAGTAATGTTCATATGTTTGTTTAAGAAATTTGCAACATAACTCCTTTTGTTAACATGCACATACATACAATAATCTAAGTGAAACAAAATATTTTATCAATAATATATGTTTAAATAGGCAGAGCTCTTATTGATTAATTTAGAAACTAACATGTGTAAAAATGTTAAAACAAAGTGGAGTGAGTGGTCATGTAGGCAAAGACAAAAATTATGAACTACAATTTTGTAACTAACAATACTACAATGATACTTTGCATCACAATAACTCAACAACTTCTTGTTACTTCAGATTTGACTAAACTAATACATGCTAAAAAAGATCCAAGGGAATGTAAAACACCTATAAGAGAAGAAGTTCAACTACTTGGTTAGTTGTCAAAGAAACCAAAAGAACACTACAAGTAACCTTTCCATGAATTGTAAACTTGTGAACACATTTGTTCTCACAAGTGCATTGACTTGCAACAAATATTATTTTTGTACATGCTTAGAAAACCACAACTTTTGTTGACAAGTATTATTGGTTAATTTAGAAACTAACATAATTAGGTTGATTGATACATAATCCACAAGATAACATAATGAAAAGTAGTTGTTAGATAGAAAGTCTCATTACTTGATTTTATAGATTGTTAGTTGTTGAAGAAACCAAATTAACAAGCGTGCAAGCAAACTTTCCATTTTCTACTATACACATGTTGACACATTTTGTGCAACAAAACATACTATTGTTCATTTTCAACTCTTCACATAAGTCAACAACCAAAGTGGGCATGTTAGTTGCACATCATTACAAATTATCATAAAAGATGAAACAATAATGTTCAACTTCATAATTATGCAATTAAAAAATGCAATACATACATATGACATTGTATTATAAATTTGAAAATAATAATATTATATTTCCAATCTAGATTATTTTCATCTCTATAAGCATGTGATTAAAGGGAAGATTTGCAATCTCTGGTCCAAGGACTTCAAATCTTATTTTATGTTCACTTACTATGATGTTTAAAGTATTAAAAGGAACATTAACATTTAACTTAACAACATTCATAGTAGTATTTGATTCCTAATTTTTATAATGTGAGAATGTTGTTTCTCATAAGATCACATAATTTCATGAATGATAACAAAAAAATGGTAAAAAAAAAAAGAATTATGGGGCACTCTTGTCAAAATTAAAGATTGAGTTAACCCAAAATGCAACAAGCAAACCTAAAAAACCAAAGGTTGAAAAGACATACCAACCAACTAAAGTTACTTGATGTTTGCGAATTTAAAGATTTCAAGATTTTGTTGACATTCAAATCTTTGCTAAAATTAAACCAATTTGTAATAAAGTATGTTGATAAGAAAATAATTTTGTTACAAAAACATGGAACATTTCCTTGGCTAGGTCAATCTACATTTCTTTTATGTATTGTTGGTTAAATATATGTGATGTTATAGGAAATTGATATAATCAATTTTTACAAACAATGCATGCAACATGTAAAATTATGTGTAAAATACGTGAAAGTTGTGTTAGAGGTTTTTGGATTAGAGTATGTGGATATTGAAGATAATCTCACCAATTGGAAGGTAAAAAAAATGTTAAAATAAGTGGTCACAAGGGACCTTGCACCATTTCAAATGTATAAGCATTATTTGAACTTTGAGATAGTGGACACCAACATGTGTTCGGATTTGTTAGTTGAACAAGCTTCCAATTTGATAGAACACATGGTGCGCAACAATACATAAAATGAAAAATCTTTGATTTCAAAAACAACAAATGTAGTATCTACATCATGAACAATTATTATTATTTAAAGTCCACATATTAGTGTGTATACAATTACTTGCAGGCAAGTTTTTTAATTGAGTTTACATCAGTTATAAATTTATTGTTGTGCATGTAGTTTAAAACATTACATTGTCGATTATCCTTTTTGTTGCATGGTTGTAATGTTGATGCACACGATGTTAGTAATTACTTATGTGTAATGAAATGTTATATGCAAGGATTAAGGTTGAGTGTTTGTTGGATAATCAATTGATGCAAAAAAAAAATTTCAACGACATGCACATTGTCCTCCAAACAAAATGAAAAATGATGATTCAAACTTCAAACCATTCCACATGCACTTCATTCTTTAGATTGAATATACCAAGTTACAAGAAAGTATTTAGATGATAGGAAAGAAAAATGTATCATAAAAAAAGTTTAAAGTGAATGCCAAATTATTATATAATGTATTTAGAGGATGCCCCTCATATAATCCAATGTATTGGAAACAACGAAGATAGTATATATAATTATAGTTTGATATATTCTTGTTCACTATTGTAATAAAGGACACAACAATTTTTGTCTTGCACATTATGAAAAAAAAAAGAAAAAATCCACATCACATACCATTGTTGAAAAAGCCATGGCTATCCTTAAAAAAGTCCAAGTTTATGCCACCATACACAAACTTGTTAAACACTTACACCTTGTTGGGATTGTCCTCAAGAAGCATAAGCATGCATCTTTTCAAGCCAATTGCTAGCCTTTTACACCTTGTGAAAAGAGTTGCCTACACATAGATCCCATTGAAAAAGAAATTTTCCACAAAAAAGAATGCAAGAAATAATAAAGGTATTCAAAGTTCCACCTTGGTTCCAAGGTTAACATATTGCATTCCCATAACATTATGTTAGCAAAATTCTATAACATTAGGAATACCTTGAACCTCATCTGTAACTTGCTTATGATTTCACTTGATCAATAAATTTGGCAAGCTATGAGTAGATGATGAAAAGTTAGAACAAAAAAATGAACAAACTAAAGATTAAACATTACATCCGCAAACATAGGGCTATTCCTTCCTTATCATTATCCTCTTCATGATGTTTTTCATCATTTTCATCGTCATTGTCACCTTCCAGCAATATGAAACAAGCTTGATGTAGTAGAATTTGCCATGGTTGTGATTACAAAATTTCTTAGTATATTGCTGATGTCAATAATCATGAAAAAAGTTTAAAAGTTCAATGATCAAAGTGTGGGGAGTAATACCAAAATCAAACATAAAAAGAAGACTAATGATCCATTATTGCAAAATCACCACCACAATCTGCATAATAGGTCTTCATACAAAACATACTTATAACAATGTCAATAGTCAATGTATTTCCAGTATTTATATTACTAGTGGGCCATTTGGTATGAAGACCTATAATAGGCCCCAATGATGAGCATATTATGAAAGGTTTGAGAAAACTCATATCATCAAATGGTTCCATAAACAACATGATTTATAACACTTGCATAATTCAATAACTTTCATTTAATAATACCAACATTCATATCTTTGCTTGCATGCTACTGTGATGGGTCCAATGTTCCTTCAATATTATAAACATTAAAAGATAAAAAAGGGAAAATGACTTGTTGATTTGGAAAAGTTTTGAATTTTTCTAATGACCATCGATTCACATCTAATCAAAAAACATTATGAATAAAGACAAATGGGAATACTTACTAGTAGGTTGATTGTGTGAGTTTTCATGAAATGAAGTCATAAAGTAGGATATATTCTCTCCATTAATGGGTTAGTTTTTCATTAAAATAATAGAAAAAAACCAAGCTTTGAATTCCAATGATTAAACCCACAATGCATAGTAGTGGGAACAAGAAAAAAATAGTGGGAGCAAGAAAAAAATTGCATTTGGTTTGTGGAAACTGCAAATGGCATGACTTGGATCATCGACTCTAGTAGCAAGTCTAAACATTGTTCTAGTTGCATTCATGATTGTACTTCTTGTGGAACTTTATTACTTGATTTGTTGGAAAATAAGGCAATTGTTGGTAGCAAATTTGTGAGTGACCCAAGGGATGATCACCCCTCTTCCCGTTGATCATCTTGACAAGGATCATCTTCATGTCCATGTAACAATAAAAAGTTCATAGTTAGGTTAGATTTCATTCATCCATCCAGTTGCAACAACAATTTGTTGTAACAACCCCGTAGACAAACTTATATTAAATTGTTGCATGCCATGATTTCAACATTTTTTTGGCTTTTTACCTTAAACATCATCAAATCAAATCAAATCAATTGGGTGTTATCTTGGTGTTCTAGTTTACAATTTCATAAAAAAATAGTGGGGGTGGGGTTGGGAGTGCTTGGAGAAGTGACATCAACAACAAGAAATGAAAAAAAACAATCTTAAAACAAAAGGTTCATAAAAGGAAAAAATGTCCTAGTCTAGTACCATGATGACAATGAAAGTTGGCATTGATGTGCAATGTCAATAAGATTGTTACAAAACTTTTCAACTTCTTTGTGTTCATCTTATCCCACTACCTATTCGCTCGCTTGTTCACTTTGTTCCTTCCTTCCACAATAGTTGTAAAGGCATGATAAGTAGGTAGGCACGTAAGAGATGGGGGTGACTAAATGGGGCAAATGACATTAGCCCCCAAAAAAACAAAATTAACCCATAACCAAGTTTGAAGACCTTGATTGGACTTCAAATAAGGACGACTAACATGGCCTCACCACCACCCATAAGCTTTGGAAATCTCACGAAGCTTCCTCCTCAAGTAAAACCCTTACAACCTTTATAATTCACATTATTGTGTGTATTTAATATTGTTAAATGGTAATAGTTGAATGGTGTCAAATAGACAATTGTTGAATGGATGTGGAAATACAAGCAAACAAAACCGTTTAGAACATTCAATATATAAATGATGTCCATTGCATGTGATAAAGTAACCACCATTGATAATCAGAGTTGGATTAACATTCATGCAATGTGCACATGCTGCAAGCGTGATTTTGAGTGCCAATTCTCATTTCTTTCAAATAAATTGCATAAGGTGAAATTACTATTAATTTATTATGAAGGTGCTTATGGATGTAATGACTTTGAAGGCACTCAGCTTGTCCACCAATCTAACATGTTACAAAATTGAATTTATAGTAATAATCGCATGTAATAATATTATTATTATTATTTATTTTTCAAATTTATTTTCCATTTTAAATTGATTTATGGTTGTTGGGGTGAGTGCAAATAAGTTACAATCTTCTGGATAATGTTCATAATAAGGTTGTTTGGAAAATACAAGAAAACTAAACCTCGAGGTTTATAGGAATGTACATTGCACGACAAATGTTTCTTTCTCCATTTTTTTTTTTTCTTTCCTAAGGGTGCAAGTACAGAGATAGGAACCAAAAACCATGTCAAACAATGGTGAGAACTGTGACCTTTTTTACATATGTTCTTTTTTTTTGACATTTTAAAATTATGTTAATCATTCCAAGTTGTGTTAAATGACTAATATGAAAGTTGAGGAATTCAAATTAAAAATTCATTAACTTAAATTTTGGGTTTTGGTTTTTAAAAAGGACGTTTGAACTTGAATAAATGTTGTGTTGAAAATGGTTAATTTTACAAAGGACTAAGTAAAGGACTATTGTAATCACATAATTTTGATGGTAAAAACACTTAGATGATAACAACCTACTACCCAAGTTAAAACACTCAAAATTAAAAAGATGTGGAATTTTTCAAAATTTAAAAATTCAGAGTATTTTTCAAATTTTCAAAAAAAATTTACCACATGAAAATGGGGTGTAATGTGCATGACATACAATTTTTTTTATTAATTTATGATATATATTTTTTCAAAAAAACCTAAAGTAATTGGCATATTTTTGTATGATTCAAAATTATGATAATATTTCAAGTTGAAATGCATAATCTGGTAGAATTTACACACTTTGAAAAATTCATATTTATTCAACAATAATTAACACAAAACATGTGATCTATTGGGGAAACTATATGTATTTTTAATAACAAGTTGTAAAAGATTTCATTCAAAAATTATTTCATATGAAAAAAAATTTAAAAAGGACTCACAGTCCTTTAATAAAGTAATCTCATTGGCTCCTATTTATGTACTTGCACCCCTAAGTAGTTTTTAAATTGCTTTCATATTATTACGATCATAGATAATGAACTCACTCACTATGCACGTTCATTTTAGATGAATTAAACTTATTTGTATTTTGATGTTTTGTGATTTGAATGTTTATAGCCCCACCAAACAAATTTGACTATGCAAGCATCAAGTCATGGCTAATAGTTGCACACATTGAATACATGTCACAATATCTTTAAAGTTGTTTTTTGCATTCACCTAAATGGCATGTGGAGTTTGTGAAGCTAACAAATATCATGCAAACCAAAGGCCTAGAGGTAATTTAAAACATTAAAACCAAGGTGGATAAACACATTTAACTCAACCATCACCCAAGTCATGAATGAGTATTACACACTTCTTGTGAAAATGAAAGAATATTGTTTATTGATTCACATTATCAAAACCAACTTTGAAGGTGAAGATGGCAAGTATAAGTACATATCATCTTTTTATTCTAAGTTGTCTTTATTTATATTTTTTAAAAAAATTTCAAATTTTTGTGTATTGTTGGTCTTAGTTAGCCTTATCACTTAACCATGTAAAAGCAACAACTTCTTGCTCAATGAGCTATTTACAAGATTATCAACTTTTGAGTTAATGGACGTGTGGGCATGGTATTATAAACCCAAAATTGGCAAAATCTCAAGGTAGAAAAAATTTCATTGCAAGATAGAATGGAGCAAATTTTTAAACAAAAGGTGTTTGTAGTACTATTTTTTTATAATGTATTTTGATCATGATAGCAATATGACATTGTTAAATGCCCAAGTTTGAAGTTTATAAAATCATTTTTTTCAAAAAAACTAATGGTTGCCCTTTAATACATCCCAAGATACAATGTTTGTGATTTTTTAAAAGAAAATCACAAAATTCATGTTGTAATGGACTTCACCATTTTCTTTTAATTTTAGTGCTCTTAAAATTCCTCCAAACTTTGATGCCATTTTGAAATGGTTTGAATACCAATATTTTGAAATACTTATGACATTTATCAATTTTGAAGATTGATAAATGGACTCATCATTACAAACCATGAAATTATGATGAATTCATGTACAACTTGTTTATGCATTTTTTTACAAAACAACAATTGTACATTAAAAAAAACCTCATTTGGTAAGAAAATACATTTTAATAATAAAAGGATTCCACCTTACTATATTACATTAAAATATATATTTGAGTCCCTTTTCATAAAATCATTTAAAAATATATATGAAACACATAATCATCCAAGGGGTGCCAAAAAAATTACTTTATTACATAAAAAGTGTCACTTTAGCTTACAATTACCCTTCTAGTGCTTAAAAGACATTATTATTATGCATCATACATAATAATTAAAGATAGGCTTGATCAAGACTTGGATCTTGTTCTATTATTTACAAAACTTGACTAACGTACAATTTAACATGTTCAAGTTGTTTATGTAGTCCATTTTAAAAACTATTATAAACCACCATTTGACATTAATCCCTTTTCTTGTGTTTATGGTGTGATTGATGGATTTCAAGTATCTCAACACCCCTTGTATGAGTACATCAAAGTGGTTGAGATTGCAATTGTCATGGTGTTTGATGAATAAAGAGGATGAATGCAAATTTAACACCTTGGCTTTCATGAAAAATAAATTAAATCCAAAAACTGGTTATTCATCTAGTCCTTGATGTTTGCATGCACTTGTAGGTTTTGTTCACTTTTGAAAACTTTCTTTATGATATTTTTTACATTGATTGGAAAAACAAAAATCACAATGAAAATGACCCAAACCGAAACTTTCATGTTCAATTATTTATTTTCGATGTGGCACAAATTATAATGCATACACATTTAAAATTGTGACTAAGTTTTTTTTTTTTTTTTTCCCCCAAAACTTTAATTATTCTTGTTATAAGCTACACTAAAACTTGTACATTATCCATTTTAAAGTTTTTGAAACATTGGTAAATTAAATGAACCTTGTAACTTATTGTGTTGAAATGTTAATCATGTTGGTCTTTTTTCTACCAATAACATAAATATGGTTTGTAGATTTTAGACATGTGGTGCACACCACAAATATTTGTTGCATTATTATAATAGATGTTTCCATGTTTAGCTGTATTAAAAATTAAGGTGGTTCAACTAAAATTGTGCATTGAAATTTTTTAAAGTTAGCTGAAAATAGATGTACATACATAAGGAAATAGCTATGACTTTCTATAATGGAATGTTCTTGAGTCTATTGTGAAAGGTCAACAATATCCCTTTAACCCTTAATTTAGAAATGCATTATCCAAAAAGAGAAAATTTTGAAAATTTGAAAATGACCTACAAAATAAAAAATTGGAATCATTTTTTAAAGAATTTAAATCCGAATTTCCATTTTTTTTTATAGATTATAAAAGTGTAACCACATATTTCCCTCATATTACTAAATATATCATCCTTTTATGGCTAATTTTTTTGAAATAATGAGCCAAATAATCACTTCCACTTCCACTTATGTAATGATTTTGCTTTTGTCAAGGAAATCACCCTAATACCTTCTTGAAAATCTCAAGAAAAACATTATTTGTTGAATTAGCCAACACCATAGCCAAGGTCTCCACTTACTATGGATCTTGTAAGGGCAACTTAATACATTAAATAATGTTTAACTTCCAAATGTTAATGAAAATTTAGGAAGTGAACGAGGATATTATGATAAATGATTAATACCTATGTGGATATAGTATTCAGTTTTGAACATGCTATTAGCCTAATCACAATATTTGGTAAATTTAAAACTTTAATATTAACTTGGTCCAAGATTGATTTTTAGCTAGTACGAAACAAATATTTACCTATATTTATACATGATACAAAATTGGTACGTATCACCGGAAGTCCCTATTGGTTAGTGTTGGTACAAGCTTTATATTACTTCAAGTCAATCCAACCTTGTAAGGTCTTTGCTACCAATGTTGATGTAAATGTTGATACTAGTCATAAAATTATATACCAAACAACATTGGTAATTAGTTAATATCATACATGTGGTCATTGAAGTTTTTTAAATATGCACATGATTAAAATTGTTATTGTTCTCTAGATTTATCTAGAGTTTATGGCTTCAAGCCATGTATATTTGTGTGCCTTTTAAAAAAAAATACAAAAAGACACATCTTGGATTAAATTATATATGTGAAAATACACTCTTGGACTAAATTACATATGAAAAAACACATTATTTGATTTGTTTTCCTCCAAGATATTTTTGGTTGTTGTTGTTCATCTTTCTTTCATTGTTAAGGAATTCAGAGGAGGAAAAGACAAGAACTTACTTCTTGTGGATTTAGATATTCATGTTGTGATTTTTGTTGCAAATTAGAGCGAGGGGAAGGAACCTACTTCCCCCAACAATAACAAACCCCCATCTCGTTGATTTTCAAGCCAAATGAATCCAACTTTCTTGTACTAATTACCATTCAAAGTTAAAGCAACATAACCAACCTATGACGAGCAATACAACATGATCATTTGGTGCAAATTGTATGCATTAAAATCAAGCAAGAAATTCATGCATGATATTTGGACCACAGATTGAAAAGAATGCAAAGCACACAAATGCATCAAAATGATAGTAGGAATTACCTTCACATATTTGATTTCCTGTCATGAGCCATTGATGGAATTCATGGATAACACATTGAGGTGAAAACAAACCATCTATATTGATTTGTAACATTGTGAATGTCATTCATGCATGAAATTTGGAATATGAAATCTCATTGTCTTTTTTGTTGGTCTTAATATTCACACAAGTTAACATTTCTCATTCATAACCATGGCATTAATACACATGTTTGCCATGTCATTTGACATCATTAAACATTTCACCGTGTATTACACACCCAAATTCAACAAATTTAATGACAATATTGAAACATGTAACATGTTATTGGTGCTTTCAATTTGCATTAACAAATTGTGAAGCATTAATGATATGAAAATATTTTTCATTAATTTCTACCCTCCCATGGTGCATTCCAAAATCTTAATTTAACCAAACCAAAACCCATGGAATCCCAAAAAAGGGACATGTATATTGCGTAAGGAAAAACTTTTGTGATTAGTTGTTGAGTTTACAAGGTAGTCACAAACCTCATTGCTTAAGAAAGAAAGATAATATATGGGGGTGCAAAACCTATCATGCAACCTTTTCTTCTCACCCCACCCCCATTCCTCCCAAATCAAATGCAAAATTCATATTCAAAGTTCCCTCTTCTTTTCTATTGTTGTGATTTTTTTTCATTCTAAAACATAAAATCATTGAAACAACACCCCCCCCCCCCCCCCCCCCCCCAACAAAAACAAATCCACCACAAACAAAAAACAACAATATTTTTTTTTTTTTTTTTCTTTTTTTTTTTTTGTA
>Ga0116227_10010331_pt1 | contig 16376 bp, 11 predicted proteins | sample S1TSphgellanicum_FD_89693 | JGI IMG/M metagenome (GOLD analysis project Ga0116227, IMG submission 89693) | Host-associated microbial communities from peat moss isolated from Minnesota, USA - S1T2_Fb - Sphagnum magellanicum MG | ecosystem: Host-associated > Plants > Peat moss > Unclassified...
TACAAAAATACAAACTACCTAAAAAGCCGATTTTTTCGTTCAAAAATCTTCCTTGTCTACCTGTCTTCTCATCCCCCAAGTCTTGCCTCAACCGGGATGTAAAAAACCTACCCTTGTGAGCCTCTCCCCACTCCCCCTCCTCTTCTACCGCTGCTCAATGGGTAGATAAGAAACGCCGTGCCGACCGTTGTAAATCTGGGTAGGACGGAAAATCCGGTTTTCTGCTAGTTGTTCTTTCCAGTGTGCTAGCCAACCGGCAACACGGGCGATCGCAAATATTGGCGTAAACAAGTCTGTTGGAATCTCCATCTTCCTTAATACCAAACCTGAGTAAAAGTCAACATTGGGATAAATCCCTTTGTGACCCAGTTTTTCCTCTATTACCCGTTCCATCTCTAGGGCGATGTCATAGTATTTGTCGTGCCCAAACTTCGCAAACAGCTGTTCCACCATGGTTTGCAAAATTCTGGCGCGTGGGTCTTTCACCTTGTAAACACGATGCCCAAAGCCCATAATTTTTGCTTTGCGTTGGAGACAATCCTCAATGTAGGGACGTACATTTTCTACAAAGCCGATTTCTTCCAACATCTGAATAACTTCTTCATTCGCTCCACCATGCAGTGGTCCTCCCAAAGTGCCTACCGCACTCGCAACCACGGCGTAAGGATCAGTCAAGGTGGAAGCCGTCACTCTAGCACTAAAGGTGGAAGCATTCATCGTGTGTTCTGCTTGAAGTATCAAGCAGACATCAAAAATCCGCGCCATAAGTGGATCTGGTTCTTTCTCGTTCAGCATATAGAGAAAGTTGGCGGAGTAGTCTAAGTCATCACGAGGGCGTACCGCATCGTTACCTTTGCGCATCAACTGGAACGCCGCCACCATCGTGGGAATGGTTGCTAACAAGCGAACCACAGCATCTCGAATGTAAATGGGGTTATGCAGGTCACGACGCGAATAAAACAAGCCCAAAGCGGCTGCTGAAGCTTGCAGCGCATCCATTGGGTGACCGCTTTCCGGAAAGCATTTCATCATGTCACGGATTCGGTATTTTATCCGTCTGTGGAGGCGAACTTCATCCTCAAATGCTTTGAGTTCTTCCTTGTTAGGTAATTCACCCCAAATCAACAGATAAGCAGTTTCCAGAAATGTGCTTTTTTCTGCTAGTTCCTCAATCCGAATGCCACGATATTCTAGGAGTCCATTTTGCCCGTCAACATTGCTAATACTGGATTCGGCGGCGGCAATGCCATCCAAACCAGGCTTGAATTCGCACACCATCATGGCAACACCATCCTATAAAATATCAAAAATTTGCACTTTCTTGTGAAAAGGAGTCAGAAGTCAGAATCTAGGAGTCAGAATACCCAAGCTGTATTCTGGCTCCTGACTCCTAAATTCTTCTTCGGTAACCTGCCAGAAAATCTTCTTACCATCACAGTATCCTGTGTAACAAAGATTTCTTCAGAAACCTTGAGAACCTGTCATAGTAAGTACTTGGGTGGTGTCAACCAGAACATCTGACTACGACCCAAAGGAGACCCTTTTTCTGGTAGTTTTAACCCAATCATACCCGCTTTTTTCAAGACTATGCCTGCTTTGGCTTCCCCCCAAAGGAGAAGTTCTGCCCAAGAACTTAGATTTGGTTCATGTCCAACCAATGCCAGTTGAGTTTGGGGTGAATATTTCCTTGGTTCTAACCAGTCCACAATCCAACTGTCGATTTGACCATTAGGAGCAAGGTGGGTACATTCCTCTAGGTGGGAACTTAGTCCAGCAGCTATGAGAATTTCTGCTGTCTGATAAGCACGCACCAAGGGACTAGTCGTAATCAAATCAAAGTACAAACCCAGCTTTTTCAGTTGCTGAGCAACTTTCTCTGTTTTTTGTCGCCCTTCTTTTGTCAGCGTTCGGTCATCATCTTTGATGTCAGATCGCCTCTCTTCAGCAATGCCATGACGAATTAAATATAGTTCCACTGCGCAATTTTGGATTTTGGATTGGGAATTGCTAGTGGTTAGTGGTTAGTGATTAGTAGGAATCTTTGACAACTAACAACTACCAACTAACCACTACTCTGGCTGGATCGGGTTATCTTTAGGATTGACTAACCGCAGCAGCTTCTGCTTAATTTGAGCATCGAAAACTTCCCATTTCATTTTCGCATAAGCAGAATTTTCGTTACTCCCAGATAAGAAACCCATCGGAATTTCAAATCCACCTGCGCTTGTTCGTCCGCCACCAAAAAAGCGTCCACTGCTATCTTGTCCAAAGGCTTCTTTGATAAACTCATCGGGATCAAGAGTGAGTTTGGTGGTTCTGAGAGAGCCAACGACTACCTCCAGTTCTTCATCTTCATCATGGACAATGCCGTACACTACAGCAGTGTGGACGTTATCTTCTGTGACCAGAAAATCTGCTGCTTGAGGAATAGCATCACGGTCGTCGTAGCGCAGGTATCCAACACCAGCAATGGAAAAGTTATTTTGCACGATGCGATTTTTGAGCGATCGCTCAATGACATCCATTGCCCGCTTAGAACGAGTCGCCTGTAGTACAGTGTTTAACAGTTGAGCATCATAAAATCTACTTAGATACGCTGCTGCCATAAAGTCTTCCTCCTGCGCTTGCATCAGCCTATTTGTATCTGAGCGCAAACCGTGCATCAAGGCAGTGGCGCATTTCACATGTTGATGGATGCTACTATCTAAAGTCAGTAACCCTGCTTGCAGGTATTGGGTAAAAATCGTTGCTGTTGCTCGCACATAAGGACGTATATCGAGAAACTCTGACTTTAAATCTCCTTGTAGATTGTGATGGTCAACGACCACCAGTAGCGGAATTCTTGCTTGTTGAACTATTGCTACTAGCCCAGAAGTGGTCCCCTGATTATCAATTAATACAAAGCCTTGGTAAGATGATAAGTCCTTGCTTTTGAGAGTTTGTAATGTCCAACGCTGGGCAGGTAAACCAGTCAGCTTTACTAGGGCAATATTTTCTTGGTGGCTCAAAGTACCAGCGTAGACAATGTCACATTTGATATCGTATTGCAGCGCAATTAACTGGTAAGTCCAAGCACAGGATAGAGCATCAGGGTCAGGAAAATCTTGCAGAATGATTAAGTGGCGTTCATGTTTATGTGCTTGCAACGTATGACGCAGTTCTTCCGACTTCTGATTTGCCAACGAATTAAAACGCTGAGCTACAGAATTGCCATCGCCTGTTAATCCTACAACGGACTGGTTAGATGGAACTTCTTCAACAAGTTTATTGTCTACTTCAGCATCATCTGGGGTTAAGTCTGTTGTCAAAGGTAAGCTTTCAAACTGAGACGGAGTAAGAGAAGAATTAAATTGCATAGGAACTGTTTTTGTTAAGTGTGAGGCTAGTACTGCAAGGCGGAAGTCAAAAGTGAGCCGCGCGGTCTTGGGGGTTTCCCCCATGAGCGACTGGCGAACCCCGAAGGGGTCAAAAGTCAAAAGTCAAAAGTCAAAAGTATTATATATTCAGGCTTTTGCCTGTTTGGAATGGGTGGTTTATTTAAGCCGAGGTGTACTAGTTTGATTTTTTACTAAGGATGCAGGTGATTAGGGGCGTAGGGGTGTCAAAGGGTGTGGGGGAGCAGAGGAGCAGGGAGCAGGGAGCAGGGAGCAGGGAGCAGGGGGTGTTTCTTCCATTCATAACGGGTGGCTTGCCGACCGTGGGACACTCCTAAGAATGATTTTTTTCAATCCCCACACCCCACACCCCACACCCCACACCCCACACCCTTAAGCGATTCATTGGTGTAGCCACACAATCATGATCTTCCCAAAAATCTAAAAGCGCTGCATCTTCACAAAGCAGCAAATATAGCGCTTCTCCATTGGGTGAAATACAGGCACTTTGTAGGGGCGCAGCGTGTCCAAACCCATGTATTGCAACCCATAAAGAACTTCTATAAATTCAATCCCCGTGATTTTTTATGAGTTTTTTTAAGTAGACGCTTTTTACATTTGGCTTCACAATTAATTAATTGGAATAAATTTAACGCTACCTGTTTTCTTAGCGTCACTATATGCTATATTAACAAGGCCGATTACAAGGTAGCAAAAGTTCATGCAAACTGCTCTACTAGCTTATTGGACATCATCTCCTTGATAAGCTTTGAGATTCGTCTAAGTTCACTAGTTGTTACATCAGAGTACTTAAAGCTGACAACAACTGGCTTTTTTAGGTAGAGCAGAAATAATCAAAGACCGATTACATATTTTTGCCATTCTTGATGCATTCCGCTTTTTAGGTGTTTACTGACCTCAAAATATAGGCTGCTGTAAGGTCTGCGGGGAGGATGACGTAAGAGCATACGTGCTTCGTGCGGTGTCCGACTGCCTTTGTGAACATTGCATCGGACGCAGGCTGCAACAATGTTTTCCCAGCTATCGCCACCACCACGTGATCGCGGTATAACATGATCTAGTGTCAACTCATCCCCTGTGTAACCGCAGTATTGACAGGTATGACCATCACGGTGCAATATATTTCGGCGAGTTAGTGGAATTTCTTTATAGGGTACGCGCACGTAATGGCGTAACCGAATAACGGTTGGCAGCGGAAAGTCAGAGTAGAGTATCTTGTTATTAAATTCTACCCGTTCAGCTTTCCCTTTAATCAACAAAACCACGGCTCGACGCCAGCTCGTGATGTTGAGCGGTTCGTAAGAAGCGTTTAGAACCAAAACCTTCACCATTGATCAACGCTCGAAGGTGTTAATTTTACATATAGTAACACAAATATAATTTGCTGGGAATATCACAATAAATTATACTTTATCGGGCAATGGGCATTCTCTATCTTTAATGAAGACTCTTGCGCTAATTCCAAAATGAAGGCTAAACTTCCTGATTAATCGAGACCTGTACGTAAGTTGGGATAGATAACCTTTATCAGGCAATGAGCAATGGGTAATAGGTAATTGAAGACTGACAATGCCCCGTGCCCAGTGAGAGGAGTGAGTGAAGATGTTGAGCCACGAGCAAACCCTGATTATTGCCTCTGATCGGCAGTGCAATACCTACGCTTGGTTATCGCAACGTGCTTGGATAGAAATTGATTTAGCAGCGTTATCGTACAATGTGCAGCAGATCGTCAAGTTATTATCTTCGCGCACCCAGTTAATGGCAGTGGTGAAAGCTGATGCCTATGGACACGGAGCAGTAACAGTCGCTCAGACAGTGTTACACTCAGGAGCCAGTTGGTTAGGAGTCGCTACGGTTCCAGAGGGAATTGAATTACGAGAAGCTGGAATCAACGCTCCTATTTTAATTTTGGGCGCGACTCATACCTTAGAGCAAATTCACGCCCTCGTCCAATGGAAACTTCAGCCAACACTCACAAGCCCCAAGCAAGCTCTGGTATTTTGCGACACCCTAAAAGCTATTAACTATCATTCCCATCTCCCTGTACATATCAAATTTGATACAGGAATGTCTCGGTTGGGTCTATCTTGGCAGGAAGCTGCTGAGTTTGTGCAATTGGTGCAGATGTTACCCAATCTTCATATTGCTAGTATCTACTCTCACCTAGCAACGGCAGAAAATAGCGATCAAACTGTGATGAGACAGCAACAGCAACGGTTTGAGGAAGCGATCGCCCAAATCAGGGCCATGAACATAGAACCACCACTTTTACACTTGGCAAATTCAGCCGCCACTCTTACAGAAGTTACCTTGCACTACGATATGGTGCGTGTGGGTTTAGCTGTCTATGGACTCTACCCAGAGGCTCATTTGCGCTCACGGATCGATCTTAAGCCTGTTTTACAAGTTAAGGCACGAGTCATGCAAGTCAAGAGCATTGCCAAAGGTTCTGGCGTCAGCTATGGTCATCAGTTCGTTGCAGAACGCGAACTTCGCCTTGCCGTTGTAGGAATTGGTTACGCTGATGGAGTTCCGCGCCATCTCTCTCAAAAAATCCAGGTATTAATTCGTGGTCAACGAATACCACAAATCGGGGCAATTACGATGGATCAGATGATGCTGGATGTGAGTGCCATACCAGATATACAAGAAGGCGAAGTGGTCACCTTAATTGGGCAAGATGGAGATGAAAAAATTTCTGCAGAAGATTGGGCAAATCAACTAAACACCATTTCCTGGGAAATTCTCTGTGGATTTAAGCATCGCTTACCTCGAGTAGCGTTGATGGAAGTAAACAACTAACAACTACCTCTTGCCATAAATGAATGGTTATGGTATAGTTCATTAATAATGCGGATGTGGCGGAATTGGCAGACGCGCTAGATTTAGGTTCTAGTACCGCAAGGTGTGAAGGTTCAAGTCCTTTCATCCGCACTTTGTATTTTGGCATCAGGCAAATCTAATCGGTACAGGTGATTGATACTGTATTCTACAAAAGCAACGGTATCCACAACTTCATGGGCGTTAATAGTGTTAAATTTTGTGTAGTATCAACTGAAACTTTGTAACTATGAGGATCTGCGTGAATATCATATGTCTTTAGATGACTATTGTGGGGGGATTTAACAGTAAAAGCACTAGTCAAAGGTAAAGTCATCTGTATAAGAATACACATTCATGCTATGGCGATTCTCAGACGCATAAAATCTACCTAAATATAAGTCATTCAGGAGCCAAGAGCCAAGGGCGCTCGCAGAATGAAATAGCCCAGGGTTGTAGTGACACCATAAGGGTTACTTTAAGGTAGCCAGCTTTATAGAGTTTTTACAATTTCTTTACTTAATCACTAAAAATCCCTGATAATCTCAGTATAAGTAAGTAAATTAACTGTAACTTACGAATTCACTGGGATTTTCTGATCTAAGAGAGAAGGGTACTACCATCAAGCTTCACCATAAACCCTAAATTGAGACTTTTGTATTTTTTAAGCCTTGCAAAAAGTTTAGCTCAACATTGAATTAGCCTAAGAGAAAAGAAAAATGAGCACAACTCCTATAGGTAGCTACAAGTTTTCCCAGAAACTACATCCACTATCTCTGTTAGCCCAACTGACAAGTCGGCGTGCTACAGGCTGTTTACGGGTATTTATCGAGTCATTTTCTTGGTCAATTTATCTAGAGGATGGTAAACTTACTTATGCCTCTTGTTCAGATAAACTTTGGGAGCGGTTTGATAGTCACCTAGAACGATTGAGCCAGCAGTTTTCTACTCTCAACTGTGCAACTCTTATGCAGGTACGAGCAATATTTGAACCAAACGGTGAAAGTCAATTAACACCACAGGCAGACTACCAAGCTATTTGCTGGCTAGTGGATCGGGACTATATTACCCCTCCTCAAGCAGTAGTCCTGATAGACGAAATGGCAAAAGAAGTGTTGGGGTCATTCCTAACCTTAAAAGAAGGAAGCTATGAATTCAGTAGTGTAACTCCTTTAGATGAACTACCAAAGTTTTGTAGTCTGGATCTGCGATTATTAGTTGAACACTGTCAAAAGCAGTTACGAAATCAGCAAAATCATCAGCCATCAGTTTCTCAACGTGAAACTAAAAACGCTTTGCCCACATCGACACAACTACCACAAACACAGACACAGCTTGGGATGCAGTTGCCAAGACAAATAAATTTTGAGCGGTCGGATCAGAGTAATAACAACATTTTTCAGCAATCTATCAGCAAAAAGAAATATACCGTAGCTTGTATTGACGATAGTCCCACTGTTTTAAATTCTATCAAGCAGTTTTTAGACGAAAATACTTTTTCAGTTGTAATGATCAGCGATCCAGTAAAAGCTTTGATGCAAATTCTTCGTAGCAAACCAGACATAATTTTGCTAGACGTTGAGATGCCAAATTTAGATGGCTACGAGCTGTGTTCCCTTTTGCGGAGGCATTCGGCGTTTAAACATACACCTATCATTATGGTGACTGGCAGAACAGGATTTATAGACAGGGCAAAGGCAAAGCTGGTCAGATCATCGGGCTATTTGACCAAACCTTTCACACAATCGGATCTATTAAAAATGGTATTTAAACACATTGCTTAGTCGGTAAGAAGCGTTTCACTTCTTACCGATTAAGCACTGAAGAACCAGCCGCGTGAGATCCAGCGCTCTTAGTAGGGTTAGCCCCCCCATTGGGTGACTGGTATGCATAGTCCCTCAACTTGAGCGAACTGATGTATAACAGCGGTGATTGAATGAGTAAAGCAGTTGAAGTGTTGTTTAGGAGATTTAGGAGTGAGTCTAACTTTGCTTGGCACAATTCTGATCGTAGAAGATTCTCCCAGTGAGTTGGAACTGATGAGCCATTATCTTAAAGAAAGCGGTTACAACGTAATTCAAGCTAATGGTGCAAAAGAAGCTTTAGAAAAAGCTTTGTCAAACAATCCAGATGTGATAGTTACTGATGTGGTCATGCCAGGAATGAGCGGTTTTGAGTTGTGTCGATCCCTCAAAAGAATTCCTGCTACTCAAAAAGTGCCGATAGTCATTTGCAGTTCCAAAAATCAGGAAATTGATCGTTTGTGGGCAATGAGACAAGGTGCTGACGCTTATGTCACTAAGCCTTACACTCGCGAACAGCTTCTGCGGGCGATTAGATCAGTAGCGATTTAAATCAATGAATAGTTCAAAAATTACGCTTTCCCTAAAACAAGCTCAGAATAACTTGGGAGACGGCTATCTCAGGTTTCATCTCAATAAACAGACTGATGCCCTTTTATCGATGAGGCACACGCAAGAGGCAATTATTGTGCCTTTTGAGGCTGTAACCTCAATGCCAAATATGCCTACCTGTATACTTGGACTAATGAATTGGCGGAGTCGCATAATTTGGGCAATTGATCTACCAAGAATGCTCAATCTAGAATACCTAGATCATAGGCTCCGGCAGTACAACGTGATCGTTATCAGGGTAGAATCGGTGCTTTTGGGCTTAGTTGTACAAGAAATCAAAGGAACAGCTAGGTTTATGCCTGATGATATTCGCTCTCCTCTGGGTCACATAGCCTCTAGCTTAGTTCCATATTTACGCGGTTGCGTTATCCAAGAAGAAGAAATGTTGCTGGTATTAGATGCACAAGCTCTTGTGCAGTCTTCTATCCTCTGTAGTCAGGAACTCTGAGAGAGGGCAAACCCTACGGGTAAAGCCGGGGGGCTTGCTCTCTCTGGGATTAGGGTGTACCGCTAAAAAAGGATTTTTAGTCTTCTTTTTTACCACATACAATGGAATGACTTTATGATTAATAAAACTGATAGAGCTAAAAGTAAAGATGATCAAAATGAGACATCTGAGACATCAATGAATTCATCTCAAAAAGTCGTTACGGATAATATAGTAAAACTTTCTGAACCTAGTATTGAAACCGTTCTGAATTCTCCCATACATCAAGTAGGGGCAACTTTTAAACAGCTAAGCTTAACTACCAAAGCTACAATATTAGCGATCATGATCGGGACTTTGCCAATACTAGGGATTGGGACTCTCGCCTATCAAATAGCTAGCAAATCTATTACCCATAAAATTGCTCAAATTCAAACAGATGAAGCCAAAGGCTTAGCAGACAAGGTAAATCGGTTCATGATTGAACGATATAGAGACCTTCAGTTCATTGATAGTCTGCCGATTTTTGCAAATCCGAGATTAAGTGACTATACCACTCCCAAGGAAAAACAAGCAACGCTGGAGCAGTGGATAGATGCTTATAGCGTCTATGACAGTATTGGCGTTTTTAATTTACAGGGTGAACCAATAGCCCTCACCCAAAGCGATGAACCAGGGAATCGTAGCGATCGCGATTACCTTCAAAAGGTAAAGCAAAGCGATCATCCGATCATAACTCAGCCAGAAGTATCAAAAAATACAAAATCTCTAATTCTGTTCATTGCTGCACCTGTTAAAGATACTGTTACAGGTAAAACCGTTGCCGTAGTCCGAGCGCGTATGCCTGTAAAGTCTCTTGAAAATCTGCTCAAAAATTATGCCGCAAATGGGCGGCAATACTTTTTGAGCGATGCCTCTGGGAAAATTTTTGTAGCATCAGCGTCAACCCAGAATCAAATAAGTAAAAATGCTACAACAGATTTTCCTGGTTTGGATAAACAGCAAGCGACAAAACAAGAAAATTCTTTTATCACAACTTACGCACCCGACAACAAAGAGAATTTGGTAAGTTATGCATCCAGCACACTGGATGGGTTACCAGATTTGAAATGGCAAGTCATTCTGGCTACAGATACAGCAACTGCATTTGAGCCTCAAAGACAATTGCTCCTAACAATAGCCATAGGCACAGGGCTGACAGCATTAATCGTGGCTTTGATCGCAGCATGGTTAGCTAAACTTGCGACAAAACCCATTATAAATGCTACACAAGCGGTAGCAAAACTCGGTCAAGGTGCACTTGATACTCGTTTAGAGGTGCAATCAGAAGATGAGTTAGGCGTCTTAAGTGCCAACATTAACCAGATGGCAGCACAATTACAGACCCTCTTAAAAGAACAAGAATTGGATGCTGAAAGAGTAAAGTTACTTGCAGAAATCACCCTGCGTACTCGTAGCAGCCTCAAAACAGAAGATATTTATAAAACAGCAGTTAAAGAAGTTCGCCTAGCTTTGAAAACAGACCGGGTTGTTGTCTATCAATTCAATCCAGAGACCTGGGATGGAAAAGTCATCGCCGAAGCCGTTACGGCAGGATTACCAAAAATGTTGGGAGTAGAAATAGACGATCCCTGTTTTCAAGAATTCCATGCAGAAGCTTATAAAGATGGTCGAGTACGAGCGAGCGACAACATTTATCAAGACCAAAATTTAAGCAATGCAGATTGTTACATTAGAATGTTGGAAAAATTTGCAGTCAAAGCTAATTTGGTAGCACCAATTATTTCCACTGAAAAACTTGTAGGCTTAATAATTGCGCATCATTGCGATAGTCCCCGAGTTTGGCAACAAGCTGAAATTGATTTGTTTCAACAGTTAACAACTCAAGTTAGCTTTGCCTTAGAGCAAGCAAAGCTGATAGATGAGGTACAGAAAGCAAGATCTGTTGCAGAAAAAACTTCCGTTGATGAACGGCAACAAAAAGAAATCTTGCAAATGCAACTCCTAGAATTGCTGAGCGAGGTAGAAGGTGCGGCCACTGGTGACTTGACAGTACGTGCTGAAGTCACGGCAGGAGAAATTGGCACAGTCGCTGACTTTTTCAACTCTATTATTGAAAGTCTACGAGATATTGTGACTCAAGTTAAAGAAGCTGCTACCCAGGTTAACCAAGCGATCGGTGTGAACAAAGGAGCCATCCACAAACTAGCAGAGGAAGCACTCTCTCAAACAGCAGAAATCAACCGCACTCTAGATGCTGTTGATGACATGACACATTCCATGCAAACGGTAGCCGCTAGCGCCCAGCAAGCAGCCACCGTTGCCCAAGATGCTTCTCGTACCGCTAAAAAGAGCGGACAGGCAATGGATTTAACAGTGCAAAACATCCTGCATCTGCGCGAAACCGTTGGCGAAACAGCCAAGAAAGTCAAACGCCTGGGAGAATCAACTCAACAAATTACCCGTGTGGTAGCATTGATTAACCAAATTTCTATGCAAACCAACTTGTTAGCGATCAACGCTGGCATAGAAGCTGCACGTGCAGGTGAAGAAGGTCAAGGGTTTGCTGTGGTAGCAGAAGAAGTTGGGGAACTAGCAGCCAGGAGTGCAGCGGCAACCAAGGAAATCGAACAAATTGTCGAAAATATCCAACGGGAAACTAGTGAAGTCGTGGTGGCGATGGAACTGGGAACCACCCAAGTCGTGGAAGGCACTCGGATTGTTGAGGATGCAAAGCAAAGTCTCAGTCAAATACTGGAGGTTTCCCGCCAAATTGACGTCTTGGTGCAATCAATTTCCAATACTACTACATCTCAGGCACAAACATCGCAAATAGTCAGTTCTTTGATGAAAGAAATCGCTGTTGTATCACAACGCACCAGCACCTCTTCCCTCGAAGTTTCCGATTCTTTGCAACAAACTATGGAGATTTCGCAACAGCTGCAAGCAACTGTTGGTACTTTCAAAGTGGAATAGTCAATAGTCATTGGTGATTTGACTATTGATTGTTGATATTGACTATTGACTGTTGACTATTGATAAGTAAAAATTATGTCACAGGACAAAGAACTTGAGATCCAGATGCAGTTTCTGGAGGAAGCGACTGATTACTTAAATACCCTGGAAGGGGTATTGTTGGAAATCGACAAGAGCAACCGGATCGCTCCGGAAAGAATCAATGCGGCACTCCGAGCTGCTCATTCGATCAAAGGTGGCGCGGGGATGATGAGATTTCACGCTCTCTCGCATTTGGCTCACCGTCTGGAAGATTCTTTTAAAGTCTTAAAAACCCGAAAAAGCTCTCTCGAACTTGACACTGAGTTACATAGTTTACTGCTGTCAGGGGTAGACTGGCTACGTCAGATCGTGGAATTACTCACAGAAGGCAATGTTATAGACGAGCAGTGGTTAGCTACCTTTTGTGAGCCAGTTTTTGAAGAACTACATGCGCGTTTGGGCGACCCAACCCCAGAAGACGCCGCAACTATGCTGTCAACAGAAGAGGGGCAAGACATCATACCCTTGCTCTTTGAAACAGAAGTAGAAGGGTGTTTGCAACGGCTAGAATCTGTGTTGGCAAATAGCGAACAACCGTGCCTGCAAGAAGAAGTTGCCATTATGGCGGCTGAGTTGGGTGGTTTGGGAGAAATGCTCCAGCTACCAGCTTTTACTCAGCTTTGTGAGTCTGTAACGAGCCACTTGGAAGCCGCCGCTCTCTCTCAAGTGGAAGAAGTTGCCCGTGCAGCATTGACAGCATGGCGGCAATCGCAAGCTTTGGTACTCATAAATCAATTAGATAGCTTGCCCACGGCAATTGAAGTAGAATCTTTACCTTTTGCCGAAACAGAATTGCTGTCAACCGAGCCAGTCATAGAAGAAGTCATCCCAGACTGGGTGGAAACAACAAGCTCAGAAGACACTGAAGATAGTTGGCTGGCTCAAGAAATTATTGCAGCAGACTTTGAAGCCTTGGAGGCAGCGTTTGCAGATGAGAGGCTCTCTCTGGATGATATCCCAGAGCCAACTACAGTAGTTTCACGAGAAGCCCCTGCAAAAGATTACAAATTTGCCGAACACAAAGCTGAACAAACTTTTGCTGGTAGTAAACATGAAACTCAGGAAAATACAGTCCGAGTTCCCAGTAAGCAACTTGAACAAATTAATGATTTATTTGGTGAACTGATCATCCAGCGGAACGGGTTGAATTTGCAACTTGAAAGATTACGCAAACTCGTTCGCAATCTGGGCCAACGAGTGCAAGTTCTAGATCGAGAAAACCAACAACTACGTACCGCATACGACAAAATAGCAACCGAAGGCGTGATGTCATCTAGTGTCTCATCACTGGATGCAACTGGTGACAACGGCGAAGACAACTTAGCTGACTATAGCTACCAGATACAAAGGATCAACAGTGGGTTTGATTCCTTAGAAATGGATAGTTACAACGAATTCAACCTGCTATCGCAGGAAGTGATGGAAACCATCGTTCAGGTACAAGAAGTTACTACAGACATTCAACTCAGCCTTGACGACACAGATCAAATTACCCGCAAACTTAACAAAACATCTAAGCAGTTACAGCGAAAACTCACTCAAGTAAGAATGCGCCCACTATCCGATCTAGTCGAGCGCTTCCCCAGAGCCTTGCGTGATATGGGTATAGAGTACGGCAAAAATGTGCAATTTAAGGTTGAGGGCGCTAACACTCTAGTTGAGCGCAGCATCTTAGAGGCTTTGAATGAGCCTTTAATGCACCTGTTACGAAATGCCTTCGATCACGGGATTGAAGATCCTACCAATCGCCGTATTATCGGTAAGCCAGAACAAGGATTGATTGAAATTAAAGCCAATCATCATGGAAATCGAACTATCATTACTGTCAGAGATGATGGTCGCGGTATTTCTCTGGATAAAATTCGCACTAAAGCCCTCGCTATGGGGTTAGAGCCTACTCTCTTGGCACAAGCTACAGATGAAGAACTATTATCGTTGATTTTTGAGCCTGGGTTTAGTACATCTGAGCAAGTGACGGCGTTATCCGGTCGCGGTGTGGGGATGGATGTAGTTCGCAATAAGCTGAAACTTGTCCGAGGAGATATTAAAGTTGATACAGAACCGGGAGCAGGAACTACCTTTACATTGTCAGTGCCATTTACACTTTCAGTCGCACGCGTTCTGTTGGTAGAAAGCAACAGAATGCTATTGGCATTTCCTACAGATGTGGTTGCTGAAATCTTCTTACTCGAAAAAGAGCAGGTTTTCCCTATGGCGAAGAGCGAAGTCCTCAATTGGCAGGGAGACATGCTACCTTTAATTCGCCTTGGTCGTTACTTAGAGTTTAATTGCCCCCGCTATGATAGCCCAAACTTAGAAACTCCCCCTGCAATTAACGCTGCCAGTGTATTGATAGTTAACCAAGGAAATCAACCAGTCGCAGTACAGGTAGACCGTTGTTGGGGTGAGCAGGAAGTTGCTATGCGCCGTGTTGAGGGAGATATACCTCTGCCTGCTGGTTTTAACAACTGTACCATTCTAGGTGATGGTCGGGTAGTAGCACTAGTGAATACCAATGAATTGTTGTACTGGATTACTACTACTGAGCGTACATCTAGAGGCAATCAACTACCATCAGCAAAGTTAAAGACAGTATTTCTCACATCGACTGATCCCAAATTAGTCGCACCAGCAACAAACCAAAAAGGCACGATTTTAATCGTAGATGACTCGATTAATGTTCGGCGCTTCTTAGCTTTGACTCTGGAAAAAGGAGGGTATCAAGTAGAACAAGCTAAAGATGGTCAAGATGCCTTGGAAAAACTTCAGAGTGGCTTGAGTGTCCAAGCAGTGATTTGTGATATTGAAATGCCTCGCGTTGATGGTTATGGCTTTTTAAGTCGGATAAAATCAAACAATGATTTTAAAAATATACCAGTCGCTATGCTGACTTCTCGTAGCAGCGATAAACATCGGCAACTAGCAACGCAATTGGGTGCTAGAGCCTATTTCTCTAAACCTTACAATGAGCAAGAATTACTCCGTACACTGGAGGCGATCATTTTTCCCATGGCAGGGGCGACTTTAGGGTAAGGGGAAGGGGGAGCAGGGGAGCAGGGCGGCAGGGGGGGATTGCTTGAGTTTTTGCTTCAAGAGCCTCTTCTGCAAAACCTACGCAGTTAGGACTTATGCATTGACAAAGACACTCAACTGTGCATCATCTCTTGTTAAAAGGCTCTGCCTTGAAAAAGGGAGCAGGGAGCAGGGAGCAGGGGGAGAAAAACATTTTCATGCAAGGCTTGTAAAAATTTTTTCATTTGGACTGCCTTGTAATGCTCTTGTGGGAGGCTCTGCATCTCGATTTGATGGGAGGCAGGGCAAGACTTATAGCTTAACAAGCCTGCTATTCACATGATGGTCAATGTGTAAAGTGCGTAAGTCCTACGGGTTTCTTTGCCCCCAGACTTTATCAGCTGGATACACTACGAAAAAAATTATCAGTGTAAAGAATTAATGAGATCTTGAAAAAAATCTGTAAAGTTTGACGCATTATCAACAGAAGGTGCGAAGTTATGTATAACGGAACTTGCACACAACGTGCATAAGACCCGATTTCGACCTGGGGCTCTGATTGCTCAACAGGCAGTTTTTGTAGAGACCAAGTTTCTTTGCGTAAGCCCTAGATCAACTACCCCGTAAATAGAAAGGGCTTTTGTTATGTATAAACACTCCCTTCATCCAGATGATTTGCCTCCAGTTCAGGTAACGCAACTTGATGGGTTACTGCTAAGGCAACTAGAAGAAGCTACTGGCAGACGCTTTTACCAATCTTGTGGTCCCATTACGCGGGCTTTGTTATCGAGTTGTCACTGGTATTTCACGACGAAAGCTAGCTCTTTGACACTGCTCATTATCTGTTATGACATAGAAAGTTATTGGCAGATCACAAACGCTATTCCCCATATTATCGGCAGGCTAAAGCAGTTTTCCAACAATGCAAAAATTCGCCTCTGTCCCCCGACTGAAAAAGGTATGATATAACTTCAATTGTTTTATAGTCTAAAATGGTCTAATGTAGTCATCTATTCGCTTGTTAGACCATGAAGCTTTCAGATTATGCAAAACATTTGGGGATAGCTTACCAGACAGCGTGGAAGCACTACAAGAAAGGACTAATCCCCTACCCCACTAAACAGTTACCATAAGAGTACTGTGATTGTGGATTTTGACACAAAAACCAGCTTTGATCACAAAACTTTCAGCAAAGCTGCAATATACACACGAGTATCGTCTGCTGAAAATCGCTCGGACTTAGATAGCCAA
>Ga0116227_10010332_pt1 | contig 16374 bp, 15 predicted proteins | sample S1TSphgellanicum_FD_89693 | JGI IMG/M metagenome (GOLD analysis project Ga0116227, IMG submission 89693) | Host-associated microbial communities from peat moss isolated from Minnesota, USA - S1T2_Fb - Sphagnum magellanicum MG | ecosystem: Host-associated > Plants > Peat moss > Unclassified...
AGCATTTTACATCATTTTACATCATTTAAAAGGAATAAAAAAATAAGAAAGTTATGAGATTTGTAAATAAGAGGGGGTTCAAAAAGATGGAGGGAAAAAAAAAAAAAAAAAATTCGTGTTTTGTAAGATTGAAAAATTTTTTCTTTTTTTTCTTGTTATTTTCTCATTACTCTTTTTTCCTTGCATTTGAAAGATGATTTCTAAAGCTTTGAAGTAACACTCCCCTTAACATTTTAAATCACTCAAAATGAAGCACAAATGATGAAGATATAAATAATTGCTTTGTCATGGGCAGGCCTAGTCTATCATATTTGCAAAATAGAACTGATCATCATCAGTGATATCACTCAAGAGACTTGGTGGCAAATATCTTAAGGCAAAAGAAGAATTATGGAAACTCAAATATTTCACCATGCAAAAATATACCTAATCTTCAAAAAATCTTCTAAAAGAAACCAAAATCCTTCAAGATATCATAAACTCTATAACCACTCTCAAGTTTCAACACAAGCCAAAATATCGTCTTTCAAAAATCCTCATATCAAAATAGATATACTACCTACGGGCCAAAATCCCTTAAGCTACTCTATACTCCATACTGAATCTAAACACAATATCCTTGCCTTGGTAGATAAGGCCAATAAAAGAGATTGCATTGCATTGCATTGCATTGCATTGGGGGGTCATAATGCTTGATCCACATGGTGACATGTGAATATATACTTTCTCACTCGATATTGTCTAATTTTTATATTATCAGTGGTACTTGTGTGTTGTTGTGGAGCCCCACTCTATAATTGATGAGAATTTTGATAAGTGGTATATGGTACATGCCCCCATTGACATCACATCCAATTGTCAAAGAGCAAGAGCAAATTGTGTATGATAAGTGGGGTCTATTGCCTCAAATTTCATCCAAGTGAGTTCATATTTTGCTGAATCCTTACTAGCCTAGCATGATAGATGTGGTGTCATGGGATGAAGTAATGGATTTAAGTGGTTATTTACACCTTTGCAAGTTTGCACATGTCTTTGTTACATGAATTTGGGCCAATTTTCAATAAAATAGGCATTTATTGAAATCTAATATTTATGAAAATTGGCCAGTTTGAATAAATCAATTTTTTGAACTATACTAAAAGTCTTGCTCAAATAGTGATAAAAGCTCAATTGAAAAAGGGGGCCCTTAAGTGGGGTCCTAGTAGTCCATGGGACACTTTGTTCATAAGATAAGGTTGGGGAGAATGCTTGAAAATAATACATTCAAGTTGTAGTGTGTATAACTAGGCAAGCAACTCTATACCTACCTCAAGGAAAATGCATTAACACATGGGAAAAATGGTTACGCATTTCGAACATGCTCTAGTAGAACCCACTACCACATTATGGAATGATGGCATGCCCTATTGGACTTCTCATTCCGAGGTAGAATAAGTTGTATATCCTATGATTATTATTTCAAAGAAACCTTGGGTTTTTTTCCTGGTGAAATTTCATCCAAAAAATGAATTCAAAATTCAAAAATTAGGAAATAAAGTGATTTTTGAAAGTTTTAATCATCCGAAAAAATGAAGGGGAAGAACTAATAGCCAAGATTTTCATATTCTTATATTTTGTTTTCAGTATGTAGCCAAAAATATAGAGTGATGATTAAAGATTTGTGCTTCATATTTGGACCACGTGGTTCATAGCCAGATTTGGCTAAATCTTCCTCGGGATGATCACCTTTTTCTTTATCTTTTTTTTGTATCTTCCTATGGATGATCACCACTTTGGCTGCGTAAAAGAATTCCTAAAAGAACATGGTTCCAAATGGTTGCCATGGCATGCTCTTTGAAGATGGTTGCTTTTAGTGGACCCATGACCAATTTGTGTCCTCATACACAGCCCGATATGCAATTGTTATGTGCTTATGGTTCCAACAAACTTCACTAAAGACCACTTTAGATGAGGATCCAAGGTCCATGGTCCAATGAAATAGACCAATCCTATTCAATAAGAGCCATAAATTGGACCCATGGCCTTTAGATGAGGGTCCAAGACCAAAAAGTGGCAAATCAAGGCTAAACCTCGATGGCACCATTTTCGAGGGAAAATCAATTGGTCCAAACCACCTAAAAAAAGGAGCTAATAAGGATAGCTCATGATTTGAAGAACCAAGATGCAAGCTAAGGTCCAAGGCAAGGTCCAAGGCTACGTCCAACTCAAGGGTTCAATTTGTTTCAAATGAGCCCAAATTGTTTCCTACGAATTTGGACCTTGGATCCATCTAAAATGGTACGTAGTTGCACCTTAGATGGGGGTCCAACGTCCAAATTCCTAAGGGCCAATTTGGACTCATTTCAAGGAAGTTGAATCCTTAAGTTGGTCCCTCCCTTGGACCCTAGCTTGCATCTTGGTTCTTCAAATCATGAGCTCTCCTTTTGTAGCTCCTCTTCTTTTTTGGGTTCAAACCAATTGATTTCTCCTCCAAAATGGTGTCATTTAGGTTTAGCCTCGATTTTGCCACTTTTTGGTGTTGGATCCTCATCTAAAGGTCGTGGGTCCAATTTATGGCTCTCATCATCCAATAGATGAGACCATAAACCCTAAACCCTCTATTTCATTGGACCCTAGACCTTGGACCCTCATCTAATGGGGCCCTAAGCCTTCAACCCAAATTCAATGAATTCCAAACAATTCCATGCAAAAACAAACCTCAATGTACAATGGAACAAACAACAAATGGCTACTTGCGGGTCCAACATAGGAAAAAGCAATTATACTTGATAGATTTAGTGGCATAAAACCTATGCACACAATAATGTTTGCAACAACAAAAAAAATGAATTCCATTATTTATGTCAATTTCATTCTAGTGCACATTATTGCATATGTTGACCAAGGGAACTCAAACCAAAATATAAAAAATATATATATGATACAATATCCTTTTTTTCCCAATTTTTTGCGCAAATCTTTGAATCAATTAATTAATTGCACCTCGCCATAAAATTAAAGTTTGGATTTTTATTTTTTTATTTTTTTGCATATGATTAAAAAATAAATTGGATTAATACCTTTAGGCATTATTAGGAAAATTTTAAAATTACACTTGTAACAATGTGATTAAGATGACTAATGTGATTTAAGTTACTTGTTTGAAATGATTTTTAAACATTTGTTTGTTTGTTTGTTTGTTTGTTTTCTCTTCAAAAGTAGATTATTTAATATGATTAAGGTGACTTTTTTTATTTTAAAAACATATTAAACATTACCAAATTACAAGGGCACATTTGGTGCTTATGCAGCATAGGCACACACAAGTTAATGATTAATATAAGTCACTCTTATTGATTTTGTGATTTGTGACATGTCACATTTGCTAGATTTAAATCATTGGTAATATTATTTTTAAAAATTGATATGCATAGACATGAAGGTGTCCAAGCCCCTTTAAATCAACCTCATACATCATGTATGCAATTAATATATAATTAATGGTGTAAGTAAGAATAACATTTATGGATGATTTTTTGTGTCTTTTCATCCAATCACATAAGTACATGTAATTAGTAATAAGGAGGGAGAGAGGTTGTAGGTAGGTAGGTTGGTAGATTATAATTAAATAGATTATAAATATTAGGTAATAGGCACGTATATACCTAGGTAGGTTGTATGTAGATAAATAAATTGTAAGTAGGTAGATAAGTTGCAAGTAAGTAAGTAGATGAGTAGGTTGTGGGTAGGTTGCAAATAATATTGAAATATTGAGAATATATTTATTTACAACCTCTCTACTTATTTATACTTATTTTTTTATCTATTTACATTAACAATGTAAAAAATGTGAAACAACCATTATAATATGTTGATAAAAGTTAACATCTTCATAAGGGTGTGGTGTGATGCATTGGATAATGATTTGGTTTCGACTCATCGAGATGAGAGGTTTGACTCCTCATACTTACAACTCATAAATAATTAGGTTAGGTAGGTTAATTATGCTACTCACTTATTATTTTTAGTGAATAATTTTCAAATCATAGTCATGATTTATGTTATTTATTAGTCAACATGATCAACCATCACCAACATTAATAATTTTTAATCAAAGTAAACATGAAAAAATAATAAGTTTATCAATCAAAATGGACATGACATGGTAAACATAACTAGTATCAATCAAGTTTAAAATCACTAACGTTTCATTTCATGTTGTTCTAAACATTTGGTCATCTTTTTATTATAGTAAAATGAATTTATCTAAGCGTCCATTTGACTAAAATCCAATCATAAAAAGATAGTGTAAAAAACATGATTGATAAGAGTGAAGTTATGATGTAACACCAAACATTATCTTCCTAGAACTCCTAATGATTTCCAAAGGTCTTGGCCACCAATATCCCACTCTCTTTTACATTTATCTATGTGTAGGCTTGAAAACATGAAGAAAACTTGAATACCTCTTGCACCATCATGTATCTTATTTCTTTTCAATTGAATTTGAATTTCATTCAATAAATTTCGATTTAAATTCTGAATTCTAAATTTAATTCAATTAAATCTGAATTCAATTCAAATTGCATGCAATACATCATTCTATATTTTCATTTTAAATCAAACTTAATTTCCACAAAATCAATTCATTTTTTACCATCAATTAATGGTTATCACTAGTAAAGTAAGTAAGTAAGTAGTGCACAACAAAGCTAAGCAAGCGGAGCCAAAATCTCAAGATAACATTCACCTCATGCTTTTACAATTGGGCTTTCATGATAACATTTGCCTCATGCTTTTACAATTGGGCTTTCATGATAACATTTGCCCTCGTGCTTTACAAATGGGGTCAAGCCCATGGGTGATGGACATTCTCAAAAGGGGGGGGCGGGAGTCAGCTACCTACCACCTCATCCAAGTAAGGCCCTTGTTGAATAGGGAATGCCCCGGGCCGAGGCCATCCTAGGGTTTTCTTGGGGCCACCCTAGGGTTTTCTTGGGGCCACCCTAGGGTTTTTTTCGGGCCACCCTAGGGTTTTCTTGGGGCCACCCTACGGTTTTTTTACCCTATGCAAAGAAGCCCAATCACAAACCCACTTTTTTTCAAGGCCTTTTTAAAGTCTTACAAGACCCAGGCTTTTGGATTTTTTTATTTTATTTTATTTTATTTTATTTGGTTTTTTTTTTCCCCCGAGCCTCGATCTCCGTTGGTTGGGGAGCTCAAAGCTAGTATCTTGCGGTCCAGAATGCGTCACTTGGCTCATTTCGAACCGTTGGATCGCAGGACCGAACGGAGGTCGAAGATCCCCGTCTTCTTCTTCTTCTTCTTCGTCTTCTTTTCTTCCTTCCCTCCTTTCTTGGTCTTGTTCTTCGCGAATTCGAGGGAATCGAGAATCGCGCACTTGCTCATCGGATCCGGCAAAAATTACAGTTGCAAAGCTGTGAAAAAATAATTTGGGTGCGCTTTTTGGGGGGTTTTGGTAATGACCCATTTGTCGAAATTTGCAGGAGCAGTTCAGTGAAATCCACGAAGCACAAGAATTAGGGTTTGAAGAAAGTGTCGTGGAACAATCTTTTTTGCATTGTAGCTCCAGGATTTTGCAGTTGGGGAAGGGGATGAGTGAGGCGGAATTGGGGGAGGGGTTTGGAGACCTGGTTTTTTGTTGCTGCTGCTGCTTCTTGTGATAGATCATGCTGTTGGAGGTCGGGTTGTTTCTCGTGGGCAGGAGTGATGATGATGATGTGAGGAGGAGGAGGATGTGGCGTGTTGTCCAAGCATGAGAGTAGATAGAGAGAGGAGGTGTGGGAGACAGCAGGAGGATGGTGATGATGATGATGATGATGATGACGATGACGCAGCAGCAGCAGCAACAACAGTTCAGCGGGATGGTGTTGATGGCTGTGGGATCAGAAGTTTCTGTTTACGAATGGGCTGTGATGGTGGCTGGAATCTTTATGATTTTCTCGCTTGCACTCTCCACTTTCCTCTTGTTTGATCACTTGTCGACTTACAATGATCCCGAGGTAATGAAACAAAACAAACCCACAAGCCTGGCCCTGTTTCATATCTTTGTCTCCTTTTGCTACTTTGTTTGTTCTCTGGTTGCTTGTTAGAGTTTTCTCTACTTGTTGGGGTGGTGACCAAAAGAAAAGCCACAAAAGAAAAGCCACAGGAAATGTGTGTGTAAATTTGTGTGTTTTTTTTGGTGCTATCACAGGAGCAAAAGTGGTTAATTGGAGTCATTTTCATGGTGCCGGTTTATGTCGTGACTTCGGTATGTTGCTTCAACCCTGTTTACAGCAAAATTCTGAGAGATCGAGATCAGCTGCTAGAGGTTTGAATAAAGAATTTGATCAACTACTCCTAAGTATTATTATCTCTGCAATAATGCTGGATAGTTTCTCAATCTTCAATCTGCTGCTCTCGAGCACTGCAAATTGGCAAAGAGCACAACAAGATCTGGGTTAGGGTTTTTCAGAGGTAGATCCGTGACTGCAATTTGTGGTTACAGTATGACTACAATGAGTAATGTGGACCAGAAGAAATTACTAGGATGAGCTGATCTTGTTGCTCTCCTTTGCTGAATTTTTAGGTCAGACTATCCACTCATGAGGTTGTTGGTTTTGACAGTTTCTGTCTCTCTGGGCACCAACGTGGTCATTGAAGTTCACTATTTTGGGCAACTGCTATGAGGCTTATGCACTGTATTCATTCAGCTGTTACCTGATATCATGCTTAGGTATGCAAGTCTCAACTTTAGGGTTTTGGGCTGTTGTTGTTCTGATCTGCTTACATATGAATAGCTGTAAATCAAACATGTAAGGCATCTCTGGGCTGTCTGAACTACAATGATTTGTTTCTCATTGATTGTACAGCAAGCACTGCACCCTTTGACCTAACAAACAATTGTGTGAAAGTTGATATCTTACATTTTGTTTCTGGATTTGAGAACAGGGGGTGAGGCATTGGTTATTGAGAAGTTGGAGAGGCAAGGGTTGATGGGACCCCGCACACCTCTTTTGGAGCATAGTTCAGGAATCAGGGCAATGGTTCCACACCCTATTCCTCTCTGCTGGTGTATAGAGCCCTGGGAACTAGGGCGCCCTTTTTATAATGCAGTCAAATTTGGCATTGTGCAGTATGTAAGTTCCTCTGTTTTTCTCAAGTGCATCTTGATTGGATTTTTTAGTTTGTTCTGCTGATTTTTGTGTTTAGGTGAATGTTTTGAAGACATCTTGATGTCATTTAGGGATGCAAGTCTTTTGCCACTGTCTTTCTGTGCTTGTCTGTCAGCCCTTCATGGGCACACCAGTGACAACTGTAGTAGTGTATGCTATTGATGTTGGTGCACTGTTATATGACTAGTGATTGTGTCTTGGTTACCAAATTGGGGCAGATGATATTGAAGACTGTGTGTGCCTTGGTGGCACTTGTGTTGGAGCTTTTCCACCTCTATGGGGATGGGTTATTTGAGTGGTACTACGGGTATGAGAACTGCCTGTTTTACTTTAGGGTTTTTTTTCTTCAAATTTCAGGTCTCAACCTACTGGGTAGCCATTTTAGAATTCAGGCTAGGTTTCAACAGTGTGGGAGATTCAATCACCATGTAATTGTCTTGTGCTGGTGTCATTGATTACATTACCACAACATAACATGAGTGTTCAATTTGAGCTTTTACTAGTCCTCATCTTTATTGATCATATTTGGAGATAGCTCTAATTGCTCTTGTGATGATGCTTCATATTTTGCAGATACCCTTATATAACTGTGATCCTCAATTTCAGTCAATCTTGGGCTCTGTACTGTCTGGTACAATTCTATTATGTGGCACATGAGGAGCTTCGGGATATCAACCCCTTGGCCAAGTTTGTTTGCTTCAAATCGATTGTATTTGCCACTTGGTGGCAGGGTGTACTTATTGCTTTCATCTTTGCATCACCAATGGCATCACACTGGTTCCCGGATGCTGCTACAAGGCTGCAGGACTTCATTATTTGTATTGAGGTGTGCCTCCTTAATACACAAGCTAGCTGTTTAGTCTCAAATGGGAATTGTGTGTTCTTCTAAAGCAACTTACTAACTGAACTGTGACTGTTGCTGATGTACAAATTGCTCCTCTGTCTTGTTTCTGTTTTCTCTCTTCCTTAAGGTTGGGTTTCCTCTTTTTCCCCCTTGCTGATATCTTGTCCAATTCGAGATTTCTGTAATTTTATTGGGGTCATCTCTACATGTGACCTTATATCATAAGTTCAGAGAAGTTCTCAGTACTTATGCAGGAAGATGCATTCTTCTAAAGTAATTCTCTAACCAAACTCTTTCATTTATCAGATGGCGATTGCCTCCATAGCGCATCTCTATGTTTTCCCTGCATCTCCTTACCAAGTGGTGGAAAGTGGAAAAGGTCGCAGTGTAAAAGTTCTCTCTGATTATGCAGCTTTTGACTCCCCTCTGGACCCAGAAGAAGTCCGAGAGAGTGAAAGGCCAACAATTATCAGATCGTTTTCATCAGATGTGGAACAAGTCTCAACAAGTGTCAAGGAGAGTGTTCATGATGTCCTGATTGGAGGCGGGAACCATGTATGTCTCTCTTTTACCTCACACACCCTGAGATGTAATTCATGTTCTCAAGGTCATCCCATTTCCTTTCTGTCCTGTAATTGTTCATTCTTGTTATGACTGTGTTTTGCAGGTGGTGCATGACATGAAAGTAACCATGTCACAGGCGGTAGAGCCAATGGAGAAGGGGATTACAAGGATTAATGAGACAATTCAATCATGGGGGGGTTCAAAACTAAAGGAGAAGAAGAGGCATCAGAGCAAAGATGACTTGGGGGTGGTGTCAGAGAATGATGTCCACATCCAAAAGTTTCGGGGAATAGATGATCCTTTATTGACAGGAAGCATAAGTGATAGCAAAGTTTGGAAGGCCCGGAGGTCAAATGCAGACAGTAGTGGGGAAAGCAGTGATCAAGGCAGAGGTGGATTCAAAACTAGTGGGAAAAGGTGGACCATTAAGAGGTGATATTTCACTAAATTGCTATGGCTATTGTTAGCTTAAAGACAATGTGGATCAGTAGTGAGACAGGTGTGGATTTTACAAATTTTAGTCTGTTCAATAGTAACATTGGGTGGTTTGTGGATTTATAAAAGATCCACAACACCCACCCGCCCCCTGATGTACATTACTAGTAGTGTCAGGATGTGGCGTCATCAACAATTGGTGATTTCAAACACTCATGATGCATCAAACACCATCTAAAGGTTACTTTGTTGTTTGGAACATTTCTTGCCTGCCGAGATATGGAAGTCATAACAATCCACTGACTTTCTTTGTGAGTTCTCACCTCTCTCTTCAAGATGGCAATGCCTCTAGTGTGCACATGTAAGTTGTGGATGACTCCATGAGATGGTCATGATCTGCACATGAAATTCAGCTGAAAAACTTCACTTTAAAGGTGAGAATCATGCTTAATCAGTTCCTCAAAATGCAAAAGAACCCAAATTCTGTGGCCACATAAGATAATGTGATGAATAGGGCGTAGAAGAAAATTGTAAATTTGTAAAGCTTGGTGGGTCTGGGCTTGTTAGTTTTTTAATAAAGTAAGGCCATTTGGGCATGGACCTAGGCTGGTTTTCTTTTTATATCTGTGGCATGTGCAACACTCTTGCAAATACAAGATGTCTTATGGACAAGGACCTGAGCATGTGCATGAGAAGCATAATCAAATTTTATATCACCAATCCATGCAAAACCACGTTCAAAGATAGTGTGCACATGAAATTGTCATTACAAACTTTACGCCAAAGTTTAGAACAAGAAAGAATGTGAAATTGTCTCACCCAATATCAAAAAATGTTCTAAACTCTAATCACATGAGCTATTACAAAATGAATGACTAAATAATCATAACTAGTGTGGCCTGTGCTGTTGGCCCAAGTGTTATCACGTCCTCAACTGATTTTTCCTTCCAAAACCTGGTATTTTGGAATTTATTTGAATTTTCAGCGGCAGAAATCACTTTTAAAATCAATATCTCCCACATTCTGAATTCAAATCGTACCAAATAAATCCCCTTAAATCCTGCTCATCAAGATCTTTCCAACAACACCAAAGGCACATTCCAATTCCTCTGAAATTTTCAGCTACAATTTAATTTAATTTTCAATGAAAGAATCATTCAATATTCAAGAACTTTTGCACCGCAAGTCCAAACGTCATGGAACCAAGCTCATGCACCCCTCCTCATCGAGAGCTTTCCAAAGACACCAAGAACACAGTTCAGTAGATCTCATAAGTACAAACAAATTACCTTTTTTCATAGATAGATGATAATTGCTGCAAACTGCCTTGGATGTTGAAGATGCATTAAAGATCAAAAGCAGGAGCTCCTTGTGTGTTGCATGCACCCACTATCATCTTGAGATAAAATGCCGATGAATTCACACAAAGGGCTGGGGTAGAGTGATCGCTCTTTTCGTTGACCTCCCAAGCATAAACAAGCATAACCAAAACATAAAATAAGCATTCATAAGCCCCAATCCCAAACTTTGGCTCTACATTTTTTTTCAACTATGACATGGAATTAGGGCTTAAGTGTTTTGGCCAAGTAGGTGTTCATGAGTTGGATGGTGCTTGATTGTCTCTTTTGGCAACACCAAAACAGTTCATCACCTTTTGTCTTTCATCATTCAATGGAGTTTTTGCATGATGGCTATTGATACATGGAAAAAGCTTTTAATGGCACTGCTTACTTACAATGGTGAGAAAAATTTGGGATGCACCTAGCTAGTGTTTTGTTTATTTGCTAACTTTTTGTGGAGCGAGAAAGTTGGTGATGGGTTCTTTTGTATGCGTCCACATTTGGGATATGCAATCTATTGCATGCAATTTATGTGCTTGGAAGCTTATGGAGGACAAAGACATTATTTAAGGACCTAGGTCAATGAAATTAAACATATTTTTCTCCTCTTATGTTTTTTGGCTTTTGTTTCTATATTTTGGTTGATGAGAAAAATGTTCACAACAAGCTATAGGGTTTTTGCTTCTCTTGGATTTATGTTGTGCAAAAAAGATTATGACAACTTGTTGAAGTTGATAATAGAATGTCTAAGGTTAGAAGCAAAAGGATGTGATGAAAGTCTCTAGGGGGTTTAAGAGCTAGTCCATAATGATTCCATTTTTTCAAGTTTGGTATATTTGAGGAGTTGTTGTGTTGGTTCTAGTTATTGGGTGTCAAAAGGAAGTGAAATGTGTGTAAATGGGAACTCCAAAGGAAAATGGGTCCATGAGTGAGGAATCTAGATTTGGGTGAGAATACATTTCAAAAGTTTCTTTTGTAGAAAGTTTTTGGGAAAGTTTTGGAATTAGGTGAATTATGGGTCATTGAAGAGACTTTGATCAATCACAATTGAGGGGATCTATAGTTTGGATATGCTTCCAATCTTGTTGAGTTAGGAATCATGTTTGGGATGTTGTGGGTTATGGTGATGGTGTATGTTTTGGGATTAGTATCAAATGGGTTTGTTGTGATGGAATCATTACTAAGGACTAAGATAGCTCATGAAAGTAACTTTGAAATGTTTTTAATCTCATTTGTGCCTTAGGAAATAGTTTTTGGATTGTTGTTTAACTAAAGGTAGCAAAGTTATTTGGTGTGAAAAATTCAATTATTGCATATGTTTTGTTCCTTATTTATCAATACTTGTGTTAATGAAATTGGGCAATAAATTTTTGCCCCTATTATTTTCCATTGAACAACCTCTTATTTTGTAGATTTAAAAATTTTAAGTTAAACAATGTTGAATAGACACACCAATTAACAAAGCATTCACCTACCTTCTTTTTTTTTTAAAAAAACATTCATTGAACTTTAAGGTCCTAGAAAATGACATAAAATACACCAATCAAATTAGGACACCATGGCCTTCAACTTTATGATTCTTTCAACTTAAACCCCCTAAGCTTGTTCTTTCAACTTAAAACCCCTTGAGGTTTTTAGTTCTTACACACTTAACAAGCTTAACCACCAAAAATGAAAACATTAATTCACACAAACTTAAGGATTGTGTTTCAAGATTGGGAAAATGTTGTTAATACCAAATTTCCATGTTTTAAGAAGAAAATGTTATGTCTTTGATTACATCACTTAATTTAAGTCAATATGATAAACATCATTTTGTTAAAGAACTATGAGAACAAACGCAACAAAGACTAGTTGAAAAAACTCAACAATGCATGTTTAAGGTGTAGTAGCATTTAAATATTGCATTTGCCTTGTGTACATAGATGTTCTTAAAAATGCCACATCTTATAAACAACATGCAACATTACCTTTTACACATTTTGTGTTGCATGTTTTTGAGGTTTCAAAAGATTATGTAGAAGTGATTGTAATCCTATAATGGCACAAAGGTGCATCAATAGGAATGACAACCATACAAACTTACATGTACCTATTCACACACCTATGGTCACAACATTTTGACAATAATATGGAAATCCAAGTTTTTGCAACAAGATCTTCACCACCATTTCACGAAGTAAACCAATATGAACATGTGCTACATCCAATCATCAACCACTATCAATTTTCATTGATGTTATAATTTTTTGTAGAAAAACAACCATAAGCAAGGAACTGGCTAATGTTCCAATTTTTAGCAATAGTCTTACCACAAGATGACATACTATAACATCCAAGAATGGTGTTATGTGGATTTAGCCACCAAGGAATCGTAGGTATAATGTTTAGATTATATTTTGATTGTATTTATAGTTGATTCAATGCTAAAATTAGTACATACGTAAAACCACAAAATCATAAAACTATAAATTCATAGAACCACAAACTTATTGAACCATAGTAGATCACCAGAACCAAACCTATTCACAAACTTATGGTTTTTGGACTTGTTTACATAATCACATCCATGGTTCACCATTTTCAATTAAATGGATGTAAAACCATACATGATGTTCCATTACTTTATCCTTTGCATGCTCAAAATCCCATTTTAAATCCATTAAATACTACCTTGCTCCAATTACTTGTAATTTTCATAGCATTTATAAGTTTCACAAGATGAATCACATTCACAATCCCAATATTTTTGGCTTTACATTCACTTAGATGGATTTGCCAAACCAAGAACCAATCTTATATATTAAAGCAACAGTGGTGTCTGTCTATCTGTCTGTCCGGGCAGTGCTTGGAAAATTCTTCTAGTCATAACTTCCCCAGATGTAACTAATTCCAGAGAAAAAAGAAATCAAGGGCAGTCGGATTTTTTGAGGCACTTCCCCAAATGTAACTGACTCCAGATAAAAAAGAAATCAAGGGTAGTCTGATTGTTTGAGGCAAAAGATTTGGTAGACCAGAAAAAAAATATTTAAGCCTTGGACAGCCCAAAATCTTTTTTCCTTTTTTTTTGTATTGAACAAGACTACCTTTTTTTTCTTTTAGCTACTATCCGTCTCGATTAAGGGGATGGATGAAATAATAATAATAATAATTAAAAAAATAAAAAATAAAAAAATAAAAAAGTTAAAAGTTAAAACACGAACCAAGTTTAAAGAAACCGAGGGACTTCACAGTGGCCGAAGGTCATGGGCACCCACTAGTATTGCATGAATGCATCAAGATCAATGGTTTTATTTAGTTTTTTTTTTTTTTTAATTTCAAGGACTTATAAGGACATAATCCAAATTAGGAAAGGGGGTAATATTAACCAAGTATTAAGTATCAATTTGACCTTTGTAAGTGGTAAATTAATTTTTTTGTAAATGTTCATTAATTAGTTATTAGCTATTTTGCTAGTTATATTATTAGTTAGTATTTTATATTTGAAAAATTTTAACTTAATGTTAGTTTATATTTGAATTAATTGTTATGTAGTGTCAAGTAATTATTTTAATTACTAATAAAAAACCACTTAGCCTATATAAAACAACGTTTTTTTTTGTGGCGAAATTTTGCAAAATTGCAAAAATAAAAAAGGGGCCAACAAAAGGCCTTTGTAATTTTAAAGTTGTTACTTTTTTTTTAACCAAAGCTCGACCATCTTGCAGACCAAGAGGTCACTCTAATGATGGATGGCTTGGATCCTTTGCCACCCAAAAGCAATGGCCACAATCCTCTAGTTGCCACTTTGCTTGCTAAACACAAAACCCATCACCATTTTGCTCAAGCTCCTCAATGTCCTTCACCACCTCCATTGCGGTGGGCTAAGGTTCCATCACCATGAAAAGTGACAATGGAGCATGAGGTAAGTGCTTTTGAGTCTTGATTTTCTAAACATTGTTGCAATGCAGTTGTGATTTGTTCAACAACTTTCTGCATTATGTTTTGGGTGGGTTCTAGACTCTAGTAGCACAGCAACAAGCTATGAAGAGCTTTGATTGTATGAGCAAGCTAAAACTTGTGAGTGATTAGGTCAAAGCTTCAAGCATTGTTAAAGTATCAAGTTACTTCAATAATTTGTGTTCATTACTAATTTTTTGAAACCTCAGACTCCGTTGAGCACTTGTGAGTTTCAAACCCTGTTTAATAGAAGCTTTAAAGCATGTCTTTGCCAAAAATAATGCAAGATTTTCAATGTGATTTGAACAATGTGTTTTTGAATGAAAGTCTTGAAGGTTTTGAAATGCATCCTAGTTCATTTGATTTTTTTCAATGTGACTTGAACATGTTTTCCAATGGAGTTGTTCAAAGCTTTAAGGTTTTTCCACAATCTTTTGATTGTTGCTTACATTGCTAGAACGCCATGTCTCCTCTTAAACCTCCTGCAAATTTCAAGTATAGATTTTTTTTCTCCAGATCTATGTTTGTTTCTGGTTTATGCCTCTTGTGGTTGATCATGTTATAGGGGTGGCTATTGCTAGTGGTTGTGATCATCCAATTACTTGTACTTCATTGGGCAAGTCAACCAACACCACATTTAGTGCATCCACTTTTAGTACATTTGGTGTTTCTAGTTCAAGGTCAATTGGTGTTGAGGTTCCTAATGTGTTTGTCATTGCAACTTCTTTAGAAGCACCAAAGAGAAAAAGAAAACCCGAATGTGACATCCAGCAAATTTTCAAGGATAATTAAATAGCCAAGTTTCCATGGGTTGAACATGTGGTTGATCTTAATGGTAAGGTGCAATAGGTGCATTGTAGGATTATTAAATTAGAGGGTGCCTTTGGAACTACTATTATTTTACACAATCTAGGAACTTCCATAATGTTGGCATAATTAAATTTTAACAAATTTTGACGTAATAAATTTTTGTAATGAAAACGAAGTCTATATGGAGTGAACATAAGTTGGTTGCGTCTTTTTTATTTTGGGTAAAAACAAATATAAACTTCACTATTTGCTTCACAAATAGAGGGCTATTATGTGTTTTTTTTGCGTAACAAAAAACGGAGTGTAACAAGATATAGTAGCCAACTCTTCATTTGCTTTGCATTCCAAGAAAATGAAAAAATATTTTTCGCAACATTTCTTTTTTAGCCTAGAAGCCTTAGCGTTTTACTTGGGGGTCTTCAACCTCAACATTATGCGCTTGATTATATTTGTTTTGTTTAGTTGTGGAGGGTAAGGAAAAGCTTTTAAACCTTTAACTTGATGGTTTCTAAAAGCACTCAAGTAAAAGGAAAGCTCTAATTATTCATTCGAGAGTTGCAGCATGTGAATATTACCAAAGTTCTAAAAGCCAACATTAGAAAAATGAGAGGATCCATGCTGTTCAAGGTCCATAGTCAGTTTTTCAATTAATGTTGAATGGAGGAAGGGCTAAAATATATATATATAGTTTGTGGCAATTTTCCACCTTCTGAAAAATGGGAAGCCCATGACATATTTTGAAAATCTTAAGGAGTTGTTTGAGTTTTTGAAAAATTTTAATGCCCCCAAAAAGGCATTGAACAAATTCAAATGGGTGGGTATGGCAAGAACGATGCACAATGTTGTCTTAAAACAAATGAAAGTCATTTTGCAATAAATTATATTTACCTCCATCAGTTGTGATGGAGTAACCATTATTGATAATCAATGTTGGATTTCCGTGCATGCCTATGTTGTTGAAAATTGGAGAAGGAGCCGGTCCCTTTGAATCTTGAAAGAGTTGTGGACAAAAACACATCTAATAATTTTACTATTGTTATTGTCACAACCTTAGCATTAGGTTCACAACCAAGGCAAGGGCTGGCAAAGGTGTGAGCCAAGAGCCAAGCCCGAGAGTCACATTTCATGCTCCTGGGAGTGTAGGAAAGTGTGAAGAAATGAACCCCACACTCCCAAATGAGCTCCCCCTTTGGGAGTTGGAGTTCCAATAGACTCCCAAATTTTCAGAGGGTGATTGTAGGGGTCAAAACTCATTGCATTGAATAGTTCCTTATATCATTGGAAA
>Ga0116227_10010333_pt1 | contig 16374 bp, 12 predicted proteins | sample S1TSphgellanicum_FD_89693 | JGI IMG/M metagenome (GOLD analysis project Ga0116227, IMG submission 89693) | Host-associated microbial communities from peat moss isolated from Minnesota, USA - S1T2_Fb - Sphagnum magellanicum MG | ecosystem: Host-associated > Plants > Peat moss > Unclassified...
AAAAAAAAAAAAAAAAAGTTGGACTTGTGAGGCACCCCCAACTAATTAATATGAAATAGAAACTGAGTTTAGTTTTGAGAGAAAATTTTGTATGAGATTCAAGAGATAGCAACAATCAAGAGAGAGAGGGGGGGAAAAAACTAAATAAATATTAATATCAAGAAAAAAAAATTTAATTGCTAAAATCAAGTGCCTTTTCACATTTTAAATAGCCAAAATTCAACTATAATTTAAGAAAAAAAATCCATACTTTCTATACATGGTTCAAGTACGTAGGCAAAAAAAAATATTAAATTTTTTTTTCCAAAAAATCTACTTTCATGGTGTTTGGACTTGCCATGTAGAAGTTCTTGAATATTGAATGATTTCTTCACTGAAAATTAAATTAAATTAAATTAAATTAAATCCTAGCTGAAAATTTGGGAGGAATTTGAATGTGCCTTTTGATGTTGTTGGAAAGATCTTGATGAGCCAGGGTTTAATGGAATTTATTTGGGTAAGATTTGGATTCCTAATGTGGGAGATGTTGATTTTTTTAAAGTGATTTTTGCACTGTTGAAAATTCAAATTAATTCCCAAAAAAAACCAAGTTTTGAAAGGGAAAAAAATAAAAATTCACAACATTTATTTTATATTCCCTTTTTATTTTTTATCCTTTCACATTTTTGGGCTATATCGGAGCAACTTTAAAACCTTTCAAATGAGCATGAGGAAAGAGCAACTTATTTCCTTGGTTGTTTTGCACATTGGTATTCCCTTGTTTCACATGTGGCTTGACTATTTGGTGGTGGTAGCTTTTTACTTCATGCCTATGACATTTCTTCATCATGGGGTTTAGGGTTTAGGGTTTAAACTCCCTTTTCTAGTCCTTTTGTTTTATGAATTGGGGAGGGCCACAAACATAAATAGCCCAATTAGATTTCAATACAATGTTATAAAATATTATTTTTAGTTAGCACATACTCTTCATTCCCATGTGGGCTTCACAATTTGTCAACAATGTATGCCTCCCAAAGCTACTTTTCTTCTTCACTCTTTTCATCTATCAACCCATTTTGTGAACATTTGGGTACCCCCAATAGATTCCGTTTATAATTCAACCTTATGAATTGTTGCTCTACATGTGCTCTTTTTTTCACATTTGGCTTCCTTGTGTGGGGTTGGCATATGCTTTTAGGGCTTTCCTTCTCAAATTGACTAGTTGCAATTTTGAAAACCATCTCATCAATGTTTTTTTTTTTTTGGGGCAATTTTGTGATGTAGTCAAAATGATGATTGACCAAGGAAAGTTTAGCCAAATTTGATTATAGCCAAAAATGAATGTTTAAAAATTTTAACATCCTTCTATTTATGGGTACCTGCTTATGTCTTGGATTTTTTTTCAATTTTGGCATTAAATATCTTTTAAATTATTTCAATTTTTAATTTTCATTTCAAAATCACTTTCGTACACAATTTCACTAGTACAAAAAAGGTTGCATCCATGCGTAAGTAGATTTTTTTCATTTTTTCTATTTAATGTTAATTATCCAAGTCATTTGATTCCCTTACCTATAGTCAAAAAAAATTCTTATTAATTTGTTGACAACCAATTCAATAGAACCTCAATAAGTCTATTGATCATTTCCGAACGTATGGCATGTATTTAAATCGATGTTGGATATTTTATGTGTATTAGGGTCATATATATATATATATTTCTATAAAGGTGAAATTTTCAAATTCTAGGTGTTTTGTTCATGTTGGCAAAGGACTGTCAATCAAAAAAGCTTGTAGCTTGTTATTCTATCTATGAATTCTTCAAGACCATGAAAAATGTAAGTTTTTTTTTAATATCTTGTTTGTTTGTATTTGTCATTGTTTGATCATTTGTTCTTAAAAGTTCACCTCTATCATCACATACTTGTTTCACAGTTCCTAACATGCTTGTTTGATTTTTTTTAAAAGCATTATTTAGACTACCATTGTGTTCTTGTTTGATTGTTCTAAAAAACAATGCATGATCTATCATTGCATGTTCGTTTGATTATTCTAATTGGAAGCACTACCTCTATGATCAAGACGTGCTTGTTTGATTGTTCCCATGGCATCTTTAAATCAACAAAACTAGAAGAATGTTCAAACTAACTTCAACTTTTTCATAATTGGATTTGCAAGTTGTGTGAATAGTAGCACCATCAACAATTTGCAAGTAGTTGATGTGATTGAAGATGGTGGCTCAAAGGTTACACATGTTATTACTTATGCACACCAACTTAAAATGCATTTGGAGGAGTTGAAGAAACAATGTCTTGTTTATAAGTCTCATAATTGCAACTCTCCAATATGGGTTTTTTTTCAAAGCAAACAACAACCAACCCATATATATCAATGTCAACTAGATCATAGATGCATAATTTTCCATAATCACATGTGTGGTTTAAAAATTATTGCATTACACATGAGGTGCTGCAAAGGTTTGATTACATATTTCAAAATCACTTGCATTGTTATCTTGAAAAAGCATTTGGCAATTAAGCATAAAACTTTGCTTGCAAAGTATTTAAAACATGTAGGTAATCAACTTAGATCAACACATGATCGAGAACCAACCAGTAAAAGGTTTCACATTACACCCATTGCCTTGTGTGGATTTTTTGTTACTATTAACCCACTCACAAAAGATCATTTCACATAGAAGGCTTTCATGGAAGACGTGAGGTTAAATGTGGTCAAAGGGTTTTTTCCATTAAAGTTCATGAAGTCCATTTGGTTCCAAAGGTTGGTGCACATAGATTGTGTTCAAAGGTGGTCAAGATTTGAAAATGTATTACATGGCCTAAAAATATGGCAAAGGTAGGCAAGCTTGGGACAAACCATGCATAGATTATGAGTTGATGCCAAAAATTTTAAGATACTAATGAAAATTAATTGAATAGGATTTGCCTTTGTTTTAATGGTTTTATCTTTTTTTAATTATACATTTTCTCTTTTGTGGTGGTTTTTTCTATAAATTTTTTTTTTCCCCCAAATGCATGAAAATATCTATAAGTTTTATTTTTATTTTTGGTGTTGGGCTTCACTATTTGTTTTGTGGGTTTGTCATTACAAGTTTGCAAGCTAGGTTTTATTATTCCAAGATGTCTTAACTTTCCATTCAACAATTGTTTTGTGTTATTATTAATAAACAATGGTGTTGTAAAGTCATGTACCATTTTAAGGACTTGGGCAACATGTGAAATTGCAAAAATATTATTAGGTCCATAATAATTAGGTGTGTGATGAATCAAAGTTGTGGACACTGCTACTTGGAGATGCCTTGTAGTTTTGGTTTCCACATGTCATGAACCATATATTGTATGCAACAAACTTGCACATTAAACTATCACTAAAAATTCAGTTGATTTAAATGCTATTGCTTTTAATACATAGTTGGAAGAACTTAAATTATTTTTTTTCCCTTCATCCTTTTTTGCATGGTTTTGATAGGAAAAAAGTTCATTGGATGTTGGTCTTTATGCTAGATCCTAGGTTTTTAAATGTATCTAGTCACATCATATGTTGGTTAAGAGAATGTAATGAATTAATTAGTTGTTGATTATGATTCACAATTGTTACCGTCTTTGTTGGTGGAATCCTACAAACCATTAATATCTTTTGTGATTGAAGAAACCTTAGGTGCTATCTTCACAGGTGGATTTTAAGGATTTACTTCACACCCATTGAAACAAATTTAATCACTTTGGAACATCTTATTTCAAGGGAGAGCTCAACAAATTCCCCTTTTATTTCATTAATGTGGATTGCAAATGGGTGAAAACATGAATAGGTGAACAATTTGGACTATCAACACTTGTAATTTTTTTGGATTACATAGAAATATAAAATTTAAAGTGAAATCAACATTGTCAATTTTTAAATTATTCATGTTGTCATATACTTTAATGGGAATCATCAGAAAGTTTTGGATGAATTCTAAGAAGATTATGGACTTGTAATGTACTTATGAAATGTCAACATTATGTTTATCACACAGAAAAAATGAAAAATGTAAACTCATAAGATGTGTCATTTAGTACTATCAAAATAAAAATTAAGAAATAAAGCACCATCAAATGAAGAATTTATTGATGATGTGCATTGAAACTTTTTTAATATATATATTTTTAATTTTTAAAATTTTTAAATGATGTGATTATTGTAAATTTTTATTTTTGAAAATCCATTTCACATTTTTAAAATTTATATTTTTCATGGATTTTTTGACCAATCACATGTTTAGCACATTCATAGGTTGGCTTATTAATATTTATGATTAAAAACATAGGGTCCATAATTATAGGATTTATGGTTTGATAATTGTTTAAAACTACAAAAAAATTGTTATTGTTAAAATATAGACTTTCAAATGTCATTTTTGAACCACCTAACCATGTTTTCACCCAAATATGCCTTGAATTAGTGGTAGACAAAATCGCACAAATTCCTTGTTGTTGTAAATTTAGCAAAACACATCTTAGGCATTCCAATGTCCCAAATTGAAACATCAAAGAGGATTTTTTCCATTGCTAGAATCTCCACATCCTTCTATAGATGTCATCTTCCAACTAATATTTTTCAACAATAATTGACCATTGGATTCACACATTAATTATTGAAAGCATTTGATTTGGCAAGTACATTTGAAGCAATATTTGGTTCAAGACAAAAGAACTTGAGGTTGAATTTGATGATGGAATGGAACATGAAGAATATTCAGAAATTTTGTGATGTTATTCATCAATTTCAATATGTTAATAAAGACCTTAAGATAAGCTTCTAGCTTTTCATTATGGGTTTATTTTGTTATTAATGCAAAACTATTTTTCTTTTAAAGGTTTACAAGTTCGTAGAAATTACAAATTTGATGGTGATCTATAGCTTCTTACAAACAAGTGCATTTGGCATCTTTATTTGTGGAAAGTAGAAACATTATGGTGATTTGAAACTTCATGAAACATTTTATATGGTCCATGATTCATTAAAGTTGTGTCATGTAAATTTTATAGGTGTTTAACAATTTGTGGAAACTAAACATTCGATGGTGATTTGTAGCTTCCTATAAACAAGTGCATTTGAAATTTATCTTTCTAGAAATTGGAAACATTATATATGGTGATCTACAACTTCACATGATACATTTTGTTTGAACTATGATTCACCCATGGAAAATATTGTAATAAAGTTGATCATATTCTCAATAGATGTAATTGTTGATGTTGGTAATGTTATGCCTACTATTTAAAATTATCTACCATGGGTGATACTCTTATGAAGTGATCTAAAAATGATGAGATACACAATTGCATGCAGACAATCAAACAAGCCAAAAAGCACATCGAGTGACCACCAAAACTTTATAAAAATTATAATTTTATTAGATATATTTTTGTGGTGCCACTTTAATGCCATGTTAATCATGGAATGTAGTGTGAAATGATTAATATGAAAGTTGAAAAAATCAAATAAAAAAATTGGGTTTTTGTTTTAATAAAAGACCTTTGAACTTGACCAATAGTTGCATCAACCTTTTCATATTGATTACACTCACAAAACTATGATGCCACATGGTGTGTTAATGTCCTTTGTCACTATTTAATGATATATATGACTAGTTAAATAATTATAGATGTAATTGAAAAAGACAATTGTCATTTTTGGGTTTAATTGGAAAGGATGCAATGTGTTATAATGGATTTAGGATGACTTCACATTTTCATTTTGCAAAAACATTGATGTTTTTTTAAAAAAACATTAAGCTTTTCAAAAACTGTGAAAAGCTTTGAGGTTGTTTTCAATCACCTCCAATAAAATTTTGTGGAACATGGTATTCTACATTTTTTTAATGGTCTAATTTTATTGTACAAATGATTATGATCCATTCAACTTTTAAACAATATTCATCTGTGTACAATGTTAATGTGTAAATGTTTTTATAAAATTTGGTTTCCAATTCAAAAAACCAAAACCCTTGGATTGAGACTAAGCATTTGATAAAAAAAACATGGTGATAACATGTAAAGAATTGGGAACCTTAACTAATACTAAATGTTTGGTAAAAAACCAAGTGATAGCCTTGAAAAGGTATTTGACAAGGTGGTTGTCAAAGAATTTTTCAAATACCCACCTTAAAAAATAATGAAATACCCCCCCCTATCCATATCTAGAAAAATCATTTTTTAAACATTAGCCCCAAACATTTATTTAATTAATTATGCACTAAACTTTTAATTCTAAACTTTTCAAATTTGGTAGTTAGAATTAATTTTTTTGAACAAAACATTGGAAAGATCTATTTGTTGGATCATTTAATGAGGCAAAACATTAAATTGATCATTTTTGCTTCATTAAATCATCATCTTTTATTAATATCTATTGTTGCATCATATGGTGAACCTTAAATGAAAGTTTCTCTCCAAATTTCCAATCTCCAAATGGTCATTTGTTAATTTTAGACTTTTCAAAAGTTTGTAATTAACTAAATACATGATCCCATGTAGTTATTTAATTGGAAATAAAAACCAAAACCCAAACCATCATGATAAACCTTCACTTGATTAATAATTTAAAAATCAAATACACACCTACACCGGTATTTACTATTTGTGAACTAGTTAAACACACTCTTCCAAGTTAAATCTACAACCTATTACCTATTTACATGTCTAATGCATATTTGAGGTGTACTTTTAATTGTGAATAGGTGACCATTTGAAGCATCTAAATAGTAATAAAGCATATGGAAAATGTAATTCCATATGGAATAGTGTGGCATATGCCAAATTGGCCCAATTGTGAATTCATTAAACAACTAATTGATTTTTTATTTATTTTTTATGGAATTTCCAATAACAAATACTGCTCAAAATTCACTAACTCCCATACTTTAAGTCTAGCCATTACAAAACCACCTTGGTGTTTTGTTCATTAAGGACTTTCCAATAGTGCCAATATCCTCTTTTCATTTGGGAGATTTCAATTTGACAAAACAATCCAAGAAAACAAATGAACTACTTGCCTTATTAAATAGATTCCCACATTAATAATGCACTTAATTATGATGGGTTGTCATTTGAATCATAATTAGTTTCATGTGAATGTTTAAATTAGGTTTTTATGAATGAAGGTTGCATATTTATTGTTAAAATTCTTCAAAAATATGCTTAGTACATTAACTTTTGTTGTAATGTTTTTGTTTAATATAAGAGTACAATTGTAATAACCAATATTTAACAAGATGTAACTTTAATGAAAAAAATAGCATTGGAAATGAATGTAATGTAGCCATGTGATTTGAACATGTGTAATGATGTTTCATTTTTGCATTTGGAGTTTTTGTCAATATAACATCACCCAAAATGTGTGAAAGACAAACTTTGAAATAATTGAGCTTGTCATGCTTTTGAGAATTTGAAATTTATACCCTTAAATTTATAATATTTGGTGTATGAATTTGAGTATAAAAATGTGATAATACAAATTTACTTTCCATGCTATAAAGCGTTAAAACTTCGTAAGAGCAATGTTTTTTGAAATAACACATTTTTTTTAATTTCTCTAAATCCAATAATGTTTAAGATGTTGAAATGTACATGTGAAGCACAATTGGCTTCACATTCATGCTTCACAAAAAAATTGATATACCACCCCAAAAAAAAAGACAAGCAAACAAAAAAGGGAAAGATATTAAACTTAGTAGATTTAATACGAAGATGTATGGTGTTATTAGTCTTTGTTATTATAATTGGAAACTAGTATGGCGCATGCCATTGATCATATTTATTTATATAAGAAAGTTGTTTGTTTGTTTTGTTTTGTTTGTAATGTTGAGATATCCCAATCCTTTGGAAAGCCCTTGATGAATAGGGGTGTAGTGAGTTGGTTTCATTATGTTTCAACCTATGGGGGAAGAGTTATTGAATATTAAACAATTGTTTCACAAAAAAATCATTTAAATAAAAAAAACTCCAAAGGAATTTGAGCATGTTTTTGGTATTATTGGAAAGCACTGAATGAACAAGATTTACTGAAGGTGATTTGGAAAATTTTAGACTTCAAATGTAGGATATATGGAATTTTGAGTAATTTTTATCATTAGAAATTCAACTAAACTACAAAAAGTGGTTTTCAAAGGAAAAATAAATTTAAGTAACCAATTCACACTTGAGCCCACAACACATGCTACACTATTATAGTATCGAATGAATTTTGGAAAAGAAAATTGTACATTTTCTTTATATTAAATTTGAGATCCAATTTCCATTAAATTTTTTGAAATTATTTTTATTGATTTTTAATCAAAAATTTTACTCAAAATTAAATATTTCCTACCCCTTCTAGGTTTAAAATTACAAAATCACCTCCATGAAATGCAACCCATTGAGGCCAAAGGTGAACCCCAATTTTCTTATTATTTTGAATTTTGATTTTTTGAATTTTATTTGACAAAATTACTCAAAATGCAATAACCCTTATTGTACCATATGTCTAAAGATTACAAAAAACCTTGGTGCATTTGTGTTCATCCAGGGATTTGCAATGGTACTAAAAGCATGCAAAGGGTGATATGGTTTGGGAAATTCAATTTGACAAAACAAACAAATTATCTTCTTTAATAATAGAATAAAAGGAATGAAAAACATGTACAACATATTTTAACATGTACCTTAATAGAAATTTTTGAATTCAAATGGGGTGTGAAGAATTAAGCTATTTATCCTTTAGTGTATTAGATTCATGGCAATGTCAAGATTATAATATGAAAATATAAGGTTTCAAAAGTGTGTTTGGAATTTGCTAATTCAATGACAATGTATTCAAGAAACAAACTTCATAAAATTACCCACATTTGTTTCAACTTGTGTGCATATGGATAACTACTTGGGGTGTTGAGAGATTATGAACTAATGAATTTTTTTGGGCATCCCATTTTTTACAATTCAACTCATTTGAGTTATGTTGATTTGAAAAATACATTTATTTTTGTGTTTGTAGTTATCACCTTAAACAAGGTAACTTATACTTTGGAACTTTTAAATTGTGCTACCATTTTCCCCTAATAACAATTCTATCAAAAAACCATTTAAAGGTTTATTTTTATTTTTGTGAATTTGGTTTGATGTTGATAATATTATATGTCCATGTTTGCAATAATATTTGCATAACTAATTTGCTTATTGATGTGTTTTATATTGTTCTTATTTGCCCTTTGTCATACATTTGCCCTTCTATGTCCAAATAGTTGGTAATGAAATGGTAAAAACAAATGTTTGTCCTTATCTTTAACTTGTAAACAAGATAATTGTGGTTACTTATTTATACCCTTACTCAAGTTGATAATTCAAAGAACTTATATACCATAAAGTTTACCCAAAATAAAAGTACTTGAAGTTTATGTACCATTTACCAATTGATATTTTCATATTTAATCCCTATTTAATTGACATATTAACATCAATATACCCAACTAACATATTTGAAATAACACTCCCAACATTAACTACACTTTTCTCATGGTGTTGTCCTTTCTTACATTCAATAAGGAGGTTATTGAAATTAACTTAAATTTTTTTCCACATGAGGATGAAAATTAATATATTTGAAAATAGTCACTACTAGAAATTATGTCATATGCAACCACCATGTTTGCAATTGGGATGCAACTACCGGTCACATGCAACTATGTAAGGTTTTCTATGCCACGTGTCATCATCTCAATGGCATTAAAGTAATTCTTAAAACTAAATATTTAATTACAAAATAAAAGTACACGTGTTCGCATACAATTGGCAATTGCAATGGATTTTTGCCCCCTTTTTGGGGGTCTATGCAACTACGGTGCAACTATGATCACCTTCATCCCAACTTTTGGATGATTTTTGTGTATATTGTTGTATAAATTTGATATGTATACTCATAGTTGCATGTGCAACCAAAATAGGCCAATTATGGTCTTTGGTAAACTAGGTACACATTTCTTGTAGGCATGTTTAGGGTTAGGGTTGCCTACACATGACAACCCCATTCATAATGTTTAGGGTATATGTGAAAAATAATGTAATATATTTTGCCACCTACTTGGAATAATGGATCTATCCCCAACTTTTAATAGCTTGCTCCACAAACATCTAAAAGACAATTAACAATGGAAGATATGAATTTTACTTACAATAGTTTAATGTTTATCATTTGATGAGGCAAAACAATGTATATATGTATTCAACAATAAGGTCCAATTATTCCCTTAAGATTACAATATGTCAATTTGACATGTGAAAAATAATCTTTTTTATTCCAACAATTATCCCAGTACAACTAAGGGTTTCATGGCACATATACACCTTATAGTCCATGTAATACATGAGTTGGTTCCAAAGTAAACTTTGTGGTAGCCCCTTCCACAACTTCACCACAAACCCCTTCCTCTTCATCTGCATCCCAAATTTTGCGTGAAACATGGTGGAAATCTAGTTTTACTTTGCCAAAGCACTATAAACATGTTCAAGTTAAAGTGCAACTAATGAAGTTGTTGATGATGTAAATATACTACATGATCAAACCATAGAAACAAAATTAATCCAAGTCCAAACCAAAAACCAAACATAATCATAAAAATCTACATACAATTAATTTAATCAATTTCACAATTAAAAATCATCACAAGATGAGACAATGAAGTCTTGAATATAAAATATCCTTCCAATCCCATACATTCATCTCTAAGTAACCAATGTTGGGGAGGGGAGACAAAAAACCCATTGGTCATGACATTTTCAAGTCTTTTGATTAAGAATTGAAATTAGAAAAAATATATAGTAAAATAATGTGAAAATTGATCAATTAGGGCACTAAACTATGTTGAATACTATGTTAGGATATTATTGTAAACATTATTTTTTTATAGGATTTATTTACATTGTCAAAAAGTGTCCAATGTGAATAAGGTTCCAACTATTTTATGAATTTGTAAGGTTTTATACCTAAGGTGTGGCTTTGGAGTCTTATCTTTTGTGATATGAAATTCCAAAGCACATCAAGGAACAAGAGGTGTTGGTTTGATCCCATGTTTGTTTTGTACTTTGTTTGTGTTTTGAACTTGGATTCTTGTAATTTGCATGTAATCTAATATTTTGTAACATGAAATATTTGTGTGCATGTTTTTGTCTATGACTTGTTTAGTTTCAATAGTGTTGGGCATTGATCTAATAATGCATGACAACTACATTCTTCCACAAGAGCGGTATGAACAACCATCTCATCATAGTGATTGGCTACATGTGAACACATTTAAATGTGTCATAGTAAAATATTATTCAAAGTTCATATTTATGGGTGGGGTGGGGTAACATTTGTTCTTATGTTGAATAGTGACACCAACACAATTGAGTTTGGCACTCTTGAAGATGTTATAAATATTGTAATCCTAAAATATCCAAATTAAACTTTTACTTTTTTGTTATTCAATTGCCTAATGTTTAAAAGATATTGTAAACCTGCACTAGGTGCACCTATAGCCATGAAGATCATTAAAAAAAACCAAAAATGAAGATTATATGGATAAATATCTAGTTATTGACTTGTGTTCAATGATAGGCATGTCTACCTTACATTACCCAACCCAATTGTTGTAATATCTAATTATCAACAACAAAGGTTGAGGTGAGTTAATGAATCTAAAATTTGCGACATTTGACTGCGTGTCCTTATTGGTAAATATTTTTTCGTGATGTTTATATGTTGACCCTTCATGACATAGGAATCAAAAGTATGATCAATCTTATGTTTCAATAGGTTATTGAAATGGCACCTGATTCGCATGAAGAAATTGCTGAAGATTACCCCACTCAATGGGGCTACTAAGGATGTAGATACTTCAACAATATTTCAAGCGCATTGATGGCAAAGCAAAGTTATTTTCATCTTCGGGTCCTGTGGTTGGTTCGCCATCTCTTGAAATGGATCATGTTAATATTATATTCAACCTAAATGGATTGTCGCTACAAGGTTCTAGATAGGTCAAAAGATGGGCCTTGTAAGTAGATATTGGAGACCTCCCATTCTGGTTCAAATTGTTGTTTTGAAGCTTGGATTGAAAGAATTCCTAGAAAGGTGTATGGCGCAGTTTATTGTGTACATATGGTCTACAACCCAACACCACAACATTAATAATTATCTGGATCAAATCAAATGTGAAACTGAAAATTGCTATTGACTTATTTAGGATACTTGGCCAAAAGACTTACACAAAAAATGTTCATTTTTTGTCCTCCAATCTTGAGAAGCATGTTTTTCACAAGAATTTGGATGTTTTCTTTTCTAAATATTTAAATGCGTGTGCTAGGAATACCTTGCTTATTGATAATACCCCATATAAAAGCCTTTTGAATGGGCCATTTAATGAGATTTTTGTCAAGACATTTGAGAACTTTGTTAAAGATAACAATAATTATTTGTTGGGAGTTATTATACTTTACTTGGAAGCTCTTCAATCTTCAAGAATCAGTGTTCCCACTTTTGGAGATGACAACCCTTTCAATAGCATTAGACATATTAATTGGAATAATCCTAAATACAAGACAATATTTGAGGATTGTGGTGGTAGTTGTGATGTTTCATATTGTACAAAGGTGAAAACAAAAATGAAAACCAAAATGTAATTGATCTTTTAATAACATTTTATAACTCATGTAGTTATATGGAAATGGATTAAAAATTTGAAAACATTGCAAGTTGTTAAGTTGAGTACTAGTTTCATACGAAAGAAAACATGGATACGTTTATTGAATGGTTGCCTATGGGGTGGTTGCTTGAAATGTTTCATCTTGGGATGTCTTTCCTATTCAATACATTAAATATTCTTGTTGAAATTATGTTAAGGTTAACAAATATGTTTTGTGTTTTTGGGTATTTATTTAAATTTGATTCAATCCATTGTTGTAAATGTTCTTACATTCCATTTGGGAATACAAAATTTGTACACTTCATGCTTTCATGTAACATAAAGATCTACATCTTTAACATGACATTCATCCCATTATCACATAAATGGCTATTGATGTGAAGGTGTAGGGTACAAGGTTATCACAAAGCCCTCTTTGTTCCCCATGCATACCTAACATTGTTTTCCATTAAATCTTTTCTCTTAGGATTTCACCATTCACTCTTACTCCCACGCCCCCATTATTTACACATTCTTTTTTTTGTTTCCTATTATGTGAATCACCATTTCTTGTTTTCATTTTTTGATCATCACTTTTTGTTCTCATTTTGTGATTGCCATTCCTTGTTCACATTCTTTGATTACTTACATTATTGTGCATTCTGACATGGATTTGCATGATAGTAAATTTTGCTTAGTAGAATTTCCATTGAGTTGAACAATGATGAAGGTGATAAAGATTGTGCAAAGATGTTGTTTAACATGGATGGATTTTGAACAAGTTTTGAAAAATATTCAACTAAAATGGAGTAGAAGAAATAAATAATGGTAATGCACAAATTTGCTCAATGAAATGTACATTCATTGAACATTTGTGGGTTCACAACAATACAATGAAACAAAATTTCAAACCTTTCATTTTCCATTATTAGATTTTATGTCAATTGGTTATGTTTGTTTCAATTTTGGAGGTTTCAATTAATGTTGGGTGGGTATATCTACTACCTACATATACCCATGGATATTTTAAAAGGTATTTATGTGTACACTAAATTCAACTAGTAATTTTTTTAATACCTTGTTGTTACACTACTTGGTTAGTAAGTAATTTTTATATATCCAACACTTATTTTATTGAATTGGTATATATTTCAATTTACCCTTACTTAGTATTGTGTTTTAAAGAAGGTAAAAAGAAAATATATCATTTTTTTAAAAAGATTAATTAATATTTTCGTATATGGAATCTTGTTTTTGTTTGGTTGTTTCTACACATGAAAATTGATAAAGATTGTTTCTCCTTGACAACTTGCTTAATCTAAACATGAAAATTGTAGATCATCCTATGAAACATGCTAGAGTTAGTGGTGTAGGTTATAAACATGATTATTGACTGATTTGTTATTCCTTTGTCCTCTATCCATGTAAATATATGCAAGTAAAAACATAATGATGAACTTTGAAAAAATAATAAATATGTACCTTTACTTTTATCCTATAAAAGGAAAAATGGTGGTCTTTTGCCCATACAAAGATTAAAGTTTTTAAAACATATATACCATGTTTGGTTGGTGTATATTTTTGAAATTTTCATATATTCTACCTAGGTAATGCATGTTTTTCTAAAGAAATTGAATATACATTTACCTTGCTAATACATTAAAATCAATATATTTGCCCAACATTTTTATCAACTAATGACTATTAATATGTTTTTTGGGTGAAATTTCATCACTTGACAACAAAAAAAAAGGCTTGTGATTGTTACAAAAGATTTAAAAGAAAAATCCCACAAATTCACCACATTTCTAGGAAAAAATGTTGGGATCAACATCTTTAGACTATAGATCCTTACAATTTACTAATACATAACATGGTTTCAAAAAATATATATTTGTTTCTTTGATTTGTAGCTAAATTTGGCTAAATCTTTTTATGAAGGATCAGTAATCCACCTACCTCATGAAATTGAAAAAAAACCTTGGTGCTAATGGAGAAATTTTGTTAGGTGCCATTTGTTGTGGATGTGTTGATGCATTATAAGGAAGCATATTCATAATTAAGGTACCACTTTTTCGCCATAGGATTCAAAGACTTTGTTTTTGCTATCTTCCACATAAAAATTCTAAATGGAATAAATTTAAGTGAAAGATATTGGATGATTCAAACTATGATAATTTTCATGGTGTTGGTGATTTTTCACATGTGTATGTAATTATGAATAAATATTTATGCAAAAATGCAAAAAATGAATATAAATAGTTTTTATACAATTTAACATGTTTTTTTGCATGAAAATTTCCTCCACATTTTGTCAACACTTGGGGCCACAAATTCGAAGCCTAATCAATAAAAAAAAATCAACCAAATGGGGAAAAAAAAAAAATCATTTTGTTTGTAACCCTTTTAACATGAATTTTTTAGCTTTCAAAATTCTTATATTCTACATTATTTAAGCAAATGCATTATATGAACATTGCCAAACATAGATGTATTCATTATTTATCCATAAAAGAAAATTGAAATCAATTGCATTGTTTAATACATTCATTTTTATTCCTTTAAGATGAAAATTACAATTAAAACAAGGACTCAAATTGTTTAAAAGGACTCAAAAGGACATCAATATTATATTCAATTTATTCTTGAATTTTTTTATTAAATTAACATGACATCATTATAATTATAGTCATATACCAATCCATTATAATCATGAAATAATAAATGTAATAAAATCCAAAATAATCCTTTGCAATCATTTTTTCATTAGACCATCCTTTTGGGTACCATGATTGTGAATATGCCCAAGGGAGTTGTAGGTTGTTTTAGACTTAAAGTTATTATAAACTCATAACATGTTGTCAAAGTCAAATCCGAAGTTCTCCAAGTTTTTTTTGTTTTTGGGAGTTTGCAAATTGAAATACTCACAAACTTTTTCATTTTGCAACAAGTTTTTTAGCATCATGAAGAGTGCCATAAAATTTTAAATCCTTTAAAATTGTGATATTCTTCAATATGGTTGGAATCATGTGTTATTATGTAGCTTGGGCTTGAGCTGTCACAACATTCTCTCATTTTCACCATTTATTTTGTTTCTTTAGTTATTTTTGCTCTTTTTGGATTGGCAACCATAGCTTCAACATTTGTAATCTCAAATTTATTAATGATTGTTTCTTAAATTACAATGCAAGTTTTGTGTTTCATGAACTTTTTTTTTTCATGAACAAATGCTTAGGGTGGAGATGCTTATTTCATAAGTACCATTGAAAAAATAAGAACAACAATGTAATAAGGAACTTGAACAGATTTTTGTTGAATAATTGATTAATTTTGAAGATTCCATTTCCAAAATTAAAATATTGCCAAATATTTCAAAAAAAATTTTCAATTTTCTTCACAAATTTTCTTTTGGGAAATTTTTTAAATTATAAATATTAGCATTTTTTTATTTTAAAAAAATTATGTTGAAATCATCAAGGTACTATGGTATTATTACAGAAAAGAAAGAATATATGGTTTCTTCGACAATGGTAGGCCTTGGTCCATGACACAAATGTGAGGTAAATTATATGGTCTCATCCACTTCAATGTAAAAAAAAGTGTTAGCTCAGTAATGGCACACAATTAGCATTAATCCTCCCTTTCCAACAGATCAGGAATCCAACAACCCAAAAAAAAAAAAAAAAAAAAAAAAAAAA
>Ga0116227_10010334_pt1 | contig 16373 bp, 15 predicted proteins | sample S1TSphgellanicum_FD_89693 | JGI IMG/M metagenome (GOLD analysis project Ga0116227, IMG submission 89693) | Host-associated microbial communities from peat moss isolated from Minnesota, USA - S1T2_Fb - Sphagnum magellanicum MG | ecosystem: Host-associated > Plants > Peat moss > Unclassified...
GCAATATCACCGCGATCGATTATTGATCCGACCACAAGGCCAGCTTGTTGCCGTTCGGATCGGTGAATTCAAAACGCCTGCCGCCGGGGAAATCGAAAGGCTCGCGGATCACCGAACCGCCGGCCCTTGCCACTTTTTCGGCCATCGCGTGCAGGTTGGTGGTGTAGATCACGATCAGCACGCCGCGGCCTTCCAGCGCGGGTCGCGCCGAACTCCAGAAGCCGCCCTTGAGACGGCCATCGTCGAAGCTGGCGTAGTCCGAACCATAGTCGGTGAATTTCCAGCCGAACACCTCTGCATAGAAGCGTTTGCTGGCCTCGATATCGGTTGCGGGGAACTCCACATAGTCGATCCGGCATTCGTGTTCGCTCATCGGTCTGGCTCCTTGATGATGGTCTTTAGAGACCTTGCCGAAGCTCGCACGTGCGGCGGGCGGGCAAATAAATTGGCCCGCGATCAACCACCGCTGGCAGCCGGATTGTCACGCTCGCCCTCCGGTGCAACTGCATTGTCATCCGCATTATTGCCAGCCGGTTCCGGCTCATCCACCGGCGCGCCGTAGCCCATCTGGCCGAGAATCCAGTTCACGCGCGACTGCACATAAGGGCCGGGCGTGCGCACGCTCCAGTGACGTGGATTCGGCAACACCGCCGCCAGACGCGCGGCTTCCTGTGGGCTGAGTTTGGCCGCCGGCTTGCCAAAATAAGCTTGCGACGCCGCTTCCACGCCATAAATTCCCGGCCCGAACTCAACGATGTTCAAATACATTTCCAGAATGCGCGGCTTGCTCCAGAGGTGCTCGATCAGCACCGTCAGCACCGCTTCCACGCCTTTGCGGAAATAGCCGCCGCCCGGCCATAAAAATAGGTTTTTCGCGGTCTGCTGGCTGATAGTCGAAGCACCGCGCGGATGCGCGCGGCCCTTTTTCGATTTCTGATTTTCCTCGTAAGCTTTCTGGATCGCCTCGACATCGAAGCCATCGTGAGTCCAGAATTTTTGATCTTCGGAAGCGACCACCGCGCGCCGCGCAACCTCCGCAATGCCCGACGCCGGCACCCAGCGATGCTGCACCGGCTGCACCGGGCTTTGCAGCATATACGCAGTAGTCGGCGGCGGCAGCCAGCGCAGCAGCACGATCACCGACAGCAGCAGCGCAAGCACGCCGAAAATCACACCGAACGACCATCGCAACATTCAAAATCTCCTGCGACCGGCCTGCTCAATTCAAGCAGTCGTGAATCTTAAGCGTAATACGACGAGTGCACGGCGAGGATAATGACGCGCAATATTCAACTCCTTGAATCGAGCTTTTGATAACCGCTTAGAACGGCATGAAATCATGAACGTCACGCTGTTGAACAAGCTGCGCAAAGAGGCGTTGGAACAACTGTTCGCCGGCTTCGATCTGCAAGTGCACAGTCTGCCTGCGAACGCGCCGATTCCCGGCAGTTATTGGGGCGAACCGGAAGCCGGGCTGATCGGCAATACGCTTTATGTGCGCGACGACACGCCGGTACATTCCGCGCTACACGAGGCTTGTCATTATCTGCTGATGGACGATGCGCGCCGGCTGGCGCTGAACCGCGATGCCGGCGGTAGCGTCACCGAAGAGAACGCCGTCTGTTATCTGCAATGCCTGCTTGCGGAGCGCTTGCCAGGTTACTCGCGGGCGCAAATATTCGCCGACATGGATGCCTGGGGTTATCACTTCATCCTCGGCAGCGCCGCGGCTTGGTTCGCACGCGATAGCGACGACGCGCAAATCTGGCTGCGGCAGCAGCTGGCCCTGAATGCGGCACTGAATGCCAGGCTCAAAATGATGATCGATCTTGATTTATGATCGGGCTCGCAACCGTCAGCATTTTGCTGAACCTCGTAGTGAGGGATCCGCTCAACCCGCGCCGCAGTCGAGAAATCACAACCACACGCAAGGAGTTTTCATGCACATCATCGGCACTTTAATCATCGGCTTCATTGCTGGCTTGCTCGCGCGTTTCCTGCATCCGGGCGACGACAAGATGGGCATCATCCTGACCACAGTACTCGGCATCGCTGGTGCTTTTACGGCCACATACGGCGGACAAGCCCTGCACTTGTACGCGCCGGGGCAAACCGCTGGATTTATCGGCGCGGTGATCGGCGCCATCGTGCTGCTGGTAGTGGTCGGCGTGATCCGACGGCTGTCGCGTTAAGCGCCGGATCAATGGCGCTAGATGCCCACATGTGCCGGGCAAAATCATTTACTGGGGTATTCAGTTTGGATTAAGCAGCGACGTTTAGACTCTGCTCTGTTCTCCGCACCCTCAACGGCTTTCCCGACCGTTAGCGAAGAAACTGTCGGCCTCGCAATGAAGCCGGTGAGCCATCCGGTTTCCCCTGGCCGGATGGCTTTTTAATGCGCGCCCCTTACGTGCCCGTTGTTGGGCCAGTCATCCGATCAACTGCTCCGTCCAATGCTTGGGCTTGGCTTGGGCTTGGTTGGCCACCGCTTCCGCCGCGCGTTTTGCCGCTTCGGGATCGCCCAGATAGCGATGCGACTGCACTTTCAGATTTTCATCCAGCTCGAATTGCAGCGGAATGCCGGTGGGAATATTCAGCTCGACGATTTGATCTTCCGGAACGTGATTTAGATATTTGTACAGCGCGCGCAGCGAATTACCGTGCGCGGTAACCAGCACGGTTTGACCAGCTTTCAATTGCGGCGCGATGGCATCGTGCCAGTACGGCAGCACGCGATCCAGCGTGGTGGCGAGCGATTCGGTGGCAGGCAGTACGGCGGCATCGAGCTTGGCGTAGCGCGGATCGTTGCGCGGATGGCCGGGGTCCGATTCGGCCATCGGCGGCGGCGGAATGTCGTAGCTGCGGCGCCAGATTTTCACCTGCGCTTCGCCGTGCTTGGCAGTGGTTTCGGCTTTATCCAGACCTTGCAGCGCGCCGTAGTGACGTTCGTTGAGCCGCCAGCTTTTGTATACCGGCAGCCACAGCGCATCCATTCCGTCGAGCGCAGTGTAGAGCGTGCGGATCGCGCGCTTGAGCACGGACGTATGCGCGATATCGAATTTCAGACCTTCGGCTTTCATCAACTCGCCCGCCGCTTTGGCTTCGGCACGACCGGTGTCGGTGAGGTCAACATCGACCCAGCCGGTGAAACGGTTTTCCAGATTCCATTGGCTCTGGCCGTGGCGCAGCAAGACCAAGGTTCGGTTCTTGTTTGAAGTCATTTCGACAGATTCTCTGGTTTGGTTTCTGAATTTGATTTTTGGGTTCAGTTTCCGGAATTCGTTTCTGGAATTCGCTCTCGGGATTATTTTTGCAGAATGATTCCGCCGCTTCGATGGACTCAACCCGCCTGATGATGATTCTTCAAGCGCACATAATGTTCCGCCGAATACTTGAAAAATGCGCGCTCTCCGTCGGTCAGCGCGCGCGTTTGCACCGCCGGCGAACCGCGATATAAAAATCCGGAAAGCAGACGCTTGCCGGGCGCCACCACACTGCCGGCGGCGAGCAGAACTTCATCCTCGATAACGGCGCGATCAAGTACGGTGGCGTGCATGCCGACCAGCACGCGATTGCCGATGGTGCAGGCATGCAGCATGGCGAGATGGCCGACGGTGACATCCTCGCCGATCACCAGCGGTACGCCGCCTTTCGAATACGGGCTATCATGAGTGACGTGCAGCACGGCGCCATCCTGGATATTGCTGCGCGCGCCGATGGTAATTGTGTTGACATCGCCGCGCGCCACTGACATCGGCCACATCGAAGCGTCCGCGCCGAGCGTGACATCACCGATCAGCGCGGCCTGTTCATCGACATACGCACCGGCGCCGAGTGTCGGCCTAATACCGCGATAGCTCCGGATCATCGCCGCGATCCCGCGCTTATTTGGGAACGCTGGTTTGAATGCCCGGAACATTGGTTTGAATGCCGAAGTTGTTCGTCTTCGGCGCGCCGCTGGTGTAGCGCTGCACGAAGCCGGTGATATAAGTCATCACATCGGATTCGCGCTGCAATCGCGTCGCCAGCGCCGCCAGGATTCTTTCGTGGCTCATCTTCGGATAAATCACTTTTTCGACGGTGCCATTATTGCGCTTGATGCGATCGTAAAGATTATTGGTGTTCTTGACCTCGACGATCTTGTCGTCCTCGCCAGCGAGCAACAGCATCGGCGGATTGCTGCCATCGGCAAACAGGATCGGCTGGGTCGCTTCAAAACTTTCCGGCGGCCCGAACAGATCGCGCAAATCCGGATCAGTGATCGGCAGGAAATCATAAGGCCCTGCGAGGCCGATCATGCCGCGCAGCCAGCTGCGATCGCCGCCGGCCTGCTTCAGGTATTCCGGATTCAACGCGAGCATCGCGGCGATATACGCGCCGGCATCGTGCCCGAGCATAATGATCTTACCAGCATCGCCGCCGTAGTAATGCGCGTTGGCGTGAATCCAGATCACCGCCTTCGCGCAATCACTGATGAAATCCGGAAACTTCACCTGCGGATACGTGCGGTAATTCGGCACGATGGCGATGTAGCCTTTCGCGCTGAGCGCCTCGCCGATGAAGCGGTACTGCTCTTTCGGCAGCGTATTTTCCTGCTCCCAGCGGCCGCCGGGAATGAACACTACCACCGGGGCATTCTGCGCATTCAGCGGCGTGTAGACATCGAGCTTGTCGCCGTGCGTGTCGTAAACGATATTGCTGGCCAGCTTGTAGTCGCCATCCGGCGCAAACGAATTCAGCGCGCCAGTGCTGGAGCAGCCGCTGACGAGTGTGGCCGCGACGAACAATCCGCTAATCAACAGAGGAAGAATACGCACTGAAACTCCTGAAAACGGGACTCGACAGAATTCGACAATCATCCGCGCAGACGCGGCGCGATTAAACACCCAGCCTGACTGCCAGTTTAACTGAGGCGACGTTAAAATCGTTGTTGCCAAAATACCGTCTTTTTTATGCGGCGCGGCACACAGGCTTGCGCCAAGGAATAATCTGCCACAGTCATCGAATACCCCTTGAACGCCGCTCACAAAGCACCACGCTTGAACGACTGATCGAATAACGGAAGAAATCATGACCAACCCCCTGCTCGCCGCCGCCACGCCGGGCGCCCTGCCCGCTTTCGATCGCATCGAGCCGCAACATGCCGAACCGGCCTTGCAGACCGTGATCGACGAAAACAAGGCGCAGCTGGAGCAATTACTCGCCGGCGACGCCGCCCGGTTGAATTGGGAAGGCTTGGTCGAGCCGCTCGAAGACATGAGCGATCGCCTCGGCCGCGCATGGGGTCCGGTGCAGCATTTGTTCGGGGTGAAGGCGACTGCGGACTGGCGCAAAGCCTATAACGCCTGCCTGCCTAAACTGACCGAATACAGTCTCGAATTGTCGCAGCATGAAGGCTTGTTTCAGGCTTACGAGCGCGTCTCGAAAAGTGCGGGTTATGCAGATTTTTCGCCCTCGCGCAAGAAAGTCATCGTCGATGCGCTGCGTGATTTCAAACTGGCCGGCATCGCCTTGCCGCCAGCGGAAAAAGCGCGCTACAAAGTGGTCGCGCTCAGGCTTTCCGAATTGCAGGCCAAGTTTGAGGAGAACCTGATGGATTCGGTGCAGGCCTTCAGCAAGCACGTCACCGATGGAACTCTGCTGGACGGTATGACCGAAGAAGGCAAGGCGCAAGCCGCCGAAAAAGCGCGCGCGAAAAATCTCGAAGGCTGGCTGTTGACGCTGGATTTCCCGAGCTACGACGCCGTCATCAGCTACGCCAGCAATCGTGATCTGCGCTTCGAGCTGTATCAGGCCTATGCCACGCGCGCGTCCGATCAAGGGCCGCTCGCCGGGCAGCACGACAACTCTGCGCTGGCCGATGAAATTCTCGCGCTGCGCGATGAACAGGCCAAGCTGCTCGGCTTCAAAAATTTTGCCGAATTGTCGCTGGCGACGAAGATGGCGGAGTCGCCCGCGGAAGTCGAAAATTTCCTGCTCGACCTCGCCGCCAAGGCCCGGCCGCATGCGCAAGCCGAACTTGCGGAATTGAAATCCTACGCGCAGAAACGCGATGGCCTCGAAGATTTCCAGCCGTGGGACAGCGCTTATTACGCCGAGAAATTGAAGGAAGAAAAACTCGGCTTTTCGGAAGAGGACGTGCGGCCTTACTTTCCGGCAACGCAAGTGATTCAGGGCATGTTCGCGCTGGTCGAGCGCATTTATGGCGTCTCGATCGAGAAAGTCGAAGGCATCGCCACCTGGCATCCGGACGTCACCACCTATGCGCTGAAGGAAAAAGACGGTGCCGAAATCGGCCTGTTTTATCTCGACCCTTACGCGCGGCAGGACAAGCGCGGCGGCGCGTGGATGGACGAATGCCTCGGCCGCCGCCGCACCGCTTCCGGCTTGCAGCGGCCGGTGGCTTATCTCACCTGCAATTTCACGCCGCCGCTGGCCGGTAAAGTTGCGCTGCTGACGCACGACGAAGTGGTCACGCTGTTTCACGAATTCGGGCATGGCCTGCATCATCTGCTGACGCGCGTGGATGAAGCCGCGATCTCCGGCATTCGCGGTGTAGCCTGGGATGCGGTGGAGTTGCCGAGCCAGTTCATGGAAAACTGGTGCTACGACCGCGAAACCCTGAACGGCTTCGCGCGTCACTGGAAAACCGGCGAGCCGATTCCGGATGAACTACTGAAAAAATTGCAGCAGAGCCGAACCTTCATGGCCGGCCTCGGTACGCTGCGGCAGATCGAATTTTCGCTGTTCGATTTGCGCTTGCACCGCGACTTCAACGCCGCCCAAAGTGGACGTGTACTGGCCACCCTCGAACAGGTGCGGCGCGAAGTCAGCGTCTTCGCACCACCCGCATGGAACCGCATGCCGAACAGCTTCACTCACGTTTTCGCCGGCGGCTACGCGGCGGGTTATTACAGCTACAAATGGGCGGAAGTCTTGTCCGCAGATGCCTTCGCAGCGTTCGAGGAAAGCGACTTCGATCCCGCCACGGGTTACCGTTTCCGCGACACCGTGCTCGCCAACGGCGGCGCCCGCGAAGCGATGGATTTGTTCGTAGCATTTCGCGGCAGGAAGCCTTCGATCGAACCCTTGCTGAAGCAATCCGGCCTGGCTTGATGGCTCAGCTTGAATCGACTTGAAGGCTTGAATGTGCCTGACTCTGTCGGACGCGCGCGATCAATGCTGCACATCGGGCAGCATGCAATCCACGCAACTGATGCGGTTTTGCGGAGCCGCCGTCAGCGGCGAATGTGCGCTGAAATAAGCCAAGGCTGCATCGAGATCGTGTCCTAACTCACGGCGTTTTTCGCCCTGCTTCAGCACGCGAAAACCATCGCCCCCTTCGGCCAGAAATTCGTTGACGACCACTCGATAAGGCCGGTCATCGGCCAGTATTTCGCCATTCAGCTTGACGCTCGAATCCACCAGTTTGCCGCCGGACCACGCATAACTGAATCCGCGCGAAATCTGTAGCGGACGAAATTGCGGAAAACTGCGCTGCTGGCGCAACAGCGCCTTGATCTGCGCGCCGCTCAGATTCATCGTCACCAGCGCATTGCCGAACGGCAGCGACGCAAAAACCTGCGCGTAAGTGATGGCGCCGTTTTCACTCTGCGGCCGCAAATCCTGCCGCAGTCCGCCGCTGTTGGTGAATGCGATCACAGCGCCATCCGCATGCGCGGCATCCAGCATGCTGTCGGCCACGACATCGCCCAACTCGGATTCGCCCGCAACATTCGGCGTGCGCGACAAGGTGGCGTTGAGATGACCGACGATGCGCTGGCCCAGCGGCGCTGAAATTTTTTCGTAGCGGCTCAGCGAGAGCTTGATCGAATCGTTCGGATCATCGGCTGACGCGATCGAATCGCCAACCGATTGATCCGCGTCGGCTTGGGTTTGGATCACCGGAAAATTGTCCGCATCGAAGCCGAGCAGCGCGCCGCTGCTGCGATCGAAATGCAGATCGATCGCCGTCAATAAACGTCCATAAGAACCCGCGCTGGTGATGAGCCGATCGCCGCGGAGGCAGATATATGCCTGATGCGTATGGCCACTGACGACGAGGCGAATCGCCGGATCGAGCGCGTCGACAATCGGCAAAATGGCACCACTGAAATCCGGGCAGGCATGATCGTTGAAACTGCCCGAAGTGTTGCCGCCCTGGTGGATCAACAGCACGATGGTATCCACACCTTTCGCCTGCAATTGTGGCACCAGCGCATTGGCACTGGCGGCTTCGTCGCGGAAACCCAAGCCTGCAACGCCGCTCGGCAGCACCATCGACGCCGTGCCTTTCAACACCAGCCCGATGAAGCCGATGCGCACGCTGCGCCCGCCCAGCGCTGTAAAAGTCTTGATCTCGTAAGGCGAAAACAGCGGCTGGCCAGTGGCGGCATCGACCACATTCGCGGCGAGATAATGAAATTTCGCGCCGCTGAAATCGCCGCCGATACAAGTATCGCGGCCGCGCACGCCATCCGCGCGGCAGCCGCCATTCTGCAAGCGCAGCAACTCCTCGCGGCCGTGATCGAACTCGTGATTACCAACCGAACTGAGGCTCAGGCCAATCGCGTTCATCAACTCGATGGTCGGCTCATCGTGGAACAGTGCGGAGTCGAACGGACTCGCGCCGACCAGATCGCCCGCCGCGACCACGGCATTCGCCGGATGCCCCGTTTGCAGACGATGCACTTGTGCCGCGAAATTCGCGGCACCGCCGGCGGCAAGCGTCACTGTTCTCGAAGCGTCCTGCGGGTCTGGCGCCGGCAAACCTTCATCCGGCGCGTTGATGTAGCCGTGAAAATCGTTGAACGCGATCAGGCGAACGTCGAACGTGTTATTCGCGCCCGCTCCATCGGTAGCCTGCGACGCGCAGGAAATCAACGCGCATGCGGCCAGGCTTTCGATGAGCAACACCCCAATCGATTGCTTGATCATTATTTCCACTCTGCCGGATTTTCGTGCTCGAATTCTGCAACAAGTCAACGGCTCCTTGCGCGCAGCGCGCAAATTTCAGCGATGGCTTGTCGTTAATCAGACCCCCGATAATCAGATGATATGGTAGCCTACTATGTAGGAAAAACGCTGCCATCAAGCAGCGAATGAAATTGGAGGAATCATGGGTTTGTTCAAATCGCTGTTCGCGCCGAAAGAAGCCAAATTCGTTGAAGTGGCGCCATTCGGCGTGCGCTTTGAAGTGCCCAGCGGGCAGACCATGCTCGAAGCCGCGCTGGCCAACGGCATTCCGTTTCCGCACAACTGCACGGTGGGCACTTGCGGTTCCTGCAAGTGCAAGCTCAAGGCGGGTCGTGTGAGCGCGCTAAGCGATTTCGGCTACACGCTTTCGCAGCAGGAAATCGCGGCCGGTTTCATTCTCGCGTGCCAAGCGATTCCCAAGGATCCGTTGACCCAGGTCGAGGTGGAAAGTCAGGCGCTCGATGCGCCGACGCCGGAAAAATTCACCGGCAAATTGGTCGATACCCAAACGCTGACGCACGACATCATGCGCATCACCGTTGAACTCGATCGCCCGATCAAATTCATCGCCGGGCAGTATGCAAATCTCAAATCGCCCAATATCAGCCGGGCGCGCAACTATTCGTTTGCGGACGCACCCGATCGTGACGGACGCGCTGCGGTGAATTTCTTCATCCGCAAGGTACCGGGCGGTGCGTTTACCGAGGAGTTATTTGGCGGCCGGCTGAAGGATGTTCCGCTCGATGTGGAAGGCCCGCACGGCGCATTTCATCTGCATCCGGGCGTAGCACCGATGATCTGTATCGCCGGTGGCAGCGGCTTGGCGCCGTTGTTGAGTCTGCTCGAAGCGGGCGTTAAGGATCGCGTCAAACGCCCGTGCGCATTTCTGTTTGGCGCGCGCACGCAAGCCGATCTTTACGCGCTCGAACAGATTCAGACGATCGCGTCTTCGTGGGCGGACAAGTTCGTGTTCATGCCGGTGCTGTCGCACGAACCAGCGGATAGCTCTTGGACAGGTGCGCGTGGCCTCGTCACACAATTCATCACCGACGCGATGCCGGGAATCGATTGGAGCGGCGCCGAAGGTTATATGTGCGGCCCCCCCGGAATGATCGATGCCGGTATTGCATCGATGACCGAGACCGGCATGCAGCTCGACAAGATTTTCTACGACAAATTTACCGACGAAAGCCACATCTCGAAGATGCCTTGAGCCGTTGGAAATAGCGCGGAAGATTCCGCGCTTGTTGAAGCGGCCGCGTTGCCTTTAGACGGAAAAATCCAGCCAGACTTCTTATCCAGGCTGATCGGCGATCTGTTTCGCAATCTGCTCACGTACCGCACGCTTGAGCACCTTGCCGGTCGCTGTCATCGGCAAGGCTTCGACGAAGATCACTGCTTTCGGCACCTTGTAGCCGGCAATTAAAGTGCGGCAATGAGCGATGATTTCTTCAGCAGTCAGCTGCGCGCCATCCGCCGCAATCACCACAGCAGTGACCTTCTCGCCCCAGCGTTCGTCCGGGGTTCCAATCACAGTCGAGAGTCGTACGGAAGGATGTTTCTGCAAGGCTTGCTCAACCTCGCCTGAGTAAACATTTTCGCCGCCGGTGACGATCATGTCCCTGACGCGATCGACGATGTACAAGAGTCCTTCAGCGTCGCGGAAGCCGGCATCGCCGGTTCGATACCAGCCATCCTGAAAAACGGCTGCGGTGGCCTCCGGCTGATTCCAGTAGCCGCCGAATAGCGAAGGCGCACGCACCCAGAATTCGCCGGTTGCGCCATCCGGCAACTCACTGCCGTCGGCGTCGACGATCTTGACTTCGATCAGCGGCAACGGCGTGCCACAGGAACGCAGGCGCGCTTCGTTGCTGACCTCGTGCTGTTCCGGCCGCAGCAGCGTCAATGCGCCGGACGATTCGGTGGCGCCGTAGAACTGCATGAAGCGGCATTTCATCTGCGTGATCGCGCGCTGCAACAGGCGCGAGCTGATCGGCGAACCGGCGTACATCACCAGACGCAGGGACGAAAAATCTGTCGTCGCCGCATCGGGATGATCGAGCAGCATCTGGATTGCGGTGGGCACCAGCGCGCAGATCGTCGGGCGATCGCGCTCGATCAGTTTCAAGGTGCCTCCTGGGTCCAGCGCCGGCAGGATCGACACTGTCGAACCGTTGTAAAGCGCCTGCACCGAAAGGCCCGTGCCGACCAGATGAAACGCCGGCATCACCATCAGCATCACGTCATCAGGCTGCCATTGCAGCGCCGACTCCAAATGTTCGCAGAGCCGCATGTAGCCGAAGCCACGATGCGTCAGCTGCACACCTTTGGGTTTGCCAGTCGTGCCGGAGGTGTAGATCAGAACGCCGGTATCCTCCGGCGCGCATTCCACTGCCGGATCCACGGCTGCATTTGCGCCGATCCAGGATTCAAAATCATCCGGAACGAGTGTTGTCGAATCGAACTGGATGGCGCGGAACGGATGTTCGCAGCGCTGCTGAAGATTTTTTACGGTCGCCGAAAATTCCTTGTCGACAAAGACGACCGGGCATTGCGCATCGTCGATCACCAATGCGAGTTCGGCCTCCGACAAACGCCAGTTGAGCGGCGTGATCGCACAAGCGGCCTTCGCAGCACCAAACAGTGCTTCAAAGTAGCGCGCCGAATTTTTGCCGATAAAGCCGATATGCGAACGCCGCGGAATGCCAGCAGCGACAAGTGCTGCACCAATGCGACTGCTGATCTGCTCCAGTTCACGAAACGTGCGCGCGCCAGCGCCATCGGTCAGCGCGATTTTTTCCGGCAGCTTCCGCACGTAATAACGCGGAATATCGGCCAGCGATTTTATTTCAGCGTGCAGCCACACAGTATTCCTCCTGCGCAGCTTTATTCACGCCTGCGCTTTTTATGCGCTACTTTTGCCTCAAGATGGGTCGTCACTTTTTTGACGGATGTCTCAATGGCTCGGGCTTGCCTCAGTAAGCAATTGCTTTACCTAAGCCATTCATCCAGCAACCCTATGTCAGTTCAAGCCACCGCCTGCCCCAGACTTTTTCCCGACGCTACGCTTGCATCGTTCTTTGCAATCGGCCTGACACGCTCGGAACTGCGCGATGCGCTGAACAGGGAGCGGCCGATGATGTGTTTCATGATTTCGATCGAGCCGCCGGCGATCTTGACGATCCGCGCATCGGCGAACGCGCGAGAAATCGGGTATTCCCACATGTAGCCCCATCCGCCGAAAAGTTGCAGGCATTCGTCGGCGACGCGGCAATGCAGGTTCGACAGCCACATTTTCGCCATCGCAGCATCAACCTCGTCGAGCTGGCCATCGATGAATTTCCGGATGCAGTGATCGGTGAACACGCGCCCGATCACCGCTTCGGTTTTCAGTTCGGCCAGCTTGAACTGCGTGTTCTGGAAATCGCCGATGGTCTTGCCGAAAGCTTTGCGCTCGGACGTGTAGTCCACCGTCATCTGTACCAGATGCTCAGCCACAGTGGCCGAACGAATCGCCTGAGCGAGCCGCTCCTGCGACAGTTTGGTCATCATCAATTTGAAGCCTTCGCCCTCGGCGCCGAGCATGGCGCTGGCTGGCACGCGGAGATTTTCAAAAAATAGCTCGGAAGTATCCTGCGCCTTCAATCCGAGCTTTTCGAGATTCTTGCCGCGTTTGAAACCGGGTAGTGAAGTATCGATCAGAAACAGCGTGATGCCCTTGCCGCCGGCGAGACTTTCGGTCTTGGTCGCCAGCACCAGCACATCGCACAGCTGGCCGTTGGAGATAAAGACTTTCTGGCCGTTGATGACGAAGTCGTCGCCATCCCGGACTGCTTTCGTGCGGATGCTGCGCAGATCGGAACCGGCGTGCGGTTCGGTCATGCCGAGGCTACCGATCGCTTCGCCGGAAACCATCTTCGGCAACCAGTATTTCTTCTGCTCCTCGGAGCCGAAGGATTTCACGTAAGTCGCCACCAGATCACAATGGATCAGGAATCCGGGGCCGGTGAAACCGCTGCGCGCCATCTCCTCGAAGACAACGACGTCGAACAGATAATCGAGGCCGAGACCGCCGTATTCCTCCGGAATCGTGCAGCACAGCATGCCGGCTTCGCCTGCCTTGATCCAGAGATCGCGCGGCACGATGCCTTCATGTTCCCATTGCGCGTGGAATGGTGCGATTTCCTTTTCGATGAATTTGCGAACCGAAGTGCGGAACATCTCGTGTTCGCTCTGGAAAAGGCTGCGCTCAAACATGGTCAGGCTCCGGCATAATTCGGTAATGAATCATCGTATGCCTCCATACGATCGTTGTAAAGACGACTTTGGCGCTGCCGAAAACTTTCGATAATCAGTACGACTTCGGCTGATCCAGAACCTTTTCCGCGATAAAGGAAAGAATCAGTTGTTCGGTTATCGGCGCAATGCGGGTTACCGTAACTTCGCGCAGCAGCCGCTCGACGTGATATTCCTTCGCATAACCGAAACCGCCGAATGTCAGTACTGCCTGCAGGCAGGCGTCGTAGCCGGCGCGCGCGCCTAAAAATTTGGCGGCATTGGATTCAGCGCCGCAAGGCAGATGGTTGTCGTAAAGCCAGGCCGCTTTGGACACCAGCAAATATGCGGCTTCAAGCTGCATCCACTTTTCCGCCAGCGGATGCTGGATGCCCTGGTTCTGGCCAATCGGCCGGCCAAACACCACCCGCTCGCGAGCGTACTTCGAGGCACGCCGCAGGGCATCCTGACCAATGCCGATGGCTTCCACTGCGATCAACACGCGCTCCGGATTGAGGCTGTGCAAAATGTAGCTGAAGCCCTTGCCTTCCTCGCCGATACGATCTTCCTCGGGAATGAACAGATCATCGATGAAAATTGAATTGGAATCCACAGCCTTGCGGCCCATCTTCGGAATCTTCGTCACCGCAATTTTGGCGCGGTCAAGATCGGTATAAAAAATGGTAATGCCATCGGTCGGACGCTTGCAGTCTTCGAGCTTGGTGGTGCGAGTCAGCAGCATGATCTTGTTGGCAACCTGGGCCGTCGAAGTCCAGACTTTCTGGCCGTTGACCTTGTAGCCGCCCGGCACCTTCTGCGCAAAGGTTTTGATCGCGGTGGTGTTGAGCCCGGCATCCGGTTCGGTGAAGCCGAAGCAGCATTGATCCTGACCGGCGACAAGCCGCGGAATCCAGCGCGCTTTCTGTTGCGGTGTACCGAAGACAACGATTGGATGCGGGCCGAACAGATTGATGTGTACGGTCGATGTCGCCGACATGCCGCCGCCGTGGCTGGCCACTTCGTGCATCATGATCATCGCTTCGGTCACGCCCAAACCGGCGCCGCCGTATTCCTCCGGCATGGTCAATCCGAGCCAGCCGCCTTCCGCCATCGCGCGATGGAATTCAAATGGAAATTTTCCGTCTTCATCCCGCTCCAGCCAGTATTCATCCTTGAACGAACGCACTACGGCGCCGACGCCATCACGGATCGATTGATGATCGGGATTGATTGCAAAATCCATTGTGTACTCCGGAATAAATGGGGAGGAAGCCGCGCGCCTCGACGGTGCTTTTCAATTTCAGTGGTGCAAATTCAGGTCTTCGGAACGCGCAGCATCAAGGCCTGGCGCAAGGTGGTGCAGACCAGTTCGCCGCGCTGGTTATAGCCTTCATGGCGAAACGTGACGATGCCGTTTTCCGGCCGCGATTTACTCTCGCGCAGATCGACCACGGTGGTCACCGAACGGATCGTGTCACCGGCAAAAACCGGCTTCGGAAATTTGGTGTCGGTCATGCCGAGATTGGCCACCGTGGTGCCGAGCGTGGTGTCCTGAATCGACAGCCCCAGCACCAGCCCGAGCGTAAAAATCGAATTGACCAGCGGCTTGCCGAATTCGGTAGTGCGGCAATACTCGGCATCGATGTGAATCTGCGCCGGGTTGTAGGTCGCCGCACAAAACCAGACGTTATCGGCTTCCGTAACCGTGCGGCGAATCTCGTGCTTGAACACCTGATCCGGTTTGAACTGTTCGAAATATAGCCCAGCCATCGCAACATGCTCCTTGATTACCTGCAAATTTTACTTAGTATGCAAGCATACTATTCAGCGGCAGGTCATCGCAATGGCAGAGGTGCAGCAATCCGGCTGATTCCGGTTCTGGAATTCGACTCGTGCACGCGCTGGCGCTGTACCCGAACTTTCGCCGATCAAGCGCGTTTGGCGCCCCCCGCAAAGCTGCTGATATGCGCCTCAACCCAGCTGCTGAGATCGGCCAGCACCTGCGCACGATCGTCCGGCAATTCATTGAAGATTTCATGGAACAGGCCGGGATAAACTTTCAGCGTCTTGTCCTTCGAGCTGACGCGCTCGAAAATCATCTGGCTGCCGGAAGGTCCGGCAAGCTTGTCTTCGCCGCCGTGCATCACCAGTAAAGGCAAGCTCAGTGTGGATAACGCGGACGGTAGCCATTCCACCAGCTGGATGATTTCGCCGAGCGTGCGTGCAGGCACCTTGCCGTGGCAGTTGAGCGGGTCGGCGCCGTAATCGGCCACGGTGGCCGGATCGCGGCTGACCAGCTCGGGCTTGACGCCGAACAGGCCCAGTTTCGGCGCAACTGCGGACAGGAATTTCGCCAGCGGTCCTAACAATGGCGGCGCGCCATTCAGTGCCACGGCCGGTCCAGAGAGAATCAACGCATCGAGCTTGCCCTGGAATTTAAGCGCATAGCTCAAGCCGAGCGCACCGCCCATGCTGTGGCCGAGCAGGAACAGCGGCAGTTTCAGAATAAGCGTGCGCTGCTCGCGGCGCGCGATATCGACCAGCTGATCGATATCCGCCACCGCGTTGGCGAAGCGATCCACATAGGCTGGCGGGCCACCAGAACGGCCGTGCCCACGATGATCCAGCGCGTACACAGCACAGCCGCTGGCACAAAGTTGCTCGGCGACTTGCGCATAGCGTCCGCTGTGCTCGCCCAAACCATGCGCAATGATAACCACCGCGCGCGGATTTTCCGGCGCCCACACCTGATAAAAAATCTTCAGATCGCCGATGCCGAACAGGCTGCTTTCGGTGTGCTTCGCTTTCAGTTTTCGATCCACGTTCGTGCTCAAATTCATGTTGAGACCCTTCCGGTTTTGGATGCGCGGCTGCGCTTAGGCGCGGCTTTAACGGAAGCACCTGCAGGCTTCGCCAAGGCCAGCATTTCCTGCAAGCCCTCGCGCAGGCAGGTCGTCATCAGCTCGGGTTCGATCACGGCGGCGCGGTCGCTGTTGATGCCGATGCAGCAGCGGCCGTTGTGCGAAATCATCGTAATCATCATGCCGCAGCCCGGTACCGGCGCGAACGGCCAGAAATGCGTGACCTCCGCACCCGCCATGTAAACCGGATGGTTGATGCCC
>Ga0116227_10010335_pt1 | contig 16372 bp, 23 predicted proteins | sample S1TSphgellanicum_FD_89693 | JGI IMG/M metagenome (GOLD analysis project Ga0116227, IMG submission 89693) | Host-associated microbial communities from peat moss isolated from Minnesota, USA - S1T2_Fb - Sphagnum magellanicum MG | ecosystem: Host-associated > Plants > Peat moss > Unclassified...
AGAGCAACAATGCTAGTAGTCAGGGCTCCGCGTCCGGTGGACCCATAAGCTCCGTTGGTGAGATTAAAACTTTCCAGAGGGATTTTGGTCCCTGCGATTGTAGCCCAGGGTGTGAAACTGGGGGCCTGTGAACCGCTCATGGTATGTTCAACACAAATTCACCAATCGGCTGCGGATCAAACAATCCATTAGCTTGGGCAATTTGCTGCCAATTACTAGCACTGCCAAGATACTGCGCTGCGAGCAGGAATAGATTGGGATTGATAGCGCGAACTTGGTAGTTGGGAGTAGCATCTATTGTCACCAAGACGTTGATGGCAGCGGCGTAGCTGCTGGCGTCCAATGCGGGACTACTATATAAAGAGTTTGGGCTAGCGATAAGTGGATTGGCAGCAGTTTGAAGAAGAGAAACAGCAGCTTGTATTAAAACAGAGTTGCTGGCAGTGATGTCGGCAACAATGCCGCTAGCAGTTGCCAAAGCGCCTTTGACCGTGGTCAATAGATTGGAGATTGGAGTAGTAAGGCTGCTTGGTAGAGCAAAAGGCGTCCCAGCTAATAAATTCCCAAGGCCCGTAGTTTGTAAAGCCATAGTGGCTTCTGCACCTAGTGCCCCGCCGAAGCTACCGTTAACCCCGTTTGATATGTCTTGCTGTGGCTCAAAAGTCAGCTCATACGGCACTCGCCATTGGTTTTTGGGATTGGCGGTGTATTCCGAGATAACGCCCAAGTAACCAAACTGGGCGTATAACAGCGGGATCAATGCTCCGGTTATTCTCAGCCTATCCAATGCAACACTTCTAGCAAAAGCCAATGGCCCGCTCATTATTCCTTTGAATTTGATGGTGTTGGGAAAAGCGCCATAGGTTTGTAAGGACTTAGCGCCGCCGGGAAATTCATGAATGGCGAGGCGTTGTGTGCCGCCGAGCGGACCTACTTGCTCTGGAACTTCAGTCCCCTGGAACGTAAAACTGCCAATGGTAAAACTAACACCCAAGTTGCCTAGAGCAGTTAAGTTGGCAATAGCCCCAAGCACACTACTCATCTACTAAATTCCACTTGTGTAAATGCTGGAGTAAGTGCCTTGTCCACGACCGAGATTATTAATCTGGACCTTAGCAATTTCCTTAGCGATCTCATCGGCAATTTGGCGGGCTTGCTCTTGGGGAGTTTTATCAGCGCCGTATAAGTTTATGCCATGGATCACAACAGACACAGTAGGCTCATAAGCAGTTTTATGTATTAATGCTGGGTCGATGGTTTGAGATATTGGCGGCTGTGGCACAGGCGGCACCAGAGCTGGTGTATTTGTGTCTGGAATTAGATGACCATAGCGATTTAGTTTTCCATTTGTACCAAATCCAATCCCTGGGCCAAAATTGTGAGCTGGCCCACCTGTACCTAACCAGCCTTCAATAACAGTAATACTCTGAATTAGGGACTCCAAACCCAAATCTACTCCCTTAAGCAAAACATTAGTTGCAGGCAAGACAATAGTAGCCAGCTGATTAAGCAAATCACCTGTTCTAGCTATTGTTTGTTCAAACTCTTGCATAGGAGCATTGGCGAGTTGCTGTTGCTGGGCAACAACGCCTTCAGTAGCATCTGCGCCTTTGATAAGGGCAAGCCAAGAAGCAAGCTGTGCCGGGTCTCCTACATCACCGAAAATATCCGCGCCTTTCAGTCCGCGAATGCCGAAGGCATCATAAATATCAGTACCAAACTGCGCTTTGCTGTGTGTTGCAGCAAACTTTTGCAAGTCCTCAACAACCTGCGGAAAGTCCAAGTTTCCGTCTTTGTCGAAAACCGTGAGTTGGCCTTTCGCGCCCAAAAACCCAAAATCATGCAAGGCTTGCAAATGCTGAGACAGTTGCTTGGTGCCTTTAGCGCCAAACGCATCAGGGTTTAAGCCAATGTCTTGCTCAACAAAGTCTCTAGCTTGTTCCAAGTGAGCATTAATAGGACCGCCGGTTCTCAGCAGCCCTGTGATCATTTGGCCGAAGGTGGTACCAGCCGTTGTGCCAGTCAAGCCCATTCTTTGCAGGAAGCCAATGTAGTCTGCGGCAGTGTCGGGGTCGATGCCCAGCTGCCTCGCCTCTGGAATACCGTATTTCAGAATAGACTCTTCTGCCGCGAAGCTGACGTGCAGCTTTTCGCTCAAGTTTAAGAGTTGGTCTAGGCCGGGGCTAAGGGCCTCTGGCGTGAACCGCCCCGTCATATGAGCGTAAGCAATGGCCGCATTAGCGCTTGTTATCAAGTCACCAAGCCCTTGCTGCTCCGCAACTTCACCAGCCCTAATAGCCACCGGCAGGATTTGCTCCGCCTGTTGCTGACCAGCCTGTCCAGTATAGCCTAGCAAACCACTGGCACTGGCATAGGCCGCCGCGGTTTGATTGGCACTGTAAATAGTGCCAAAAGCTTGGTTTTGAACGATCCTGCGCAGAGTGCTAATATCCTGCTGTCCTTGCGCCGAGTCAGGGTCTATTTGTTCCTGAATGAGCAGTTCTCGCAAGGACAAATCTTCACTAGCACTACTCTTAAAACCCTCGTAAACTCCCCAAGCTTCAATTAATTCTGGCGGCAGAAACTTGCCATAGCGACCTATTAATGCTCCTATTCCACCAGCAATAGCGCCCCCGTCACCAGCCCCCGGCACCATTGTAAATTGGGCATCTTTTGGACTACCAGTTTGCCAATTATTCCAGCCAGGCGGATAGTTAGGATCGCCATACCAGCTGTCGTCAGGGGCACTTGGAAATGTGTGAGCTAGTGCACCGCCTTGGCTAGGCACCAACGCCCCACCCTGCCCACCAAAGCTCGGTATCATGGCCCCTGGTCCGAAGCTATAGGGCACCATAGGTCCGCCTTGTCCGCCGAAGCTAGGGATTAGCGCACCTGGGCCTGTGTATTCGGTGTTATATGGGGAGTTGGGATCGAAGTTGCTGGGATAGCGTGGAGTCTTCGGTCCGCCGCCCCCGCCACGACCGCCTCCACCACCACGACCGCCGCCGCCAGAGCCACGACTAGCGCCCATAACCCCCGTCACCGCCGCCTGAGTGCTGATGTCATCCATCAGTCCACTCAAAGTCTGTGCGTTAGCAATGGCACTTGCAAAACTAGCATTGATAGACGCAAATGCGGTGGAGAAGGTAATTGCCATTGAAGTGGCGCTAGTGTCCAAGGCGCCCATTTGGGTAGCCAAACTATCCAGGCTAGTGCTGCCTTTTGCGCTAAGCGCACTTAAAGCATCAGTTAGCGCGTCAACTGCATCTGCCGCCCTGGTAGCATAATCCGCAATATCCTCTAGCTTCGCTGTGGCGTCATCCACCACGGTAAAGATGCTGACTACATCATAGGGACCGGCCACTTACGGCTCCAGCATTTCTTTGGCAACGGTGCCTAAAGCAGCCTGGGCGATGGCCGCAGCTTCCAGCATGGCTGGGCCGATCGCTGGCCTTGGTGGCATAGCTGCTGTTCCCCACTCATGAAAAAACATCACCGGGTCGCTGCTGGTTAAATACGCCTGGAAGCCATTAGCACCCCACTCAAAGCTTTCTTTAAGAGTGCCTGTGCGGAGCAATGGGTCGTAGTCTGGGGGCTGAAATCCCAACTTTTTTTTATCTGCCATGGTGGAGTTGGCTAAAGGCGGCCAATCAGGCTGCAACACGCCGATCATATGGTGGGCAATTTCGCAAGCATCAAAGCCAACAAACTCAGCCACTTTGGCTAATTCCAGCGGCAGCCGTCTTGCCCCTGCCTTAACCAAAGCTGCCCACTCGCGCAAATTCACGCCAATTCCCCGGTGGTCCAATTGATTTTATGGCCAAGGCTCTGAGCCAGAGCATAGAAAGCAGCCCGGCGCTGAAGCTCTGGCATATCCTGCACATCCTTCCAGCTGAACCCATTCTTAACCAAGAAAATACATTCCTGAAAGTCATTAGACTCGCAGATTTTTTTTTACTTTTGGCAAGTCGCCTCGACGTACTCCCGGCCAATTTTCTTGATAAACCGCACTGAGTATGTCGATGTTATTATCGCCAAGGCTGTTACAGAGTTTCTGCGCAGTGATGTCATCCACCACAGCCTCAGGCTTCACTCCATCCAATTCACGTACACACATTAGCACACGATAGAGTACGGCCTTGGCCGGGGCTACAGTGCCCATGTTCAAAATCCGCATGGTGAGGCTGATGCCAGGCGGCGGACCCATCACCACCAGCCGACCATCTGGCAGTACAAACTCCACCGACTCTACATCCTCCCGTGGACCGTCCACTTCTTCCGGCTCTGGAGCCTTTGGTATATCCTCCAGCCGAGAGCGTTCATGAATGAGTGCCCTGCGGGCTTTGATCTCATCCGCCACTTCAGCTGGCACGGACTTTTGCGTGTTGAAAGTTGTCTGCTTGGCGCCAGTGCGATCTATTGTCAACTTAAATTCTGGCTCGGCCATTTGAGTTCCTATGCAAAAAGTTTTTGATAGTCGGTGTTATTAGCCTGAACAGCAGCAGTTGCCGCATCAACATTGCTATATTTCAAGCCACAAAAAGCTGCCAGTGCATTAGCGTAAAAAAGTGGACTTTGAAGCACTTTTTCATAGCTTAGCAAAAGTACCGGGCAAGGAGCCTTAAGGGCAAAATGCACCATATCAATTTGCTGCTTGATGATATTTGTCAGTGCATGGATTGGTTCTTTAAGTTCCGGGTCAGAGAGACACGCCCGGCAGGCAACTGCAGTGGTATCTCTACTTACCACAATCAGCCTAGGTAAGCGAAAGTGCTCTAACTCTGCCGGGAACATATGCGCTTGCAAGCTAGGAAACTTGAAACCCCACTTCATCCATTGAGCATTGCGTTGCTCAATCAAGTCTATTCGAGATTTATGGTAGAAAAATCTCAGCGCAGATCCAAATTCTTTATCCTCATGCACGGCCTCGCCATCGGAGCCCATAGGCAAACCCAACGCTTCAAGCATCTTAGCAACCATACTCGTACCGCTTCGTCCAACCCCTGTGACAACAACAGTTCCCACCATTGCAGCAGGACTGTTATTCAGTATCATCAGTCCTTTGTTAACCACAGCAATTTTCAATCAGCGCAATAACCTCACCGACAGCTGCTCTTTGCTCCCAAACCATCCAGTCTGATCGCTCAATCAATGCCAGCAATTCTCCAACCACCGTGCGTTCCAGCTTAGTGTTTTGCGGATCATCCAGCCAGCGACAAACTAACGCCAGCAAAGTGCGCTCTGCAAAGACAAACCCCATGTCGCGGCGTAGCTCATCCAGTACCTCACGGAAAGGACGCTTTGGTTCGCAGGGAACTGCGCCAGGGACTGACACATTCATGGGTTATATTCCGATCGAATGCCGCCCACTTACACCGCACTAACCAGTGATGTCAAGAAACTACTCAAAGTCCCCGTCGCTTGCAACTGCGATGCCATAAACGCCACAGTCATATCCACTTCCTTGAGCGCAGTATAATTGCCAAATTCTGGCTTACTAAACTGCACTCCGGTGTAGAGATATTCGTCGATGGACCCATCGCGATTACGAACGCTTGCCGCGATAGTCATTTGACTGATGATCCCGGCATTGTAGTACGCCGCTTGCAGGTCCATGAATATCTGCTGGAAGCTCGGCCCCACCCGCACAAACTTCATCATACCGGAGTTGCCATTCCAGAGGGTCTGGAAAATCGGCACCCCGCCTGTGGTGATGGGAGTGACTTTGGCGGTAGTATCCTCAGATTTGGAGCTGAAATCGGTGAGATGCGCCATTTGCGCATCAGAGAACACGTCTCCGAAACTATCCTGTATCACAAATCTCAAGTCAGTGCCAATGTTGAAGCCGTTGACTACAGCAGAAACAGCCATTTTACTTCTCCGAAATTAGGTGATTGCTCCACCGCTGAGCCCGCCTTGTACTGCCACTACCGTAGTCCCGCCTTGCAAGCTCACCACAAAGAACCGCACGCTGCTCAAGTAGGTGACTTGGACAAGCACAAATAAGTAATGCTGGGCAATAGATGCAGGGGTGTTCATGCCGAGACCTGGAGTAGCACTGGGGCTTGAACTGAATGTGCAAGTGACCAGGAAGTTGTCGATCTGGCCGAGACCCTGTAGCTCGGAGAAGAATTGGTTCAATTCCAGCTTGATCGCAGCGCGGAGAGGGTCTTGAGGACTTTGGCTCTGGAGTTGATCTACATAAGAGCCCATGCTGTCAGCAATAGACCGCGCCAAATAGCTGGTCATACGCCAGTATTCAAAAGGCTTAGTCGCGGCACTAGGACTGGTGGTTTGGCCATGCCTTATGCCAAAAACCTGACCAGCCGGAATTGGATTACTGATAAACATAATCCCAGCAGTTTCCAGCTGGCCAATTTCGCTGGGCGAATACGGCACATTTCCAGTGACGGGGTTGTTGCGATAGGTGCCCAGCACCAAATTCACCTGTTTATTCCCAGGGCTTTGCTCAGGCGTCAGGCAGCAAATTGTTCCGGCGATAACCGGAGTTGGCGGAACCAGCCGATTTTGATTGTTGAAGGGGTCGAAGAAGTAAATCCAGTCAGTGAGCCAGGTGAAATCAGGGTTGCCGACACCAGCGCTGAGTGCGGCGGCTAGCGCCGCACTGGTGGTTTCTCCCAATGGGAAGGACTCCAACACACACGCCCCGCTTGCAGCACCAAAGGCCGCTAGAGTAGGCGACGCGGTAGGATCTGTGCAGCCTGCCAGCCATGCAACACTAACAGCAGGATTGAGGTTAGCAAGAGCTTGCAATCCTGTGCTTGGGAATGTGGAGTTTTGGCCCACTAAACTTGCTGTCGTGACGTTGCCACGGCCATCGGTGCCACCGGCCAAGGTGCTGGAGAATGCGCTAACTCCCACTGCCCCATTGGCATTGGTCATTTTCACATACAAGCTCGGCCCACGCAGCCCACTGATGCCATTGTTGATGGCATTTTGGAGTGCAGAATAAAACCCAGCCGCTGGCAAGCCGCTAAATGACTCTGCCACGCCAAATGGCGTCTGCACTGTGACGTTGTACTTGCCATTGGCAGCATTAAGCGCCGCCGCCACAACAATTTGATTTCCAAGAACGCCGCTGTAACGTGCTGTGATTGTGCCGCCTGCGGTAACAGTGGAGCCTGCGGTGTTGGCAATGTTGCTGGAAAGGGTCCAAGTCAGCGTCAAAGTGGCGGGGTAATAAACATCCAACAAGCCAGTGCCAACTGCCGCGTTAATGCCAACAGCAGCAAACGCCGAATTAGCGTTGATGCGGTTGGTAAGAGCCTGGGCAACTGTGGTTGCGGTGTCGCCTGTGACTGAGGTGTAAGTGACAGTGGCGATAGAAACAGCGCTTTGCAATATATTCACGCTATAAAGCGTGCCAACGGACCCAGGCGCGGTGACTGTCAAAATTTCAGTGTCTGCGGCGGTACCAGTAAGTGCCACACTTGCGGCGGTGTCCGTGCCATCCGTCACTCGCACGCCCCAACCCTCCAGCGAGGCTGAATTGGCGGCTTGGCCAAAGGTCAGATACAAGTCCGTGGCAAGGTCGTAGGGATCATTCAGAGCCAAAGAACTAATGGCTCCGAAGTTATTGGTGGCGTCGTTGGAGTTCCCCATCAGTGTAGGCACGTTCACAGGACCCCAGCTGGCCGTCCCTACCACACCAAAAACATCTGTCGGAACTCCAACAATATACGCTGGAGGATTGACAATGTTGATGTAGAGATCATCAGAGTTGAGGGCAGCAATATTTAGCTGACCAGCGGGGACAATTTGGGCCATTTGCGTGTCCTCAAGTGTTGGTGTATTGAAGAATTGGTACTAGGACCGAATATAGCTGGTCATTGGTGGTTACACCATAGTCTACACTTACATGAAAATCTCGGCGATAGAGGTCTTGGATAGAAGCATCTTCCAAATACATATCGTTGTTGTAGTAGAACTGACCAAAGCTGCCATCTGCCATTTGGAGATTGAAATTATACTCCAGTCCAGCAAACAGCGCATCCAATGGATCGCCGATTATCTGGCGATTTAACTCTGTCCCTGTCCAAACTACAACTTGCAAATTGCGCAGTCTGCGCCCAACCTCCACCACCTGACTCCCGCCATTTCCTACATTAGCTTGTATTGGAATTGGAACACTAAGCAAGTTAGTGATATTGACAGTGCTACCTATAGCTACAGCTGAAACCCAAGTTGAAAGAGTCGGATCGTTGCTTAATTGTGTGGCTAGTTTGCTGGCGATGGTAATTGGAGTATCGGTTGAAAGGCATTGAACTACAGTTCCACCAATACATTCAGCTACGTCATTAACCAATGGACTAGAAAAATTATCTAAAACCAATCCTAATGCATCACCAGTCGTAACTGAGCCACTTATAGTAACCGTTAATGTCGAATTGGGAGCTAGAACAGTGCCAGAAACCACTACACCAATTCCCGTGGGGATAGTAATTTGGCTTAAGACAGTTGAACCCCAACGAGTGCTGGACTTACTGCCTTTGGCGTCATAAATGCTCACAAGCGCTGCTTGGGTTTTGGCGATATTGGTGAGGGTTTTGATTGGCGGCCAGCCGATAGCGACTTTATTAACTACAGTCACTCCCGCCAGTGCAGCTTGAACTTGGGATTGCAGGGCAGCTTGTACTTGATGTGCAGTGGCCATTAGCCTAATTCACCAACATCAAGTATAAATTCTTAACTTGGATCATTTTGACTAATCTGACGATCCAACAGCAACTGACTACCAACTACTCCGGTGTTCTGACTATAAGGATGCACCACCAAATACCTAGCACCATCCTGAGTGACAATCGCATCTCCTTCGGTAGGAGCATAGCCAGGTAATTCTGGCAAATACGCATAATAGCGCATCATATACATACCGCCCGGAATAGCAGGCTTAACCAAAGGGCTGGTAATTGGCCTTTCCATCGATGCTAGGCCCAATGGCACAAAACTTGCACTTTGACCAGCATTACCAAAGCCATAGGTGCCATTAACCAGCATCAAAGGCTGATCATTGTCCAAAGTATCTTCCCAATAACTGCTGCCATCGGTATTAGGTAGCGGCACGCTGTTGGGGCGGTAAATCTGACCAATTCTATCCAGTCTAGCTCCAATGGGCACAAACCCTGCCGGATGCCAAGCCAATGCAATGCCATTAAACTCAATGGTCCCTGGGATGGATGTAGCTCCTGGACCATAACTAATCCCCGGCACATACGCCGGATCAGTCATCACAAAAACATCACCCAGCAAATACTCGCTCATTCCTCCAAAGATAGAATACCACAGTGTTTCATTGCCTGACAGTGGAATTTCCAATTTGGATATCGACACTCGTTCCCGGTATATTGGCACACCAGTTTTGAGCTGTGTCCATGCCGTAGGAAAATCGCCAGTGCTATTTGCCCCAATCCTATAGGCAGTATAAGGAGGACCAAGATGCCTACCAGCAATTCCCAATCCTTTGTCGATTTTTGCTTGGATGCGGGCATAATTAACCATTATGCAAAGCGACTTGCGCCTTGATAATTGCTAGGACCACTGTCTCTGCCAGTATACAGTGGAATTTCCAGAAATCGACTTAATCTCGTTTGCCAATTTTTGTAAAGGCTCAAGCGCGCGGCCGCCTCGTTACTCTTGGCGGTCCACGGACCAGCTGCGCTGGTGTCTAGGTTTTGACTGGTTCCAGCCCACGCAGCTTCCAGTTGGTCTAAGATATTCAAATATCCGTAGTATGTGGTGATACCGTCAACTTGGCTGATTGGCGGCAGTTGAGCGCCGGTGGCGGTGATTTGGGGGATGACAGCGCCGCTTCCGGTTGGATTACTCAAAGTGAAAGCTACAGGGCTAGTAAAAGCTACTTCTACCAATGGGAGCTGGTTTTGATTGAAGGGGCCTGTGCCATATGGAGTTAGGCAAACAATACCGGCGGCAGCTAGAGCAGGAGTTAGCTGGGCGGCGGCGGCAAGAGCATTACCCAAATACGGCAGGGCGGCAGTGCCGACGGGGTAAGTTGGCATTGTGGCCGTGACTGTCACCGGGGCGGATAAATTGCCGCCACTCAGCGTAACACTCACCGTATCTCCAACATTGGGGTTCGGCCCGACCAAGGCCACCGCGCCGTATCCAAGCCCCGTTAGCCTAGCTTCTTCATCCGGGTTGAGATTGTTTAACTTCCACTCCAGTCGGCCACTTACTTGCATGAAGCGATAGCCATTGAAGGCGCTAGCGAGCGATCCTCCGGCTGGTGATCCTTGCAAAAGGCCCACTACTGGATAGTCTAAATGTCTACGGACACTGGATTTCTGTGCAAAAGTAAGCATTTAGAGCTTATCTGTAACCGAAAACTCGGCAGCAACTGCGGCCTTAAGGGTAAAGGCCCGGCGACAATGAGGACAAGTTACCAAGTCTTCACGTCCAGCCACTTCCAAAACCGGATTACCACCTTCCAACAGCGCTTTTGCCAACACGTCATCCTCAATCACTCGCCCAGCACCAAACGTCATCAGCGCGGGGCCAATTTGCACCGTGAAATCACGTTGAACTACGATCATACAATCGGCATCCCAGCAGCAACCATATTCGCAATCAAGTCGGCGCCTAGGTTATAAGGCTGTCCATAGAAGAAGCTCATGGTGCAGCCGTTCCATGTGTAGTTGAAATTGTTGGCGGCGTATACAGGACCGGAGCCACCGCTCAGTGTACTGGCGCTCTTGGTTAGCACTATAGCGCCGCTGGTGGCGGTAGACAAGGTAGCAGAGTTACCAACTGGACCAAGCCAACTTACCGTCACGACACCTTCCACTGCGTTGGCTTCGGTTTGGGGAATGGCTGCTGTAGCAGCATTGTATGCTGCGGCTAAGCCCTCAGCCACGTTGGAAACTGTATCGCCAGTGATTGCGGTATAACTGGCAGTGACACTACCAATGCCACCTTCTGCTTCGCCAATGGTGAAACTCACAGTGTTGCCATTGGCGACGGTACCAGTGACGGTGATTGTGGCACTGGCGCTGGTTTGAGGATTTGCAGCGGCATAGGCTGCTGGGCTGAGTGCCGAAAGTCCGCCATTTGCTTGCATGACTTGCTTGTAGAACTGCGGCAGCAACGTCGGGTCGAAGTTATCATAAACTCCAACCTTACCTTGAAACGGTAACGGCATAGTCTTATTCCTTCTTCAAGGTGCCAGGCCCCAGCGGAGTCATTTTCTGTCCCATATCAATCCTGGCGTCCAATGCCTCACGATGCTGGGCTGCGCCTGGGGCTTTATCCCACCCCGGCACAAACCAATCAGCTGGCCTGGAGTTCATCACTGTTGTAGTGCGAACTCCAGGAGCAACGGTTTTGATGGTGGCTTTGCGCATGGCTTAGCCGCCACTGCCACCAAAAATCCGCCCAACCGCAATGCCTTCCATTGTCCCAGAGCGAGGATTGGGCTCACCAGGGGCCATCGTCAGCCCGCCTTCGCCGGGAATAACCATCCCGGCAGTGCTCTGCGGAGTCTGCTTTTGCACACTCACACCGTCTGCCATCTTTGGCATCCCACGCAAGTCCGTAGCCATGTTTTTTGCAGGTGGTTTCATTTACTTTCTCCAAGTTAGCCGGAATTAACCGGCGGTTTCGATAACCACAGCGCGCTTGTAGAGCGCGTTGCTGGCGGTGGGGATGATGCTGGTGGTGGCGGTGAGATCTGTTGGAATGGCAAAATCGCCAATCCAAGTCCAGCTCAGCGACATCCACTGTTGGAGACGGTCAAGTGGGCTCCGGAAGATGTGTGCCACGTTGTTCACCAGTGTTACATCGCCAATGGCATTGACGCTCTGACGTGCCAGCCAGTTTTCCAGACCCTCAAAGTCACCTTCGATAAGAGCCTCAGCACCCGCAATCAGCACCCGGCGGATGTTGACGTTGATGGCACTGGCGCCGGTTGCGCCAGTGGCACCCTTCAGCTGAACATAAGACTCCGTGGTGGGGATGAAGGTCAGCCCCAGCAAGGAGTAAATGCGGGCGTTTTTGTATTCTTCGCTTTGCTCGCGTCCGGCAAAGAGCACTTTGAAGTCCTGATCAGACCAAAGCTGGCGTTCGGATTGGTTATCCAACAGCACGTGATAGGTGCCGTCAGGCATTGTCGGAACGCCGTTGTTGCGGAGGATGGTCTGGGCGTCGAGCAGATAGCCCAGTGTCAAAGTGTCGCTGCCGTTCATCTGCGCAGTGGTGATATGGCCACCCGGGCGGATGATTTGTGGCGCGTTGATTGCCACCAGAGCATCCCCGTTGACCGGGGCAGTAGCAGCGGCAAAGGTCAGAGTGCCGCTGATGCCATCGGGGGCGCTGGAGTAGTTGGTGCCAGATGCCACCACGCCACTGACTACGAGAGTCTGCGTAACACCGCCGCTGACGCTGGTCTCATACACCGTCAGCGTATTGGTGCCACTCACCGTGGTCGGGACGCCGTTGACCAGCACGGTTTGGAAGCCGCGGATGTCATCCACAGCGCAGGTGGTGGTTGTGCTGGCGGCAATGTCGGTCCGGACCCTGGTGTTGCCGCCCAAGTACGCGCCGTAGATTTTCTTCCGGGCGATACGCTCCAGGGACTGAGCTGCCTGGACTCCGTTATTTCTGCTCACCCGGATGAGGTTATTGGCGATAGTTACCAAGTCACTCAGCAAGTCCACGTCTGTAGAGTCACCATATTGGAACATCGAGAAGATGTACTGCTCAATGCTGGCGTCGCTTGGGGTTAGGCCATTGTCCAGGCCGCCAAAACCGCTGCCGCTGCCGCTGGGGGCGTTGTTGTTGGCTGGATTCATCGCAGTGGTGACTGGTGTTTTACGGCCAGTACGTGTGCGAGTGATAGTCTCACCAATCCGATTGGGAATGGTTTCCATAAGAGCCAAACGACGGTACGCTAGAATGGAGTCGAGACCTTCCTCGAACTCACGTTCCAACATGCCAGTTTGGATCATTGCCTGCAATGGGGCAGGTAACGTCTCAAAATTAGCCATGACTTAAACCTTTAAGTTGGAGTGTTGAATTTGAGGACAATCCTCGATAGGCACTTAGTTAGTCGCGCCGGCTTTTAAGCCTTTGAGCATATTGGCTTTGTAGGTGGCGTAGTCAGTTTTGGACATAGCGGCGATATTCACACCGCCGCTAGCAGCAGCGGTTGTCACAGCTGGAGGAGCCGCGGCTCCAGTGCGAGCTGTTGTTACAGCAGAGGTAGTGGTTGTTGTGGTTGATGCAGGCTTGAACCACTCGGGCTTTTTGGCCTTTAGAGCTTCAAAAGCTTCTGTCACGCCAACAATCTCATTGGTATCATTGAGCTTGATACCTGTGCGGTCCACCAGCGGGAGCAGGTCCATGTCCACAAGCCCGGCAGCAGCAGCTGCGGCCTTGATCTCTGCGTTGACCAAACGCTCTTGCAATTTCGTCAGTTTTTCTGTGACCTTGCCAACTTCAGCTTGCACCGTCGCTGGAACACTTTCTTTGAGAGTGTTGATTTCGCCGGTGAGACTGGCAATGGTGCTCTGCAAAGTGTTTTTGGCGACACGCTCAGCGGCCAGCTCAGCGCGAAGATTGGCTTCGCGATCGCTGGGCTGAGTTGCAGCGGTAGTTGCAGCAGCAGCAGTTGTTGCTGCTGGTTCAGTGGTTGTGGTGGTAGTGCTCATTAGTGCTGTGTTCCTAATCCGGGGGTTATGTAAAGAGAGCCGCTGGCAGAGGCGATAGCAGCGACAGCGGTGATGTTCTGGCCGTTACCGAAGTAGCCGGTGCCGATCCAGATGGTTTGACCAGCTGGGATGGGCATTGAGTTTTGCGGCGTACCAGCAGTCGGCGCGACCGCCACTAGCCCCGTCACACCCTCGCCAAAGGCCACAAATGCGGTGACGCTGCCAGCGTTGAACAGCATCAGCGTGTCCACGGCGTTAAAGGCCAACGCGGTGCTGGATGTACCGTAGCTCAGGAGTTGGGTTGGCTGGGTGGGTGTGAAGGGGGTGACACTGCCGGTGCTCATTGCACTAATCCAAAGTTAAATGCCCTGCGGGCGGCTGTGCTCATCAGTTTATCTCCGCCACAACATCACCTTCACCGACAATCTCCCCAAGCTCCACAACCCAGGTCAAAACTCCAGCACATGGGGCAGAGAACCGAGTATACATTTTCATGGCCTCAATCTCGCCAAGCTCATCGCCTTCGGCTACTATAGCTCCGTCCTCAACATGCAAAAGAGCTAAATTCCCAAATATTGGACTTAAAACCTCGGTCAAACCAGCTTGGTATCCTGCTCTCGGAAATTTACAGTCACCGTGGGGGCGTTAGTCATGCTCAGCAATTCCACGATGATCCCGTCTTCAGCCCCCGCGCCGAGCCAAAAACTCCCGGTGAAGGTACTGGTCATGGGGAAGAGCAGGCGCCCGAGGCCGTTGAAGATGCTAAGACGCGCCCAGGCACCGGCGCTGGTGATTTGCACTGAGTAAAGCTCGGCGTGGCGGCGGCTGATGCGGAAACGGCCATTGGCCCAAAGCTGCACGGCGCGCATTAGCGAACCCGGCGCTGCAGGCACCTCAATATCAACCAAGTTCTCCATTATTTCTTACCAAGAGCCTTGTTTATTGCTTTGGTGGTCTCTGGAGAGACTTTTGGCTCGGCTACTGAAGCCTCTGGCAACTTCACTTGTACCGCCTTGGCCTTGAAGGGCACCCAAACAATAGAGGCCATAGCCGGAGCCGACTCTTGACCACCGATGCTTCTAATGGTCAGACCGTGTTGGAAGCCTGCGTCGAGCATCCAACTACCCATGACAGGTGGATTAGCCTTGTATAACTGGCGCCCGTTGCCGATGTAGCCGGGAATTTCCAGCATTTGCATTGGTAGCTCGCCGTTTTCATCTGGAACGCCGTCCAAAATCAGCAAGCTACCACTGCCAGCGTTGGTGCAAGCGATAGTCCGCAACGTGCCTGGCCCACGCTCCAGCAAAAATTGGCCTTTTTTGTCCAAAACCCAGCATTTGCCGCCCAGCGGCGGCATTGGCAAGTCAGTCAGGTCGGTGTAACCGGCCATCTGTCGCTCAAAGCCCAAAATACCGTCCATTTTTACCCCAGCTACACTCTAATGGGCGGTAAAATGCGCCAATACGGCCCTACCATAGTCACATCTTCTCCAACTGGTGCTGGATGAGGCTCTCCGCCGCTCCCAGACCCAGGCACCGCCCCGCCATTTGTGTCATCAATAATCCCCAAGTCCATGTTAGCGACCAAATAATCACTGGCCACCTGCCTGTCCAGCAAGGGTGGAAGGACGGCTTGTTCGCCGCTGGTGGTGCCATCGGGGTTTTTAACCGGCGCAGGGCCGACAAGTGAGGGTGCAGTGGCTTGGACGAGAGCTTGGACGATGGATTGGAGGTCCGCGGGAGTAGGCTGATAGATTCGTGGCCATTGTAGCCAGAGCTTTGTAACGTCAATACTACTGTCCAAGGTACGGATAATTTTGCAGATGAGGGGCAGTGCGCCACCGTCTCCGTAAACATTCCGCCATTGCATCGCAGTATCGTGAGCGTCCTCATCCAGATACTCCATTGCACGGCCACTCAAAGGCCCAGGCATCTCCCCAGGGTCTTTTTGTACCACGCCAATTTGTTCCAAAGCCATTTTCTTGAGCGCATCTACAATCTTCAGCGCCGCTTCTGCGCCTTTACCATCCATTTCCAGCAACTTAGCGTCACCGCCCCCAAGCATGTTGCCCTCTGGATCTTTTTGGTCTGCTTGGAAGCTCAACACGGTGGTTGGGTTTAGTCCGTTTTCTTGTCCTTCTGGCTGCAGCACCTGCCCCTTGGTAACGAGTTGTGGGGCGCAGCTATAGCGAGACCCGCGGGCCGCTTGACTAAGAAGGTAGTCAACTTCAATGGTGTCTGGTATTGCATCTTCCCAGAGCGCCGGACCGTCTGGCAGCATACCGCCTGGATTAGCAATCCAAACTCCCGGGACAAAGCCAAGTTTATGCTCTACAACTTCTCTAGGCGTGAACCCCAAACCCTGTTTGGTGAAGCCTTCAACTGGGTTCCAGTCTGCTTCCTTCACCGGCTCGTAGGTGACTTCCCAATTTATCGCGTAGTCTCGAATAAACCAGTATTTTTGGTTTTTCTCCAGGCCTTCATAGCCCAGCACTGCCAGCTCCTGCGGGGTGGTGACGTAGTGAACGCGGAGGTTTGTCAACTCACCAAAGTCGTCAAATGTTGGTGAGCACCAAACTGCCCGCCAGACCTTAATCCCGATCTTGTCCCCATCCACGCGAAAGGTCATGGCAACAGAGCCAACTGAACCGCGATACGTCGCATCCCACATGCTAGGCCAAATTCTAGTCC
>Ga0116227_10010336_pt1 | contig 16371 bp, 17 predicted proteins | sample S1TSphgellanicum_FD_89693 | JGI IMG/M metagenome (GOLD analysis project Ga0116227, IMG submission 89693) | Host-associated microbial communities from peat moss isolated from Minnesota, USA - S1T2_Fb - Sphagnum magellanicum MG | ecosystem: Host-associated > Plants > Peat moss > Unclassified...
ACGGGTTGAACCGTGCCGATGTAGCTAACTTTTTTGGTTCAACTTTGTTTAACGCGCCTATTTTTCATAACTATGGTAAGCTAATCGCGAACAAGCAATATGAACCGGTGGGTTTCAAAGCCCGCCTTGGCTTGAAAGATGCCCGCCTTGCTGTTAAGCTATCGCAAACGAGCGAGACACCTATGCCGCTGGCTACGCTTGCTCACAACCGCTTATTGGCGGCCGTGGCTAAAGGCGGCGGCGACAGGGATTGGGTGGAGGCCTTTGGTAAGGGTGTTACGGATGACGCGGGAATTTGAGTTAGCTTTAAGCTACAAGCCGCAAGCTTCAAGCTCTTTGCTTAAATGATATTAAAAAGCTTGGAGCTTGTGACTTGAAGCTTGCAGCTCCATTCTATACTTCGTAAAATACTTCGTTATCTTCTTCTAAAAATTTGAGGTCGGGTTTGTTGGCGAATATGCCGAATACGGAAGCTCCGCTCCCGCTCATGCTGGCGTATAGGGCACCACTTTCATAAAGGGCGGCTTTTACTCCTCTTATTTCGGGATGGGATCCGAAGATGTGATCTTCAAAATCATTTTTGATATGGTGTTTCCAATCGGCTACCGGGAGTTTGACTAAGTCTTTTAGTGATTTGGTTACCGGTGCTGGTTTTACGCCACGATAAGCCTCGGCGGTTGATACGTGGGTTGGTGGCATTACCAGGGCAATGTGGTAATTTGATAAGTCGAGATCGACAGATTCGAACTGATCACCTTTATCGAACGCGAATACGGGTTTACTTTCGATAAAGAACGCGCAATCGGCACCGAGCTGGCGGGCATAATCGCTCATGGCTTCGGTAGATAAATTGAGATCGAAGTTTTGATTGATTAGCCTGATGAAATATCCGGCATCAGCCGAGCCACCTCCTAAACCAGCCCCTATCGGGATATGCTTGTGCAAATGAATGCTTACGGGGGGAATATCATGATCTTGTTTGATCAAATGATAGGCTTTGACACAGAGGTTATCCTCTACCCTGCCAGGGATTCCTAAGCCTGATGCTTCGAAGGTGAGTTCATCGCTTTTGATGATCTCGAGCACATCGTTTATTTTGATTGGGTAAAAAACGGTTTCGAGGTTGTGGTAGCCATCCGGCCTGCGAGCCGTAATGTTTAAGCCTATGTTTATTTTAGCGATTGGAAAATTGATCATAAATGATTAACAACGGTGGGTTTTTATACACATCCGTAGGAAACCAAAATTAGATTATTTTTCTTTGTCTTTCGAGACGTTGATCGGTTGTTTGGTTAATTAGTTGATTGGTCTGGGCGAAAATTCATCGCTTAACTATCAGCATCAAAACCAATAAACAAATCAACCATCAAACTAAGAAATAACAAAATGAAACAATATTTAGACCTGATGCGCCATGTGCTGGAGAACGGCGCTCAAAAACACGACCGTACCGGAACCGGAACCATCAGCGTTTTTGGTTACCAGATGCGTTTTAATTTGCAGGATGGTTTTCCGTTGGTGACTACGAAGAAACTGCATTTGAAATCGATCATTCATGAGTTGATCTGGTTTTTAAGCGGGGATACGAATATTAGTTACCTGAAAGAGAATGGTGTGCGAATTTGGGATGAGTGGGCTGACGATGATGGCAACTTAGGTCCGGTTTATGGGTATCAGTGGAGAAGCTGGCCCAAGCCGGATGGCGGGCATATCGATCAGATCAGTCAGGTGATTAAAACTTTGAAGAATAATCCTGATTCGCGCAGAATTATGGTTTCGGCATGGAACGTTGCGGATGTAGAGCAGATGGCTTTACCACCTTGCCATAGTTTGTTCCAGTTTTATGTGCAGCCCGCGGATCCCACCAAAGGAGAAACAATAGGTAAATTAAGCTGCCAGCTTTATCAGCGCAGTGCAGATATATTTTTGGGTGTGCCTTTCAATATTGCATCGTATGCTTTGCTTACCATGATGGTGGCGCAGGTTTGCGATCTGGATTATGGAGATTTTATTCATACACTGGGCGATGCTCACCTTTACAATAATCATATTGAGCAGACACATTTACAATTGAGCCGTGAGCCGAGGGCTTTGCCTACGATGAAGATTAACCCGGAAGTGAAGGATATTTTTGGATTTAAATTTGAAGATTTTGAATTAATCAATTACGATCCGCATCCGCATATTAAAGGGATAGTAGCGGTGTAACCCATCTTGTCATTGCGAGGAACGAAGCAATCGCGAAATTACAGGGCGAATATGCTTCCGTGCGATTGCTTCGTTCCTCGCAATGACACAGTTTTATAATTATAAATTTCAATGTACATCACCATCGTAGTCGCCATCGCATCAAACAACGCCATTGGCAAAAACAACCAACTTTTGTGGCACTTGCCTAAAGATTTAAAGCACTTTAAAGATATTACCGCCGGTGGTACGGTAATTATGGGGCGTAAAACCTATGACTCGGTGGGGCGGCCTTTGCCTAAGCGGAGGAATATTGTGATCACCCGGCAGGACATTGAGATCGAGGGTTGTGAAGTGGTGAAGTCCATTGATGAGGCTATTGCTTTGTGTGCTGATGAACAGGAGGTTTTTATTGTTGGCGGGGCCGAAATTTACCGGCAGGCGATGCAGATTACCAACCGGATCTATCTTACTATAGTGCATCATGCGTTTGACGCGGATACGTTTTTCCCGGAAATTAATTATAATGAGTGGAAAGAAATTGACCGCGAAGACCACGAAACAGACGAAAAACACGCTTTTGCGTACTCTTTTATAACGCTGGAACGGGCGTAACAACTAAAGTTTTATTTTGTGTGATTTAAAAAATTCGTTTTGCGAAATTTTATTAGATTTGCCGTCTTGTTTGAAAAAGCTATAGACTAATTGATTACACATTTTTAATTTACAATGCAAGGTAAAGGGATTATTAAATTTTTCGCCATTCTGTTAGGCATATTGTGCTTATATCAGCTTTCGCTGACATTGGCTACACAGAAGGTTGAACGCGCGGCCAGAGATTATGCGAAGGGTGACTTGGCTAAAGAGAGAAGCTACCTGGATTCGATGGCTACAATACCAGTGTACCCGGTATTGAACCACACGTACCAGTACTGCAAATCAAAAGAGATTGCTTTAGGTTTGGATTTGAAGGGTGGTATGGATGTTACCATGCAGATATCATTGGTTGAGTTGGTAAAATCATTATCAAACAACAATCCGGATGTTGCCATGAACCAGGCTTTGGGTAATGCTGAACATATATCAAAAACCAGCACTACTGATTTTATTACCCTGTTTGTACAGGAATACGAAAAGTTAGCTCCAAATGCTAAACTTGCCGCTATCTTCTCGACAAAAGAAAACCAAGATCACATTAAATTTAATGCTTCGAACAGCGAAGTACAAAAATACCTGAAAGATCAGGCTGATGTTGCGGTTGGACAAGCTAAAACAGTTTTAACTACACGTATCGATCAGTTTGGTGTAACCCAGCCTAACATACAGTTGCAACAAGGTAACCGTATTTTGATTGAGCTGCCAGGTGTATTTGACAAAGAGCGTGTTGATAAACTGTTGCAAGGATCGGCCAACTTAGAGTTTTACGAAACTTTTGAGAACGCTGATTTTTACCAGGTGTTGATGAACGCTGATAAACTTTTAGCCGCTAAAGCTAAAATTGCAGAAAAAGACACTACCGCTAAAACTGCTACTACAGGCGAAGCCACAAAAGATACTTCGAAAAAAGCTGATGGTTTAAGCTTGTTGAATAAAGTACAAAAGAGCGCTAAAGATAGTTCAGGCGCTGCATTGGGTAAAAAAGATCAATCGGCGCAAAGCCCATTGTTATCAATTTTACAGTTGAGCATTTACCAGGGACAGAACGGTCAGCCGCAATTGGTGCCGGGCCCTATTGTTGGTCGTGCTTATCAAAAAGATACCGCTAAAGTTAACAGCTACCTGAATAGCCCAGCTGTTAAGGCTATCATTCCGCGTAACGCTAAGTTGTTATGGGGTGTTAAAGCTGGTGACAGGAAAATATTTGACCTGTATGCTGTTAAATTAACCGGTGCCGAAAACGGACCTGTATTATCTGGCGATGTAATATCTGACGCCGGACCAAGCACAGACCAAAAAGGTAGCCCGGAAGTGCGTATGGTAATGAACAGCGATGGCGCTGCTAAATGGAGAAGAGTAACAGCCGAGGCTGCTGCTAAAGAACCTAAAAAAGCGATAGCCATTGTTTTGGATAATAATGTTTACAGTGCCCCTACCGTACAAAACGAGATCGCGGGTGGTATATCATCAATCAGCGGTAACTTTACTGTACAGGATACTAAAGATTTATCTAACGTATTAAAATCAGGTAGGTTAAAAGCGCCTGCTCACATTATTGGTGAGGAGATCGTAGGTGCATCGTTAGGTCAGGAAGCTATTAGCGACGGCTTAACTTCATCGTTGATCGGTTTCTTGGTAGTGTTGATCTTCATGATCGCTTACTACAACCGTGCAGGTACAGTTGCGGTAGTGGCTGTGTTGGTTAACGTATTCTTTTTGATGGGTATTTTGGCCAGCTTGAACGCTGTGTTAACCCTCGAGGGTATAGCAGGTATCGTGTTAACCTTAGGTATAGCGGTTGATGCGAACGTGCTAATCTATGAGCGTGTGCGCGAAGAGTTAGAGCATGGCAAATCATTACGCATCGCTATTGCGGATGGTTTTAAACATGCACTATCATCTATTCTGGATTCAAACATCAGTACTTTATTAACGGGTATCATTCTTTATGTATTTGGTTCGGGCCCGATCAGAGGTTTTGCTACGACGTTGATGATCGGTATCGTAACTTCATTGTTCTGTTCGTTATTGATCTCGAGGTTGATCTTTGAATGGTTATTGAAGAAAGACAAGCCAATCAGCTTCTCAAACCCATGGAGCTCACATACTTTTAAAGGTGCTAATTACGCTTTCGTAAAAAACCGTTTCAAATTCTATATCTTCTCTGGTGTGTTTATTCTGATCGGTATCGGATCGATGGTTACACGTGGTTTTAACTATGGTGTTGATTTCCAGGGAGGCCGTACATTTGTTGTTCGTTACGATCAGAAAGTAGAATCAGAAAAAGTTCGCGAGGCATTAACTACTACACTGAACAAAGAAACTATTGTTAAAACTTTTGGTACAGACGGCAAACAGGTTAGTGTGACCAGTACTTATATGATCGATGATAACACCGCTGCCGGTGAAGCTAAAGTTCAGGAAAAGCTGAATGAAGGTTTATCTAAGGTATCAGGCAAGTTCCAGATCATGAGTCAGCAAAAGGTTGGGCCAACCATCGCGAGCGATTTAAAAACATCGGCTGTGTATGCGGTATTGTTCGCCATCTTGATCATATCTGTTTATATCCTGTTACGTTTCCGTAAATGGCAGTTTAGCTTGGGTGCGATGGTTGCTACCGCACACGATGCTTTGCTGGTATTATCATTCTTCTCGATATTTAAGGATATGCTACCATTCTCGTTAGATATTGACCAGAAGTTTATAGCTGCGATTTTGACCGTTATTGGTTACTCAATTAACGATACGGTTGTAGTATTTGACAGGATACGTGAGTTCCTGAACTTACATCATTCAAAAACTGATGACCCTAAAACGGTTATTAACCAGGCTATCAACAGTACGTTAAGCCGTACCATTATTACCGCATTAACGGTAATATTCGTATTGGTTGTATTGTTCATCTTCGGTGGTGATGTGATTCGCGGGTTCTCGTTCGCGTTGCTGATCGGTGTGTGCTTTGGTACATACTCTTCTATCTGCGTAGCTACGCCGGTTATTGTTGACTTTGGTAAAAAGGATTTGCGCTAAGCTGATTCCCGATTCATATTTAAAGCTTCCCGATGTAAGTCGGGAGGCTTTTTTGTTTGGGGGGTGGGTAAATTCGTATCTTTGTGGTGGTTCATTAGTTCATTGGCCATTAGTTTATTAGTGGCTTTTGGATGAACATGAATGATCAATAGTTCTGAAAATACCTAAGAATACCTAAGATTTGTTATTGAGGTTATTGGGTAACTTCCTTCTCAAAATACCTAAGAATACCTAAGATTTGTTATTGGGGTTATTGGATCAACTTCTTTTCGAAAAACCTAAGATTTTGCCAAAATATCAAATCTGATCTGATACCAAACAGATTACCAGCCTGACTGTAATAGTATTATGGAAAAAGCAAGCGGATCAAAATTCCCTAAGATCGTAATTATTGGTGGTGGCTTTGGTGGTATTGAACTGTCTAAGCACCTTGATGATAAGCCTGTGGATATTGTAATGCTGGATAAGCACAACTATCATACGTTTCAGCCTTTGCTTTACCAGGTTGCTACCGGTGGTTTGGAAGCCGATTCGATCGCTTTCCCGTTAAGGAAGATATTTGAGGGGCAAAAGAACTTCAAGTTCAGGATTGCGGAGGTGATGAAGATCAATCCGGAGAAAAACTCATTGGATACGACCATTGGCGAGGTTAAGTATGATTATTTAGTTATCGCGACGGGGTCAACAACCAACTTTTTCGGAAACAAACAAACCGAGCATTTCTCGATGCCAATGAAAAGTATTCCTGAGGCACTGAACCTCAGGAGCATGATATTACAAAATTTGGAAGAAGCTTTATTGCTGGGCACCAAAGAAGAGCGTGAGCCTTACCTTAACTTTGTGGTTGTTGGTGCAGGGCCTACCGGTGTTGAACTATCGGGCGCTATTGCTGAGTTACGTAACCATATCTTACATAAAGATTATCCGGAACTTAATAAGGACGAGATGAAAGTGTATCTGGTTGAGGGACTGCCTAAGGTATTGCAGGTAATGAGCGAGCAGGCTTCGGCAAAATCGACCGAGTTTTTGAAGGAGCTTGGTGTTGAGGTGATGACCGATACGATGGTGAAGGGTTACAACGGCAAGGAGATCAAATTTGGGGATGGGAAGAGCATCAAAACGCATAATGTGATCTGGTCGGCCGGTGTGATGGGTCAGGTTATTGATGGCTTGCCTAAGGAAGCCATTGTAAAAGGCAATCGCATACAAACCGACGACAGGAACCTGATCACAGGGCAAAAGAACATCTATGCTATTGGAGATGTGGCGGTTGTGATTACCGAGGATACGCCCAAAGGCCATCCAGGTGTGGCACCTGTAGCTATGCAACAGGGTACGCATTTGGCCAAGAATTTTATCAAGATCATCAATAATGAGCCAACTGCGCCTTTCAAATATTTTGATAAAGGATCGATGGCTACGGTTGGGCGTAATAAAGCGGTGGTTGATATCGGGAAGATCCGTTTTCAGGGTTTTTTTGCCTGGCTAACGTGGATGTTTGTGCATTTAATGTCGCTCATCAGTTTCCGTAATAAGGTAGTTGTGTTCATCAACTGGATAGGCAGTTACTTTAGCTATAACGGTGGCGCGAGGCTGATCATCCGCAAGTTTTCGAGAGAAGAGATTGTGGAGACGGAACATTTGCCTAAGGCGGATGATTAGTTAGTCCGGAGTCTTGAGTCTAAAGTCCTGAGTTTTCAAAACTCCAACTCAGCACTAAGTTCATTTGCAAAGCAACCCGCTTTACTGTATGTTTGGGTAAATATCTCACACCAAATGAAACGACTTTTATCTGCCGCATTTGTACTTTGTTTGTTTTTATCCGCTTGTGACGACGATAATGATGATGATAAAGCCAAAGAGGTTGACACCAAAGGCAGTATCGCGGTAACGCTAAGTACCCAACATCTCGACTCGTTAAAAGACCTGGTTACAACCCATTACGTAGTTTGGAAACAAGGCGCCAAGCTTAAAGAGTTTGATGTTAAAGACACTATCCCAAGTTTAGGTAAGGTTAAAACCGAAGGTGAAGACGACGATGGCAACACCAAAGACATGGTGATCCCGAAGGATTACGACTTTTTTGTAACCGTTAAATAAGCTGCTGAAATGAAAAAATCAAAAGCTATTACATTAGTACTGGTTACAGGTTTGTTAGGCTGTAACCGCCACAAAACCGAGCATAACCGTTTGTATATGCGTACTGACTCTACAGGTAACTATACCCCGGCTACAAGTGGCTACCATGGTTATTATGTATTCCACGCGTTTGGTACTTATTACCCGGGTGGGTATTACGGTAACGGGTATGGTGGTTATTCGGGTGGTGCTTATGGTGGCCGTAGCGGTTATATTCGTCAAGGCTATTCTAACGGTGGCGTTCACGCTTCCGAAGGTGGCAGCGTATCGCGCGGTGGGTTTGGCAGTTCGGCCGGTTTTCATGCTTCATCATCTTCATAACAAATTATGCAACGCTTTAAAACTACGCCACGTAACAAGTGGCAAAAAACGGTTGAAGATTTAGGCTTCGGCTTCCATACAACCGATGTACCCTATTGGGATGAATCGGCCTATTATAGCTTTACCATGCCCCAAATTGAAAAGCTTGAAAGTGTTACAGCTGAGCTTTGGGATATGTGCGTACAAGCCGTACAGCATGTAATTGATAATAACCTGTTTGATGCTTTTAAGATACCATCGTTCATTATTCCGCATATCATTGATTCGTGGAACAATGATGCACCTGCGATTTATGGCCGGTTTGACTTATGGTATGATGGCATTGGCGAGCCTAAGTTGATCGAGTTTAATGCCGATACGCCTACATCTTTATTCGAGGCATCCATAGTGCAATGGTTTTGGCTGAAGGATTTTGATGAGCCGAAGGACCAGTTTAATTCGTTACACGAAAAGCTGATAGATTATTGGAAATATCTTATCCCCTATCTGCACCGCGATAAATTGTATTTTACCTGCATTAAGGATAGTCTGGAAGATTTTACCACCACCGCTTACATGCAGGATTGCGCTATGCAGGGCGGTTTAGAAACCAGCTTTATTTATATTGAAGACATTGGCTGGGATAATGGTAAACGCTGTTTTGTTGACTTAGAAAACAAGCCCATCCGCAATATATTTAAGCTTTACCCCTACGAGTGGATGGTAAACGAAGACTTTGGCCAAAACCTTGTGGTAGATAGCCAAAATACTTATTGGGTTGAGCCAAGCTGGAAAATGGTATTAAGCAACAAGGCTATATTGCCCATTTTATGGCAGTTGTTTCCTTATCATAAAAACCTATTGCCATCATACTTTACGCGCAGTAACCTGAAGAACTATGTGAAGAAGCCCATTCTATCCCGCGAAGGCGCCAATATTACCATAGTTGAAAACGAGCAGGTGATTGCCAGTAGCGAAGGTGAGTATGGTGAGGAAGGCTATATCTTTCAAGAGTTATGTAAGTTACCTGATTTTAATGGCAACTTCCCGGTGATTGGTAGCTGGGTTGTTGGGCAGCAACCGGCAGGTATAGGCATCAGGGAGTCGGACGGGTTGATCACCAGTAACACCAGTCGGTTTGTTCCGCATTTAATTGTATGACAGCTAAACAGGCTATTAGGATAACCGAATGTCCGCGTGATGCCATGCAAGGCTTGCATGATTTTGTGCCGACTGTGATTAAAGCCGAATATATTAATCTGCTATTGCAGGTTGGTTTTGATACGATAGACTTCGGGAGCTTTGTATCGCCTAAGGCTATTCCGCAAATGCGGGATACAGCGGATGTGTTGGCGAAGTTGGATATGAATAAGAGCCAATCCAAATTACTGGCTATCGTCGCTAATTTGCGTGGTGCAGAAAATGCGGTACAGTTTGACGAGATCAGTTATTTGGGATTCCCATTTTCAATATCTGAGACTTTCCAGCAGCGGAATACCAACTCGAGCATTAAGGAATCATTTGAGGTAGTTAAAAAGGCTAATCAACTTTGCAGGCAGCATAATAAAGAGTTGTTGGTTTACCTGTCTATGGGTTTTGGTAATCCTTACGGGGACGATTGGAGTCCTCAACTTGTAGCTGATTGGGCCGAAAAGATGGTTGATGAAGGAATACATATTATTTCGTTGGCGGATACTATCGGGGTTTCGACTCCGGAGAAGATCAGCGAAATTTATCCAACTCTACGATCACGATTCCCTGAAACGGAGTTTGGAGTGCATTTACATTCGACACCACAAAGCAGTTTAAAGAAGATAAAAACTGCTTATGAATGTGGCTGTGAACATTTTGATAGTGCTTTGAAAGGTTTTGGCGGCTGCCCAATGGCGGCCGATGACCTAACTGGAAATATCGCTACCGAAAACGTAATAGCTTACATGCAACAACAAGGTGTTGAGTTGGGATTAGATTTGGACAAGTGGAACGAAGCTATGGCTTACTCGACGAAGATATTCGGAATTTAGGATACCAGCACCATTTTATAGTGTTTTATCCCTGCTTCTTCAAATTCAGGGCCGGTTTTCTCAAAATTGAATTTCTCGTATAAACCAACGGCTTGTATTTGGGCATGCAAATAAACATATTCGGCATTGGTTGGCAAATCATTTAAAACAGCTTTAACCAAAGCTTGACCGACGCCATTACCCCTGAATTTTGAAAGCACAGCGAATCGTTCAAGTTTGTACCCTTTATCGGTTTTACGCCAACGTGCTGCTCCTGCCGGAACACCATCAACGGTAGCCAAAAAGTGGTTTGATTCTTCTTCGTGCTCCCATTCCAGTTCGGGTGGGCAGTTTTGTTCACCTACAAAAACTTCGCGCCTAACGGCGAATACGTTTTCGAGATCATCATGGGCATATACCTTATTTACTTTTGTCGACATTGGTTTTCTTCTTTTCGCGTTCCCTGTGGCGCAGTATGTTTACTGATTTGGACTCATGGTTATCATCAGCCGCATCAATAGAGTGGGTACAGCCCAGGTCATCTTCTTCTTTAGCTAAGATAGATAATCGCACGTAAAATTTATGCAATTGATCTAATTCCTTTTCGGTAATGTCTTCAATGTTCACCATACGGTTACTCGCACCCTGGTGAGCAGCAATTAACTCGTTCAATTTTAGGTGAATAGCTTTTGAATCCTTATTCTGTGATTTTTGGATCAAAAACACCATCAAAAAGGTAATAATGGTTGTTCCGGTATTGATGATGAGTTGCCAGGTTGTTGAGTATTGAAATATTGGTCCGGTTGCAGCCCACACTACAATAGATAACGAAGCCAATATAAAGGCTGTTGAGCTGCCGGTAGCGGTGGTTGCCCAGTTAGAGAACCGTTCGAAGAAATTCTTCTTTATCTTTTGAGACATAGCGTTGCAATTTATAAGGTAACAAAAAAACGCCAGTGTTGTTGCTGGCGTTTCCTATTATTTAATGCGGTTTTAATTATAGCTTACTATTCACATCAAGACAATTCAAATCTTCGAATGCCGCGGTTAAGCGTTTGACAAACTGATCTTCACCTTTACGTAACCAAACGCGCGGGTCGTAGTATTTTTTGTTTGGAGAATCTTCGCCATCTGGGCTACCGATCTGGGTTTGTAAGTAACCTTCTTTTGATTGGTAATAATCTTTAATACCTTCCCAAAATGCCCATTGCATATCGGTATCAATGTTCATTTTGATGGCACCATAAGATATGGCCTCGCGAATTTCTTCCTGGCTTGAACCAGAACCACCGTGAAACACGAAATTGATCGGTTTTTCGGCCGTCAGGTTGAACTTTTTCTTCACATACTCTTGTGAGTTATGTAATATCTTCGGTTGTAACTTAACGTTACCTGGTTTGTAAACACCGTGCACGTTACCAAAAGCGGCAGCAACGGTAAAACGCGGACTAACCTTTAACAAGTGCTCGTAAGAGTAAGCAACTTCCTCAGGTTGGGTATATAAACGTGAGCTATCCACGTCAGAGTTATCTACACCGTCTTCTTCGCCACCGGTAACACCAAGCTCAATTTCTAAAGTCATGCCCAATTTGGCCATGCGCTCCAGGTATTTGGCTGATATTTCGATGTTCTCTTCAATAGGCTCTTCAGATAGATCCAACATGTGAGATGAAAACAAAGGTTTACCGGTTTCGGCAAAGAATTTCTCACCGTGGTCTAACAAACCGTCAATCCATGGCAAAAGTTTCTTAGCAGCATGGTCGGTATGCAAAATAACGGCTACACCATAATGCTCGGCCAGTAAATGCACATGCTTTGCAGCAGACACACCACCCAAAATACAAGCCTGCAGTTTAGAGTTATCTAACGATTTACCCGCGTAAAACTGCGCGCCACCATTTGATAGCTGAATAATTACCGGTGAGTTAACCGCTTTGGCAGTTTCCATAACCGCGTTAATAGAGTTTGTACCTATAACGTTAACGGCAGGTAAAGCAAACTGGTGCTTTTTGGCTGCTTCAAACATTTCTTGCACCTGGTCACCGTGCAATACGCCTTTATAATCTTTAATGCTCATTTCTCAGTTTTTTGTTTACGTTTCGAAGTTAAAAATTAATTAGAAAATACTTTATTCTTATTGTGTTATTAAGCACAAAAACATCAATTTAATTGCTGCAATCCATTACAATGGCCTTATTGTACTATTAACACTATCATATATCCGCAATTAACATTTTTCCGATTAAGGATTAACTGCTATCTTTGTAGTCAATTGGAAAAGAAAGACACAGTAATGGCGTGGTTTAAGAGAGAATCCAAAGGGATTATAACTACTACCGAAGAAAAGAAAGAAGCACCGGATGGCATTTGGAACAAGTGTCCGAATTGTAAAAAGCCGCTTCACTACTCTGAGCAGGTAGAAAATCAATATGTTTGTCACTATTGCGATTATCATTTACGGATAGGTTCAAAAGAATATTTTTCTGTATTGTTTGATGATAATGAGTTTACCGAATTGTTTGCCAACCTAACATCGGGCGATCCTTTAAACTTTGTGGATACCAAAAAGTACACCGCACGTTTGGAAGAAAGCATGGAGAAAACCGGCCTTAAAGATGCCATTCGCGCTGCGCATGGTAAAATTGATGGTCAGGACCTGGTTGTTGCCTGTATGGATTTCAACTTCATCGGTGGCTCAATGGGATCTGTAGTTGGCGAAAAGATCGCACGCTCTATCGATTATAGTATCAAACATAAAATACCATTCCTGATGATTTCAAAATCAGGTGGAGCACGTATGATGGAAGCCGCTTTCTCGTTAATGCAAATGGCTAAAACATCAGCTAAGCTGGCGCTGCTATCGCAAGCTAAAATACCTTACATATCGTTATTAACCGATCCTACAACTGGTGGTGTAACTGCATCGTACGCTATGCTTGGCGATATTAACATTGCCGAACCAGGTGCTTTAATAGGCTTTGCAGGCCCACGTGTTATTAAAGAAACGATCAAGAAAGACTTACCTAAAGGCTTCCAAACCGCTGAGTTTGTTCAGGAGCATGGCTTTTTGGATTTCATAGTTGATCGCAGAGAAATGAAAGCTAAACTGGCTACCTTCTTAAAAATGATGGCGAATTAAGAATTACGATCAAAAAATATTAGAAGGCGATAGTTTTAAATAACTGTCGCCTTTTTAATTTATTTAATGTTATTAACTAAATTTAGCCAATGCAAATTCGTGTCCGTTACATTTTCCTTGGTATCGTTTGTTTAGGTGCGCTCTGGTTTTTACAAAACTGGGCCTTTGATTACTACGAGAATAAAGTCAACAATCCTAATATTGCCAAGCTAAAAAGCTTAGGTAAATTTACGGCTTGGAACCAGGATTTTTTGCTGCATAACCTTAATGCTAAGGATAGCGCCTACAATTTTCTTAACGATGCGATAGTTTCTGGAAAAATCGCCTTTGCTATTGATCTGGCCGACTCTATCCATACCACAATCAGCGACGAGAAAAATACCATAATCATTACAGCCCCTTTGCAGATCAGTTATATCACCTATGATATCAATACACTTATCCTTATTGGCGATGCATCAACTAATAAATCATTAAACTTAACCAAGAGACAGGTAATCAAATATCTGGATCAAAAAACATTAGAGCAGTACCTACCCATTGTAACCGACGATATGAATCACAACGCGCTAAGTGTGCCACAACAAAAACTGGGCGATTTAACCGGTAAGCTAATTAAAATTAACTTGACCAAAATGCCCAAAATAAGCGATTGGAATTAACCAGCGCTCAATTCATCAAACGCGGCACCTAAACTGCGCTGAATGCCTTGACCCTGCCAATCGGCAACTCCCGGTATAGCGGTAGCCTGCAATACCTCATCTCTAGTCTTACCGGCCTTTATTTGTGAACCAACAAACGTTACCAAGTTCTCCATGTAGTTTTGCATTGCTTTTAAATCGTCCATTGTGCCTGTTACCTTTTCGGGATCAAAGGCATGGCCAAAAACAAACTGGGTATCTTTATTAAAGGTTTTTTGAGCAGTTTCAAGCGCAACCGCCCAATGCCTTACCGATGCCCCGGCTTTTGGGTCAACCACAGGGTAACGGCGGTTAAAAACCAGATCGCCAGTATGCACAATATTCGCATTTTCAAAATGGATCATTGCGTCGCCATTAGTATGACCGGGACCAAAATAGTGCGCTTTGATGCTTTCATCGCCAACCTTAATTTTCCAGGTATCTGCAAAAGTAGTGTCAGGATATAGCTGACTATCCTCTTTACCTGCAGTGGCATTTTTTTGGTTAATTAACGAATTTTGATGCGCGGCAACGTTTTTCACTAAGCCTTTAAAAGATATATTTCCGCTGGTATGGTCTCCATGATGATGGGTATTGATCAACCATTGGAAAGGTTTATCCGATTGCTTTTGTAGCTCGGCTATCAAATGCGGCGCTGTAGTCGGGAATTCAGCGTCTACAACAACAATGCCCTCTTTATTCACCAGGTAAGCAATAGTGCCGCCTTGTTCTGTAAAAATGCCTACTTTGTTGCGTAAGGCTTTCATTTTATATTTCTGATCTTGTAAAACAGCTGCTAAGCCCTGGTTACGCATAACGGCAATAGATGCCATTGATAAACCCGCGCTGAATAAAAAATGACGACGTTCCATAAGTAATGAATTTTTATTCAAGATATGGAATTTATCAGATATAAACTACACCGGCGCAATGGCACGGCGTAGTTTATCAATATCAATTACAGGTTATAAGCTCCATGTTCTGGCGGGGTAGAACCTGCTCCCGGCTCATGATCTATGGTACGACCTGTTGAACGGCCATGGTTATCATCGGTGAAAGTAGAGTCCAAATCACCCACCGTTGCTGCTTTATCAGGAGCTTCTGTAGAAGTATTTGGCTGCGAAACTTCGTTAGGTTCGTTATAATTCACCTCGTCGTCTTTAGCCTGTTCTACATTATCGTCATCCGGATAATCCAACTCTTCGTTGCCCGATTCTTGCTCTTCAGGAGTTTCATTCGGATCAGGTTCCGCCTCATTGGTGATAGAACGGTCTAAACTACCAAACTGGTCATGTTTAACCTGGTGCAATTCAAAGTTAGCCTCATCGTTATCTTCCAGGTCATCTTCGTCAAGGTCTTTCTCACTTACATTGCCTTCATCCCATTCATCTCCTCCGTCAATATCCAGGTCACGACCATTTTCATCATCGTCACTTAAATTCTGATCATCTTCATCAGTATCCAAATTATACTTACCCTCGTCAAGCCTTGAATCGGCTACCTGGGTATCACTGTGTCCAAACTGATCATTCTGATCATTCCAGAACTCTTGATTTGTAGTTATCATAGGTTATATTTTTAAGATGTTTCTCAATAAGTATTGGTACCTATAACAAGCTAAATATTTCGTAAATGTTTTTAATTATTTCAAATAAAGAAATTTATATTAAGACCGCACCGTCCTGTGCTCAATCCTCTTCTCATAATCCACACCTTTAAAAATACGATGTACATATATGCCAGGAGTATGTATCTGGTCGGGATCCAGTTCGCCGGCGGGCACCAACTCTTCTACTTCGGCAATGGTAGTTTTACCAGCCATAGCCATCACCGGGTTAAAATTGCGGGCTGTTGATCTGTAGATCAGGTTACCCATTGTATCCCCTTTCCAAGCTTTTACAATGGCAAAATCGGCATCAAAGGCCATTTCCATCAAATAATCTTTACCATTAAAATTGCGCACCTCTTTACCAATGGCAACTTCGGTACCAATACCTGCCGGGGTAAAAATGGCAGGCATACCATAACCGGCGGCCATACAGCGTGTAGCTAAAGTACCTTGCGGGATAAGTTCAACATCTAACTCGCCACTTAATAACTGGCGCTCAAACTCGGCATTTTCGCCAACGTATGAGGATATCATTTTTTTAACCTGGCGTTGTTTCAGCATCAGCCCAATGCCAAAATCATCAACACCGGCGTTATTTGATATGCAGGTTAAGTTTTTAACTCCGCT
>Ga0116227_10010337_pt1 | contig 16369 bp, 9 predicted proteins | sample S1TSphgellanicum_FD_89693 | JGI IMG/M metagenome (GOLD analysis project Ga0116227, IMG submission 89693) | Host-associated microbial communities from peat moss isolated from Minnesota, USA - S1T2_Fb - Sphagnum magellanicum MG | ecosystem: Host-associated > Plants > Peat moss > Unclassified...
ACATCAAAACACACATTCAGAACATCCAAATACACCATACCCTTAACCCCCTCTTACCCTTCCCCCCCCCCCCCCCCCCCCCCCCAACCCAACCCAACCTTTGACTAACCCACCCCTCTTTTTGTAATGGGTACCTATTTACTATTTAGTATTCATATTTAGTATTCATTTGATTGAAGGCTTCCTATATTGGATAGAATCAAAATTTTGTTCTCTGACATTAATGGGAGTCTACCAAACATTGACCCCACATGTACAAAGTCAAGGCTTAAAAAATAGCTCATTTAAGAGAGAGCCCTTGGGAAGTGGAAAAACTCAGATTTAGATCAAGTCCCATGATCTATTGTGGCAGGTTCAGGAGTCAGGACTTGTAACCTTCTTGTTAGTTGATCATGGTAAGTATGGTGGTAAGAGACTAAAGAACTAAAGACTAAAGACTGGTGGTATACACACTATACTACCCTTCATTGGGTATGTGACCCTTTGAACTCCAGATCTTGATTTCTGGTCTCCACTGATGAGCCTCCATAAGTTGGGGATCAGAAACACAGTATGGCAGGGTCTCACTTCCCTCTCTCTCTCTCTTCCATCTCTCTCTCTCTCCTGGCTGTGCCTGCTTGCCAACTTGCACTTTCAAACAAACCCATAACAGCAACTAAGTCATGTTTTCTTAACCAACAATACTTGAAAACCAATAATGGAGTTATCCATAACGTCACCCTGTCTCCACCTTGTCTTTGGGCCTGCTTTCAGCCCCTTGTCTCCTTTTTCAGGGTATCTGTAAAAGTAAGGAAATTTTATTAAATCTCAGTATGAAATGCTGAAACTAAGGTGCAAAGTTTGGAACTAATTATAGTACTTGTACAGGTAGGAGCAGTGAAATTATATGTAGCAGCAGCAGCAGCGGAGGCGCTTAGGAAAAAGGAAAGACAGGATCAAAATTGGTGGAAAAACTAGTTGGGGTCCCAGTTATTTTGTTTTGTAAAATTTTCATTCCCAGTTACACATTTGATGCCCTGTTATGCCCGAAACTGACTATTCTCGGCCCCTAATAGGGGAACTATATATATATTGGGCTCTCCAGAGTCCAGATGTACCAATAAGTCTAATAGATGATGTAAATTGTACCAACATCTGGACTCTGGAGAGCCCAATATATATATATACATATAGTTCCGCTATTTGGGCGAGAACAGTCAGTTTTGGCATAATAGGGCATCAAATTTTATATATATATGCAAATAGATGATGAGGGGAAAAAAAAAGGTCTGCAGAATGGAACTGCAATAGCCCATCATCTTGTCATGAATCATGATGATAAGTATTACCAGTTTTGGGTTGGGGCCATGATGACCTCAACTGTAGCAACTCTGTTGTAGTTCTTGTAAAGTTTGTTGTGTCTGGACATGCAACTACAACTGATAGGCATGAAAGTACCCAATAGAATCATAATAATAATAATAATATAATACATTCTTTTTTACTTACACAATCTACTCATCTGTTATATTCTTATTATTATTATTATTATTCCTATCTGAGGCCTCTCTAGTCCTACCACTCATTTGGTGTGGCAAAAATCATGATGGGAGGGTGGGGATGTTGGGAAGCAGTTTGGTGCAATGTAAGTGAGTACTCACTCAATCATTTGATCTCACTTACCAATGGAAAAACATAAACAATGCAACACAAACAGAAAGCCCCTGTTTTTTCCCCCCTCTCTACTACCGGAGTACCTTGCCAGCTTCAACACATGTTTGTTGAATAATTAATTAATTAATTTTTGAAATTTTCATTTTGACGAATGAAATATTTTTTTGATCTTTTAATATTTTCCTTCAAAATTATTTTTTGGGGTTGAAATTTTCAATATTTCTGAAAATAATATAATTAGTGTGGAAGCTGCCAAGGTAGTGAGTGCGCAAGTTGGCAAGTGAGTGAGTTGAGTACCTTCATATAACTCAGTCAGAACTGGCTTCATATTGAGTTAGCCTACTCAGCTTTAGTTTGGACTCTTTAGAGTCTTGAGAGACCACCACACTTGTTGGACATGTTTAGGGTTTAGGGTTTAAACCTAAACCCTAAACCCTAAACCAACCCACATATTGGACCGAACCAGGTACCAATTTTGGGTACCACCAAGTATTTGCAACCAGTGTTGATGGTTATTAGAGACATGAACGGACCATTGGATGTTATCATGGAGGTTCTTAGGGTTCATGACCACGGTTCTCAACAACCAAATAACCCAAAGTAAAAGCACCTGCTATATACCCAGGGGTAAGGGGTTCTTTTGTGAAAACTAGGATCAACGGTTCTCTGATTCTGAAACATTTTAAAAGAACTGAAATCGACGGTTCTTTATAAACTCAAATAACCACACAACACTTGTGAAGTCTTGTGAGTGAAGTGAGTTGAAATGTCTAGTAAAAGTTACCTTGGATCTTCCCCTTTGTATTACAACAAATTTAAGGGCTAAAGAAGTTTATTGTCAGAAAAGTTCCTATTTCTGGCCCTAGCAATTAAGGGAAAAAAATTCCTCTTCGCACAATGTTTTTCATTTACAGCAAGTGCAATAATGGAATAATAATAATAATAATAATTTAAAAATGGCATTAAAAGAATAATTCAATAGAAATTGCCATATATTTAAATGAGGTTCTAGTGTGTAGCCAACAATACAAAAGGGTGCACAAATGTTTTTGCATCCGGTTCATAGCAAAGTTGGATAAATCTTCCTACTAATGATGACCACTTTGGCTATATGACTCAATTTTAAAAAGAGAATATTGCTTGGCACATGCCTCGGCCCTTGACACCAAATTTATTTCTTAACCAATAGTTATGTGAATCCCTTGCATTGTAGGGGAGACATAACATGTCACTTATGACATTTACACTGAAATGCCCCTAATTTTGCTAGATTTTAAAATATAAAAATTTCTAAATTGCCAAAATTTCTATAGTAAATTCTAGTAGGTAGCCATAACATATAAAAGGATTTCTATAAAAAAAAATTAATTTCATATTTGATCAATAGGAAAATTTCACTAAATCAGAAAATTGAATAAAAAACCTTGAATATGTTATGTGATATATTTTTGTTTAAGAGTGAGATGTTGAATGAGCCTTACACTGATGGGTGAAAACATGATAAAGTAAACAAGAAAAGTAAATAAAAATCTATTTTTTAAAAAAATATTATAGTTTTCAACCTAGACAAAATAAAGTAGATTAAAAAAAAAAAAAGTTTTATTATCAAAACATCAACCCATCCATTGGGTTTTTAGTAAGTTGAATACAAAATTTGAAATAGTTTCCCTATGGTTTCTAACATGATTTTAAATTGCGTATTTATACATTAGAAGTCAAATATTTTAAAAATTATAATATGAAAAATTTCAAATTTCACAAATACATTATAATGAATGATTAAATTGAAAGTAGATTTTTTTTTACTTGCATTTATTTTTATAAGTTTTAACATATGCCTAAATTTCAATAAATTTATATTTAAACATATGATCATTAAATATAGTTATAACAAAATCAAAGAACATGCTCATATTAATCATTTAATTAAAAAACATATCTAAGTTCAATATCTCAAAACCTATTAAATAATAACTCTCCATTTATGTTGCAAAGTACATAAATTGTCTACTTCATCATGTTTTCAGCTTGCTATCTATTGAGTTTGCCTATGCTTGATGGTTTAAATCATTTGGACACCTATTCAACCAACCACAATTCACACCATACAACATTAGCTAACAACCATTTCTTGCATCAAATATGTTTTATCCATATATATATATTGAAGGTTGCATCATTTGCATATATTAGTAAAATATAATTAAGGGTTTTTCTTCCCATATTTGAACCAAAAATAGTGAAAAATGAGATTAGTAATTATGATCGTAACTTAAGGCCTTTTTACAAGTGTTTTAATTACAATATTGAAAAATTGGCCTTGTTCACTTCCCTATTTTTGTTCAATGCTTTCTTCTTGAAAGTACTTGGCAATATAAACACATGGCCTTAACCCTCAAATTCCAAAAGTGTGCTAGATTTTACAAATTGGTTTTAAATGATTTAAAAATTATATTCAATTGATGCACAATTTTTACGATGATGGGTCCAAAGGTGTGTTGTGTGGTCACACCAAATTTGTTTGTTTGGATGGATGTTGGAGATTAGGGCAACCCAATGAACAACCCACATCTTTGTTTACATTTATCCAATACCACAAAGAGATTGTATGTCCATTACTTATATCTTAAGATATTGACAGTCAATAAGCTTTTGTGCAAATACATATAGATGCAAGCTAAAGTGGCCCACTTTTTATGTCACAAGATTAAATTCTACAAGGTGTGGTGATTGAAAGTTTCATAATTATGCACATATATATTAATTTCACCTTAGGGACTTGGATTTAAATTCTCAACTTAATTATTTAAATGAATATGCAAATTATTTTTCATAACTCATTAAGGTAAAAACATTATGGACTTTGTAACTTGAACTCGTGAACTTGCCAACTGGCAAATTGTTTGATATATGGACTTTGAAATGACCTAAATATTCTTAATATTCTTTATAGGGATTTAGAATATAATGACTTTTTCTTTAATGAACACAAGTTTGAGCAAATTAACATCAAATTATTTTTGAAATATTAGTTATGGACTTTTAATCAATGTGAAAATGCTTGAAATTTGTAAAGTTCATATCCAACTTTCATAGGCTGATTTTTTTTGGAGAATCATAGAACAAGGACCTCTAGAAGGGCTTGGATTTTTAAAATAAAGATGACATCAAAATAATATTTATTTGACCATCAATCATTGAAATTTGAAACAAAAAGTCAAAATATGAACTTTTTGGATGTTATTTTGCATCATAGTGGGCCACTTTAGCTTGCATCTACCCATATAATGTAAGAGAGTTCATTAGATTCGAAAGATCATACATGAACAATGTAATATGAAGGGCATAAGGTAATGAAAAGACACAACTATACCATATTAGTTGAGATGCTTATAGCTTTCATGGGTGTTGAGTGGTGAAAGGCTCAAAGTTTATTGACATTAAAACTAAACGGCATGGTCAAATGATATCACTTTAGGCATGTACAAATTAACATACCTTCTCCAACTTGTCATGGATGTTGGTAAAAACATGCAACATCAAGTGCATGTGGCATAGGAAAGGTAATTTACAATGCCCTCATTTGAGTAAACGTGATTAGTAGAATACGTAAATGATAATTCCATGGCAATGGGCAAACAATCAAAAGAGGTGAACAATTTTATTTAAAGACCAAGTGTTTAGCTCAAATCTTGTCCTATTCAATTTGCGACTTGTCTTATTTAGTGCAATCAAATTATGCATTTTTCAAACCTTATTAGTGGACCTTTTTGTTGTTGACCCAAGTGGGATAATTTTTGAGGTTAGAAAGGATACAACTTTCCAAAACATTTCTTTGAAAAGCTCAAAAGAGACACCGCTTTCCAAAAAAACTCAATTGTGAGAAAATTTTATTTGTCCAAATGTGAACTCAAACATCATTGGCCCAAGTGTTAAGCTTTGAGACACAAAAGGGTCAACAAAGAAACATTGATTGATTGAAGTTTCCCATTGGATGCATTTTCCCAAGTGATGTGAAAGGGAAAATAAAATGGCCAATGGGATTAAACTCTTGTCAATAGGATGGAGATCCATTGATCAGTTGAAAATATCAATTTTGTATATTTTAATTAATTCCAATCACAAAAATCACCATAAATTCAAATTTTTTCATTAGTTCAAAAATTGTGGAAAGACCACTAGACACACCATTTGTGGAGGGCTTTTTAATGGTACCAAAAGCACAACAAGGGGTCCTATGATTTGGAAGGGTTAAGGTGTGATCACAAAACCAAACAAAATAACATAAATAAACACCATCATAATATTTAGATTCAAGATTAATTGTCACAAGACCAATCCTCAAAAGACTAATAGTTATTTTACTAGCAATTCATACCATGGCCTTGGAAAAAATGTTTTAAAACATAATTACAAATAGGATTATGAGGATTCATTTGTTTTAAATTAGTTTTAATATTTAAAAAAATACGGTTTGGATGGTGGACTTTCATAAAAATTGAAGTGAAGGTAACTAAAGCTTGTGTTTCCACCCATGTGACCCCATTTATGTTTGCATTTAACTTAAAATTACTACCAATTTGATGTTCCCATGTGTTCCTAGATAGTTTTCATTGTTCCTAATATGTTTAGTAATTATGTTTTATTCATGTGTTCCTACCTAATGTTACCATGGTTATCCCATATTGTATCACTATTAAAAATTTCCTAGGATGTCCTAAACATGTTTTTAAATTTATTTTTGACATAATTCCCGATGACACCACTTTTCATTTATATTATTTGCATAAAGTTATGTTGGTTTAACATATACTACTAGTTAGGTCAAATGTAAAATTCAGGCCAATAGGGGAAGGTTAAGTTGATAGGCCTCGAAAATAAATTGAAAAAAAAAGAGTTAAAAATCCACTTATTCTAGAGGGAAAAAATCCAATAAGGAATGAGACAAGTTTGTAAACTTCTGGATGAAAGAAAATAATGCCCACCAATGCCAAAGGAGATTTGAATTTGAGATATAAAAATAGAAAATTATTCACCCATTCCAAAAGACAAAAGATTTGGAGGAAATTTCCCATTCCAAATGGTGCAATTCATCATGTGGACTATTCTATTCTCAACTCTAAGCCTAGTTTGATGGGAGGGGCATCAATTGTGAGGACGTAGTTTGAATGACTCAAATAAACAAATACACCATTTTTTTTCATTATTGTAAATTTAGTAGTAATAATAGTAATATTATTATCATCATCATCATCATTGTTATTATATTTAATTATAATTATAACCACCATGAGATGTACCTTATATTTTTAAGGAAATGAACAATCTAATGATTTTGTTTACAAGTTATTAAATGAATCTTGCCATGTTTTCAAATTGTTTTATAATCATAACCCATGCATTGCATATCTAAACGAAGTTAATGTGGCATGGGTTATTGAGAGCATGTCTTAATATTGAATGAATTTTGAAAGGCCATATAATACACCTTTTAAAATCTAAGTCTGAAATCCAATTTTCAATAGAATTTTTTTTTTTACTAAATTTGCAATGAAAAAATGACTCAAAATTCAATATTTCTTGTACCTGAAGTTTACAAATTAAAAAATTTCTTCTATGCAATCCAACTCATTGAGGACTTTCCAAGAGTATGAAGAGCACACCTTAGTTAATTTCTTATAATTTTAAGTTCTGATTCTATTCAAATTTTGAATGAAAAAATATTTTAAATTCAATAACTCAGGCATCTTAGTTAATCTAACCATTATGAAACTTCCTTGGTGCACCCCTATTCATTAAGGGCTTTTCAATGGTAGTAAGAGCATAATGAAGGGTGTTGTGGTTTGGGAGATTTGAACATAACAAAACAAAACAAAACAACTTTCCTTCCTTAATGGATGGTTGATCTCTAATGTGAATTACAATGAAAATCTTTGAAATATAAGGTGTATTCCAAAGTTGCCGATTATGAAACTTTTTCAATAACCAAATAATTTGGTTCCAAATAAATTTTAATCAAATAAACTAAATGGTTTCGTTAAAAAAAATTAATACCTTTCATAAAATTTTATTTATTTATTCCTCATCCAAAAATAGTTCTTTCACAACTAGTTCTTCAAATTATTCAATTATATTTAAACATTTTTTTAACATCAACTTAAGATTTTAAATTATATATATATTCAAAATTTTCATGGGCCAAGAGAAAAACCAACGAGCTTCATTGCAAGGATATAATATCTAGAACAAAAACATAAGATCAAGTTTTGTAACATAACCTACTCAGGCAAAAATTACAAGATTAGTTTTCTTTCAATTCATTTTGCTCAAATGAACCTTCCAACTCATCTAATTTTTGCTCTAAGTGTATTTCAAACTTTATCAATTTCACCAAATTATAAAGAACCTTACAACTAATCCTTGCATCATTAAGGTCAATTCTTATTCACAAAGATCAAATTTTCAAAGTGATTTAACTACATGTTGTATTTCTTTAAATTGGTGTATATATCAACAAGGGAAAAGATTATTTCAATTTCAATTTGAAAACCTACAATCTCCAATGTTTGTCTAACAAAAAAACCAATAGTTGGGAACATGGATTCATGTTTCCTCCACCATTTAAAAAGGCACTGATCATCCATCCATGACAATAGTCATGATAATGGTATGGAATGGCATAAACAGCTACAATCATGGTTGTGAAGAAATGGAATAAGTGAAACTAAAATTGACTACATAATCATCTCGTAACTAGAGCATATAAACTAGTTTTTGGTCATGAATGGAGTCATAGATGCCACTTTTTGACATAATGAATGTAGCCATATCCATGAGCCTTAAACTAAAGGAAGAAATGAATTTTCCTTTTATTTTGGATCTTATGATTGATGATGATTAAGGCCTAAATATTGAATTGAAAAGTCTTGCATGGAACAAAAAAAAGAATCCTATGGGGTCATTGATTTTTTCCTTTACTTCTTGACAAAATATGTTGAGAGGAAAACTCACAATAACTACTAGCTTTGAAGTTAGATCTTAAATTTAAGAATGTGATATTTATCTCCTTTATTATTAATCATGAACAAAGGGTGGCCATAATGAAAGAGAATGCGAAAAGATTTTTTTTTCCTATGTTTTAAAAGTTTTATCAGCATTTGCATGCATTATCTTAGGCTAAAAGTTCTTTTGCTAACAACATTGATGAAAATAACAATTTGGATATCTTCGAAATGGTTGCAAGCATTAGTGAACTTGCAAAGGAGCTTGTTAATTGAAAACTACTAATATTTTGAAGATTTCAATCAATGCAAAAGACATCATTTCAAAAGATCATCACGATTGTAAAATTTTGTAAGATTAAATCAAGTAATAGTCATGGAAAATGCATCCAATGGTTGAAATAAATTACAAACTTGTTAATTAATTTCTTATTTCCACATGATAGCTTAGGCTGAATTCAAGAATTTATTGACCATTTATGAGTTGCCATGTGATTATTTATTTTAAATTAAAAAAATTATCGACCACTTATGTGCTACTTTGTGATAGTTTAAAGTTAGGAAATGAACATTTTTGGCCCAATTTGTGATTCTCATTCAATCAAGGCCTAAGAACTTAACATAGGACACCTAAGCCACCTAAGTTATAAAATTTAGGCAAGGTCACCTAGCCTAGGAACCTAGCTTAAGATGCTTAGACTAGAAATAAACCTAAAATGTAGGTAATTTTAGGTTGCAAGTGTGGGGATTGGAACCTTTCATTTTCACTTCAAGAGTTCAAATATAACTATTGTAACAAAACTTTTTATTTGTACCAAAATTAGTCATTACAAAGCTATAAACACTAATTCTTTAACCTATGTTAATTGAGGCCACCCTAATTTGACCTAAAGTCATTTAAGTTAACCTAAGCCACCCACCAAGTTTAACCTAAGTTAAGCCAGGTTAAGCTAGGCCTTTTTAAGCTATTGTAAGTTGACCTAGTATGATTTAAAACTACTTAAATTAAACTAGGCTAAACTTAAACACTAAACCTAAAGGTTAAACCTAAACTAAACCTACAAATTAAACTTGCAAGCTAAATTTAAGGTAAACCTAAGTTAAATCTAGACTTAGGCTAAACCTAAACTAAACATAAAAGTTAAATTTAAAGGCTAAATGTCGGCAAAACCTAAATTAAATCTAAGTTAAATTTAAACTAAACCTAAAAGTGAAACCTAGGCTAAACCTAAAGGTTAAATTAAAAGTTAAATGGAAGTGAGAATATTTAAAATCATTTGCAATTTGTTGATGATCATTTGAAGTTATTACAAATAATTAATTATTTTTTGTGGGGATACTATGGGAATATTTTTAATTATATGTAAAATAATTATTTTTTTAATGATAATGAACATTTTAAAAAAAGTGCATGCACATAAATGACAAATTCTTTTCATATAAAATTTTCTTAAAACTTTTAACGTCTCCAATTTGTTTTGATATTTGGTCAAACATGATTTGAAATCAAATCATGTGCTTTAATTATGTAGTTATGAGCCTCATGATATGATGTACACATGCGATCATAAACATGATCAAGTTGTGTTATGTGATTAAAATCTAATCATAGTCATAAAAATGTCCAAGTCATGAATGTCATTTTTTTGTGTATTAATTCAAGGCATCACTCAATATCCAATGACCCCTTAACTAGTTTAAGACATAAGTAGTGACAACAAGAAACAAAACAACAACAACAATTTGTAATATATGCCCTATGAAAGGAAGGGGGTACATAATTAGTGACCCTAACACCAATCTACATGCTATAAGAGAGGCCACTAACCTTGGGGAATTGAAAAGTTTCCTTGAAACATGATCACTTATAAACTTGCATAAACCAAATCTCCAATCATAAGGTAAGTTTTTGTAATAATAAGATTCAAAATAATGGAAGAAGAAAAAAACTTGCATATCATCTTGTTTTGACTAATGTGTTCAATTTTCAAGGCTTAAATCCTATAGTAATGCAAGCTTTCATCAATTCTTGTTTTTTTTTCTTGAATTTTTAGGACATGTTATACATTTTTGTAGATATGTTTTGGCAAATTTGATAAAAACATATTCCAAATCTTTAAAAATTATTTTAACAATTGCATATTAATGTAAGCCTTAGAAAAGACATGTCCAAAACGTGTGCCTTAAAAAATTTCAGCCACACCCAAAATCTTACAATTGACTATTAACTTTAGACTAACTATCATGGTAATCAATTTCAACCCTTCATCCTTCACATAAATAAGGATATTTTTTGTCAATCATATTGTTCTAAAAGATCTTACAAATTTCTTACCAATGCTTGACTTCAAGTTTCAAATGTTTCAAACAAGTTAATTATAATATGTTTTGGCATTTAATCTTCTCCTTAAAAATTCACCACTAATGCAAAAATGTCATGTGTTCCTTTAGACATCCAAAGACTAAAACTTAAAGTAGCAAAAGCACAATCTATCAAAATTAATAAGACATGTTTGTTTTGTTTTCCTAACTAGGTTTAATAACACTTCTTAATTAAAGGGTTTTTTGGAAAGGAAAATAACACAAGGGCATAATTGCATTACCAAACACTTTAGCTAGATACTTTCAAAAAATTAAATGGGGAAATGGTTTTTGATAACAAGAAGACCCAAGTTTTCCCCCCAAAAAAATTTGCACACATTATCCTTTTTAGAAGGATCTTTGGCCTCAAATAAATTAGAGATAACACTCCCACTTATTGTAGGCCTTTTTTTGGCAAGTTATTTTTCTATTGAACTTTTCATGTTGTTGTTCACTTCTTCCTTAAATGCAATTAATCCATGGTCTACATCCACATATTTCTTCAAATGTAATTATATCATTATTCTTGAAATAAAACATTAGATTTTTCTTCAACCTTGTCCTTTGGTTGAGAATTACCAAAAAAAATGGATAATTATAACAAATCACACAATGTACATCAATTGTGGGACATTCACATCCACTTTTGACCCATCATTAATAATAAAATGCCCAATGTAAAGAATTTTTACCATTAGGTTTTCCAACTGATTTTTTGCTCATGCATTTTTTTCATTATTGAATTCAATGTCTCATCAGTTTATAATTATGAATTTGGCAATGTCTTAGGTCTATAATAGTTTTCCTCAATTTTCTCCTCCACTTTCATTCATGAAAATCTTAAAACTTTCCTTTACATGGATTGGTTCCATATTTCCAAATTTTGCTAATGGACTAAAGTTGAGAAAACTGAATAATATATATATTTTCCAATTTTGGCAATTATTTAGTTTCAATAAGGCATCCCCATGCAAACGATGGAATCAATTACAAGCATTTACAAATTCATTGCTCGTTTTTGTCAAGATGATGCATAATGCAAAAAATATATGTTGATGAAGATATGCAAGTGCTCAAATGATGTCCTTGTTTACAAAGATGGGCTTAAGGAGTGCAAGTCAAAATAATTCTCTTTTATTTCAAATCAAAGCGTAATTTGCAATAGATGATCATGCACAAACAAATCACAACAAAAATACAACAAACCTTGATTTATCCAAAACCCAAAACCTTAAAAAAAAAAACAATTAGACTCAAGAGAATCTGGTCCTAACTAAACTGGTCATCTCAACATATCTATACCTATTGGACATGTATCAACTCGAATATCAATCCAGTTGATACTAGTTGATTTTTTTGAGAGAACCGGGCTGAAAATTGGCCTGATTCTGGATTTTTATTCAATACCCATCCAACTTTGGAGTATTCATTAACCTTGGAGTAGTTCCACCAGTGCTCAGAACATGGGCCGACAAAAGAAAATTGGATGAAGAAAAGTCAAAACATGCTGGTTTGGCTGAGCAAAATGGTTTTGGCCCAGCATTTTTCCACAAGATTCTGAGATTGGTACCCTAATCCCCTGGGCAGCTTTGGCACAAAAGTGTCAAATATTTAATTTATTTTAATATTTGAACTTGAGCATACAGGTTTTTAATTTTGGACTTTTGAGCAAGCAAGGAGTATGGTTAGTAAATGTACAGTAATTATCACAACTTTCTTGATGTCGTTGCAATCGGCCACTTCACAACTAGTGCATTTGCCTATTGCAACTCAGGATTTGATTCTAGTTCTCCTCATTTTGGAAATTTTGAAATTTTCAACATGGAGGGCTGATGATTTTTCAAAAATTCAACAAAATAAAAAATAATATAATTCATGTGGGAGCTGCACATGTACTATGATAAAGGGCACAACAAAAACTAACACCTGCTGTTGGTTGGCCAGAGAGTTTTGATTGATCCAGGTGGATGGCTATAAGTAGTCTCCAATCTGTTTGCAGTCCCAGTTTTGGTTTAATGGGTGCGGTTGGAAGAAAAATGTAAATAAAGGTAATCTTGATGCCAGAAATAATTTGGCAAGGTCACATACTGAGCACCCGTGGAGCTGGTTTGAGCAATTGCACCAAGTAGTGAGAGCTCAAAACACATCAAGGGTATCCATCCCATTTGCTTACAGAGAATCATAGATCCATTGAATTTCTCAAATCTTCACCAAAGAGGGATTCAATGCGATTTGGATCAACTTGTAGCCTATTCTCTCCTCATCTAATCATTCTAAACTTAGACATCATGATGAAACCCTGCCAAACTTCAAAACAAAAAAACACCCAAGAAAGGGAGAGAAAAAGAAACAAAGGGCAAGGACGAAAGTAATCCTTTATATGTAAGCTTTAGATGTCTCCATGGTATCAAATCAAAATGGATAATCCCAAAATCCATTTTGGAAATCATCTTTCTTTTTTGTGTGGAAATTTGCAATTTTTTGTTGCAAATTCACTGATTTTTTGGAAAAAATTGCCAAAACTTCAAAAACAAATCGCCACATTTTCTATTCCTGGTTCAAGTAGGCAGCCCAAAAAAAAAAAGAGTCTTTAACTTTTTTCTTTCATATTTAGTTAATAGCCCGATCTGACTAAATCTACTTATTGATGATCACCACCTCAACTACATTACAAAATTGAAAAAAAAGAAAACATTGATTGGAACGCTTTTTAAAGTCAAGATCCTTGGTATGTGAAGAGACCTTAGAGCAACTGGGGCCTGCACTGTACAAGAAATTTTGGATGAAGAAAAGTCAAAACATGCTGGTTTGGCTTAACAAAATGGTTTTGGCTCAGCATTTTTGCACAATATGCTAAGACTTGCAAAATGCACAGGAGAGGCTAATTGATTGGCTACATGGTTTGATTGGTCCAGGTTGATTGGATTTTCTGTAATACCTTTACCTTTCCAGCAAAAATTAAAGGATGAAACCCTGGTAAACTTGATTAAATTATTTTCAATGAATGCTGATTTTTTTCAAAAATAGCTGTCCACAATTCCATTAGTCCTAAAAATTCTATTTTTGTTTATTGTCCGTGACTATTTCATTTATTCCAAGTGTACACGTTCAGATATTTGAAAGTGCCAGAATTTTAGGAAATTCTTCTTGTATTGTAGGAGTGGAAAAATAAAAATAAATCAATATTTGGCAAGAAGATGAAGGATGGGTGGTACTACGGTAGTAGTTAGTCTTTGACCTTTTGCAGTCCCAATTTTGGTTTTGTGGGTTAGGCTTGAAAAAATAATAAACTAATCTTGAATGTGAGAAATATAGTTGGAGAGTAGTCAAATTACTGAGCATGGTTGGAGTTGCTTTAAGTGCATGCCCAACCGAAGCAGTAAGTTGACTTTTATTGTACTTTTTGGGTGAAGGTTTTTTAAAAAAGTGTGAATTTTCTTTTGGGAGAAATAGAAGTGCTCTTGTTTGCAGTGCACTACAAAATGACCTGTTGCACGAAATGATTGTTTCTCAGCAATAAATGATTGTTTCTCATTGGCCAACTACAATGGTTGGCCAAGGTGATGAAAATTAAATAATCTTTTCAGATTCATGGACGAAGATGGGGGCGGGGTGGGGAGAAACTAAATAGTGCACACTGGATGTGCTACATACTAATAGCAGGCTGCCTTTGGGCATGCTTTACGCATTAGAGCATCTCCGCCCCATAGCGATAAATTACACCTCTACATTAAAATAAGTTGGTGTTTAGTGCTTAGTGTCCTCACTAACCAACATCAAAACAGTCATTTCAAACAATGAAAGTCCATTTACGTCTTTACATTTCAACAAATGATTATCATCGACCAAATTTGCATCAAGAAAATCTGTTTGAAAATGTTAAAATGTGAGATTTTAAAATTGGGAAAAGATTTTTCTTTCAAATTGTGATTTGATTTATTAAAACTTCTTTGGAATCCCAACACCCAAAGTAGGGAATGTGCCTTGAGAGTCTTTAGAAATTTTCCCATTGACTCCAATACTTTGCCTAAGCAAGTCTTACATTGTCCTTGTTTTTTCGCAAACCTTGGGCCTATTTCAATCATGTTTCATGACTTGCCAATAGGTTTGCAAGCGCAAGGCCAAGGCCACAAAAAAATGACGATTTTTGATAATTTTCCAAAAGTATTGAAATTAGGCTCTCACTAGCCACATTGGCAATCATCCACAAGAGGAATTAACCAAATTTGGCTACAGAGCAGAAAGGAAAGTAGTAGAGAAATTTAGAATCTTGCTATATTTTTGTGACCTGCTGGAACCTATTTCTCTGCATACAGTAATTTCTAGATATATTTTCCTCCGAATATGGTGATTTTGGCACATTTTTTTCACAAAAATCCTTTGAATGAATCTCACTGTTTTTTACTTGCCACCAATTAGCCAAAATTTGCCCAAAAAACCTAATATTAAGGATTTCATAGAGCAAGTACCATACATACTCCGCCATAGGATTTGGCAACAATCTGCTGAATAATTAATTAAATTTTAAATCTTAACTTCGGCACTTGGTTTTTAAATTCTGAAATTTTAATCAGATAATGGTTATAAATAATAATAATAAACACATATGTGTCTAGTCGGTCTCCATCTTAAGCTCTTGAATTTTTTAAGGTCTGCAGTTCAAACTCGACAGTCAAAAACTTCAAGACTCTTAAATTTATAATTAATTTTCAAAATTTCGGCAAAACGAAAAATAATTCAATTTCTGCCAAAACCATTCATGTACTACGGTAGTCGAATTTAGGCAAAACTACTTAGGATTTAATTATGTAAACCTGGCAAACCTTTCTCCCAAGTACCTTGTTAGTTGAAATTTAAGCATACTGTAAAAAAGCCCAAGGATGAGAGCATTCCCAAAATAAGGGGCCTAAGAGGAGGAAGGAAGTGAAGGAGGGCAACTGCACTAAATTTAGAACAAGTTATTATTTTCTATTATTATTTTTATTTATTAATATTATTTGGCAAAGATGTAAAAATACCCAAAAATATACCCAAAAATAAATATTAAAAAAGAAAAAAAAAAGTGCTAAAATCATGTGCTTTTTGTTGAGATTTTCAATAGCCATACTTCGAGCAAAGTTTAAGAAAAATCGCCAGATCTCTCTATATATGTGGTTCAAGTAAGTAGCCAAAAATATAGTATAGAGAAGGATGTTTTAAGATATTTTACTTTCATATTTATCTTATAGCCAAAATTGGCTAAATCATCTTCATGTGGATCATCGTCATTTTGGCTACAACACCAAAATTGACAAAAAAAAAAAAACAACCTCTAAACGTCCTCCCCAACCCCACCTCCCAACTCCCTACATTCC
>Ga0116227_10010339_pt1 | contig 16367 bp, 13 predicted proteins | sample S1TSphgellanicum_FD_89693 | JGI IMG/M metagenome (GOLD analysis project Ga0116227, IMG submission 89693) | Host-associated microbial communities from peat moss isolated from Minnesota, USA - S1T2_Fb - Sphagnum magellanicum MG | ecosystem: Host-associated > Plants > Peat moss > Unclassified...
AAAAAAATTATTTTTTTTTTTTTTTTTTAATAAAAATTTTTTTTTTTTTTTTTTTTTTTTTTGAATTTTGAGTTGCTGCCAGATTCAGAGATTTCTTTTTAAAATTTCCAGATTATTGGATTAAGTTACATAAGGTAGCAAACAATAATAGAGGAGTGGTTTTTTGTTTAAATTTTTTTTTAATAATAATAATTTTTGGGCCATTTTGTTGGTAGCCAGATTTTTCACCAATCCACTTAATTGACAAAATTGAATTGGGAAAAGAAAAACATCTGGTAGGTAATCATGTGAACCTCTTCCCCATGTAATTAAACCCACCCATCTACCCAACCAACTGGTAATTAGAAGGTCAAAACAACAACAGAAGAGGACTTGTATTAATTAATTAATTACTTAATGAGGCTTGTCACTTCTTCTATAATCACAACATGGCCAAGAACTTCCTCCAACTGGTGGTGTTTGGAACAAAGCTTCAAAACATGGTTTGATTAGGGCTGCTAGGTAGCAGCAGCATGTCATGACAGGTACATGAGATTTCAGAATTCAAAAAACAAAGGCCTAGGAACTAGTTAGTAGTAGTAGGCCCATGCAGAGGTGGGTGGTTATGGTGGTGTGACAATGTGCATGGTTGTGAACAATTTGCAGGTAATGAATTGATTTTTAAAGTCCTTTAAAGCTGATGATGATAATGATGATGATGATGATGAGTTGATTTTTAGTATTTATAAAAAATTTTTTTTTTTTTTTATGGGGTTTTTTTTTTTTTTTTTTGGTAGTAATGTACTTTGTACAGATTGAAATCCTGACATGATTTGTTGCATTCTTTTTCCAACTATGGGAGAGGGAGAGAGAGAGAGAGAGAGAGAGTGAGTGGGAGTTTTTTCTGTCTCATTTTTGGCCTCCAGACTCCAGAGTCCACACATGGGAAAGAAAGATGTTCATTGCTAACTGACATTTTTGCAACAGGTTACATTTTCATGCTTTTTTCTCTTTTCATTCATTCAACAAGGGTGTGTGTGTGACAATAACTCTGGCCTTGCCATTTACATTTAAAAAGTATCTTAATGCAAAAGAAGAAGATTTTTGCATGGTGAAACTCAAATATTTCACCATGCAAAAATATGATCTTTTAAAAAATCCTCTAAAAGAAACCCAAATCCTTAACTCTATAATAACTAATCTCAAGTTTTAACACAAGCCAAAAATATCATGTTTCAAAAAATCCCCATATATAGAAATAGATCTATTACCCATGGGACAAAATCCCTTAAGCTATTATTTATTCTCTATAATGAATCAAAACACAATATCCTTACCTACCAGGCAATCAAAAATCAGTAAAAGGGCCTAAAATTCTTCATCCCTATCCTAAACCCCACCCTCTCCTGCCTCAGTAAGCAGAACAAATGGCAATTTTTATTGAGTTAATTGTGGTAGTTTGAAGACTCTACGGCAACTAAGTCTAAGAGACTCAATTGTTCAAGCCTTATTCCTATTTGTACAATAAAAACCTTGTTGAGAATGAAGATTTCATGTTTTGTATGTGAAGCATATGCATTTTTCACCATAATTTATTTGCCGCATTTAAATCCTTTCATGGATCCTCCTCCTCCTCCTCCTCCTCCTACTACTACTACTACTACTACTACTACATTGTTTACACTTTCTTTACACATCAATTTGGTTCTCATTTAACAATTCAATAGGAATCATAGGAATTACCTGCACCATGAGGTTCCCCCCATGCTCATAGGAAGTGGTATTAGCCCATGGCAACAAAATGGTGAAGAACAGTAGTTTTTAGGAATAGATTTCTCAATGAGACAAGCTCAACATGCTACTACGCCAGTCGCCGCCACACTGACACTCGCAAAGTTCAGAATCGAGTTTTTAAAACATCCGCGGGAATGGACTTGGCTGAGCCCTCCCCATTCCAGTACGTAACCCAGCTGGAGTGGATTATTCTGGGAACTCGCAATCAACTGGATTGCTGACATTTTGAGGCTTGCATCAAGGTGGATCCACCAACTCAGATAAAATTCTGGTTCGTAATCTGCCTAGGGAAGTGGAAGAATAATAATGCATGACAACTACTTACTTACAGTGTTTAGTTTTAGTACAAGATGTCCGAATAGAATAAGTCCTGGGTTTTGCATAATCCCTCCGAATCCACGAAGATTAGGGGGGGAAAAATTTGTGTGATTTTTGTGAATTGGTGTGACATGTGAATTGTGCCTTAGAAGGAAAGGCACAACAAACACCTAATTCAATAGATTTAAGATCAATCTAGGTGCCCCACTTCTTTGATTCGGTCAACTAACCACGACCCACACAAGCCTTGTGATGCAAATGAGTTGAGTTGAGAAGAATTTGATTTTTTTTTTCATTTTTAATAATTATTTGGAAGTGTTTGCTAACAACTTGATTTTGCTTTTTGGCTTTGATTATCAATATCTCCCCCCCCCACAACAACCAACTAGTCCTAAGTGTTGGAAGTATCCATTGTGCGACTCATGGCCTTTAGGGCATCTTAGATAGTCACCACTAATAAATAACATTGCCCTGAAAAATTAGACCGACTCCCCCTTTCATAAGCAGAGTGGCCTGTAAATAAATTCCAAAATCTCATTTTCAGATTACCTTTTGGGTTCTTGTTATGTTTTTTCTTTAATATTTGAGGTTTTTAGGTCCAAATATTTTTGATGAGTCAAAAAACGAGCCACAAGCATGTTTAAACACTATTTTACCACCATTCCTGGTCAGAATTGTTTTTCTGTATATGGGAGGCACCTTATGGTGCCCTTATTCAAGTGATGATGATTTCATTGAAGCTGGTTTAGATGGAATGGTCTATAGTCGTAGGTTGTACAAAAAGACAATTCCAAATTGCAAATTTATTAGAGGTCAATTCCAAATTGAATTTTTTAAAAAATTTAAACATTTTACAAGTTGTAATCATAATGTCCTTATGGATCTTAAGATATTGAAAGAAAAACAAATCTTTTTTATTTTTTTCAATGTCTTTTGGAATTTTCGTGTCCTTTTAAAAAGAAATTTGAATCTTTGTGTCTTTCCAATTTCATGCACATGTTTATCTGTAATTTCATACAAATATAAATATGTGTTATTTCATTTATAAATATGTTGAGATTAGTTGAGATTATTTCAAGGCATCAATATGCTTTTTTCTTTCTTTGAGATTAAGTTAGTTTCCAATAAAAACTTCGTCCCGACTTGCTTAGCTGATTTAATGTTTATCCATCCTAGTTGCTTCCAAAATTTAGATGAATTAAAAACAGGGATGACTGATTAAATCTCCCCATGGATGATAATTGAACAATATTTTGTACAATTTGAATCTTATATATATGCGAAAATAACAAAAAATTCAAATATAAACCTTTTTTTTTTTTGGGATCATTTCATCCCCACTAGTAGTGTGTAGCAATGTGGAGCCCAAGTTGGGTGATAGCCTTAAAGCATGGCATTCCCAAAATAAGCACCACACCCCCTCAGCTCCGCCCTATTAGGTAATGACCAAACAACAATTTTTGACACACCGCAAAAGAACTCACACAAGCAACCCACAAGCAAGCAGGAAAAAAAAAGCAAAAGCCTAAAATCAACCCAAAACACATATAATAATAAATATATACAATTTTAAAACTCTGACATCAAGAAGCAACAAAAAAAAATCATGACACAAGTTTGCAAAAGACTGAAACACAAAATTTAGAGCAAAGACTCCGCCAACAAAAAGACAAAAAGGAACAGACTGCAAAAAGACAAGACACACCCACATTATAAGTACTCTCTCTCTCTCTCTCTCTCTTTGTCTCTTTGTCTTTCTCTCTCTCTCTCCTCTCTCTCTCTCTCACTCTCACAGAGTACATACAAAAAGTACATCTTAGTAAAAACACATCATCAAGGAGACAGAGAGAAAAAGAGAGAGAGAGAGAGAGAGAGAGAGATTGTCAGAGGCACAAGGAAAAGGAGAATTCCAAATCCTTGGATTTCCCAAATTTCTCATCATCCACTTTTCAAGGGGGTGTGTGTGTGTGTGTGTGTGTGTTTTTTCTACTTATTACATTGAAGGCATGTATGTATTAAGGAGTAGCCCTGTGGGTGTCTGAGAGAGAGAGAGAGACAGAGAGAGAGATCTGGAGTTCTAATTTGAGCGCCAAACTTCCCAAGCTGATGATGATGAATTAGAGCAGCACCAGTAGAAAGACACAGAGCTCAGATCACAGCAGCATGCATCTGCAGCAGAAGAAAGCGCAGCTACCTTTAGCAGCAGCAACAGAGCTCCCTTCCACTACTACTACTACAAAAACCACCACCACCACCACTACTAGTACTACTTATTAGGCTAGTTCTAGACTCTATAAGAGCTGCTGCTGCAACAACAAAAAGGATTGTCATTTAATGCTGTGGCCACACCCACCACAGATGTGTTGCCACATTGTCTTCCTTTTCCCTTGCTGCTGCTGAACTAAGCTCCCAGCTCTCAGCTCAGCTCAGCTCCCCCCTATCATCAATCACTGAGCATAGATTCTGTGCTGCAGAATGCCATCAATTGCTCTCCTGCTCACTCCTGACACTCTAATCAATGATCATTCTACTCTAATATTTTTTGCACACATAATATTATGCACCAAGTGATCTTTGCTTGTATCCCATCAATCATAATGATGATGATGATAATGATGATCAGATTCACTGCGCTTCCTGCATTTGGCAGCTAATTATCTATAGCTCCAGCTCCAGGTCCTTCTTGTTGTATTAGTAGCTGCAGTTGCAACAAAATTATTATTTGTATTAGTGTGTGATCACAAGCTCTTCTTTCTTTCTCACTAGCTAACTGCAGATTATTATTTCATGCACTACTTACATGTAGCAGGAGGAGTAGTACAGTAGTAGTAGTAGTAGGAGGAGGAGGAGGAAGAGGAAGAGCTGGAAGACTAGCTAGCACTCAGGTGCTTAGCAGCCAGTGGCCATGAGCAGCCTTCTTCCTGCTGCAGCACAACTATAATTGGGTTTTTGTCAGAGCTGCTGCTGATGGTACTACTGGGTGTGTTGACTCCTGATGATCTGCGTCATCATCATCTGTCTTTTGTTCTTGGTATTTTAGTCAGCGCTGCTGCATCAGACTAGAGGGGAAGAAAAAAAAAGTAGCTCTCAGCCATGCGCATAGATTTCAAAATCTATGAGCCCGGGCGGTGGTGTAATAGGAACTGTTATTCCAAGATCCTCAAAGCAAGAGAGAGAGAGAGAGAGAGAGAGAGAGAGAGAGAGAGAGAGAGAGAGAGTGTTTGTGTGTGTGTTTTGAGAGAGAGTGGAAGAGAAGAGACAGGATCATCTTCTTGCATTTTTCTGGTTTGCACTAAGTGGCTGTAGAAGGAGGAGCATTGGGTGAGAAAGGGATGATGAAGAGAGTTCATTCCTGAATGCAGGCATGAAAGGGGAGGTGATGAAGACTTAGAGAAGACTTGCTGCTGCATCATAGCAAGTCTTGGGAAGTAGTATATTGTGGTAGCGCACAATGGACATCAGCAGCAGCCCAGGGACCAAGTTTGTGTTTCTGATCCTCTGTTGGCTGGTGTATGTTGCAATGGTGCTTGGTGCTCAGCAGCAGCTGGCCATGGCTGGTGTCACCCAGCAGCTGTCCGAAGAAGGAGCAGCTCTCATTGGCCTCAAGGGGAAGCTGGTGGATGTCGATGGGTATCTGGACAACTGGAAAGAAGCAGCTACAGGATCAGGAGCTGCAGTGCCTGCTGGAATTCTGAATCCATGCTCATGGACTGGGATCAAGTGCAGCAGGCTGAATAGCAGCGTGGTCAGCCTGGATCTCTCCTCCATGAGCCTCACAGGCTCACTCTCGGGCCCAGACTTGGGCCAACTCAAGAACTTGGTCAACATCTCTGTTGATTGCAACAACCTCACTGGTGACTTGCCGGCTGAGATTGTGACTCTCCCCTTTCTGCAATACATCAATGTCTCCAACAACAATTTCAGCAACTACTTCCCTTCCAACTTCTCCCAACTCCAATACCTCCAGGTATGTAAGAAGATTATATACGAGTTCACTTCTCTTCAGCTTCCTCCTACACTTTGGATCATACCCACTCTCAAGAATCTGTTCCTCTCTGGATTGGAATTGTTACAAGGAAAGTACTTGAGGTGTATGGATCATGTCCCAGCAGCTCCTGTAGAAGAGAGAAATCATGATCTCTTCTGCATTGTTCTTTCTTCACCATCAGAACAATGTAACCACTTTCTGAGTGAAGAAGTACTATGCCCATTAACATGTTTTTCATGTTTGTGACAAACATTGCATGTCATAGTTGAGCCACCTGCAAGCTTCGATCAAGAATGTATTGATCATGGGTATGGCTGGCATGAGGATTGATTGATTGGTTGGTTTGTTGGTTTTGAACAAATTTCTTTTGGCTGGCAGGTGTTGGACTGCTTCAACAACAACTTCTCAGGGCCACTCCCCCCGGATCTATGGAAAATACCTTCCCTCAAACATTTGAGCCTGGCAGGAAACTATTTCGATGGAAACATTCCAGTTGAGTATGGCAGCTTCCCAAGCCTGGTTTACTTGGCCATCAGTGGCAATTCCCTCACTGGAGTTATCCCTGAAGAGCTTGGAAATCTTTCAGGTAAGAATCTCTTCCTAACATTTGTTTCTGGTAGCAAAAAATATATATTACACTCTCTCTACCTGCATGTAAATATAACTATTAGGTACCCATCACTCATTCATGCAGTCTCAGTACAAGAGAATGTGGTTTTTCTCAAACAAAAAACCGTGACTCATGACACATGTGAGGTATAAACTTTGTGGTTTCATCCATTGTAGTGTACAATATGTGGTGTTTATTGTGGCATGTATTGCAATAAAATGGCAATTTAATGTTAGGTAATAGCGCATATTACATTTGTGCCACATGCATCATGAGCTGCAGCTTTTTGTGTGAGAAAATCCACATTCTCTCGTAGTGGCAGCAGCTTAAGTTGTTCAATTCTATCTTCAAAGTCCAAAGAGTCAAGAGGTAATGTACTATCCAAAAATGAAAGGGAGTGCTTATGATGTTCTCCACTTGGAGAGGAATAATTCTGCTTCAGTAAACCATGTCAGTCTATGCACTGACAAAAACATTTTGTGTCTGGTTGGCCATCTCCAGAGCTTGAGGAACTGTACATGGGTTACTACAACACTTTTTTGTTTGGCATCCCAGCAAGCTTTGGCAACTTAACCAAGCTTGTGCGGCTAGATCTGGGCGAGTGTGGACTCAATGGGTCACTTCCAATTGAGCTCGGGAATTTGGTGAACCTTGACTCACTCTTTCTACAGCTCAATAGCTTCACAGGTGCAATCCCATCCGAGTTTGGCAACCTGGTGAACTTGAAGTCACTTGACCTTTCTTACAATAATCTGACAGGCGAGATCCCACCCACTCTAGTCTACTTGCAAAAACTGGAGCTTTTAAGCCTTATGAACAACCAAATTGAAGGCACGATTCCTGCTTGCTTGGGTGACCTTCCCAATTTACAGGTAATCTGTCTATAAACCTTCTTGATAAGCTCTTGAAAAGAAAGTCTAAGTCTTGAAAAGTGATGAGTGATGTGCAGTTTTTCCTGAGCTTTTGAGTAGCGATTCAACTGATGTGGAAAGTTCTCTGTTTTCTTTTCTAAAATACATTTAAAATGGTTTTGACAGGTGCTTTATTTGTGGAAGAACAAGTTGGTGGGAACCATTCCTCAAACACTTGGACAAAACACAAATCTTACACTTCTCGACCTGTCTTCCAATTTTCTCAACGGGACGATTCCACAAGATTTATGCATTGGCCAAAAGCTTGAATGGCTAATTTTGCAATACAATCAGCTCACAGGTCCCATACCTGAGAGCTTGGGAAACTGCCAGAGTCTAACAAAACTGCGCCTTAGCTACAACTTGCTTAATGGGTCGATTCCAACAGGACTGTTAGGACTTCCAAATATCTCAATGGTGGAGGTCAAGGCCAACAACATCACTGGGCCAATCCCATCCACATTCATTTCTGCTCCATTGTTGGGATACTTTGATTTTTCTGACAACTATCTGTCAAGCAGTTTGCCAGCAAGTATTGGGAACCTCCCAAACCTTCAGCAATTCCTGCTATCAGGCAACCAGTTCAGTGGGTTGATCCCACCCCAGATCTGTGACATGCCTCTTCTCAACAAACTGGATCTGAGTTTGAACAATTTCTCGGGCCCAATTCCGTCAACAATATCCAACTGTAAGAAACTTGGGTCCCTTGATTTGAGCTGGAACAATTTGTCGGGTGAGATTCCTCTCCAAATCGAGTACATACCCGATCTCTACCTCCTCAACCTTTCTCACAACCATTTGTCAGGTCACATCCCACCACAATTGCAGCTGGTTCAAACTTTGAGCGTCATTGACTTCTCCTACAACAATCTTTCTGGACAGATACCGCATTTCGACTCGACCAACATAAGTGCCTTTGTGGGGAATCCATTTTTGTGTGGGGATGTATTGCCATCATGCAACCTTCAATCTTCTGCCCCAGCCCCATCTCTCCAGCATCCTAAACAACATGATACGGGCCTTCTATCATGGCTGGTCGGGGTGTTATTCTCAGCTGCTTTCATCGTTTTACTTGTGGGCATGTGTTGCTTTTTCCGAAAGTACCACTGGTACATCTGCAGATATTTCCAAAGGAAACCGACAGTCCGCCCTTGGAAATTAACTGCTTTCCAGCGCTTGGATTTTTCAGCTACAGAGGTACTAAAGCAAAGCATGAAGAGCTGCTCTTCACATGCTGTCACAAAAACAATTTCAAATGAGAGTTTGAATGTCAATCTAATGACTATAATAAAGCTATAAGAAAATTGTTGCAAAATTCTTTTGCACAAAGTATCTTCTCTTGGCTCCATTTTTGTTGTTCTAATGATCTCATTTGGGGAAAAATGTCTCCAGGTGCTTGATTGCTTGACAGAGGACAACATAATTGGTCGTGGTGGGGCAGGAACTGTTTACAAGGGTGTCATGCCCAGTGGTGAGATTGTGGCAGTCAAAAGACTATCTGGAGAGGGGAAAGGGGCATCCCACGATCATGGCTTCTCTGCTGAGATTCAGACACTGGGGAAAATCAGGCACCGCAATATTGTGCGGCTTCTCGGGTGCTGCTCTAACCATGAGACAAATCTGTTGGTATATGAGTATATGCCAAAGGGTAGTCTTGGGGAGCTTCTTCACAGTAAGGAAAAATCGGGCCATCTCGATTGGGATACAAGGTCAGAAATTCTGGTCCCTAGAATTAATTAGATCACACTAATTAACTTGATAACACTGGTGTTGATTAGCACTTGACTAAGAGCAGCTCCACAAGTGCTCATATGTGGCCCTGCAAAATTGGATGAAGGAAAGTCAAAACATGCCAGTTTGGCTCAGCAGAATGGTTTTAGCTCAGCATTTTTTAACCGGATGCAAAGGCTGGTAAAAGGGTCAACAAAGCCTAACACCTGCTGTTGATTGGCTAGATAGTTTGATCAGTATGGGTGGGTTGCTATTAGTAGTCTCCCACCTATTTGCAGTCCCCATTTTGGTTTTATGGGTGAGGTTGGAAAAGAAAGTAAATAACTAAACTTGGATGTGAGAAATATTTTTGCAGAGTCACATACTGAGCAATTGCTGGAGATGCTCTAATCACCATTTAGTTGTTGTCTTCACGACTGTTGTTGATTAGCACTAGATTAATTACCGGTTGTCGAAGATTCACAGCTGTTTAACACAGACTTAACACAACTTCTGTTTTGTGGCTTGTATGTAAAACAGGTATAATGTTGCATTACAAGCAGCACATGGTCTGTGTTACTTGCACCATGATTGTTCCCCGCTCATTGTGCACCGAGATGTGAAATCAAACAACATTTTACTCGATGACAATTTCCAGGCACATGTGGCCGATTTTGGACTTGCCAAATTCTTTCAGGGCACTGGGAAGTCAGAATCCATGTCGTCAATAGCAGGCTCATACGGTTACATAGCCCCAGGTTTATTATAACATTCTCATCTCCTTTTGTGTTTTCTGTTCACTACTATACATGATCCTCGAAGTTTATCTAAAAGCATGCAATGGGTGATCACATGAGGAAAATGTCAGGAGTTTCGCTTACATTGTTCCCTCAATTTATAATGCTTACTTTGGTTTGTGGGTTCTTCTGCCCTTGTGTAGAGTATGCATATACACTGAAGGTGAATGAGAAGAGTGACATCTACAGTTTTGGGGTGGTGTTAATGGAGCTTTTGACTGGAAACCGACCCATTGAGCCTGATTTTGGGGATGGAGTGGATATAGTGCAATGGGTTAGGCGAAAAATCCAGACAAAAGATGGTGTCCTTGATATACTTGATCCAAGAATGAGTGGAGTTGGAGTCCCACTCCAGGTAAAAACAAAAACTTCAATCAATGTTTGTTAAATGCCATGCTCTTTGTCTTATTTCAAAATGTGGTGTTGTTCTTTGGTTCCCACAAAGATTGAGTTTTGACAGTTGCTCAAGTAATTTGCTTTCTAAGCGAATAGAGAACCCATGCTTTGTGCCTGTAATTATCGGTTATTAATCAAGAAATTAATCTTGGGATGAATACTTTTGTTGGTAATTTACAGGAGGTGATGTTGGTCCTCAGAGTCGCATTATTGTGCTCCAGTGATCTACCAGCAGACCGGCCAACCATGAGAGATGTGGTGCAAATGCTGTCAGATGTGAAGCCAAAGAGCAAAGGGAGCAGTCTTGCAGACTCTCGTGAATTGATGATGGCATCAGATCTTCTGAAGAAGAATGATAATCTTCAACTTACAGTATGTGAGCAGAAGTAGCTTTAAAACTGCTACCACCTGCGGCACTCGTTTTGCAAGTGGAATCCTGAGCTTTGTTATATTCAAATGCATTATAGACTCTTGGGGTTGATTGCTCATGTACATTGCAGCCAGTGTAGAGGGTTTTGTAGAGCTTGAAATGGGTGCGAGAATTCTATCTTTTACAGTCGGTTAAGTGAGCTGAAAGATTAGAATTTAGAAATGTTTTCAGATTAGGAAATAGGGGGAACTAGTAGTCTTGTGTGTAGATAGCATACAGTTAGTTGCTGCTCTTTGTTTTTTTGTGTCTGCAGCACACACACTAGGAACAATGCCACACCTAAATGCACAACTTGAACATCTGCATCAATTTCATTTTCAACACAAAAAACTGGAAACAAATCTTTGGAAATCACAAGAGTACCACATCTGTGGAATAATTTGTGCTAGCCTTCTACATTACATTCTTGGATGCCACATATGGAAATCAAACAAAAGAATACTTAATACTTATGTTACATTATGTGGCAAAGTGGGTATGTTTTGTTGGCTACGTACATACATACCATGTACATGATGTAAATATATGATACATCTGCATTGTCTATAGGGATGTCTAGTATGGGTACTAGCTACCACTTGAGGATGCTTTAATCTTTTTTTCTTTTTTGGATGTTGCAAGAATAAATTCGTATTCATTTTTTGGAAATGAATTTTCTCAACATGCCTATTTTAGTTAAATCATGTTAATTCAATTAGTGTTTGACAATGTGTCCATTTATGAAAGCAATCACATGTGATTCATATCCATGGATGAATTACTTAGAAATATGTGATTATGTGGGTAATTGTCAAATGTAATGAATATTGATTATAATTTTGGTTGCATGAATCTTGCACCAAGAAAGTACCAATTGAATTTTTCAGATGTCAACAAATGGGACAAAGATTCCCTCAAAGTTCATTAATCTTCAATTGACATAAAATAAAGAAAGAAATATATACTACTAAAATATCTATACTAGATATTTTAAGTATTCATCATACAATTCTATATACAAACATATCGTCATGTGTGATTGATAGAACATACATGGCAATATTCAATCACGCATGACGATATTTTTATATATCAAATTGCGAGTTTGGTAGTTGAAGGTCATGTTCCACTAATAAAGGCATTTGATGCTCAACTATTACAACATTTTGATCCACACTTATGTTGGAACCTTTGCATTGGGTTTACAACCAAAGTTAAAAGGGCATGACTTTGGACTAGGGATTGAATCAAAGGCTTTGAATCAACTATGATGTTGGATTTTTGTCAAAGTGCATCAAATATGTGATGTCTCCGATGGAAATCCTTATAATGAATGAAGACATTGACCATCCTTCTAATAGAATGTTCCAATAATTATAATTGTTGGCATCTTGACCTTATGCTCACAATGAACATTAGGAAGCAAGGGATTGTTCAAAGCAAAGATAAGTCATTAACTTTGGTGAAAGGCAATGGGTATGAATGATTTATTGTTTAGAGAGGGCAACATGTGGTTCACAAATATTTGATTATGAAAGAAGGAAAGTGTATTTCACTTCTATTGAGCAAGTTTCCAAGAGTATTTATATTCAAGGAAGAGGCACCTAGGTGGCCCAAAAGGTATGTCTATATCCTAAAAGGTATGTCCTTGAGATAATGAGTAGACATGTTTCTATAGATCTTACCTTGTTTATATCCTAAGAGATATGTCCTTGAAATAATGAATAGACATGTTTTTATAGATCATGTGAATCTAGCTAATTAGACTAACTAATTAAAATGAGTCGTTACAACAAAATGGAGAGACTTTTGAGACTTTCAAAACACATTTCTTATTTTGAATCCTATGAGTCGTGAACATTCTAATCATAATTTGAAAGGGCAAATTGCAAATCATGTTTGAATGATGTAATGTTGATGTTTTTAAAAATATTTCAAAAGAGGATAAGATATTAGCTTTGCATGTGTAATGCATTCCCTAAAAATTATGTGCATTTGAATTTTGGAATGTTAAGTATCCAAACTTGAATAAAGATTTCCTTCAACAATGTGATTTTAGTTCACATGGCCACCTTTGTAAGTATATATGCAAGTAAGTAGTGCCCATGGAAAGGTATGGAAGTAGATACATAATAGAGCCTCTTTCAAGAGTTTTATTTGTCCTAATTCTAAGATAAATCTTCATTTTGAGTTGGGCTCAAAAAAACCAAACGCCTTTCAAATTTTGCTTTGTGTACATGTGAAAAGGTTGAAGATCTCGTGCTAACGAAACAATATGTTGTTGATGTGTTTCCAGTGTTTTATTACTTGAATCTAATCATGAGGATTTAAACAACACATTTAAGCCTTTATGAAGTTTTCATTACGTGTATTCTATTTCAAAATTTCACTCATGCGATTTAGAAACCCTAAAGGGCACTTAAATCCACACACTTGAATTTGCTACATTCGCCTTTAATATTGACATTGTTGTTTTCTTAAATGTATGTTCAAGCTTAACCTTTGAAAGTGAAATAACAATGTTTTTATAATTGGCTTTTATATGTTTGTATAAAAGTGTTTCATCCATTAAATGTACAAAATTTTATTTCACATGCATGAATTTTGTGACATGCATCATGTAATAAATTCATGATGTGCATAGATAAACATAATGTATTAAATGTTTGGTAAATAATCAACCTATATATATGTGTGTGTGGAAAATAATACATCTCATGGTCCTTGATTAAGATTAGACACAAAATCATACCTATTTCAATAACATAGGCAAATTATTTAAGTCCATTGAAGTAAGTCCATTGATACTCAATACATAGATATAAATTCTTCACGTAAACCAATGTCAAATAGACATACATTTTTTTGCTATTATACAATACTTACAAGAAATCACAATTTTTTAGAAGATTCAACTTGAATAAAGTGTCCACATTGACTAAATGGAATGTTTGCTTTGATAAAAGGCCTAAAGCATGAAAAGCACATCATTCTTTTGATTAGTAATTTTGACTAAATGACATTTTTGAATAGGTGTCAATCTAAACATTCAGTCAAAGAGGAAAAAAAATTAAAAAGTCAATCAACATGGCCAAGGCTTGATCAAATTGGCCATACCTACCAAGAAATGTTTAACCTACATTACCTCCCTAACCTATAAGCTCCATACATAATACATAGGTAGGTAGGTGGATAGGCGGCCTAAATAGGTATGTACATGTGATAGGTAGGTAGATGGCTAGTACACCTACTTACAATACTATAGTAAATTTCAATTCTTCAAAAACACTTGGCCTAGTACTTGTTAGGACTAGTATGCCTACCTTTAGGCCTAATATGTTAACTAAACTAGGCTAGGTAGATTATTTAAGTTTAGTTAATAGGTTAGTTAATAGTGTGAAGCTAAATAAATAATCAATGCCTAGTTAGTAGGCTAGATAATTAAATTAGGTAAGTAGGTAAGTTAAGCTAGGTAGGTAGTTTAGGCTTAATAGGTTAATTTAACTAGGCTAGGTAAATAACCTAAACTTAGTTAGTAGGCCAACTAGTTATGTTAGGCTAAGTAGATAACTTATGCCTAGCTAGTAGGCTAACTAATTAGACTAAGTAGCTAGCTAAATTAGGCCAAGTAGGTAGCTTAGGCCTAATAGGTCAAGTGTGCAACCTAAATTTAGGCCTAGTTAGTAGGCTAAGAAGGTAAATGTAGTAGGTAGATAAATGGCCAATCTACCTATTTACTACACCTACCTACCTACTTACCTCCCTCTAAATTTACTACTACCTATTACCTATTCTTGTACCTATTTATATATCAAGATTTGGAATAAACTTATCGATTGAATAAATTGACAAAAAAATCCCCTTATAATGGGGTGGTCCATTGGTTAAGGACTTGGTTTATTTTCAGAGAGGTGAGTGGTTCAACTTGCACTTGTGACCTATTCACATGCCTATAGGGCTAATGTAGGATAAGTTAAATATCTTAAGCTTAGATAGGGTAAGGTATGTTACCTACCTATCCATTTATTTTCAACCTATTTTCAAATGACCTACCTATTACATGTTTGCCAACCTACCACTAATAAACAATTTTCAATATATATATAATTTGTAAAATGGGGGCCAAATTTTATTTACCAAATACTTTGTTACCTTAAATCACCAAAAACAATTGGACATATTGACTATAATCAAAGTGATTGACTAAAAGACAACTTGTTCACAATAGGTTTTTGTGTGCTTCAAACATGCAAAAGGATTTTAAAACATCATCAATTTGCATCAAATTTTGATCATTGAAACTTTGCAAGTAATGGAGCCTATTTCGTAAAAAAATAGACAACTATTATTAAGTTCCCATGGTGATTTTTCAAAGATGCATGGGCGCCATTTTCAAGCATTGTCCACCCCCCTTCTTGCCCCTTTTATTATGTTTGGACCTTTTGGGACCACTAGACACAAGAAATTTGCACTTAAACAAAATAACATTGACTTAAGCATGCACGTTTCAAGAAATCTATATTAAAATAGAAAAAAATTTAGGTACACAAATTTGAAAAAAAATCCCTTACTAAAATAGAAGAAAATAAAATTTAGAAGACACAAAAAAAATTGAAAAAAAATAATTAAAATAAAAAATAAATAAATTTAACCACCCAAAATTTGAACAAAAAATTAGACCAAGACTACAAGGAATTAAATGCAAAATCATTATGTAGATATTAAGCATATGAAAAAATATTAAGTTATCAAAAAAAGGAAAATTAAATGTGATAAATTAATTATTAAATACATTCATTAGTGGCATTGAAAACTTTCCACCACTAGTGAAAACCCTTGACACAATATAAATGCATGTATTAACCATGCCTATGATTTGCACTCCCACTACCTACCCCAATGCAAAGAAGTTCTACAAATCTTGGTGCATGGCATATGTCATGTGCACCATGAGCTTCCACCCCATGAAAAGCTCCATTGTCATATGTGCTTGTGATTCCTTGTCCATTTCCTTCTAGTAGGTTGAATCCCTTCAGATTGTCAATAGAAAAATGACAAACACTAATGAACCAACAAAAAAAGACATGACCATCAAATACTTGAAAATGGAAAACCAATGCACCTTTTGCATGTTCAATTTTTTGTCCCTAGAATTTCATCTCGCTTTTGGCATTGCTTTTGAAGGTTTGTGGGATTGTTTACTTGCTATTTCTTCCTTGTTCATTTTTTTTGTAGTGAAAGTTCAATCCATCATTCATATGTGAAGGTTCAATCTTAGGTTGGGTCTTTGAAATCTACTGGCCAAAGACCCTTAGGAAAGGGACAACCTACTTCTGTTTGGCCAGTTCTTGTCATGAATTACAACCTTCCTCCGTGGTTGTCTATGAAAAAAGGATTTTTGCTGCTTTCTCTTATTATCCCAGGGCCAAGTAAGGTGAAAAACATAGACACCTAT
>Ga0116227_10010342_pt1 | contig 16360 bp, 13 predicted proteins | sample S1TSphgellanicum_FD_89693 | JGI IMG/M metagenome (GOLD analysis project Ga0116227, IMG submission 89693) | Host-associated microbial communities from peat moss isolated from Minnesota, USA - S1T2_Fb - Sphagnum magellanicum MG | ecosystem: Host-associated > Plants > Peat moss > Unclassified...
CGACTTTTAGTGGTCGGGAGTCAAACTGCCAGTTTGACTCCCGGCCCTTCTTTTGCCCATAACTTGGGCTGCAGATGTCCGAATGGCCAATGCGAGGCCATTTTCGATATCTACGTTTCAAAACCTTTCCAATGACACCAAGAACACCCCAATGCGAGCTGTTTTGCCCCTTGTTGTCGAGCTCTAAACATTCGGGAGTCCCAGAGGACTCCAAACCTCCAACGTTTCCAAGTGTTGGGCTTCACCCCCACACTTGGCCAAAGTGGGGTTGCGACATAGAATGTAGTTACCAATGTGATACATCACAAATGTGTCCAAAACCTTAAAAATTTAAAGATTTTTACCCTAAGCCCCACCCCCCAAAAACTCAAAGAATTAAAATTTAATCCTCCTTGCCCCAACTATCCATAAAGAAATGGACCTTAATACCCATCCCCAATCGTCCAAGATTGAAAAAGGACTCAAGTATTCACCCCACAACCCTCCCAAAAAAAAAACTTGTACCCACCTTTTAACTCTCCAAAAATAATTTAAAAAAAAAATTGTACCCAAGCCCCTTGGCCCCCCATCCTTAAAAAAGAAGGAATTTCTACCCACCCCTTTAGAACTTAAATCCCCTCCCCCCCTTCCCAACCTTACAAAAAGAAAATGTTAAAATAAAATAAAATCTTATACCCATCCCCACTTTCTACCCACCCACCACACCCACCCCGCCCCCCCAAAATTAAAAATAATTTTTTTGAATCCCCCTTTCCCCTTCCCATACACCCACTTGCCCAAAAAAACTCAAGAAACCCTCTCAACCCCCTAATCCAAAACCATAAAATGAACTATAACTTCCCCATTCAAATTCCAAAAATTCAACTTTTAAACTATCCCTTGTTTTAATTTTGGCCCTTGATTTTTCTCATTTTATGAATACTCAAATAAGCATGAAACATATTGAACATAAACATTATTACTAACATATGTTCAAAAATTTCCTTAAACTTTATTTTGAAATTAAAATTTAATATTTATATGCACAAAAAAATTTCATTTATACAAAAAAAATTTACAAGTAATTTAATGTTATCATAAATTTAAATAAATATTACAATATTATATGTATAAAATTAAAGTTGCCTATTAATTGTTTATCGTAGTTGAAGAAAATAGTTCCAACAAAGTTGCAAACAAGACTGGATTTCATCCATCCTCTAATACATTTTATCATTCATGTATGTGTGTTGATAGTGTCACCAAAATAGTTGGACACTAGTCAATGTCTCGACTATGTGCCAACTAGAAAACCTTAGACGCTAAGAATATTTTGAAAATGACCCCTTAGTTGAAACATGTTTCACATTGTTTATCAACATAGTTGGGTGTTTAATTTGGAGACATTGTTGATACTGGGAATATTCGACAAATGACCGCCCAATTGAAAAATGCTTTCAAATATATACCAATGTAGTAGACGAGTAGATTAATTAGTAATTGCCATAAATTTATTTTAAAATTAAAAAATCCTAGTTGAAACATAGTTGTAAATGTCATGTAGTTGAAAACTTTTGGTTAAAAAATGGGGGTTTTCTACTAGTTAACTAAGGACATGGGAAAAGATAAAAGATGAACTAGGTCTAACTTTATGGATAACTTTAATGGGTAGGGGTTTGACCATTACATGGAACATAAGACCATGAAACATCTATTTTAAGGATTAATCATCACAAGAGATCTTGCTAGTCCTTCTTTAACTTTGTAATCCAAGAATGGATTGAATCAATGTTGGAGGGAGAACCAAATAGGTTTCACCCATACAATCTTCATTGATGTGTGTGTTTTGAGCATGTAATTTTTTGAATTTCAAAAAGTGAAAACTCAAAATAAAAGTTTCCTTTAAAAAATTATAACAAAAAAAAGAAAAAAAAGAAAAAAAAGAAAAACACTCATATGCACAAAATATAATTGGGATACAACATAGGTCCTCAACCATTTGTGTTATTCAATGAACCTTTAGTATGATGGGGTCACATTGAAGCAAATTTCATTACATTAAAAGTTCAAAAACTTTTATAAAGTTTCAGTACATTTCATTGAAGGTTATAAACTTTTAACTTTTTTTTTGTTTTTTTGAGATCCTCCATCAAACATAATATATATTTTCACAAACATTGAAATTTGACATTTGAACTCACTTTCTCCTTGTAAAATACAATTGTTATTATTGCCAAAACAAAAGCCAAACATATGTTGTCTTATGTATGAAAGGAATCCTCATGCATATGGACAATATCATTTCAAACTCAAGATAGCCGATGATATCTTAAGTGCCTACTATGTGCTTATGGATATTATATTTGATATGTGTGCATTTATTAGAAGATGTTATATAACTTTGACACACATGCCATACTAGTCAAGTGCATATGTAAATGGGCAACTACAACTTGAACTAAATCATTTATCACACATTAATTCAATGTATTTGTTTTATCCATAGCTTTTTAAGCTTCTTAATTTATAAACTAAATTCCATCATAGTTTCTTAAAGTCTTATTAATGTGATAAAACAATCAAATTAACCTTGGTTCATTCCTTCAACATGTTTGAATATGAAGACCATGCTTTGTTTTTCTTGGCAAAATTCTTGCTTGCAAAAGCAAATCTTTAGTGTGTTAGCTTCTTATTAGTGTACTTATTTTTTCATGGCTACTTGTGGTTTTGAACTACAATAATAATACAACACATCAACTCAAAACTAGGTGCTTATGGTTGGGACCATCAAATAAAAAAGGAGTTCAAAATATAAATTAATAAAATAGTCGAAAAATATAGGAGGAAAATGTTGAACATTTCACACATTTTAAATCTTTAGGTCCTCTTAGTGATATTCTTAGTTGTGTTGATTAATGAGGTTGGTTAACACGTTCATCAAGCTCCATTTGCAAGTTAATGCTTTAGGCTTAATCTTTTGAATAATCCCTATGCAAATATTAAAAAATCACAACCAATCTTGTTTTCTTGCCCATGTAAAGATGTGCCCTCCATAATAAGTAGCATTGGCTTTTCCACAAGATTTTCAACCACAATGATGTTTTAAAAACAACCTCTTCTAAGGTCAACCCACATGTATAGAAATTACTTTTCTAGCCCACAGAAATTCTTTGAATGCTTTTCTTGTCCTACTTGTTTTTCAACTACTTTCACTTGCTTTTCAAGTCTTTTCACTTGTATAGAAAAACATTGTTGCCAAAAGCATTAAGTACCCCACATTAGACTTTACTCTATTATAGGTCTTGTATGGTTGAAAGAACTACTTGGATACCTATTTTTAGGTATTTTGTACAAATTACTTCCACTTACAATTGATAAAAAAAGTTTTTACTATGAATCATATAACTTATTGTAACTTAAATCAAACTTAGTCAATTGGTTTTGTTAAGTATTTTTGCAACTTTGGTTTGCTTTGAGGGGTACGTTGTTGTAAACTAATGGCTTTTGAATGAATTGTCACCCATGAAATTTATTTTCTTGGTACCTTCTCATAATTGATGAAGACCTCTTTTTAGAAAGAAGATCTTGGGAGGCTCCATAATCAATATACCATGTCTCATTGTCTAAGACATTTGAAATGAAGTTACAATGAAAGCCTATTCTTTTTGCACAACAACATGAACTATTTAATGTATAGCAACCTACTTCTTGAGCCTAATAACTTTTTTTTCACAACATCTAGCCTAGTGTCCATGCTTCTTGCAATAATTGTGCAAGTCCGTCCTCTTGTGCTTTCTTTTTTCTTCTATGGATTGTGTTTCAAGAGTTGGAATGTTGAACTTCTTATGTTTGGTAATGAAGGTCGTCCCATCTTCTCCAACACCTCTTGCTCCCTTCTTCCTTAATTCTTCATGGAGAAGTTGTGTTGTAAGAAACTCCAAGGTGAGCTCATTTGCCTTTGACTCCAAAGCAATAACCAAATTATCATAAGACTTTGACAATTTACATAAGTGGACCATAATCATGTCACCTTTTTAAACCTTTGCTTCAACATCTTTAAGTTATTCTCATGGACTTATTTGATTGATATTCTTCAACATGTTGTCATTGAGACTCACCTAAATGGTGAATAGTTAATGTCCAAAAAATAATTTGTTTGTTAACCCTTTTGTTTATGTTAGAGATGCAACAAGCAATCTCAAATCCCATTTGTTGTGAAGGTAGAAATGACATTGGGAATTTATGAATCTTGCAAGTGGAAAACAATCAAAGATCAAACTTTTCTATCTTCCCAATTCTCCCATTTTAGGCTCTTTCAAGTTTGTTCAAAACACAATACTTGAAAGCTCTTTTTATTCTAGAAACATTTGCATCTTGAACTTCTAGATATAATACCAAATCTAGAGACAATTGATGTAAACCCTTGTGTTGTCCTCACCTAATCTAAAGAAATTGATGCAAACCCTTGTGGGCCCATAACATGTTGAGAGGACACTCCTCGACAAAAGGTCAAATGCAAATGCAAGGGACTACTATATTGAACTAAGTAAGAAATTAGAGCAATTGTCAATGAAGTTTGGTAGGGTTTCATCAATTGTCTTTACACACACAATGAGAGCTGAACTAGAATGAAATAAGAATAATTATCTTTATACATGCAAAGAGAGCTGATATTGTACTGTTTTTTATGCAAAAAATCAAGAGATGATTTTCATTGCAAAAGCAAGCTTCCGATGTCATCTTGAAACTTGAATGCAAAACCGATCTCTCTCTCTCTCTCTCCCCCAACCAACTCTCAATTCTTGTAAGGAAATCTCCAAAGGAAATTTCTTTGAGAAAATTTCCAGATTCCCGCCTGCAGCGTATCAGATATTAGATCTCCCTGATTGCGATTCGGATATTCTTCAATTGAGAGGAAAAACACAAAAGACCTTCTGAGGAGCTGGTTTTTTGCAGCAAGAGCTCCGCTCGTCCCTCCGCAGACGACGACGGGGACTATGGCGGAAGGAAGCTGAATTCCCAGGTCCCATTCGAGATCATTCATCTACGTGTATGTCCAGCGTGGCAAAATATGAGATCCTGAGCCAACTGTACAGCATCTCGATTGGGTCGTCAGTCGTCACCTGCCCAGCGAGAGGAGGAAGACGAAGACGAAGAAGGGGAGCAAAACGGAATCCCACAACGCACGAGAGAAACAGCGAGGGATCGGGACAGCAGCGACAGAAGATTTAGTACCCGATCCGGCAAGATCTGCGTAGGAAGGGAAGAGTTGTTGAGCATAGCAGTTTTTGCGGTTTTTCCTGTTTTCTTTTTGTTACATTTGATTAAGTAGACGATTTGGTTTCAGATTGTGTGAAAAAGAGTAGGGGAGAGAGGAAAAATGCTGTCGAGGCAAGGAGTCAGATCAGGGCTTCGAGCGTGGTGTGCCGCCGCCACGGCTCGGCCCCTGCTTGCGCGAGGCTTTGCTGATGCCGCATCGGAGAAGAAAGAGAAAGTTTTCGGAGAGGCTCAGGTGACTGACAAATTCAAAGAAGACTGGAAGAAGATTGCGCCTAATTTCGACATTCCTAAGTTTCCTAGCAACTTCATGGAAGCGCGACCTCCTGTGCCGCCTACCATCCCCGCCAAGCTCACTGTCAACTTTGTGCTCCCTTCGCAGTACGAGATTCAAGCCAAGGAGGTAACCTCTTGAGCTTTGAGAAATCTAGGGTTTGGTTGTTGCAGTCCTCCTTGAGGTTGCTGATGGTGTGTGACATAGAGCTAGGGGTTCTTCCTTGTAATCATGCTTGTCAAGGGGAGGGCTGAATCTTTTCAGTTTGATCCTGGCAGGAATGCCGCATTCTCCATGCTATTTCTTTATGGAAGGTTTTTTGGCACTATGTGCAGCTGGTAGATGGTGATTTGAAGCTCCAAAGGGAGAATAGAAAGAAATTCCAAATGCTAAGTTGCATGCTTTCTTTCTTGGAGTATCCTTAACTGTGACGGATAGATGGCAATTCCAAGCTTGAAGTTCTCTGCCACTATGAGCAGTTGGTAGATGCTGATTTGAAGCTCAAAGGAAGAGTAGAAAGAAATTCCGAAAGCTAAGTTTCAGGTTTTATTTCTTGGAGTATCCTTATCTGTGATGGATAGATGACAATTCTGAGCTTGACGAAATAGTAGTAGATATGTTTTCTGTAGCAAAAACTAAGTTAGAGTATTGATGCTTGCAGGTAGACTATGTGATAGTGCCAGCCACTTCAGGGCAGATGGGAGTGCTACCTGGTCATGTCCCAACGATTGCAGAACTGAAGCCTGGCATTCTCTCAGTCCATGATGGCACAGAAGTGAAGCAGTATTTTGTGAGCAGTGGATTTGCATTTGTGCATGCAAACTCAGTGACTGACATCATTGCAATTGAGGCTGTTCCTCTTGATAGGTTTGATCCTGATGAGGTCCGTAAAGGAGTTCAAGAGTACACCCAGAAATTGAATTCTGCAAAAGATGATCTTGAGAAAGCTGAGGCAGAAATTGGAGTTCAAGTCCACAGTGCTTTACAGTCTGCATTGGGAATATCCTAAACGTGAGAAATTGATTCAAGGTATATGCAGTCTTTTGCTTCATGCAATGCACGAATGCTGTTTGTACTCTGGTGAACCAACTTCAAAAGAAATTGCTCTTCATCTCTGTTATGAAGCAAAAACTGTTAGTCTCTTTACAGATGGAAGTGATTTGTTTCAGAAAATACTTTGCTGATGAGACAAGGAATTGAATTGGTTTCTTCATTCTCAGCTGCCACACTCTCACATTCCCTTCATCTTTTGTCAATTCTATAGCACAAGGGGCTTGGCTAAGGCACACAGGAGATGGTTATGTTGTTTCTCAATGGTGTTTTCCATCAAACATACATGTCTTCTGAAATACCTGTAAACAAAATTGCTCGCTTTCCCATTGCAAGTCCTGCTGTGGTGCTGCCACTAATTTTCTTCTTTCCCCAAATTCTGAACTACATCCAAGTGTGGCACCTGTTCTGTTGTCGTTGGCAGATGACATTCAAGGAGAAAGATTTCAAAAGCTCTCAAATAATGAGAGTGGGTGATCTGCAGTCACTAAGATGATCAACACTATTTATTTCCTGGAAGAGCATGACTTTCATTTGTTTTCTTTTAGAGAGTAGCACACTTCATGACTTTTGCGTGAGAAGTAGGTAAGTATCAATGTAACAGCAGCACTGATTTTCAGATGAAGACATTTTGTTAAATCTTTTTTTTGGTAGGACATTTTTGGACTTGGAACACAAGGGCAAGGACAAATATATTTAGTTGACCAACACAAAGTTTCAAAAACAAAGGATGATGGATTTTGTTGAAAATTCCAGAGTTTCAATCCAGGTTGCACGTAGCTTGAAGAAAATCTTTTATTATGAGCAAGGTTTGATCAGCTCACAAATGAAGGTCACATTCTTGAGCCAAAGGTTGAGAGCAGATTTGAATGCTGTTTGATCTTGAGTGAAAACATTTCTGTGGAAATTCCAATAGAAAGTCAGGTATATTAGACAGTCAACATCTCAAATACATAGAAGAGTCTGTGATGTAGCACTGAGTTCTACTGAGACCCTTGTTTGCATCAAGGGCCCTAGAACCCATATTGTTGCAAGAGACATAAAGCACACCACTTAGAGAGTAGTCCAATAGTAGCAGCATTTTACAGGACAGTTTTTGCTTTGAACATCAGTGCAGTCAAGCTCAAGAATTAAATGTTTCTTTCCGTGAAACACAGAACCAAGGAGGCAAGAGGGGGTGGGGGGGAAATACCATATGGTTCTTTGGACTCTACAGCAAGCCTCTGCAAACTTCACTGACTGACAGCCAGAAACTAATCTTCTAAATACCTTATTTGCTGAACCTGGCTATAGATGACAGACGAATGACTAGACTCTGTTACCCTAAAAAGAATTGTGAGTTAGTGTGAAAAATCAATGAGAAACAGATACTATCTGGCATGGGCTTTAGTGGGATACAAATTTAAGTGAGGAGGTGATGATATGCTCCCAGGAGGAGAAGATTCTGGACTCTCCAAAAGCTCAATGGGCGATGACAAGTGACACAAAAAGCTCCCTTGCAAGTGTCCGTTGCCCCCTGCACTCGGGTCTGTCCATTACATCATGACCACAATCAGTAACAAGAGTATGAAAAGCATTGATATCTTCCCAATAAAGGCACTTCTGGCATAAGCAAAGGAGCCAATGCATCTTTCTCAACAGCAAAGGCCACTCTCACTGTAAACTCACCAAATAATGTCTTGATTGATGGCCTCTTTGGCTTTCCTTTCTTCCTTAGCTCAGCTGTTGAAAATGACATAGCTGTGAGTTAAATACCACCCTTACTTCCCTGTCCTGAGCAAGGATAAGAAGATGATCGGAAAAGGAGTGGAAACATTCTGCATGCAAAGTTGTGAAATACTGTGTAGGATGGAAGGCAGTTCAACAACTGAAAAGAGAAACTTACCAACACCAGGGACCTGAGAATCTGGAACAATCTCAAAATTCTTGTATGTGTACCCCACAAAGTTCACATCTTTGGATGACAGCATCTGGAAAAGTCAAGGGAACCATTAAGATTGGACATAGAAGAATCTCTTCAAATGCTGTTTTAGTTGTCTCCAAGCTCGTGTTCATAGGGCACTACTGGTGTATCATGGTACTCTTCAGGATTCCAGAACACTTCTTTAGGCCTACAAAGAAAATTGATTCAAGAATAGCCAGGTAACTAGATGTAACTGCTCAAACTAAGTAGTGAGAAAACCCTCACACCTTTCTCCAAGGACCTGCTCTTGATGATGGCAGTGTTTGCGGCCCACTCTGTGCAACAACAGAACACAAGATCAGGTAACTACTGATTTTATGCTATTTCAGCAGGTGTACATTTATGGAGTCAGACAAGGCACTCCACAATTATTAGGCTACCAACCCAAACTGTAGTATAAGTACACTGATGAGCTGCTGACTTTTTGTTGCAATAATGGACCTCTGAGCACCACTTGAGATATCATGGTAACTTCATTTACGATGCACTGTAACCCAAAACCTACTTCAGGTGTAGAACAAGATCTCTAAATCAATCTGTTTGGATGAGGACATTCCTAGATCAAATATCCATCTGAACAAGCACAAAGGGAGGGTTAGTGAATCAAACCTCTTCAAATTTTTCAAAGTTCTGGGTATCCAGCTCACATGTCACCTCAGGCTTGAATGCAGCCTCCATTTGATACAACTGCTCCCATTGCATTCCTTTGAACCATGCGTGAGCCTGAGTTCATGCAAACACATGAAGCGAATGTCAGACGATCTCATGAACTTTAGACATGAGTTGCAGTACAATCATCAAACAAGACAAATTCTGACAACAAGTTAGGTGAGTGAGGTAGAAGCAGCAATACCTTCATCTCAGCAACACCTCTGGTGCCAAGGCGGTGCTCAACATCACACAGTAATCCACTGATAAATTCTTTGGCCTCCTCTGTCAACTTTGCTTCCTCTGGGAATTTCAGATGTGTCCTCCAGTTGACAATCTACAAACCAAGCATATGTGCCTATCAATTGCAAAGAGAAGCAGAGACTACAGGAATTAAAGAATAGTTACAACCTATTGGTCTGAGAGAATATGATTGTAGCACTGGAAATGTATGAGTCCATATTTAGGGGTTCCTTCACAAATGACAGCTGCTCACCTTTCGGCATGTTGACATTGGCTCATCTGAGTAGAAAGGTGGGTACCCAACCAGCATCTCATACAAAATTGCTCCCAAGGACCACCTGCAGTGGTTATCCCTTAGTCCCATTGATAGAAGCTTGGATCCAATTGAAGACTGTGATGCTTCAAAAATGACCAGAGATGATAAAAGCTAAGACAACCTCAGAGAATGACATCAAGCTCTTACCAGTCACATTCCATCCCATAGCCCTTCTTTAGCAGCACTTCCGGTGCAATATAATCAGGTGTTCCAACAGTAGAGTAAGCCTGCATGCAGAATGTGCATGTTACAGTTGGTTCCACACAGATAGTATCACACTGTCAAAAGCTTGTGAGCTTGATATTATTTTGCTGCATGTGTTGGTTACTACTTTGCTTTCCCTCATGTAGTCAAAACCCAAGTATTGACAGTGTTCCCAGAAGATTTGTGAAACTGAAGCCACCCTCGTAGTCAAAACCCCATGCACCACAGGTATTCACAGAACACTAGTATCCCCCACAAAATTTGTGAAACTGAAGCCAAAACAGAGAAAGAATTGACTATTTGATAGGAATGGAGCACTATTAAACTGACCAGCATCCGCCTGTTACGTTGCCAATGCAGAAGTTGCTCCTGTTGAGTGCGTTTAGGAGTAGGGGAAGGGGCTGACATGTATTGACCAATTGATTTATGCATGTCCTTTGAATTGTCATGACCAGAGACATTCTCATGCAAAGCCGGCAGATTGCTGCAGTCTAGAGGTTTACAAAGGCCAAAATCTGATAGCTTCATGTGCCCATGTTTATCCAGCAGCAAGTTGTCAGGTTTTATGTCCCTGCAAAAGATGATCAAAGGTATTATATCCCTGCTCATGATCAAATCCTGAAGTCACACTATCATATCTTTCCTCCGACCCACAACATGAAAATATTTCCATACCTACCAGGAATTTCTCAATATGTGTGACTTAATGCAACATAAAAACAATTTGGAGATTGCCCTAAAATAAGGGACTGCATATTTCAGATGGGACCAAAAAACCAGAAACCAGAAACCAATGGCAATCATAAAAAATAGGAAACCCCACCTTAAAAAGAAAGAGAAAACCAGAAAATACCTCAAGAAACAAGACAAACAGAGAAAGGGAGCAAGGCCAGCAAAGAAGAGCCCCAATAAAAAATGAAAAAAGAAAACAAAGAGACTAGAGGACATTGAGATGAACTTTAGAAAACACAGACCACTAAACAGAAAAAATGAGCGGTTTGAACAATCCCATTGGTCATATACATATTTAGGGACCTTCAACTGCCACATCTATGGCGTTGATGACCTACCATAACATCCCCTCTGACTTCATCAATTCCCAGCAATTGGTGTAGGTTAATGTCAAAAAACTAACCAATATACTGAGTTTCTGTCAAAATATCAGCAGTAACAGGAAAACTCAGTCATGGTGCTTGCTAGCTCAAGAAGAAGAAAGAGAAAAAAAAAGACCTCAAGAAACATGACAAATAGAGAGAGGGAGAAAGGCCGGAAAAGAAAAACCCTGACAAAAAATGAAAAAGGAAAGAAAATACAGGGAAGAGAGGAGGAGGACATTGAGATGAACTTTAGAGGAAGAACTCAGCTTAGAAAGTCAGGACATAAAGTATGCACAGGTTAGGGTACAAAGACAAGGAGTTAATTGCAGAGGATGCCTCACCTGTGAATGTAATTATGCTTATGAATGGATTCAATGGCAAGGACAGCCTGCCCTACATAGAATCTTGCCTCATCTTCAGTAAGAGTATCCTTGCGCATGAGGAGTGTCATCATATCACCACCAGGTAGATATTCCATAATCAAGTATAAATAATCTTCATCTTGGAATGAGCAATATAACTTCACAATGCAGTTACTGTCCACTTCTGCTAAGAGATTTCTTTCTGCCTTCACATGTTCAACCTGCCAAATTCCCAAAAAAAGCAAATCATACACATTTAGCCAAATAGGGAATGAGATGAGATGGACATAGCTATCACAATGCTATCCTTCACATACAAATCCAAGGGGAGAGAGAGCTACCTGGCCTCTGCGAAGCATCTCAGATTTCTTTAGCTTCTTCATTGCATAGACCTGACCAGTTTTTTTCTCTCTGCATAGCCGTACCTGCAGGAATGACATCAATCCTCACCAGTAAAGAAGATCTCCAACATAAATGGGTAAGGACTGAATGCCAGGCCAGGGAACAGTTTTGCAAAGTTACTGATTCTTTGTTATAGACCACAAAGGATTCTTGATTGTGTGTATGTGTGTGTAGCAATAAGCTCCACACCAACATTTTTTGTGGCCTAGAACTTCCAAGCAAGATCCACATACATGCCTGTAGTTGCATTTTAGCACTGTGAAACTCCAAATCAGGAATTCAGAAATAGAGGACAGTAACCTCTCCGAATGCTCCACGACCTATAATTGTGAGCAGCTCAAAGTCATCAACACCGGTTTTATGCCGTTGCAACCGCATGTATTCTGTCTCCTTTCGTTCAAGGTCCTTCAACATACTGTTTTGCTCTTCCTCTGTCACATCAGCATCAGCCAACTTCCGCTCCAGTGACCATCGACTGCAACAAAATCATGGCTATACACACATTAAGCTCCATTCATCTCCCCTCATCAGCACCATGAAAACTGCTGTCAAGTGAGCTGATTGTAAAAAACAGAGAACTCAGTCTGTTTCTCTCCACTGTTTTGCAGGTCTGGAAGGAATGGCTTCGGAATGTGCAAACAATCCTCAACAAGTCTGTCAAAGAAACAGCATACAAGAGGAAAAACCACTCTCTCTTCCTGTACAGACCTATTCCTTGACCTCAAGACCGTTCCTCCTCACACCTATCTGTCTGGCCATTTCTGGCATAGCCAAGTTGCAGCCACAAACAAACGAGAAGGGATTAAAAACACTCTGACGTCTTTGCACAATTCTACATCAGAAGAAACTCCTTCAGAAAGGACTTGTCCTGCACTGCAAGAAGAACAGATTAGGCCTAGAAGCTCAATGTGGCGGCATCTTTTGCAAAATATGTGCAGAATAAAGTCCGTCTTCAGTGGAGCACACTTTCTTCTACAATGCTGGCAGGAGAGGACAGAATTTTCCGACTGTTGTTGATTCGGTGCCAGAAATCACAAGCAAAACTTATTCAAAGGTTGCTGTCCAGAGCTGATGAAATCATGTTTCCTGAACTTCTTCATTGCACAGCTTTTCCTGTCGGAACCAGTAGTCCAGAAGAGAATAGCGAAACAGGAGAGAGAGAGAGAGAGCGCTTTGCGTACCGTTCTTTCCGCTCTTGCAGGTTTTTCATTTGAGATTTGTAGTGATTCTCAATGTACTGTTTTGCAGCCGCGACTTTCTGTCGAGTGATACTGGAGGCGAGGTCGTCCGCTAAAGCTGGGGGGGAAACACCTTTGGAAGACGCTGCTGCTTCCCTGCTACTAGTACTTTCGGAGCTATCCTTCTGCTTCTGCTTAACCAAGAAACTCTTCAGTCTAGGCCGGAAGCGACTGAACCAGCTTTTTCTCTGCTCCATTTGGCCGCCACCTCTGCCTCCCCTCCTCCTCCTCCTACTCCTCCTCCTCTTTCGTCCACTTCTGACGATACTCGCATACTCTCAAGTTCGCAAAAACAGTCTCCATTTCCACATCAAGCTCTCCATAATCCACAGCACGATGCAGTCCATCTTGCAAAGCTCCTTGAGTAGTATTAGCCACTAAACAAGAAAGAACAATATTGCCATGACTCAAACCCGTAAAAAAGAAAACAGTGGCCACTCTTTGCAGACAATAATAATAGCTCAAAACCAAGAGCTCGCGAGCGACATTGTTGTGAGTAAAATGCGAGCAAAAGCTAAAAACAAGACGACGAAGACGAAGAAGAAGAATCGGCCTCGACAACAGCGCGAGCAGCTCTCTCCCTCTCTAGTCCGCGCGCAGTAGTGCATTGCGTTGCGCCTTCGTCGTCCGGCACCGGACCCCCCAAACTCTCCGTTCGTCCGGCGTTTCCTAGCGGTCCCCTATTTGCCGTCGATCGCCGTCGGTGACGCCAAACTGCCCGGGAATTTTTCTTTCGCAGTTTTGAAGCCAAAAATGTTTTTTTTCAAAAAAAGAAAAAAAGAGGTAAATAGAGCACACCCTAGTAACTAGTGGTTTTTTTTTTTTTTTGTTTTTCTTTTTCGGAGAAGATATAAACCCAAATTATGGGAAAGGATTTTTTGTGATTCTCTTATTTTAGTTTTAAAAAAAAAATTCCTGGGATTTCAGTTGTGCATGTTGTAGTGACGTAAGACCTAGCGACCCAATATTTTACTACTGAAGTACCTACCTAGCTTGGTTATGCACTAATTAATTATTTTTTGGAATTGTCAAAAATTCTGAGAAATATGTGCCTGCAATGCCAAAAAACTGAATGAAGCAGAATTTGACCTCCGAGAATTGCTAGGGCCTTTAAATTAAATTTATTTCTTGAATCTTTTTGGATCTTTTTTTTTTGATCTCATCCATTGAAAATTCTCAAGTCTTTAGGTTTGGTAAGACCCTCCATCAATTGATTGAGGGCATTATCTGCTTAGTGGGGAATCGGTTTTCATTCTCGTAGCTTGTGCTTGGCTCCTGCCTTGTGTGGGCCCTTCTTCTGGTAATGCCCTTGGCCTCGGTACACCAGATGACTCGAGTTCTCATTAGTTGCATGGAAATTCTATTCCTAAAATTGGCTGCCACTATTTTTCGTGTGCACCGATAGCACTTCTTAAAAACACCTTACCTAATAGGCTTGTAACAAACAATCCTTAGGGGATTGGTTTTGAATTAACTATCTTTAACCATGTCTCCACAGGCACATAGTTGGTTGCTTTATTTTAAAGTTTTGGGATTAATTTTATCTTCTCATCTTTCACTTGTGAAATTAAAGAAAAAAACCTCAATGAACTGAAAATTTATAACTACCTATGTTGTTGAGAAGATGCATGTCCAATGCCCAATTGAGACTAGGTAAAACCTCTCCCTTGGACTTGGTTACCTCTTCTTGTCTGGCCCCTTCCCCCTTCCCAATTGTCTCTATTTGTGTGCAACCGTTAGTCTTTCCAATGTGAAGAACTGAAAATATTCATGTTTCCAATTCCAATACATGTACAAGAACTAAATAAATAACTCAATTCTAATTATCCTCACAACTACTTGTAGGGGTGGGTAGGTGGCCCCGAGTCTTTACCATTTGGCTACCTATTATCAACAACCTGTTGTTAGTTTTTCACCAAGACCTCTCTAAACATTCCCGGAGGCTTTCATTTTATAAAGTTTGGCAGGGTTTCATCATCTATGAAGCCTCTACTAGACTTCTGACCCAAATACAATACATGGAAACAAGCCTTTGGTTAACTTCCTTGGGTGTCATTGGGAATGACAAGTTCAGTTGCATTTTAAAGTTTCTAAAATATTGCAATATTCTAATATGTATGCAATTTCTTATTGCAATATTTTAGAAAACTTCTTCCACACTCGGTTTCTTTAATTGTTAGGTGCATAACAATCTGTAGAAGGATGGTTTTTTTTAAATATGTTTTTTGACTTTCACATAATTGTCAATTTTGTTACAACACCATATGTTCAACTTCAAGGTTTTCACCTATCAATGATTTGGACCCTTTTATTTTCAAATAGTTAAGTAGGTTTATATCCCATTAGCATGTTAATTACCAAATAAGACCATGGTAATGCCCAATTAATTTGTTTCCAATAGCACATAGTGACACATTGACAATTTAAATTATAGAATTGATACACGAGAATTAAATGTGTTTTCTTTATATTTATATATAACCGTGACCAAATTGACACAAATTAAAAATTTTCATGAATTGTAAAATTATGTCCATTTCAACCTCATATTGGAACATTGATTTGTAGAGATTGAAATTGCACACACATACACACCACCAGCAATGCACCCAGAAGGACCATTTGCTATATAAATAGCCCATATAAAGAACCCTCTCATAATGTTTTAATTAATAAAACATCATTCCATACTTACTTCTTTAGAACATGGGTCAAAGGTTACTAATTATTACTAAACCCGTCCCCAAATTTTTCTTTTAAAAGTAAAAAAAATCCCAAATCCCAATTCTACTTTGTTTTGGTGACTTGAAGTTGTAGGGTTACCCACAAATATCTCTTATTTAATTAATTAATTTGGTTTGGAAAGGGGAGGGGAGGGGAGGGGAGGGGAGGGGACCTCAGTTAGCGAAAGTTTTTGCGCTGCCGTCGCCGAAGACGGCGCTGGATTACGTAGTCTGTCGGTTCCCGACTACCGCCGTTGCCGGGTCCCTCCCTACCCCCCCTCTCCCCCCAAAGCCTCACAAAATAAAAAATAAAAACGAAAAATAGAAGGGGAAAAAACAAAAGGGAGGAAAAGGGTTGAATTTATGGCACGCTTGTCGCTTGTGTTTTGGAAACAAGCAATGGTATTTATGTGGGCCAACGTCGTATTAGTTGTAAAGCTATCAATTCCATAAATGGGGGATTGGGGGGGGGGGGGGGGGGGGGGGAGAAGGGGAGGGAATCTATATTTGCCACCGTCAAATAAACGCTGGATAAAAAAACAAATTTTAAGTGTAATTTGTTTGCTGTGCAGTGATTAAAACCG
>Ga0116227_10010343_pt1 | contig 16359 bp, 11 predicted proteins | sample S1TSphgellanicum_FD_89693 | JGI IMG/M metagenome (GOLD analysis project Ga0116227, IMG submission 89693) | Host-associated microbial communities from peat moss isolated from Minnesota, USA - S1T2_Fb - Sphagnum magellanicum MG | ecosystem: Host-associated > Plants > Peat moss > Unclassified...
AATTATTCGGATCGGTCTGGTATATAGTGTTCAGTACATCTCCGTAACTCTGCGATGCAAAGTATATATTGGCCTTGTCGTCAATGATATATTGAAGCGAATCGCGGTAGTAAGTGTAGTAATAGTCAGTACCACCAAGCGTTTTAGGCTGCCAAAATTTGTGGTAGGTGTTGCCCCGTATCGTTGTGTCTTTCTCTACGTACATACTATCTGTACCTGCCTGCACAGAGATCACATTGTAGTTACTGTCCAGTGTATAAAGGCTATACACCCAGTAATTACCAGGCGCCATGCGGCTGTATGTTGGGTAAACAACATTGTCAATTTGGGTAGCTGGCTTACTGCTGCTAGATTTATTGCACGACGTGCTCAGTAAAGCCAGAGCAAGAACGCCCGAAATAATAGTAAAGGTGCGCATATAGATAAGGTATTTGTTATCCTAAATTTAAGCTTTTTCTTATAAATAAGACATTTTTCAAATTCCACCTGCTCTTATAGCAAACAGTCTATTCCTAAAATAATGTGAAAGCTGCCTGCACTGCAAACTCTTCCCTATACCATATCGTACGTAGTTAGGTCTCATATCACGACATACACTTACTTTTACAAACAATACAACAACTGCTTTTATGAAAAGATTCATATCATCCCTTATACTATCGTTGATAGTTATATCTGCCCACGCACAAAGAACAGATACAGCTACTTTTGCCGCAGGCTGCTTCTGGTGTGTGGAAGCCCAGTTCAACCAACTGGACGGTGTTGTAAAAGTTGTATCCGGTTTTGCGGGTGGCCATGTTGCTAACCCAAGCTACCGCGAAGTATGTACAGGCACCACCGGCCATGCCGAGGCCTGCAACATCATTTACGATCCTTCCAAAATAACTTATAAAGAATTGCTCGAAGCTTTTTTCAAAGCTCATGACCCCACCCAACTCAACAAACAGGGAAACGATGAGGGTACCCAGTATAGGTCAGCTATCTTTTATCACAACAATGAGCAAAAGAAATTGGCTGAGTTCTATATCAAAAGGTTAGATGAGGAACATGCGTTTAAAAGCAAGATCGTCACTCAGGTAAACCCATATACAATATTCTACTCTGCCGAGGCTTACCACCAGGATTATTACGATCAAAATAAGTCCCAACGATATTGCCAGTTCGTAATAGCACCAAAGGTGGATGCTTTCAGAAAAGCGTTCAAGGACAAATTAAAGAAATAATACTACACAATTAAACATAACTACAATATGAGAATGCTATTCATACTGGCGGCAGTACTTCTGGTACACACCGGTTGCGCACAACATGCCGCTTCAGCTTCCGCTACTTCGGGCAATCCTTACTATTCCCATACCGACACCACCACGTTACACGTGACCGATGCCGAATGGAAAAAAATACTCCCATCCGACTTGTATGCTACAGCCAGGGAAGCCAACACCGAAATAGCTTTTACTGGTAAATACTGGAAGACCGACGTAAAAGGCACGTATTACTGTGCAGTTTGTGGTAATACGTTGTTCCGGTCTACAGCCAAGTTTGCCAGCACATGTGGGTGGCCAAGCTTTTTCGAGTCTATCCGTCCCAATGCCGTCATATACCGGGAAGATACTTCCTACGGTATGGATCGCGAAGAAGTGCTATGCGGCCGCTGCGGCTCACACCTCGGCCATAGATTCGATGATGGCCCTCCGCCCACACACAAACGCTTTTGCATGAATTCCATCTCGCTCGACTTTGTAGAAGACAGCACTGCGAAGTAGCATATATTGCTGCATTAAAAATGTGGACATCTCTTTTAGGTAGGCTATAAAGCCTACCTTATTTTTGTGTCGTAAATGGGAGGCCGTTACATCCGCACAAGGTTGCAATACACCTAAAATATTATGTAGGTCCTTATATCCTGCGGATCTTGATTTAGATTGTTATTTCCGGCGTCGGTAAAAACCGGTAATTTATCGGCAATACCAGAAATTAGCTTTTTACACATAAGCATTACCCAGCCCTATTTTCAGGATTTCCGACACGCAATATTTCCGGTTTTATTTTTTTCCGGTCTATCGGAAATTCTTAGTTATTCACTTATTCATTTGCCATTCATTTATCAATTTCGGTTTGTGCAATTTTTTTTCCCTATCGTGTAAATGCCTCCGTTCATTGTGTCATTTCTTTGCACCTCTAAATATCAAAACACCATAAATGGATCGCATTCTACTAAATACAGTTATATCTATCTTCTTTTTTTCAGCAACAGCTTCTGCTCAAAAATCTAACTGGGATAAACAGGGTCAAAACAGCAAAACACCAGCACAGCAACTAGTAGCAGGCACTGGCGAGGATTCAATGAGTGCATATGGCGCTACACATTCCCGCACAGTTATCTCTGGTTACGGAGAACTTTATTATCAGAACAACATTGACCAAAAAACGGCGGTAGTAGATCTGAAACGCGCTGTGCTTTTCGTAGGTCACCAATTCAATGGCCGTATAGCCTTTTTCTCCGAGCTTGAAGTGGAAGATGCCAAGGTAGAAGCAGGTGGTGCCATCGGCGAGGTGGGCATGGAGCAGGCATATCTAAAATTTAGCCTCAACCCTCGTCAATACATAGTGGCTGGTCTGTTTCTGCCACGTATCGGCATTGTCAACGAGAACCACCTTCCTATCAACTTCAATGGCGTAGAACGTCCATTGGTAGAACAACTTATCATTCCAAGCACCTGGCGCGAAATAGGTGTAGGCTTTTATGGCCAAACAACTGCTTTACCGCTTACCTACACTGTAGCTGTCGTTAACGGAGTTAATAATGCAAATTTTGAGCACGGTACAGGTTTTCAGGCGGGCAGGCAGGAAGGGCAGCTAGCGGGGGCTACTAACCTCGCCGTAACTGCTGCAGTACAGTACTTTGCAGGCAACTGGAAGTTCCAGGTGTCTGGCTATATGGGCGGTACTACAGCACTGGGACCACGGGCAGCAGATAGTTTACAACTGGAGTCAGGAATATTTGGTACGCCTATGTACCTGGCAGAGGGCGATATCCAATATTATAACAAGGGTCTTTCTTTTAAGGCTCTGGGTTGTAATGTCTCCCTGCCCGATGCATCAAGCATCAACAGGGCCTATGCTAATAACGTGGCTACCCAGATGTATGGTGCATATGCAGAGTTGGGTTACAATTTGCTGCAAACTTCAAAAAAGCAAAAATGGCAGCATAAACAACTTAACATATTTGCTCGTTACGAGTTGCTGGATCTCAATGCCAAAATACCGGACAATGGCGTTTATGACGGTACAGAGAAACAAACACACTTGGTGGCCGGCTTAGGATACTTTCCTATTCCCAATGTGGTAATAAAAGCAGACGTGCGTTTATTACATACAGGCCCTCAAAATCCCGACCTGTTAGTGAACCCCAATCCAAATGCATTGCCTTACAACCAAAACAATACTTTCATCAATATAGGTATTGGTTACTCCTTCTAAGTATGAACAGGAAAGATTTCATAAAAGGCTCTTGTGGTGTATGTATAGCTGTTAGCTCGGGCTTCTTGATGAGTGCGCTGCTCGAGTCGTGCAAAACTCCGTTGGGCGTTATAAAAACAGCGGCGCAGGATAACCTTGTAAGTATCCCGGTCGCTGAATTTGCAAATAGCGACTATAAGCTGGTCCGCTTGCGCAACTACGACTACGACCTGGCTGTTCAAAAGAACAAGGACGGCTCTTTTGAAACACTGGTACTGGTATGCACCCATGCAGGTCATCCACTTACCAAAACAGGCAACAGCTATTACTGCACTTTGCATGGTAGCACTTTCGACCATGAAGGCCAGGTCACTAAAGGCCCCGCAGAAAAAGAGATGTATAAATTGAACACACAAATAAAGAACGACCAAATAATAATACAGCTAAAACCGATCTCATGAAAAAATTAATATTGCTTGCCATCATCAGCGCAAGTATCATACTACAAGGCTGCACCAAAAGCAGTACCAGCACTACCACAACAGTAACAGAAAGCCAGGTACTCACCGATTTTGTAAATAAAATAGCAATACCGGAATATCAGAACCTGCAGGTAAAAGCTACAGCATTGAACAATGCAGTGGTTGCACTAAATGCACAACCAAATGCTACTAACCTGGCAACAGCACAGCAGGCATGGCGCGATACCCGTACATCGTGGGAAACTTGCGAAGGATTTCTGTTTGGGCCGGTTGAAGATAACAGCTACGATGGCAACACCGATTCATGGCCTGTCGATTTCCTGGAGATCGATTCATTGATTGCCAACAGCCCATCACTTAATGTAAATACGGTACAGAACCTGATACAGCCTTTACGTGGCTATCATCCTCTGGAATTCATATTATGGGGACAGCATGGTAATGCTACTGCCGATTCTATTACTGCGGCTCAAAAACCATACATGGTAGCTTTATCGCAGGATATATTGAACAATATCGATAGCCTTAATTTCAGTTGGTCAACTACCGGTGGTAATTTCCAACAGCAGGTATTGCTTGCTGGCAAGGGTTCTAGCCGGTTCAAAACTAATCAGGAGGCCTTCCTCGCTATTATTGGTTCTATCAGCGACATCTGCAACGAAGTGGGTCAGCAAACAAGCGGCGGTAAAATATATGACCCATATATTTCGCGCGATTCTTTCCAGACCGAGTCACCGTTCTCCCACAACTCAATGATCGATTTTCGTAACAACATCATAGGCGCACAGAACGCATATCTCTGCACTTTCAATAATGTACAGGGCGCAAGTATCAGCAATTTTGTAGCAATGCACAATATCTCGCTGGACAACAAAATAAAACAGGAGTTCACGGCAGCTATCCAGTCACTCAACAACGTGAACATTACATTCGAAACAGCTATTTTCCTGCAGCGCACACAATTACAAACTGCAATGACGGCTTTAAATACATTACAGGCTACCCTTGATGGCGACCTGACAACGTATATACAGACCTACGTAAAAGACTAAGATCAAAAATACGAGTAAAGTAACAAGTAAAATATGAAGAAATTATCTGTATTAGTGTGCTTGCTGGCAATAGTATTTTGCGCGGTCAAATGCCGTAAAGCAAATGCAGTGGTACCCGAAGACGATGCCAATTTTGATCCCCGCTTATCTGGGGGTGCTGCAACGGTATTTGACATCGGTTCAGGATCGTTCAGTAGTCCTGTACCTGGCCTCACTGGTTGGAATGCACACATCCATGACCTCGGAGATAAGTTGTTCTCACAAACATTTGTGTCAGCGCCTGCACCCTACTTTGGGGGCCTGGGTCCTATTTTCAATAATACCTCTTGCACTAATTGTCATCACAATGATGGTATTGGTATACCTACTGTGGGCACAGCAAACTCTTCATTACTCATCCGTATCAGTATTCCGGGCGCCGATGCACATGGTGGCCCCAACCCGGCCCCCGGCTTTGGTGGGCAACTACAAAATGTAGCGCTGTTCGGTGTGCTTCCAGAAGCTCAGGTAAATATCAATTATACAGAGACCGCTTACTCTTATGCTGATGGATCTGTAGCGTCACTGCGCGTTCCCACCTATACTTTATCAAACCCATATATTGCGCTGCCGGGCGGATACATGATATCGCCGCGTATGGCTCCCACTGTTGTTGGTATGGGCTTACTCGAGAATATACCAGAGTCGACCATCCTCGCTTATCAGTCTGCCAACGCAGCTGTTGGTGGTGCCATAAGAGGTCATGTCAACTATGTGTACAACCCATACTCCAGGCAAACAGAAATGGGACGTTTTGGTGTTAAGGCCAATACATCCAGCTTGCTGGTACAGGTGGCTACGGCCTTTCAGCAGGACATGGGTATCACCAGCTACGTGCAGCCTTTAAAAAGTGTACATGGCCAGGCCCAGTGGTTCAGTGCCCCCGATACCACAGGCACTGATATTGCAGATAGTATCCTCAATGCCGTTACCTTCTACGTGCGCACACTCGCTGTGCCTGCACGCCGCAATGTCACCGATGCACAGGTACTTCGCGGACAAACACTTTTCACACAACTTCAGTGTGCAAGTTGCCATATACCTACCACTTATACAGGTGTCAACGAGCTGTTGCCCGTACTGAGTCACCAGCGCATACACCCGTATACCGATCTGTTGGTGCACGACATGGGCTCTGCCCTTGCAGACAACCGCCCCGACTACCAGGCCACCGGTACCGAATGGCGCACTACTCCATTATGGGGTATAGGCCTACTGGAAAAAACGAATGGCACTCCTTTCTACATGCACGATGGTCGCGCTCGCACACTGGAAGAAGCTATTTTGTGGCACGATGGCGAGGCACATAATTCGAAAGCCGCCTTCACTAAACTATCAAAAAGTGACAGGTCAGCAGTGATCTCATTTTTACAGTCGCTATAATAATAACACCTGATTTAAGTAAACACAACTTCCATTAATTCTTTATCCAGGTATTGGGCATATGCTTTAGCTGCCGAAGTCATTTCCTGTTGTAAACGCTTATTCACAGAGGAGAACATTTGCACTTCCACCTGTAGGTTGTTCTTGTATTCTGTTCGCTTCCAGGTGCCGCCTACTTGCCCATCAATAATGATCACCGGCTTCGCAATACCGTGGCCTGTTACAGTTCGGTGTTCAGCAAGCAGTGAATGTGAGCGGTCTTTGTAGGCCACATTATACTCATCGAACGCTGGTAATAAGAAAACGGAATGCTTCGGCGTAGGCGGTGCAACCAGCAAAGGTGAACACCAATAGGATATCCCGGCTACTACCTCGTGCACAAGTGTATGCATATTAAGCGCTATCCCCATCTTTGCATCGGCCAGGCTCAGTCCGCTCCACCATGCAAGGTCAGCAACAGTTGCAGGACCGCGGCTAATAAAATATCTGCTGGTGAGTGCCGCGATCGCTGCGTCCCGGTCCATTCGTTGTGATAGTGGTACTCTTTCTTCCAACAAAGCATATGTCATCTGCTTGCCGCTTCTGGCGCCGCTGCATATCAGGCCATCCAGTTCAGCATCCATCAGCAACAATGTTATGCGTAGTTCATCTGTATTTATCTTCCCCTTTTTCAAAGCTGCAGCTACTTCGTCGCGGGTCAGCTGTTTACCACCGGTCAATACTTTCTCTATTACTTTCTTACTCTTTTTAAGTATGCTATCATCTATCTCCCACTTTTTAAGCATTCCCCTACTCAGCATCTTTACCTTGGGCGCGGTCAGCTCCAGCATCCAGCCAATATCATCGGGCGAAACGAAATGCCACGTCGGCCGCAAAACGTGTGTCCGTAATATTTTACCCTCGTTGAAGCTCTTGTCAATATCTGCTTCCGTAATGTTCCTTATCCTACTACCAATAGCCCATTTAGCACCGGCAATGTCCTGCGATTGTATACAACCCATCCAGCGGACCAGCTCTTCCGGCTTTGAAAAATTGCGGGTGGTCAGTTGCTGGTTGGCCAGTCGGTTAAGAATGATGTCCTTAGTCGTCATCACATTTTTTATAATACATGTAGGTCAAACAAAAAAGCATTGCAAAATAAATTGCAATGCTTTACCTGGGAGGTCGAAAGCGGATTCGAACCGCTGTAGCAGCTTTTGCAGAGCTGAGCCTAGCCACTCGGCCATCCGACCAGTTTGGATGGGATGCAAATGTAGTAAAAAATCGTTTCCTTACAAGCGGATCATACAAATTATTGCATGTTACCCACTCACATATTGGTTCTCCTATGTTTTCGGGCAGTGTTGGTAAGTTTTTCTTTCTTAATAGCAGGGGTACCCATACATTCGCACTTTCAAGAAAAAGAGTATCATTTATGCTAGCATTTGCCGCGGGCGTATCCGCACAATTAAATATCAGCCAGTTCCAGGTAGCCACCGTATTACAGTTATTGGAAGAAGGTGCCACTATACCATTCATAGCACGATACCGTAAAGACAAGACCGGCGCGCTCGATGAGGTACAGATACAGAATATACAGGAAGAAGCGCGCAGGCAACAGGAATATAGCGAACGTAAAGCCTTTATAGAAAAAACGATCACTGAACAGGGCAAAATGACGCCCGAGCTGCAGGCACGTATAGACAAGGCGCTCACCATAGCTGCACTGGAGGATATATACCTGCCCTACAAGCCCAAAAGAAAGACCAAGGCACAAACCGCCCGAGAGAATGGACTGGAGCCGCTAGCCCTGTTCTTACTGGCGCAGCAGCACGGAGATATAGTTGCCGAGGCTCAAAAATATATAACTGACGCAGTAGCTACTACTGACGATGCGTTGCAAGGTGCACGCGATATAATATCGGAGACAGTGAATGAAGATGCACTGGTACGTGCAAAAATGCGTAAGCTGTTTGAAGATACGGCCGCCGTACACAGCAAGATATTAGCAGGCAAGGAAGAAGAAGGAGTTAAATACAAAGACTACTACGAATTCTCAGAACCAGTGAACAAGATACCATCGCACCGCATACTCGCTGTAATGCGTGGGTTTATGGAAGGCGTATTGCGCATGTCCATTTCCCCGGACGAAGAGACAGCACTGGGCTTGCTGGAACAACAGTATGTAACATCTGCAAATGCTGCTGGCGAACAGGTAAAGAAAGCAGTAAAAGATGCCTACCGCAGGCTGCTGCAACCAGCTCTGGAAAGTGAGTTTAGAACAGCCCTGAAGCAAAAAGGAGATGAGGAGGCTATAAATGTATTCTCCGAGAACCTGCGCCAATTGTTGCTGAGCTCTCCGCTGGGCAGCAAGCGCATCATAGCTATAGACCCTGGTTACCGCACCGGCTGCAAGGTAGTATGCATAGATGAAAAAGGTACACTGCTAAAAACTGACCTTATATACGTGCACGAGAAGAACAGGATGGACGATGCCGAGCATAAAATAAGGACGTTGGTTGCCAAATACAATACCGAAGCGTTTGCCATAGGTGATGGTACTGCTGGCAGGGAAACAGAGCAATTCATCAAGAAGCTGAACCTGGGCCTGCCTGTATTTTTGGTAAATGAAGACGGTGCTTCTATCTACTCTGCATCACCAATTGCACGTGAAGAATTTCCCGATGAGGATATAACCATACGCGGCGCGGTGAGCATAGGCCGCCGGTTGATGGACCCACTCGCCGAGCTGGTAAAGATAGACCCAAAGAGCATTGGCGTAGGCCAGTATCAGCACGATGTGAACCAGGTGCGCCTGAAAGAAAAACTAGACCAGACCGTAGTAAGCTGTGTGAACATGGTAGGTGTCAACCTGAACACCGCCAGCAAGCACTTGCTGAGCTATGTGAGCGGCATAGGTCCATCCATAGCAGAGAATATTGTGGCATACCGCAACGAGGCGGGTATGTTCACCAGCCGTAAACAACTGCTTAAAGTGCCCCGGCTGGGTAATAAAGCATTTGAACAATGCGCCGGATTTTTACGGATAAAGAACGGCGACCAGCCGCTCGATGCCAGTGCTGTGCACCCCGAGGCATACGATGTAGTAACGCAAATGGCCAAAGACCTGGGCGCCGATGTAAAAACGCTGGTGGGCAATGAACCGTTGTTAAAGAACCTCGACACTAAAAAATACATTACAGATACTATAGGGCTGCACACCATACAAGACATTATCAATGAATTGAAAAAGCCGGGCCTCGATCCACGCAGCGAAGTGCGCCAGTTCGACTTTGCGGCCATATATGCCATTGAAGATGTAAGCGTGGGTATGATAGTTCCCGGTATTGTTACCAACCTCACCCGCTTTGGTGCATTTGTAGATATTGGGGTAAAGCAAGATGGACTGGTGCATGTATCAGAAATATCGCACACGTACATTACAGACCCTAACCAGGCCCTGAAACTGAACCAGCAGGTAACAGTGAAGGTAACCGAGGTAGACGTGCCCCGCAAGCGCATTGCCCTATCTATAAAACAAACACAGGAAGCTCCCCAAAGACAGCAGCGCCCACAACAAAAGCCCGCAAATAATAGTAAGCCCCAACCACAGGCAGCTAACACAGAGACCAACATTAATGATGCGTTGAACTTGCTCAAGAAGAGATTTGGGAAATAAGGCGGCAGATCATGGGCTAGTAGAGCCAACAATATTTTTCAACAATGGCAGCGACAAAGAAATGATCGCAGCCATTGTTTTATGGAGTTACGGGGCAACTTACTAAACTATTACTGCATTCGTTTTGCTGGATATGTCCTTTATTACCTGGTCCAGTTCGTCCGCCGAACAGGAAATATATCCTAAGATCTCTCTCAGTTCAGTACCATCAGCTTCAAAATCTTTTATTAATTGAACAAGCCCCATGATACGTGCCAGTGGAGATCGTATCACATGAGATTGCAGCCACCCGATGTCTCTCAATTTTTCATTCTGTTCTTCTATTGCCTTAAGATGGTTTAGTTTTTCAGTAATATCATTAGCGATCACACAGGTTGCGGATACACCATTAAAATGAAAAGGGGCTCTCTTTATCTCTACGTATTTAAGCGTTCCGTCCTTCATTTTGTGTATCATCACATTCGGAGGTTGTCCGCCAGGACGCCTGGCTGCTTCAATGCCTTTTTCCATTTCGGAGATCTCCTCAACTGGCCTTATGTCTCGCAAGGTCATTAGCAAGAATTCTTCCCGCGTGTACCCATACATATTAATGGTTGCTGTATTCACATCAAGAAATCTGAGCGTGTCCAGGTTTACCACCCACATGGGCAGTGGACTTAAGTGAAATAGATCGCTGTACTGCCGTTCAGAATCCGCTAGAGCGATCACGTTCTTTTTGCGTTCGGCACTATATATTATACTCTTGTATAAATTTATTGATGTGAGCTCCTCTTTTAAAATGTAATCTGATATTCCGAGGGCAAGCGAATGTACACCAAAGTCGAAGTCGGCGTAACCGGTCAATACTATAATAGGGGCGTTCATGCACATGCCTGTCACGTCATTTATCAACTGCACACCAGCTCTGTCTGGCAACGACAAGTCTAGAAGAATTACATCAAAATCGGTTTTATCCTGGCATATTGATCTTGCCTCTTTTAAACTTACGGCATGTGATATTACTACTGATCGAAATTTCTCGATAAGAAATTCCTCGATCAGTGCAAAGTCTCCAGCGTTATCTTCTATAACCAGTACATTATACTTCACTTTTTCATTCTCCATTGCTAACTCTTTGGGATGGTAACGATGTTGATCCAAAAATCTTCAATTTTGGCTACTGCCTTTATAAATTCCGCAACCTCGATAGGCTTTGTAATGAAGCAATTCGCATGGTTCTTATACGACTGCATAATATCCTTTTCAGAAGATGATGTAGTGAGCATAATGACAGGGATCTGCTTATGGTTCTCATCATTCTTTATGAACTGCAGCACCTCCTGTCCACCTTTTTTAGGCAGGTTCACGTCCAGTAATATCAGGTCTGGTGTTTTTTCTTTTTCGGTCAGTGATGCGAAAAACTCAATTGCCGCTTTGCCGTCCCTAATAACATGCACCATGTTCACTATCTTGCTGTCTTCAAGCGCTTCCGTGGTCAGCAGGATGTCCCCCTCATTGTCTTCTATCAACAGGATACGTATTGGTCTCATAGGTGTAGATTTTTAGCGATCGTAAAATAGAATGTACTGCCCTTACCTTCTTCTGATGTGACCCAGATCTTCCCATTCATGTTCTCTATGATCTTTTTTGTTACAGCCAGGCCCATACCTGTACCTGAAAATTCATCTTTATTATGTAGTCGCTGAAAAATGATAAATATCTTATCAAAGTAGTCCTGATCTATACCTATTCCGTTATCTTCTATTGCAAATTGCCATTGATCATCTGTCTCTATATGTGTGATCTTAATGTTTGGGCATATTCCGTCGGCATGATACTTTAAACTATTCCCGATAAGATTTTGGAAAACCTGCCTTATCGGTGACTTATAGACTTTTATGACCGGCAACTTATAATAGTCAAATTTTGCTCCCGTTTCTTCTATCTGTTTACGAAAAAGGATCAGTATATCATCTATCAGGTCTATCAGGTTGATCTCCTCCAATTTGTCCTGGTTCCTGCCCACTCGCGAAAACTCAAGGAGGTCCAGTATGATCTGCCTCATTCGTTTTGCCCCGTCTACAGCGAAGAAAATATACTTCTTCCCCTTCTCGTCAATAACATCTCCATACTTTTTTTCCAGTTGGGTCAAAAAGCTGGTCACCATTCGCAAGGGTTCCTGCAGGTCATGAGAGGCTACATACGCGAACTGCTCCAGTTCTGCATTCGATATCTCCAGATCTTTAGATTGTCTCGAAAGGGCCTCATTTAATTCCTTTAAATGTATTTCTGTTGTCTTGCGTTTTGTTATGTTCTTAAAATAAACAGATAGGCCATTTTGTGACGGATAAGCACTTATTTCAACCCATCCAATGCTACGCGTATCATACTCTTCAAAATAAATAGCTTGCCTGGTATCCATGGCCGTGTGAGATCGCCGGTATAATTCCGTGTCAATATTGTAAGAAAATACGTCCCAAAAGTTGCGATCCAGCATTTCAGTTCTTGATTTCCCTGTCATAGCTTCAGCGGTAGTATTCCAGTATGTTACCACCCAATTCTTATCCACAGCAAAAAAAGCGTCATCAATACTTTCCAGTATTGCGTTCCTTTCTTCCAGTATTTCCTTGGCAGCTATTTCAGCTTTTTTCAAGGCATCAATATCCTGGAAACTGCCGTAAACCCTGATGCACCTCCCATTTACAATTTCACCTTGTCCTATTACCCTTACCCACTTAATATTTCCCTTTCCTGTTACTATCTGTAATTCTACATCACAGGTTGCTCCAGTTGTTATTATCTCCGTTATTTTAGATACCACCAGCTCGCGGCTCTCGCCTTCTTTATAGAAAAGGATAGAGGTTTCCGGCGTAGGTATATAATCTCGCGGAGCTTCATGTATCTCCTTGGTCATATCAGACCAGTAAATAGTATCTGCCAGCAGGTCTATTTCCCAACCACCTATACGTGCAAGCGTTGTTGCTTTGTGTAGTAGTTCCTGTAGCTCTTTTTGCTCAGTAATGTCCTTACCTACGCTAAATAATAATCCCTTCTCTGTAGCCTTGGTAGTGGTCCAGCCTATCCACTTTATTTTTCCGGTTTTGGTCACAAATCGGTTCTCGTAGTAAAAGGTAGGTGCCAGGTCCAAACGTTCAAATGCCACAAGGCTTTTTTGCACATCTTCGGGGTAGACCAGATCCGTTATCGATACCGCCAATAATTCAGGCTCTGTATATTCCAATATTCGGCACATCGCCGGGTTCACCTTGGTAAATCGCCTGTCACTTGATGTGCAGATGATATCAGGTGCAAAATTGAAGACCTGGTTAAGGTCCTGCTCCAATTGCTTTCTCTTTATTTCCCTGCCAAAGTTGGTACTGAAAACGGGGAATAACTTAGTGAAATGATTGCCGTATTGCTGGTCTGCGCCACAGCCCAGCAGCAATGCGCCAATACAGGCTCCATCGGCTATAAGCGGTATACCGTATATAATCGCCATCCCAGCCTTTGCAGCTGCTTCACGTCGCAAAAAGTCTGTTCTTTCCGCTGGCTTTTCCCAAATTTGAGCAGCTTGGGTATCCCACACAATTCCTGGCAAGCCCTCTCCCTTTCTAAAACTTGCTATGTGATCGTTTTCTTTATAGAACAGGTCAGTAGTGCTATTGGGGGATAAGTGTGAGACCAGTTTTATCTTGGTCTTATCTGTACCTATCAGCCATATTTCCGCCAGCAGAAAATTACCGTATGCTGCAATTCTTGCCAACAATTTATCGAGCGAAGGTGCAAGGGGTCCCGGCTCATTAAATATCATGTTCATGTCCACCTTCAGTGCTCGCTGCAGTTCTTCATTCCTGCGCTGTGTCACGTCGCGGTCAATAGATATCCAATGGGTATACCAGCCTTTTTCATCGGCAACCGGGCTCAGGCTAAAGCTGTTCCAAAACTCGTCGCCATTCTTTTTGTAGTTCAGCAGCGTCACTTCGCAGGTCTGCCAGTTGCGTAGGCTATCACTTAGCCGCTTTAGCTCTCGTTGGTCTGTTTTGGGTCCTTGTAATATACGCGGCGTTTTGCCTATCACTTCTTCGGCGGTGTAACCGGTCATCCTGGTAAAGGCTTCATTCACGTACAAGATGCGGGGCCCGGGTTCATCAAATGGCTCCGCCTCTGTGATAAGTATAGCGTCATTGGTGTTGGTGATCACAGACTCGAGCAACTTTAGATGGTGCTCCTCCTGCTTCCTTGCTGTAATGTCGCGTGCTATTTTCGAGGCTCCTGTTATAACTCCATGTTTATCTTTAAGCGGCGATACGGTGAGCGAAATGAAGAATGTAGTGCCGTCTTTACGCTTGCGTTCCGTCTCATAGTGCCGTACATTTTCACCCGCCTTAATTTTTGCAATGATCTCTAATTCTTCCTGTAGCCGGTCATCGGGAATAATTGTGGAGATATGTTTACCAATTATTTCATCCTGGCTATATCCAAATAAAGCTTCAGCTGCTGCATTCCAACTCGTTATGATACCATCAAGCGTTTTGGTGATAATAGCATCGTCAGAAAAATTGATCACTGATCGGTATAGTGCTAGCTGCTCGTCGATATCATCTTTGTTGTGTCCCATGAATAATTTCAAATAAATTATATAAAGACCTACTTGCTAAGCATAATTAATTTAATCTGTAAAGTAAGGTATATTTTTAAAATTACAAGTAGAAAAATACATTATTATGATAATATTTTTCATTAAAACGAAGACATAAATTTTAAAATATTCTTTTTGACTATACTACTTATATACCTTATAATGAAATTGTTATGCTGCATGGATCAAATCAGCTATTTCATCTCAATATTTCTCGCTATGATGAAATATTATCACAAATGTAGCATTAATGTATGTAAAATGTTTAAAATTCAGACTTTAAATTAAATAAAAAATGAACAAAATTAACTGTCTTCATAGTTATTAGATTTTAAAACGCCTTTCATCACTGGTCAAGAGTTCGCCGGCGTCTGAACATAATTGCGTGGAACATTGCAAACCGTGGAACAGTGGATATCTTCTTTTAGTTTTTATAGGATGGCTTTGTAAATTACATTCTATTAATAACCTGTAAACCAAGATCTATGAAAAGCCTGGCAATAAAATTTCCTGATAAAGTAAAGCTCAAGGTGTTTCGAGATCCCAACTAAGAAATGCCCGCTATCGGGCATTATCGGGGAAAATAGGCATTTCACAAAACACACATATCAGCCACCACAGCACATTTCAGACTGTACCTATAGTAAAAAACTCATTTTTTATTTTTTACGGGCAAACAGGGCATTTTCAAATACCACATGTTGGGTACGGCCCCACTAAACGGTCTATAAAGTCTCCAACAAGCAATGCAATTGACAGTGACCACAGATCAGGATCATCGAGCAACAGTGTAAAAAAATTCAGGACGAACAAAATGCCTGCCCGGCTGGACGGGTCACGCCACTGACAGAACCGGACATTTTATGACATTTAGTGACATTTTAAATAAACACATAATAGCCACGGCAAAGCACTTCACCTTGTTTACTTTTCAGTAATGTCTGTTTTCATTTTTTTATGCGACCGGACATTTTCAAAGATCGCAGGTTGGCAATGAGCACACAACAGGCAAACATTCATAAATATCAAGCGTAGCTTATCCTTACCTTTGCAACCGGAAATAAGAAGAAATATGGGCAAAGTAGCCATTAATATAGCAACAGGAAGTTTACAACAAGAAGAGACCATAGTAGGGATAGACCTGGGTACTACCAATAGCCTGGTGGCAATAGTGCGCCAGGACACTAAACGTCCCCTTGCCCTGCGCGAAACAGACGGGCTGGCACTGGTACCATCTATAGTACATTTTGATGAGTATGGGAATGTGACCGTGGGCAACCCTGCGCGCGAGCTACTGGTAGCACAACCAGAGCGGACCATATACTCGGCAAAACGACTGATGGGCAAGGCCTACAACGATGTGCGCCACGACGCCGGTTTCTTTGCTTATAAAATAATTGATGACAATACGGATGCGCTTGTAAAGGTGCAGGTAGGCGATAAATTTTATTCACCTATAGAACTATCGTCGTACATACTGAAAAAGCTGAAACACCGCGCCGAGCACATATTGAAAACACCGGTGAACAAAGCGGTGATAACGGTACCTGCCTACTTTAACGATGCCCAACGGCAAGCCACACGCGATGCCGGCAGACTGGCAGGGCTGGATGTGCTTCGTATAGTGAACGAACCCACTGCAGCAAGCCTTGCTTATGGCCTGGG
>Ga0116227_10010345_pt1 | contig 16356 bp, 17 predicted proteins | sample S1TSphgellanicum_FD_89693 | JGI IMG/M metagenome (GOLD analysis project Ga0116227, IMG submission 89693) | Host-associated microbial communities from peat moss isolated from Minnesota, USA - S1T2_Fb - Sphagnum magellanicum MG | ecosystem: Host-associated > Plants > Peat moss > Unclassified...
AAAAAAAAAAAAAAAAAAAAAAAAAAAAAAAAAAAAAAAAAAAAAAAAAAAAAAAAAAAAAAAAAAATCCTTGTGTATATATTCTTGGCTACTTATTGGAACTTATCATAAAAACCTGGCAATTTTGAAATTTTGTTTCTTTGAAATCTGGCGAATTTGGGTTGTTTTTTCAATAGGGTTTCTGCCGCCAAATCGAAACCAGATAACTAGGGAATTAAAAAATTAATAAAAAAAAGGAAAAATAAATAAAAACAAGGAAACGCTAGTCAACGATCATACCCCTGCTGCTGTGTATTCCAGGAAACTGCGGACCACCGGCCCAGTGGGTCATTTCACCTGCTCCTTACGCCGGGCCCGTAACCAAAACCGGGCCTCCCTCGTCAGCTATTATCATCCAACTTGGATGGATGCATCTCGTCGTGGTCAACGATTGAAAACACACTCTCTTCGTAAATGCAAATTTCACTATCAGGGATGACGAATTATGGACACCATTTATTCATCCTAAACTTGTAAAGATCATTCATTCATCCTATTTTATGGAGATTATTCATTCACCTTATTTTATGGAGATTATTCATTCATCCTATTTTATGGAGATTATTCATTCACCTTATTTTATGGATACTATTCATTCATCCAATTTTATGTCGATCATTCATTCACCTTATTATATGGAGATTATTCATTCATTTCTCTTCGTGGGCAACTCGGGTACAAGTCCCCGCCCCCGTGCCGTGCACCCGCTGTTGCGCCCGGTTGCTCGTGCGGGCCCGCGTCGAGATGGAAAGGGGAGGCGGAGGATCGCTGCGCCTGCTTTACGGGCGCAGCGCAGCAGCGGCAGAAAGCGTCGCTGAATCGACGTCGCTTCTCGCACTATTTCACTCCTCACTCGTCGTCTTCTGTTTCAAGTATGTTCAAATCCGTATGCGATGCGGTGAGATCTTTCTGCTGATACCAGGATCTGACAATTTGATGCTGTTTCTGTGCTGGTATTGTTTGTTTCATCGAATTCGATAGACTTGCAGCAACATTCCAGCAGCTTCACATCACCACTCTTTGAGCTTTGCAATTGGTTCCTTGTAGCGGGCCTTGCTTTCCTTTCCCCCCTATTCCGACAAGTTTTCCTTACTAACGAAGGTTCCTGAGAGACCTCCCTCGTGTAGGAAGTCGGCTTGGAACTTTGTTGCAGCAGTGAATATGCTCATTTTTGGATTCTTCCTGGTCTTCCACACAGTTGTTCTCTCCTTCTTCTTGTTCTTGTCCTCTTGCGATTTGGTGCACGGTGGAGCGTAGATGTATTTCAAGACGTGCTCGGCTATTTTGCATACATCAGGGGGAAGAAGTTCAGCGCTTACAGACAGTCTTCAGTATTTCTTTCGTGGAATTGCCGTTAATAATCAGCGACAGTGCTCTGTTTTTTCCAGTTCACGTTTTCCTCTAGAGTTTGTATCCTTCCGTTTGCTGTAGAGATATCGGATCGGTAGAGAAAGTTTACATTCTTGCGGTTTACATTTCTGTCTGTGCAAAAGACATCGTCTGGCACGCATAGGCCCACTTTTGGAGGCTTTTCTTGCGACACAATTTTGCTCGAGGCGCAGCCTGCTTCAAGCTTTACGAACTTTTGCCTAAGCAGAAATCATGGCGACTCTAAGGAGTAAACCGTTGGTAACTCAATATGCTGTAGGGAGGAGACATGGCGCAACGTCCGATTTGCGAGATCGCAAGAAGGTCGTGAGAGTCGTTTGCGGCCAGCAAAATTCTGTCGTTCCTAGTTCAAGTCGGACACCGGACGTCGCAGGCGGGATGAGCAAATCGAGTCATGAGGCAGCAGTGGTTTCCATGCTCCAAACCGGCAGTAACAAGAAGGTGCAATCGCAGTGGTGGAGTCCTCTTTTCGACTTGCCTGCTGAAGAAGACTGGTCCAATGTCCTTCACGAGGAGGAAAACAATATCAAGCAGGCTACCACAGTAGACGCCGAAGCGAACAAGACGTTGTTGCAGGAGTTGGCGGTTGGTCTTCTTAGCGGCCAGGAAGAAGAGCGACCCCGCAGCAACAACAACAACGTGCAGAGATTTCACAAGCAGGAGGTGCAATTTACAGACGAGAAGGCGCGGATCCTCAGGAAGCAGTTGCGATCCACTGAGACATGGCATGATACATGGTATCATTCTGGAATTGCCAGCAGACTTGCAGAACCCGACCAGTAGGCATTCAGACAGACTGCCTCTTCTCTGTAATTTCAAGCTTGTTCTGTACTTAGAAGTTAGGTCTAAGGCATGGCTCCCTGCTTGTTGTGGAGTTCCTTCATGTGATCACATCAAGCAGGCCTGGCTCTCTGTTTGTTGTGGAGGTCCTTCATGTGATCACATCAAGCAGGCATGGCTCTCTGCTTAGTGTAAAGACATTCATGTGATCACAGCAGGCAGGCACGGGTCTTTGCCTATTGTAAAGACATTCATGTGATCACAGCAAGCAGGCATGTGTACAGCTACTATGGTGACTTGAGCTTGTGCAGGTCATCACAAATGAACTGAGAAGCATCATTTTCCTGCATCCTGCTGCTACAGCAAAGCCAAAGTGTAAGGATGCAGAGCAATGCACTATCCCATGCCATCTGATCTTCTGCACACTGTGCAAGTAAGTGATCATATCTGGGATCTGATTATATAAGAAATCGAGCTGAAAGCAGCTGCTCCATAGTGTTGACATGCTATTATTGTAGAACATGAAGCCCAATTGTTAATACAAATGTTTCTTGTTTTCCTCAATTGCTAAAAATGGTGATGGCTCTTTTGCTGCCACACAACCCTAAATTGTGTTTTGATTTCAAATCAGATCAAAGTTGTCCTAACATCAATCCACACTGCTAGACTTCTTTCTAGCATCATACAAGCAGATCTTCTCTCACCTAATCTCTGCCGATGGGTCATCCTTTCACATAGCTGAAGTGGGTCTGTTATACACAAAAAGAATTGGGGTTGTTGGCAGATTATCAAATCAGTAGTATCATGAACATTATCATCAAAGAAAAACTTTTCATGAGTACAATAGCTGGAGAAAGAATGAAACATTTTGCTTGGGTTGCTTTTGTCCACAACATAGTACCTGATTGTGAAACGTCTGGAAGAACAAAAACATGCAGCTGCAAAGAAAGAAGCAATCCAAACATGCTTTGATAAAACTTCTACCGAGCAATACTCTAAATTTGTATATCTAGATCTAGACAATTTCATGGTTGCTGTGGATAGGCAAAGCTGATAGACAAAAAAAAACTCCAAAGTTGTACTAGTTGCAAGTTGCAGGATCATTATCTTAATACTTCCTCTCCCCAGATTCTGTCCTCCGGTTCTCTGCGAACACAGCACAATCCAGTCAGCACAAATTTGAAGCTGTAGCTGCATTGCTTGCATATTGTGTGTTTTAACTTTTGTCTGTTTTTAGCTGGTTTTATGCCAATATCACATTGCTGGGCATTTGATGCATTCATGGATAGCAAAGATGTATAGGTTTATGTTTGGGATAAGAAGGCAGAGAGAATCAGTGTCATGCATGGGTGACTAACAGTAAAATGTACAAGCAGGAATTCTGACCTGACTCCAGTCTTTCGTCTGCTCAGCACATACACAGCAACCCGTGAGCTTTGGAAATCAGGATGCCAGTCAGATTCCCGCACTCTTCCGACAACAAAATCCACAAGTGCACAAGTGAAGAAGCATTCCAACACTGCATCTGCAACCACAGCACAGATGATAAGGGTAGGGTCTCAGAACATGAAAGAGCAACATTTCAATACTGATCCATCTCATGTGACTATGAAATTGCAGAGAATTCATCTGCAATGTTGCATGTCATCACATGTCACAGTACATGCAATTCCTCCCATCTATTTCTGTGCTGAGAATGAATCTGCAAAGCAAGCAAGAACCCTTGAGAAACAGATATTCAGATCCTCTTTCAAGAACAGCTTTGTAACATCTCTACCGTTACGAAGCTCTCCAGCAAGCAGCACTGTTGTGTGTGGGCCTGTAAGACCTTGCAGTGTCTTGAGTAGCTCTGGAACTACATCTTCATTATACACAACATCTGATGCCAACACTGTCCACCAAGCCCCCCAATTCCCTTTGCTTCTGCTTTTAGTGAGCATTTTTGCTACATACAGATATGCAACACAATAATTCCAACTGACATACAAAGCATTGCATATATCTCCATGAAATTGCAGACAAACCTCCATTCCCATTTGAAGGTAAAACAGTAGACCATTTCCCCCACATGTACCATTCCAATGAGCGAAGCCATAACCTTATCAGATTTGCTCACAAAATGTCAGAGACCATTGCCTTCTTCATCACCAATAGCAGTGATGAGTTGCCATGACTACCCACTGACTTCATCAGCTCCCAACAGTACATAATAAATCCACCCTGAATTTTGTGCAAACCAATATTATACAATCTCTGCATCCTGAGTTTCATTTTGTGTTTCAGACTCAGTCATGATGTTGGCTAGCACTCAAGAGAGATAGCTCATGAAGCATTGCATACCACCAGAATGCTCCACACAACTTCAATATCCACTGAAAGAGACAAATCCAAAGAAAATCTATCTCTGAGACTGATGAAAACTCCACAGTAGGACTTTGAACGTAGCTGCTGTCTCCATTCCAGTACAAAACAAAACAAAAATGACAAGAAAGAGTGTGATCCCAACACCTGTGAGTGATTCTCACAAAGTATCAAATGATCACCTACATCACAGAAACAGACAATCCAAAGAAAAGAACAAGTGTAAGAAGTGGCAGTGGAGGATGACAAAGAACAAAAGGAGTGAAATTGAAGACAAGATTGGAAGGACAGAACCTCAACACCATACACCAATGTTCTGTGACCAGTGGAAGATACAGAAAAGCAAAAGAAATCCTCTGGAAAGCTAACTTGCCTCTGAAAGCAGAAGAAGAAATCACATAAGAACCATGAGATATGTATGATGCAATAACTTCAACAGAAAGGAAGTGGACAAGGAAAAAGAAGCTGGACCGAAATCGGGAAGAGGCTCCACAACTTCATCATCAAGGGTCTCCCCCCAAGTAAGCTCCCGGACAGATGCACTTCCACATGTTGACAATGAGTGCACATTCTCATCTACATTTTTCTGAAGCAATCGCAATCGATCTGTGAGGTCTGTCAATATGACATCTGCCCCTAGTAATGCAGCCACACACCTTCCCACTGCAAGTTTGTATCACCAATGTTGAAACAATGAAAGAACTACACATGTTTGCTTTAAACATTCTGAGCATGAAAGACATAGAAACGGATGAAGAGCAGAGAGAAAGGGCAAATACCCCACAAGCCCACAGCCAGCTCCCAGTTCTACACATTTCTTGCCTTGTAGTTGTAAGCCATGGACATCCACCGAATGCTCAAGAAGTTTCGCTAGCACAACTCCACTGTCCCACATCACTCCTCCTGTCACCCCAGGCGTATTCTGCTCTCTCCCAACACCATCATCCCTTCCATCTTTCACACTCATTCGCAAACACTGTCACATAAAACATGGAACTCTCTAAACCCTAATTGCAACCTCTAAACCCTAATTGTCACTTCTATCTCTGTCTCTTCTTCTTTCACCATCCCTCTCTATTCAACCACCCGCAAAAGATGTCCCAACATCATTGCTTCCATCTTTCACTCATTCACAAACACTGTTGCATAAACCATGGAGCTCTCTAAACTCTAAACCCTAATTTTCACCTCTCTTTCTGTCTGTCTCTTCTTTCACCGTCTCTCTCTATATTCAACGACCCACAAAAGATGTCAGTTACAGCTTTTGCCCTGAAAGCTCTCTGGTTGTGAGAAACAAGTTTCAGCAGGAAGCTTGCCACTGCACTTTTCTTGCTCACATGTGATCAAATCTGAAGGCTACATAAACTGCTGGATCCTTAGCTAAGAATGCCAATCTGAGACGACTACTACACTTGTGCAAAACAGAATCAGTTTTTGTGCTTGGAAACTTCCACAATCCAGCTCAACCAACTTCTTCTGAACTTGTGAAAAAGCATGCAAGGGTTCCAACCCACTCTTTCAAAACCAAAAGAGGGAAGGAAGGATTCTGACGCAATCTGCGGGAAAGCACACAAAAACACAACACAATTGATGGATGGCAAGCTTTGATTGTGAAGAAAACGAACAAACCATGGAAGATGGGGTCTGCATGATATCAAGGGAATGGCCACAGGCGTCGAGACGGAGGTGCAGCGATCTCTGTTGCACATACGCGTTCTGTGCTGCTTTCGTCGGCTGTTGAAACGTCCACAGGAGCAAAGTCTCCTCCGCTGCGTCTTCCACTATCTTCACAGGCACAGGGAAAGCTCCCAAGGTTTGAAGAAGCAGGAGCTCTTCATCATCGTCTTCCCAGCTTCCTACTCCTCCCACCGATTCTCCCATTTTCCTTTCTGCCTAACTCCTTAGAGAAGCTTGCTCAATTGGTTCCCCACAATCACTCCTTGTTCAAATCTTCCCCGATTCTACCAGCTGCATGCGGATCTTGTGCTCACAATATTATGCTTGAAATCCTACCGGCAGCAAAGCACGCGAATGTTGTTGTGCTCGGTTACGAGCATGCAGCGTTCGACAACGGAACAGGCTTCAATAATCTCTTCTTCAGGTGCGTCGCTCCACAAATCATAACGCTCTTCTTTCTGTAGCGGCGGGAGAGGGACACTCGGGAGAGCGGAAAATGCTTCAGAATCTAAAGCTAAGATGGCTATGTCCTTGCTCATCTCTGCATTTCCCTATTGTCTCGTCTCGAATCCGCATCTGTTGGCGTCTCCTCTAGTCCCGCATTCTTCTGCTTCTTTTCTCTGCCCGCATTCTGCCGCTTTTCTTTGCCGCCGTCGCGAGAGAAGAAGATCATCATCCTACACGCCGCTATTATTGTACTCTCAGCACTCTCTCCGTCGACAGGAAGGAACAACAACGACGACAACAACAATCAGGCGTGGCCAACATGAAGCGGATTGGAGAAATTCTGGAAAATTTCTCTGTAATGGAGTGAATGACTCCTCTGGTGGAGGCAGGGTGCGAATAGCGCAAAGCTCCTCCACTGACGAGAAAGAAATCCCTGAAGAAGAAGGAGAAGAAGAAGAAGCTTCTTTGAGCATTGACGATCTGAAAACATCGTTGCGCACTTCCCTTGAAGGTGTTGTCTCATTTCCTCTCTCCTATTCTGCTGCATCTTTTCCTATGGGATTCTTCTTCTTCTTGTTCTTGATGTATCGGAGATTGTCCTTGGAGATTGTTCTTTTTCTGTGAGCTTCTTTTTCTTGATGATGTAAGTATCAGGGAGATTCAATGAGTTTCCGCAGCAAGAGGATTGTGACAACAGCAAAACAAAACGTGAAAGTTTTAATCTAATTTTTTAGAAAGATATCGAGAGAGAGAGAGAGAGAGAGAGAGAGAGAGAGAGGAGGTTCTTTGCAAAGTCTAGGCTTGTGCTCGGAGCTATGAATTTCAGATTCTGCTTTCTAGATAACCACAATCTTCTTATGCAAAATGCTCCTGGAGATTTTGCAACTGAGCTGTGGAAGCCAGGCATTTTTATGCAGGCTTGAACAGGGGAATTTTCGGGGTGCAATCTGCTCAGAGACAAGAGATTGAAAACTTGCTACAGCTTCTTGAAGCCTCCAATCCTTGTCCTCGACCTACAGAAACTCTGAACAAGGTATGAGTAGTTTTCCCATGTCTGAGTAGTAGTATTTTTCCATTATGAGGTTGCGAGTGTGTTCTAACACTGGAGGCTTTTTCTTCTGCAATCCTTTAACAACAAAAATTGCCTCAAGATTGTTCTTCTGTAAATCCTTCAACAATTTGCCTCAAGTAGGTGCATTGGCTTCATCTTGGACAAACCACAGTTGATCTGAACATGGTGCCAAAGACCTCTCTATTCCTTTGCCTTAGATGCTTGCTTGTCGTACAGGGGCAAGCTACTATGAAATGAAGCTTATTCTTCCAAACTCCTTGCAGTTTGAAGGAGGACAAAAATTTTGAATTTTTTATTGCCAGGACTCTGTCTGACAAGCTATGCATTGGTGCCATAAATCTTTTGGTTTTCAGCATTAGAAGTTCATTTGTTTCAGTAGTGAACTGGTTGTGGGTTATGGGTTTATGTTGCAGGTTAGCATTGATGAACCCTAATGTGTTTGCAGGTGAAAGGAGAGTGGAGACTTCTGTATAGCACCATCTCAATTTTGGGTTCCAAGCGAACAAAGCTTGGGCTACGGGATTTCATCACACTTGGTGATTTTTTGCAGATCATAGACATTGATCAGGTTTGTGAACTATCCCTTCAAGGAATGGAATCTTCTGACATTGAGAGGTTATATAGAGAATATGGTAGTATGCATCTGAGATTGAGAGGGGTTTTAAAGAGGATGGTAGTATGCAATAAAAGAAAGCCCATCAATGGAGCTCATTGAAGTTTAATCTCATCCTGATCTCATAATCTGCTGAAGTGATGTTTGAAACACGAATTGGAAGCTAAACTAAATGATGGTGATTGTGGCTTTTGTACTTGTGAGGATCAGAGAAAAGCAGTGAACAAAGTTGGGTTCAGTGTCGCAGGACTGGGAATGCTGAAAGGATCTTTCACAATAGAAGCCTCATACACCATTGCCTCTCCTACGGTCTGCATGTTCCTGCACCCTTAAAATTCTTTTCCCTAAGTTTACAGCAACAAGTAGTAGTGACTAAACATATATAGTAGTGGGTGTTGTCCAGTTTAGGATGTATTATCTTATATGGATGTTGACTGACTTGCCCAGTGCCTTGTTTAGAACCCTCTCACTAGGATCTATGGCAGTACAAAACTCAGCAGTTTAGTACATACTCATTCTTTCTATTCAACCTTGTTTTCATAACATTAGAAATTGCCATATTAGACTTCATGTTGAATCAGATTTCAAAAGGGTGGTGTTCAAGTTTTTGTGATGAACTTTGCTAAAGTAAATTGTTATGGATATGATATCAACGCAGCAGTTTCAGTACATAATTGTGCTTTCTATTAGACCTTGTTTTAAGCTTATTAGAAACACCCATTTGAGAGTAAGTGTTGAAAATCACAGTTGAAAATTGGTGTTTAAAGTTTTTAGCGATGAACTCTCCTAATGTAAATTGTTATGAATATTGATGTCAATGTCTGTGGTCTGTTTGGGATGCAGAGGGTGAATATTGAGTTCAAGAAATCAGCGATAGTTCCGGATCAACTTCTGACATTGTTCCAGAAGAATTATGACATGCTTCTCAGTATATTCAATCCAGCAGGCTGGCTTGAGATAACATTTGTAGATGACTCAATGCGGGTGGGTCGAGATGACAAAGGTAATGTCTTCCTCTTAGAGCGAACCTCTTAGGACTTTGAAATTTGCCATTTGCACATCATTATCATCATCAAAGAGGGAAATGTGCGTTAGAGGACTCAAATCATGTTGTTAACCATTTAACAGTAATAAGGATTTGAATTGGGTGATCTGTATTTTCTGCCTGGGTGATTTTATTTTATTTTTAAATTATTATTTTTTATTTTCCTTTTAAAAATTCAATTTGATTTTTAAAAAAAATAAATTATGTTCATATGAAATATGTGAAGTGTTCTCAACTAAAATTTTGGAAATAAGGGAATTGTTGATCTAAAAATCTGTTTATCCTCAAGCACCCAAACACATACAAAGGATTTTTGGGGGAAAAGGCCCTAATTTGCCATATTAAAATGTGAATTGCCAGATTTTCTACAACAGGTTATATAGGCTCCAGCCAGTGATTTTTTAAAAAAATTGGCATTTCTGAAATTGATTTAGGTCTTGATGCCATTAGGTAAGATATAATTTTGGGGTGTTTTTGAGGCAAACTTTGCTAATTGGCTATAGATGTGATCTCCTATTTTGCCAAACTCACAATTATAGGTACTTAACACTAAGTTTGAGTCCAAACTGAGAATTCTCCAATTTTATAGTTTAAGTTTATAGGTAGCCAAAATATATAAAATAGTTTATTGGTAGCCAAAATATAAAAAAGGATTCTCAACAAATTTAAACTTTATTATCTGATGTATAACCAAATTTTGGCTAAAATCTTCATGTTGATGTTGGTGACAAAATTGGCTACATCAGAAAATTAAGTAAAAAAAAAAAGAGAACACTGCTCATAACTTGATCATAATTGGCAGGATTTTCCCAATTTTTTTGATGTAGCTAAGCTGGGGATCATCCACAAAAATATTTAGCCAAATTTGGCTAAAGACCAGATGTGAAAATTTTAAAAATTAAGAATTCATTCATATTTGTCATGAGAGACTTGAAATAAAAAACACCAAACTTTCAAACAAAATTGGAAAAAAGAAACTGTGGTCATAATTGGTTTGTAGGAGGGACCATTTGGGCCTCTAATGAGGTTGTAAGACCCCAAATTGCAGGCCCTTAAGTGGGGCTGGTGAAAAAAAAAAAAAAAACTAACCTGGTCATAATTGGTTTGAAGGAGTGTAGGACCCCACATTGCAGGCCCTTAAGTGGGGCCGGTGAAAAAAAAATCACCAAAATTTCGAAACCACAAAATTGGAAAATTTAAAATAAAATGGAAAACACCCTGGTCATAATTGGTTTGAAGGAGGGACCATTGGGGGCCCTAACGAGGTTATAGGGCCCCAGATTGCAGGCCCTTAAGTGAGGCCGGTCGCAAGGGACGGACACAGACACACAGAGAGAGAAAGAGAGAGTGAGAGGAAAGGCCGTTGTTGCATTTCCTTATCTCCATATCCGTTTGCTTTCTATGGCTATGGATGTCACTGGCCCCCGCGCATTCCTTTGCTTGCGCTTTTAGCACCTCCACTTGCTTGCCTGCCCCATTGCTTGCTGCTGCTCTCTCCTTCTTCTATCTTCCTTTCCTTTTCGCAATTCACCAACAACACAGCCCCGTGAAGAAGAAGAAGAAGAAGAAGAAGAAGAAGAAAAAGGAGCATAAGGGGAACAACAAGCAGAAGAAGAAGCAGAAGGAGGAGGAGGAGGAGGAGAAGGTCCTAGTGATCATTATTATGGCTGCGACTTCGCTTTCCATGGCCATCGTGCCTTCGTGTAGTTCTGCTTCCGCTGTTAAGGCCTCCTCTTCCTCTCAGGTAACCACGGCAATTCCCTTATCCGACTGACTTTTGTTGTTGTGGTTGTTGTTTTTCTACTCGTCCACTTCTTCCCCTTCCGGTTTCTCCTGCTTTCGGATCATACCTTTTTGTTTTCTGTGGAATGCGTGTAAAAATGCGTGTCTGTATGTGCGTGTCTGTGTGTTTATTCAGCCATGTAAGTTTTGTTTTGGATTTAGGGAGATTGTGTCTCTGTTTGTTTGCTTGTTTGTTTGTTTCAGCTCAGTAGCTGTTTCCTATGGTCTGGTCCGATTGTGTGATCGTCAGGCTTACAGCTGCCGGAGTCTTGGTTTTGGCTTCTCTTTCTGGAAGGCATTGTCATGTTGTCGCGGATTGTCATTTCGTCCCTGGTTCTCTTCAAGCTCTGAATGGTTCACATTGTGAGATCTCTGTAGCTGTGTCCATTTTTTTGTTTTTTGTTTTGTTGGCTTTTGTTGGCTTTGTGGGACCAAGCCTATATCTGTCGACAATTTCGATTTGGAAAATGCTTCCAATTGTGTGTGGTTCCTAGTGACTCTTAGCTCGTTTTGTGTTTCGACTTCATCATCGTTTTGCGTTTTTTTTTCTCTCTGTCGAGTCAGTTTCATTTTCTCTTGTGCAAACGGATTCCTTCATTCTCCATTGTCTTCTGCTATCAATGTATGCAAGTGCACAGTCTTAACTTCCTTAGGTACTAGTCACAACTTACCTCATTGGCCTTTGATCTGGTCATGTATTTGTATGTATTGTATTTGATCTTGTGGATGTAATTGGTCCTTTTGTGCATGAATTTGAATCACTCCTGTATGATCTTGTGGAAGGTCAGGACTTTTCTGATGCATCTGTCATGAAGGAGTCTGTAGTTGTGGTAGAAATGTGGTATCCAGTAGCCATTTGCTGCATCTGTACTGTGTAAATTGGAAAGGCAGTTTTTGAATCTGAAACTGACTGACCCTAATGTCTATCTCACTATGTTTTCTTTGATTTTTCAGCTTACAAGTTCAAAGGGCTTCTCAGATTTTTCTGGATTCAAGAGCACCAGCTGTGCTACCTTTGGGAGAAGCTCTGATGATTTGGCTCTAAGAGTTGCTGCCCAAACTGCAGTGGTGTGTGCCACATTCCCAATCTATGTGATCTCTGATTCCTTTCATGTTTTGCACCAAATTTGCAAGAGTATTTCCAACTCCAGTACAGCTCTAATACATGCTAATGCAGAATGTGAGGTGCTTTCTGCGTTTGACAGGCAGCAAATTCAGGGCAGAAGAAGGCAATTGTGGAGGCAAAGATCAAGGTGGCCATCAATGGCTTTGGACGTATCGGAAGGAATTTTATCCGCTGCTGGCATGGGAGGAAAGACTCTCCTTTGGAAATTGTTGTCATCAATGACACTGGTGGTGTCAAGCAGGCATCCCACCTCCTGAAGTACGATTCCATGCTGGGCACCTTTGGTGCTGATGTGAAGGTTGATGGGAACGACGGCATTTCTGTTGATGGCAAGACCATCAAAGTTGTTTCTGACCGAAACCCTTTGAATCTGCCATGGGGGTAAGCATTTCCTTCATCTTGCTGAGAGACAGTGTGCAGTCAGTTCAATTGCATTATCTCAATTAAGTTTAATAATGCACAAATCGCAGAACTGTATTATGAAGTTGTCTCTCCTGTCCTCTAATCAAGAATGCAAGCAAATGTGGGCACTGGCTTTATGTAGATGCAAACAGGAGCTGATTTATTTGTTGCTGTATATTGATGGTAACATTAGATGAATTGCCTGCAGGGAGTTGGGAATAGACCTTGTCATTGAGGGAACTGGTGTATTTGTTGACAAGGAAGGTGCTGGTAAGCATCTGAAGGCTGGTGCCAAGAAGGTGTTGATCACTGCACCAGGCAAAGGTGCCATCCCCACCTATGTGGTTGGTGTGAATGCAGATGAATACAGCCATGGGGATGAGATCATCAGCAATGCATCTTGCACTACCAACTGTCTGGCTCCCTTTGTGAAGGTCCTGGATGAAAAGTTTGGTACATATCTATAAACACTTTAATTGTCTGTGAAGTTATCCTGTGCTTAGTTCCCCCTCAAGTGTTGCCTTCCTGGATTTTGGGTACTTGGCTCAAGCAGGTGTTTTGGCTGAGACAAGTTTTGTGATGTTATTATGTAGGAATAATCAAGGGTACAATGACAACTACTCACTCATACACTGGAGACCAGCGGTTGCTCGATGCCAGTCACCGTGATCTGCGCAGGGCTCGTGCAGCTGCTCTCAACATTGTGCCAACCTCAACAGGGGCAGCCAAGGCAGTGGCACTGGTACTGCCAAATCTGAAGGGCAAGCTTAATGGCATTGCTCTGCGAGTCCCCACTCCAAATGTGTCTGTTGTCGACTTGGTGGTGCAGGTCGAGAAAAAAACTTTTGCTGAGGAAGTCAATGCAGCATTCAGAGATGCATCTGCAGGCCCCCTGAAAGGAATCCTTGCAGTTTGTGATGAACCACTTGTCTCTGTGGATTTCAGATGCAGTGATGTGTCTTCGACCATTGACTCTTCCCTCACCATGGTGATGGGAGATGACATGGTCAAGGTTGTTGCTTGGTATGACAATGAGTGGGGCTATTCTCAGAGGGTCGTTGATCTTGCCCACATTGTCGCAGAGCAGTGGAAGTAGGTACTGACTTCCCTTCTTATCATGTACTTTTTCCAGCTCCTAGATCCATTGTCATCTCATTCTACTGCTGACATCTATTACTGAAGCTTCTGAAGATTGCAAGCACATCTTCAGTCGCTTCTGGTAACCTTTGCGCTAACAAGTGGTGACAAATTTGCAAGGTTGAGAACTCTGCCCAAGACCATATATTGGGAACAAAGAGGAAAACTTGAACTGTGTCATGTGTTGACAGCATCGGGCAATTCCTCAAATATTCCTTTTTAGTAGTCTAGTTCTGTCTGCACTTGAAGCAATTGACAGATTTTTTTGTTTTTGTCCCCTATCCAAGGTTGTAATCTTTATTTGCTTCAAAACCCATTTCAGGAAACCAGTTTATGTGCTCAATTCATTTTACGTGTTATGTTTTGTTCATAAGTTCTGCACAGATCACTGGCTGCGAAATTCAGGTTCATGCACAACAACTCTAGAGTAAGTTCGTTCTTTTCATCCATTTCAGAATTTCTGGATCCAATACAAGTTGCAAAGTTCTCTACAGTGATGCTTTTTGCAAACTCTTCACATGGATCTTCTTTTTGTCTTCATTACACAAGAATTCCAAACTCTTCATGAATCTTCATCACACAAATAAACTTCTGTTGGTACACTTAGGTGATTTCTCTCTTCATGGATTCAGATCCAATTATCATAGCTGAAGGTCATCAGCTTCCACATTGACAAAATGAATAAAGATTTATTTTTCAAAACTTTATTCATTGTTTCTATTGATTTGAATTTATCATTTTTTTCATGATCTCCGATGATATTGTCAAATGAGGGTATGAAATTATTCAGATTGTGGCCAATGATTATTATGATGGTTTTCAACACCTCACCTTCATATTTTCACAAAAATTCATTTCACTATTTTTAAGGATATAATTTAATGATGAAATTGATTCTAGCATGAAGAACAAGTAAGATGATAAAATCTGATCGTGAGATGAATGGACCAGATTAGGGTACTTTTTGTCCAATTTTGTGATGTAGCTGAAGTGGCAATCATCCATACAGATGATTTAGCCAGATTTAATTATACACAAGATATGAAAATAGCCAAATAAACAGAATCCTTCTACAATAAACCCTTTATAATATGCCCTCGGTGACCATTTATTTTTTTTGTGACACCAATGAATTGTGGTCGAAATATGTATAGTCACATTCCATATATAAACCCTTTACAAGATTGTGATTAAAAGGAAAAAAAAAACCTTACAAAACAACTCTCTTATACTAGAATAAAAGTGTCAATTGTTTAAATTTCCTACATAGCTTATTCTAAGCTCTGCTATGTATTATTAGACTTGAAGAAGGTTGTGATTTCTGCCTCTTTTAATGTGATGATTTACATTGAGTTTGAGCTTCTTAATTATGAGCTTGTGTATCTTGTCAACTAGATTTTTTTAATCAAGATTTTATGCTTTCTTGGCAAGTTCACATTTTTTTTTGCTTGTTTCCATTAAAAAGTTGTTTTCTTTTTTCCCCTTTTCAATTGGATTCATTGTTGTTAATTTGCAATTTTTTTATGTTAGTGTAGCTTGCATTTTTCTATTACTACGGTCTATTGTAACTTTGAGTATTGATGATGACTATGATGTGTGTAGATGTTCAAGATGTCTACGAAATAGAAAAGGAGAAGGTACTAGGGGGAGAAAGGCTAGGGTTCATCACATTGAACTTTGATATCAACATTCATCATCCCTACAAGCCATTGATGGTAACCATTAGAAAGTTTCAAGTGACTACAAATACACTTGGGCAAGTTGCATTGAATTTTGTGAGTCATGAGTAAGCAAGCTTTTGCAAGAGCTTGGCCTCTCTAGTCACCTAATATCACATGCTTGCAATTAAGCTACGACTCTAGAAATCAAAAGGGATTTGCATTTTGTGAAGTGTTGTTTCCACAATCTTCATACCATGCTAGGATATTAGCTTCTTGCATATGTGCTATTGGCCTTTATTGGCAATGCCAACTGAAAAGTAGGTCAAAATAAATGTGAGATGTTTTCTGTTTCTACTTTACTCCATGGACCTTGTTTCTCAACTTCAAACTTGCTTTAGAATTGTTGTAGATTTTGTAAATGGTGTTTTCTTTCTCTCACACGTGTAACTTGCAAAGAGTTTAGTGTAAATGGGGGTTACACACATGAAGCATCTTCCATCCATGAGGATGAAATTTGGTTAGTTTATTTCTTACAAAAGAATTAAAAGTTTACGAAGAAGTTTAACAATGCATTTTTAACATGCTCAGTGTTGCCATGATTTCAACAACATTTGAGAATTCAATCATTCAAGAGAGAGAACCACAAGAAATATGGAAACGTAGCAAAAATTTGTGATAATTTTTAAGGTTTCATTGACCAACTTTTGTACTCACTTGTTGGAGTTTCTTAACATTTTACATTGGTTTTTTTTTTTTTTTTTTTTTTTTTTTCAAGTAAAATCAAAAAATTTTAAAAAAAATAAACCAAAAATTTTTTTTTAAAAT
>Ga0116227_10010346_pt1 | contig 16354 bp, 12 predicted proteins | sample S1TSphgellanicum_FD_89693 | JGI IMG/M metagenome (GOLD analysis project Ga0116227, IMG submission 89693) | Host-associated microbial communities from peat moss isolated from Minnesota, USA - S1T2_Fb - Sphagnum magellanicum MG | ecosystem: Host-associated > Plants > Peat moss > Unclassified...
GCACTGTCTGGGATGTATTTACCTACCGCTCCGGAAGCTTTACCTGCCTTCCCGCGACATTCGGCGTCGCTGACCCGGTGCCGGGGGTGCAAAAGAGCTGTGAGATTGTCTTCAGCACTCCGCCGGCAACGGCCGCAGTCTGCGCCGTCGATTATGGAACCTGCACTATCCCGGCGAAGACCACTGCAACCGTCTGGTACGGCGCGGGCGCTGTCTGGGATGTATTTCCCTCCCGCTCCGGAAGCTTCACCTGCGTCCCAGCGACTTTCGGGGTCACAGACCCCGTGCCGAATGTGCAAAAAAGCTGCGAAATTGCTGTTGGTACGCCGTAGAGCAACACCCTGCAGCGCGCTCCTTCAGGTCATGTGTGAGGCATAATCGCGGATAGCGTCCAAACTCGATGCTCCTTCGTTGAAACGACAAAGTTGAACTGCATCGCGAGAATGACCCCGTCGATCGGCCCGGCGTCGGATGGTTGAGCTTGTCTGATCTTCATGATGCGTGCCGGCGCGGGTGATATCGAACCGTCATCTCAAAGTCACAAGGACGTGATGTGGGCTGAGTAGCGTCGGGGGATTGTAGATTCGATCTGTATCGCACACTTCCTCTTCAAAGCAGGGAACATGAAAAACAAAAGCGCACTTCTGGCTTTCTTGGGCGCCTTCGCTGGCATAAGCGCCGCAAATTCCGCCTTGGCGGGCAATTTCACCATCAGTTCACCTACGACCACTCCCCAGAGTCTAGGCGCGAGTCAAAGCGGCACGATCACCGCGACGGGCTCTCTGACCGTGAACAGCTCTACCGTGGCCGTCAGCATCACGGGAAACAATGCGACTTTCACGAATCTCGGCACACTGAGCGAAACCGGGACCGGAACGAATGCGGGACGCGCGATTAGGGACAACACCGGCGTGACGGGGCTGCAAATCTTCAACGGCAGCGCTACCAATTCGACTGCACTCATCCAGACAGCCGACGCGGATGTCATCCAGATGAATAAGGCCATCGGTGGCGTGACCCTGACCAACTATGGCTCCATGATTTCCCTCAACGCCTCCGCTGGGGGCTCGCAGGTCGTTGATTTCAACGCCGTCACTTCAAGCCCCAATGTGGTGAACAACATGGCTGGCGGTCTGATGAAGGCCTACGAGGCCGACGCTGTCCGGCCGGGGGTGAACGGCGTGGTCAACAATTCTGGCACCATTCTGTCGATCACGACCACTGGCAGTAGCAGCGACGGTATTGATGCGCAGACTAACTCCGGCGTTACCATCCTCAATGCCGCGAACGCCGGCACAGGGACCGGCACCGGAATCATCGAAGGCGGGCGCCACGGCATCACTGGTGGAAATACCACGGGCACAGGCGCCTATTCGATGAGCATTACAAACAATCTGGGAGGCACTATCCAAGGTGACAATGGTTCCGGAATCAACATCGACGGCATCAATGGCATGGAGCTTGTAACCATCGTCAATCATGGGGTCATCACAGGAAACGGGCATGACATTGGAAACGGCACATCGCATGATGGTGATGGCGTTGACGTTGACGGACTCGTCAACCTCACCAACACGGGCACGATCAAGTCATTGAACTCTTACAGTGCCAGCGGCCTGGAATACAGCGAGGGCGTCACGGTCGGCGGTGGTACGATTGTCAACTCCGGTACCATTGAGGGTAGCGTTGCCACAGGCAATACCACGGCGTTGGGGCGTGGCATCACGATCGCTGGCGTTGACAAGGACGCGAATGATAACCCCATTCCAATCCAGGCTCCCTATGGTGCGACCACAATCACCAATAGCGGCCTGATCAAGGGTGATTCTGATTCGGCGATTATTTTCAGCTCCGCACTCGCAAGCGGTTTCAGCCACACGATTACGAATCAAACCGGCGGACTCATTCAAACAGGTAGCACGACGGCTTCAGCCATACTCACTTCAGCCGACAATGTCACCATAAACAACTCGGGCACGATCGATGGAACTAGCAGCGGTAAGGCGATCGTTGGGGGAAGCGGCAACCTCACCATCAATATCCTAGGCGGCGCAGCTTCCGTCCGTGGCGACATCGTAGGTGGCGTGGGAGGCAACAACACGATGACCATTGATCCGGGTGCGGGCAACACCTTTAGCTACGCGGGTTCCATTTCAAACCTGAATTCTCTGGAAACGCGGAGCGGCAACGTGACCCTCTCTGGCGTGAGCACGTACAGTGGGGCGACTATCGTCAGCGGCGGCGTCCTTACGCTCAACGGCGCGAATCGACTGGGGGCTCTGAGCTCACTGGAACTCAATGGTGGCACGCTCCAACTTCAGAATGCCGGTGGCGCCAACGGTCAGACTTTCGCCAATTTCTCACTGACCAGAAGCTCGATGGTGGACCTGGCGCTTTCCTCGCTCACGTTTTCCGCCTTGGGTACAGTCGGTGCGGGCGACACGCTGGCGATTACGGATTGGTCGTCGGCCACCTCCCCACAATACGCATTCAGAATTGTCGGCAACGACTCGAGCAATGCATTGTTTCTTTCATTGGTAAACGACACAACAATCGACGGGCTCGCAGCAACTTACTACTTTGACGGTACGTACACCGATGTGGCCCCGGTGCCCTTACCCGCGACCTACGCAATGTTGCTATCTGGCTTGGGTTTACTGGGTACAATGGCTCGTCGTCGGAAAGTTGCTATCGCCGGCTGACCTTTCACGAAGGCCAAAATGTGAGTAGGTCGTGGGCATGCTGGGTTCTCTGCGCTATAGGAATACAGCCGGACACTGGATGGCATCTTGAGTCATTTAAAATAACATCGCGTTGTACCCAACAGAGGACTCGCCGATGTCACCCAATCTACGTGTCACCGAAATCAAGGCATTCGTGCCGGCCAAAGACTTTGCGGTGTCGAATCGCTTCTATCAGGACATTGGTTTCACCATGGCGTCGGAGGGCGGGGGAGTCGCCTACTTCCACTATGGGGATGCCAGTTTCCTGCTCACAGAGTTTTGGATCGCGGGCTGCGCCGACAATTTCATGATGCACATCTTGGTCGAGGACGTCGACGCGTAGTGGCAGCGCATCAATGACAGCGGTGTGGTTGCCAAGTACGGTGTGACCGATCCGAGCGGTGTCCTGCGATTCCTATGGCGGTCGAGGGCCTAACGCTGCGCCTTCAACGAGGAGGCGACGATGGAGCGCAGTGCGGCGATGAAGCTATCGATCTCTTCGCAAGTATTATAAAAGGCGAGTGTCGCGCGCACGGTGCTCTCGTGACCAAAGCGGCGCAGAATTGGCTGTGCGCAGTGGTGTCCGGCTCGAACTGCAATCCCTTCTTCGTTCAAGGCTGAACCGATCGCCGTGGGCTCGAGACCTTCGATGACGAACGACAACACACTGGCCTTGTTGGTCGCAGTCCCTATGAGTTTGAGACGCGGAATCGTCAGCAGATGTTGGGTCGCATATTCGAGCATTCCATGTTCGTACTGCTCGATATTGGCCATGCCAATGGTGTTCAAATACTCGACCGCGGCGCCGAGCCCCACCGCATCGGCGATGTTGCCGGTACCCGCTTCGAAGCGCCAGGGAGGCCGCTGGTAACGTGTCTTCTCGAAGGTGACATCCTCGATCATATTTCCGCCGCCCTGCCAGGGTGGCATGTTCTCGAGGACCGATTGCCGTCCGTAGAGCACGCCGATGCCGGTGGGCCCAAAAAGCTTGTGGCCGGAAAAGACGAAAAAATCTGCGCCAAGCGCCTGCACATCGATCGGCGTATGCGGAACGGATTGGGCCCCGTCCACCAATGCTAGGGCGCCGGCACGGTGTGCCAAATCGACGATTTCTTTGATGGGCGTGATGGTACCGAGCGCGTTGGAAACCTGTGTGACCGCGACGATTTTGGTGCGGTCGCCCAACATGCGTTGAAACTGGAAAAGATCTATCTGACCGGTCGAATCGACCGGTATGACCTTGAGATTCGCACCGCGCTCAATGGCCAGATGCTGCCAAGGCACGATATTCGCGTGATGCTCGAGATGCGAGATGATGATGTCATCGCCGGCACCCACGTTCGCGCGTCCCCAGCTTTGCGCCACCAGGTTGATGGCTTCGGTCGCGCCGCGCACGAACACGATCTCCTCCGGCGCAGCGGCTCCCAAGAATTGCTGTATCAGTCGGCGGGAGCCTTCGTAAGCATCCGTGGCACGTGCCGCGAGTTCATGCGCGGCGCGGTGGATGTTCGAGTTTTCATGGCGATAGAAATACGATAGACGTTCGATCACCGCCAAGGGTTTCTGCGTGGTTGCGCCGTTGTCGAACCAGATCAGCGGCCGGCCGTTTATACGAGTCGCGAGAATCGGAAAATCACGGCGGATACTGCGCACATCGAATGCCGGGTGGCTCGCCGCGGGCACGGTCGGCACCTGCGCGGTATCGAGAAAATAGAAGGAGGGAGCGGAGTGCATCGACGGCACGGCGCTCGTGGGGATGAGCCCCGGCGAGGGCGGCGCTGCCGAGGGAATCGCGCTGAGAAACGACGGCGCGGTAGGCATGGCTGGAAACGTCAGATCACTCGACTTGAGTCGCGGCAAAATCGCATCGTTCAGTGCGCCAAACGACGCGAAACCCGCAGGCGCTGCAAAGTCTGGCGTCGCGATGCCGGCTGGCGCCGGCGCAGCCGACGGCATTGAAGGCAGCGTTGCCGCAGGCTCTGCCCCAGGCGCGCGGGCGAAAAACTCATTCGCCCAGCCGGTCAGCGTTGCTACGTCCGGGAGACCTTTGGCATCGTCAGGTAGCGCCACGTCGCCAAACCCCTCATCGGTATTTATCTTCGTAGGCATGGTACTTTCCGACTTCGACCTCATCGAGCATGCCGACCGCGTCATCCGTCAATACGGCGAGCGAGCAATACAGCGACACGAGGTAAGAGGCGATTGCATTACGGTTGATGCCCATGAAGCGTACAGAAAGTCCCGGCGTTTGCTCTCCCGGAAGACCCGGCTGAAACAAACCGACAACTCCCTGTCGTTTCTCTCCGACGCGTAGCAGCAGGATCTTGGTCTTGCCGTCGCTCAAGGGCACTTTGTCCGACGGTATCAGGGGTAGTCCCCGCCAGGTAATGAACTGAGAACCGAACAAGCTGCAGGTCGGTGGCGGCACACCTCGCCGCGTACACTCGCGACCGAACGCCGCGATCGCCAATGGATGGGTCAGGAGAAAGGCCGGCTCTTTCCATACTTTGGAAATCAGCTCGTCGAGATCATCCGGTGTCGGAGGTCCAACCAGCGGTGTGATTCGCTGCTCGTCTGTCACATTGGCGATCAGGCCGTAGTCGGCGTTGTTGATCAGCTCGCTTTCCTGATGCTCTTTGATGGCCTCGATCGTGAGCCGTAGTTGCTCTTTGATCTGATCAAAGGGATGATTGTAAAGATCTGAGATTCGCGTGTGAACGTCGAGAATCGTGGTGACCGCGTTCAGGTAATACTCCCGCGGCTTGTCCTCGTAGTCGACGAAGGTCTGCGGCAGTTCAGCCTCGTCGCGCTTGGCGCATGCGACCTTTACATCCTCGGGATTCTTGACCTTATTGACGCGATAGATGCCGGCCTCCACCGGTACCCACTGCAACAGATGCACCAGCCAGCGCGGCGTGATGATCGGAAATTGCGGAGGTGTCTTGGTGGTGTTGGCGAGTTGACGAGCAGCGGCATCGCCTAAAGCCCGGGGCGCAGGTGCATCTGCCATCATTACTCCCTGTGTGCGAAAAAGTTAACGGCGGAAGCATGCCACAACTGCTGGCCAGGCAGCGCGTTTTTCGAAGCCTAGTCCTGAATCCAAGGCAGGCCGTGGAAGCGCCAACCGGTGGTCGTGCCGCGATGCTGACGCTCGTCGAGATCGCCTTCGAAGCCTTCGACGACGTTGAATGCTTGCTGGAACCCGGCTCGCGCCGCAGCTTGCGCAGCCTGTAGTGATCGCGAGCCGCTGCGACAGACGAAAAGCAGCACCTCATCCTTGCGCGCCTTGCCTTCCAATTCACGCAGAAATCGCGGATTTCGGGTGAAAGCCGTACCGGTCGCCCAAGGCGCGGCGATGCTGTTGGGAACGAAGCCGACGAATTTGCGTTCCTCCGGGGTGCGCACGTCCACCAAACGGGCGGCACCGCTCAATAGGAGTTTGTGGGCTTCCTGGGGAGTGACATCACCGGCATATTCCAAACTCTTTTCCGCCGCACGCGCGCGTGCATCCTCAAGCAAGCCTAGCGCCTCAGTGTCAAGCAGCGGCTGCACTAAAACATGCGTTGCTGACGCCGTCGAGACATTCGGTTGCGGACTGGACATGGTCATTTCCTCGTCTTTAGCTGCAGGTCAGAGTCTCAATGTAGACCTCCACCGCGCGCCGCAAAAATCACCTATTGGCATCGCTTTATAACCAGATGTACTGAACAATCAATCGATGAAAATCATGCACTTGAGAAAACGCGTATCGCAGTTCGCGGAAGCTTACTTCAGTGGATTGCTCCACTTAAGCTTGGGAAATCTCGAAAAGGCACCGTCGGTCGACTTGAAGCGTGCAGCCGTGCTTGAACATCATCCACTGACCTCCGAGAAGTTCCGCTCAGGGCAATAGGAACCAGGAAAAATTTTTTCTTATGTAAAAATCTGAGTCCCAAATAATCGTCATTTCGCTAATTTTGCGAGTTGGAGTGGATAACGAAAATTCGGGGATGGTGATGGGACGTACGATTGAATTTCTCATATTGGGCATTGCATTTTTCCTGCTGAGCTCGCAGCTGCAGGCCGCAACGACGGAAACTGCGGATATTGCGAACACCGATATTGTCTCGGCGAGTTCGGGCCAGTGTGCCACCGTCAACGCTTACAGCACCTCGCAGGGCGTGGCCATCGTGCAATGGCCATGTGGTGGCGTCGCGGCGCAACGATGGGCTCTGGTAGCGGTCGGCAAGAACTATCACATCGTGTCCGCCGGCAGCGGGCTGTGTCTCAACATCAATAACGGATCGATGACGGCCGGCGCACAGATCATTCAATGGCCCTGCCAGTCGGCGGCTTCGACCAATGACCAGTGGTCGATTGTCAGCGTCGGTGAGTATTACCAAATCGTGTCCGCATACTCGGGCCAATGCCTGAACGTCAATGCCAACTCCCAGGCCGAGAGTGCCGAATTGATTCAATGGCCTTGCGCGTCGGAAACGCCGGGTACCTATAATGACCTGTGGAGTCTCGCGACCCCCGCGCAGCAAGTGTTGCCATCCAGCTGGACGCCGGTGATATCGCTGCCCGTGACGCCCATCGCGATTGCCAATCTCCCCAATGGCAATCTGCTGATGTGGTCGGCCTTTGAACCCTACACCTACGAAGGCGACATCGGCGCCGCCGCCGGCCAGACTTATACCGGAGTTTTCAACCCCACGACCCAACAATCAACCGACGTACTGGTCACGAACACCGGGGCTGACATGTTTTGCCCGGGAACCGCAGTGCTTCCCGACGGCCGCGTGCTCGTCAACGGCGGCAGCAGCAGCCCGAAGACCAGCATTTACTCCCTGGCCACCAATAGCTGGAGCATTTCCGGCGAAATGAACCTGCCTCGCGGCTACGAGGCCGATACCTTGCTTTCAACGGGCACACTCTCGAACGGCGTGTTGTCAGGCTTCCAGGTACTTACCTTGGGCGGTTCTTGGAGCGGCGGCGAGGGTAACAAGTCCGGGGAAGTTTGGAATAGCAGCACCGGCAGTTGGACGGTGCTTTCCGGCGTTCCCGAAACCAATATCGTTGGCCCGGATCCGCAGGGGATTTACCGAGGCGACAACCATCTATGGATGTTCGCGCAGAGTGGCGGATACGTATTCCAGGCGGGCCCCAGCGCGCAGATGAACTGGATCACGACCTCCGGCGCCGGCACGATCACGTCGGCCGGGGACCGCGGCACGGATCCCTACAGCATCAATGGCAATGCCGTCCTATACGACGTGGGCAAGATCTTGAAAGTGGGCGGCGCGCCTGCGTACCAGCAGTCCACGGGAACGACCTATGCGACCAATTCCGCGTACTTGATCGACATCTCAGCCGGGCCGGGTACGACGCCGCTCGTGACGCAACTCACGCCGATGAGCTATCAACGTGCGTTCTCCAACAGTGTGGTGCTGCCGAACGGCAACGTGGTGGTGATCGGCGGACAGAGCATTCCCGAGCCGTTCACCGATAGCGCGGCGATACTGGTTCCGGAGATATGGGATCCCAACACGCAGCAATTCAGCTTCCTGAATCCGATGCAGACTCCGCGCACCTACCACAGCACGGCGATCCTGCTGCCAGATGGCCGCGTGTTTGTGGGCGGCGGCGGTCAATGCGGCACGGGCTGCCCGCAAAATCACCTGACCGCTGAAATTCTCACGCCGCCATATCTGTTGAATGCGAACGGCAGCGCTGCCACGCGCCCGGCACTGATTGCGGCCAGCACCAGCACCAGCGCAACTCTGGGCGGCACCATCGCCGCGGGTACCACGGGGCAGGTGGCTTCGTTCGTGCTGATGCGCCTTTCCGCCACGACTCACACCGTGAACAACGATCAGCGCCGCATCCCCTTGTCAATCAGCAGTACGACTGCGCTCTCCGGGGGATCCTATGCTTACACGTTGACGATGCCGTCTGCCGATCCCGGAGTGGTGCTGCCGGGGTATTACATGCTGTTCGCTCTGAATTCCAGCGGCGTTCCCAGTGTCTCGACCACCATTCAAATCCTCTAAAGGAGCGAGCGCGCTGCGAGGCGTTTGGATAATCGGCATGTTCATGCTGGCGGCCACCGGGTGGGCGGTGCCGCCCATCACGCAGGCAGGCGCAACGGCAGGCACGGCGGCGGCACACGAAGAATACTTGCGGGGCCAGGCGTTGTTTTCTGGAACGATGGATTTGCACGGCCGAATCTATACGCACGTGGCCGACATGCCGCCCACGGTCGTGCGGTGCGCGAATTGTCATGCGGTGGGCGAGGGACCGGACGTGAAACGCTCGCTGGCCCCGCGGCTGACCTATAGCCTGTTGATCTTGCCACGTACCCGGCGCGGAGGCCCGCCATCGCACTACAGTCGCGACGGTTTCTGCACGCTGTTGCGCAAGGGCATTGCTCCCGCCTTCGTGATGATCAGCGTCGAGATGCCGCGCTACTCGATCGACGATGTCGATTGCGGGGCGATTTGGCGATACGTCACCGGGAGAGACCGTGAAGAAAACCGCTGATTTCACGCGGCGTCAGGTGTGCGTGGGGGCAGCAGCGGCGTTTGCAACAGTCTTCGCCTCGGCTGTGACCCGCGCGAGCGCCGTATTGGTTGCGGCGGATCACGGACGCGTTGATCCGCCCGTGAAGGTGCCTGACCTACCGGTTCGCCGCGCCGGCGACGGCGCTTCGAGGGGCCTCGCGGGGCTCCTGCACGGACGGGTGACCGCGCTGCACCTGATGTTCACAGGCTGTTCGACGGTCTGTCCAATTCAGGGCGCGATATTCGAACGCGTCCAAGCCTTGCTGCCCGATCAGGCGGAGCGCGGGATACAATTGATGTCGCTCAGCATCGATCCTCTGCTCGACACGCCGCGCGCCATGCGGGCCTGGCTCGATCGTTTCGCAGCACGGGATGGCTGGATCGCTGTGGCGCCGCAGCCCAAAGACCTGGATCGTCTGCTCGACGTGTTCGGCCAGGGCCGCGATGCCGTCGAAAGCCATGCCACCCAAGTCAATATCATCGACCGGAAGGGCGATCTCGTGTTTCGCACGCCCGAACTGCCCTCAGCCGACTCGATCGCAAATATTCTGCGCAGAGTGTAAGGACTGCTAAGCTCTGTCCTGTGGCTACACGACGCGATGTACCGGGAATCAAACCCTACGATAGTCCCGCGGGCGGCTGGGGTGCGCTGCGCGCGACGGCAAGGGCGGTGCGCGAACAGATGGAAGTGGTAGAGGCGCCTCTTCTCTTATACCGCACCAACAAGCCTGATGGTTTTGACTGTCCTGGCTGTGCGTGGCCGGACAAAGAGCACACCTCGACATTCCAATTCTGCGAGAACGGCGCGAAAGCGGTTACCTGGGAAGCCACGAATAAACGGGTTACACCGGAGTTTTTCGCCGCTCATACATTGACCGAGCTGCGGACGTGGACCGACCACCAATTGGAAAACGAAGGTCGCTTGACCCATCCTCTGGTGTATGACGAGGGCACCGACACCTACCGTCCCATCGAGTGGGAGGAGGGATTCAAACGGGTCGGCGAGGTGCTGCGCGGGCTGGCCAGTCCGAACATGACCGAGTTCTACACGTCCGGTCGTGCCTCCAACGAGGCAGCCTTCCTGTTTCAACTGTTTGCCCGCGAGTACGGTACCAATAATTTTCCCGATTGCTCGAACATGTGTCACGAGGCAACCAGCGTCGGTCTGCCCAAATCCATCGGCATAGGCAAGGGCACGGTATCGCTGGAAGACTTCGATCACTGCGAACTCATCATTTCCATCGGACACAATCCCGGCACCAACCATCCACGCATGATGGGAACCTTGCACGAGGCGGCCCGGCGCGGAGTTCCGATCGTGGTGTTCAACCCCATGCGGGAACGAGCGCTGGAGAGATTTGCTGATCCACAAAGTCCCGTGGAGATGGGCACATTCGGCTCGACACCGATCGCCTCCTCTTACTATCAGGTCAAAGTGGGAGGTGATGCGGCAGCGCTACATGGCGTCATGAAGGCCCTGATCGAAATGGATGAAGATCCTGCAGCCCAAGGCGCGGTGTTGGACCATGAGTTCATCGCCACCCACACGGAAGGATTTGGCGAGCTTGTGGCCGATCTTCGTGCGAAGAACTGGGGGGACATCGAGGCTGTCAGCGGCCTGCCGCGTGCCGCATTGCAGTCCGTGGCCGCGGCCTATGCGAAATCCAATGCCACCATCGTGAGTTACGGCATGGGAGTCACTCAACATCTCAAGGGCACTTCAAACGTTCAGCAAATCGCGAATCTTTTGCTTCTGCGCGGCAATTTCGGGAAACCCGGCGCCGGCATCTGTCCATTGCGCGGCCACTCCAACGTGCAAGGCGACCGTACGGTCGGCATCACGGAGAAACCGAACGATGCGTTGCTGGATGGAATCGAAAGGACCTTCGGTTTCAAACCCCCACGAGCGCATGGCCACGACTCGGTCGCCGCCATGCAGGCCATCATCGACGGTCACTCCAAAGCACTCATCAGCCTCGGCGGTAATCTTGCCGTGGCGTTGCCGGATCCGCAGCGCTGCTATGCGGCGATGCGCAAGCTCGACCTTGCCGTACATATCGCTACCAAGCTGAACCGCTCGCATCTCTTGGTGGGTCGCGAGTCCATCATTTTTCCCTGCCTTGGACGCACCGAGCGGGATATCCAGGCGAGCGGTCCGCAATCGATTACCGTGGAGGACTCAATGACCATGGTGCATGCGTCGTCGGGCAACCTGCCGCCGGCCTCCGAGCATCTGCGGTCGGAACCGGCGATCGTCGCGGGCATGGCGTGCGCCACGCTGCCGCAGAGCAAAGTGCCCTGGCTCGAATTGATCGCCGACTATGATCGGATTCGCGACGGCATCGAATCCGTGTTTCCAGACTTCAAAGATTTCAATCTTCGAATCCGTAAACCCGGCGGCTTTCGCCTGCCATTACCGCCGACGATGAGGGTATGGACAACCACGTCGGGCAAGGCTCAATTCCTTCGGTTTCCAACCTCCAAGGAGGAGGCCGGCATCGCGAACGATGGCACGTTGGTTCTGACGACCATCCGCAGCCACGATCAGTACAACACCACCATCTACGGCCTGGATGACCGCTACCGGGGAGTATTCGGCAGACGCGATGTGGTCTTCATGAATGAACAGGATCTGGCCCACCATGGGATCGAGCACGGCGATAGCGTCGACATTGAAACGGTACTTCCCGGCGGGGTAGGTCTGCGACTAGACGGCTTTACCGCGGTTGCGTACGACATCGCCCGAGGATCGGTCGCCGCTTATTATCCGGAGGCCAATGTGCTGGTCCCTCTCGGTTACCACGATAAACAAAGCGGCACGCCCGCCTATAAGTCCATTCCGGTCAGGATTTCGCGTTCCAAGGATTCACGACCTCGGCAATTAGATCGGTAGAGTGTTTGGCGTTTCGCATCGCCAGCTTCGCTCGCGCGGCTGGAATCCCCATGCAGCATTGGCGATAAGGGCGATTCCCCGGCCTGAAGCTTCGTGTACAAAACTGGTGCGAGTGGATGCAATAGTAGTGCACACATCGCTCGCATGCCTCACCGGGAAAAATAGCGAGCGTGGCACTTCGGGTGCGTCCGTTCACCCGAATCTTCGCTGGCAGGTGTGCGTAGCAGGGATTTCTCGCCTCGCCATGCCTTTGCCGATCCACGGCAATCTGTGTAGCGCCAACCCGATAAAGAGTTCGTAGCTCTGCGCACGATTCTTGCAGGGTGGTGCTGAGTGTTCAGCAAGCCTACCTTGCGACACGAGTAAAAATAACGGGATCCGAATCAATGAGGGATGTACGAATGAGTCGACTTAAATGGGTTCGCGGCTGGGCGATTCTTTGTTGTGCTGCTGTCATCCTCCCCCATACCGCGCGTTCTCAAGCTGCAAACGAGCCGACCAACCCTGTCCCTGTACAGGCGGGATCAGCGGACAATCTCGATGAAATCGTCGTGAATGGCGTCAGACGCGGCGACCTCATCATGCCCACTACCGTCACTTCCAGTTCCGCTTTCGGGCTTGATCTGAACGTGATGGATACCCCGCGCAACAATACCGTGTTGTCCAAAGCGCAGCTCGACGCCCTCGACGTGCAGAATCCGGGGGGATTCTCCTCACTGACCGCGAGCGCCTATTCCGACGCGTCTTTCGGTCAACCCAACGTACCCCGCATCCGAGGTCAGTTCGCCGACGTGTTCTACAACGGAATGCGAGACAGTTTCACCTTGAACGGCTACGGCGCGCCGATCAGCTTCAACCAGGTGGATAGCATCGACATCATCAAGGGACCGGCCAGCGTTCAAGGCGGGGCCGGACCCGGCGTCGGCGGTTCCATCGATATGGCCACCAAAATGCCGTCCATGACGGCATTCGCGGCGACCGGCTCCGTGGAGGCCGACAGCCATCAGAAGCGCATTTTGAGCCTCGATGTGGGTGGTCCTCTAGCCGATGGTCTGGCTGGTCGCCTGAGCTTTACCACCAATGATAGCGGCAGTTACTACTACGACATGTACTTTCATCAACAGTCGCTATACGGCGCCTTGATCTTTCAGCCGACGTCCAACTATAAAATTGCGATCAACGGCGACATCACCGACACGCGCTATCGGGAGAATGACGGTATCAATCGTGTGAACCAAGGCCTCATCAACAACAGCACCTATCTCACCGGCGCGCCGCCACTGAGCGACGTCACGGGCTTCGGCACGGAGGTCGATCTGACGGGCACCACGGTGCTGAACCCCCGCACGATCATCGATGAGCCGGCTGGCACCGGCGCGCACGCTGTGCACGCCATGCTGCAGCTCGTTCAGACCTGGACGTTGAACGATAACTTTTCAATCGTAAACAACACGTTCTACGATTACATCAACCGCTACAACCAGACCGAGGACTATTACGCCGACACGGCCGAAAGCAGCTACACCCTCGAGAACAAGACTGATATCAAAGGAAAGTTTGCGCTCGGTCCGGTTGCCAACGATATTGATGCGGGTTTCACCTACCGCTACGCCCACGTGTATGACATCCAGAACTTCAACAACGAACCGGTGAGCGTCTTCGATCTGTCGCAGAGTCCGAGCACCTGGATTTTCCCGCCTGCGGCGCAGATCATCGGCGGTGCAATCCCTTACACCGCGGCCTTCGGCCACACTCAATACGGATTCCCCGGTAACGGTAGCGCTTTCGGCGGCGCCCCGGTCGGCGGCGTTTCGTATCCGAACGCCACGATAGACTCCAATCTACAGGACGCCGCTATCTTCCTCGAGCATCGCCTGACCTTCTCGCCGCAGTGGAGCGTGCTGTACGGCTTGCGCGGCGACTTGGTCCAACTCAACGACTCTGACCCACTGTACTCCGCCGCCGAAGTCGCCTACACAAACCCCGCCAATTACGACGGATATACCGTGAATCCCCCGCAGTCGCAGCACACCGCGTGGTACGGGCTGTATAACGGCAATATCAGCGTGGTCTACAGTCCGACCGACTGGGTATCCGGCTACGTGACGTTCAACAAGGCGCAATACGTCTATGCCACGGCCAACGACGGCGCGGTCGGCGCGATTGGCGTTCCGGTTCTCGGCCAGTTGCGCCAAGGCACGAAGCTGGAGGAGGCGGGCGTGAAGTTCGACCTGCTCGGCAAGGCCCTTTTCATCTCCATCGCAGGATTCAAGCAGGAACGCGAGATAAGCACCGGACCGAGCGTCGCTCAGGAATCGTATGCGCACATCACCGGTGCCGAATTCGAGCTCAACTACCAGCCAAGCCCGCATTTCTTCGCAACGGCCAGCTATTCTTACCTCCATACGACGCTCGACACGCCGGCCACGTTCTATAACTTCCCGGCGCAGCCGGGCTTCAACATCGATGGTGCCGGCAATGCGCTCGGATGTATCAACGGCAGTTGCGGATTTAGCCCTAACCAGAAATTCGACGATCCGGGCGTGCCGAAGCATCTGATCAATTTCCTCGCCAATTACAAGCTGGACAGCGGGCTTGGGTTCCAGGCCAATCTGCAGGTGACCGGACCCGTCCAGACCACCCAGGCCGGCTACGTGAACATCGCGGCGCTCGAATCCAACCTCAACTCCGAATTCGGATTTGGGACGTACTCGCAACCTCTGGTGAATGCCGTCCCGGCTTCCGTTCTGGCAACCGGGTACTACAACCCGCCCACCATTCCGTGGCAGTACACGCTGAATGCCGGCGCGTTCTACACCTTCTTAGATCATTACACCGCGAGACTCATGATTTATAACGTCGCCAACCGGGTCAACTGGGTGAACGACAACCCCTTCTATGGCAATGACTTCCTGACGCGCCAGCCGTCGCGAAGCTTCGACCTGACGCTTACAGGCAAGTTCTGAGAATGCGGTATACCCATCGGCTCAGCCCTGCGTATAGTCCATGCCGTCCAAGTCGGCGATCAGTCCCGGCCCCACCGGTTTCCAGTCCAGCTTCGCGCGGGTGATGAGGCTGGAGGAAGGCATATCATGCCCTGCGAACATGCTCAGCCAGCCGAAGTGCGACTGCGACTCTTCAGGCTTGATGCTCTTCACAGGCACCTTCAGCCCGCGGCCGATTGCCTCGGCGATCGTCCGCATCGTCACGCCTTGTTCGTCGACTGCGTGCTAAATCGCACCCGCGTCGGCCCTCTCAAACGCGAGACGGTACAACCGCGCTGTGTCTGAAACGTGCGCCGCCGGCCAACGGTTGCCACCGTCTGCGATGTAGGCTGAGACGCGCTTCTCTCGCGCCACTGCGGTGAAGTAGGGAACCAGGCCCTGCTTGCGTGTGTCATGGATCTGCGCCAGCCGCACGATGGATGTTTTCACGCCACGCTCGGTGAGCTCTTTGACCTTCGTTTCCAAGCCCGCGCGAGGGTTCCAGGAAGCAGTCGGACCGTCCTCCGTTGATGGCTTGCCGTCGACATTGGCGGCTATCGCCGTGCCGGAAGTAACGACAAAAGGTCTTTCCGAACCCAGGAGTGCCTCTCCTAGCGCGGCGATGGCTGCCCGCTCATCAGCTGCGTTTTTTTCGAATTGCGAAAAGTCATGACTGAAGGCCAAATGGATCACGCCATCGGAATCGGCTGCTCCTCTGCGCAGGCTGTCCAAGTCCTCGATGTTGCCATGGAGCACCTCGGCGCCCGCGACTCGCAACTTCTCAGCGCCTGCCTCCGAACGTGTCAGGCCCAGCACCCCGTGGCCTGCCTTGATTAATTCCGACGTGAGCGCCGAACCGATGAACCCCGTGGCGCCGGTAACAAAAATACGCATGTGATGTCCCTCCACTGCTGGGAATTTGATCGTCCGGGCGTTGCGTTCGAATCCTATCATCGTGAATACTCCTGCGATGACGTTACAAAAACCCGCAAACGCCCAAGCCATGCTCGACATCGCGATTCAAGAAGCGCGGCTGGGACTTGCGGAAGGCGGCATACCCATCGGCGGCGCGCTGTTTCACAAGGACGGGACCCTGCTGGGGCAAGGACATAACCGACGCATTCAGGAAAACGATCCCTCCGTGCACGGGGAGACCGACGCATTTCGCAAAGCCGGCCGCCAGCGCCGCTACCAGGACACCGTCATGGTGAC
>Ga0116227_10010348_pt1 | contig 16351 bp, 13 predicted proteins | sample S1TSphgellanicum_FD_89693 | JGI IMG/M metagenome (GOLD analysis project Ga0116227, IMG submission 89693) | Host-associated microbial communities from peat moss isolated from Minnesota, USA - S1T2_Fb - Sphagnum magellanicum MG | ecosystem: Host-associated > Plants > Peat moss > Unclassified...
ACAAAAATTAGCTGCTTTCGTCCGTGGTGAATATCGTTATATCGATAAATATTACTTTGATTTTGTGAATGGTTTAAGCCAGCCAGCTTATAGCTTGTTCAATGCTAAAGCAGGAATTAGTAGTAAAAACTTTGAATTGAACTTCTGGACGCGGAACATCACCGATAAGAAATACGTGGCTTACGGTTCGTTCGGCACCTTCCTTTTGGGAAGCCCGAGAACTTACGGAACAACTTTGATCGCAAAATTTTAAATTGAAGATCTGATGAAAAAACTTTTTTTTGCAGCAACCCTTATCCTGATGGTTGCCGCCTGTAAAGACAAATCAAAAGATACAGCAACCATCCCAACAAAAAGCCATGAACAACAAATGGCAGATATGTTACCTGAACCAAAAGTGCAGATCAAGACAGTTGGGATTCTGCTGTATGATAACTATGCCGTTTTGGATGCGATGGGACCTTACCACGTCTTGAGTGAATTGATGGGCGCTAAAGTGTTTTTTGTAGGACGACATAAAGGATTGATCACAACCGGCGGCGGGATGAAAGTACAATGTGATACTTCCATTAAGCAAGTAAAGCAATTGGATATCCTGGTTATACCCGGAGGATTGAATGAAACTTATACAGCTACTAAGGATACTGCTTTATTAAACTGGATAAAGGACATCGATAAGCACTCCAAATATACTACCAGTGTTTGTACCGGTGCCTGGATACTGGCTTCGACCGGCTTGCTTAAAGGCCATGAAGCTACTACGCATTGGTTCGGAAAGCAAATTCTGAAAGATCAGTTCGGGATTACCGCAGAAGATAAACGCTATGTTCAAAGCGGCAAGTATTGGACAAGTGCAGGTGTTTCTGCTGGTATCGATATGAGTTTGGGCTTGATAAACGATATCATGGGTGAAAAGTACACCCAAACGGTGATGCTTGACCTGGAGTACGACCCGCAGCCACCTGTTAAAGGCGGCAGTGAGCAGAATACCGATAAAGCTATCGTTGAAAACACCCGTTCCATGTATAACAGTGCACTGCAACCACTGTTGCATCCCGAGATCACTTCGAAGATCAAAATCGACAATGATAAAGACCCGGTCTGCGGAATGAAATTAATTGGCTTTTCCGATACGGTTCATTATAAAGGAAAGATCATCGGTTTTTGCTCCGCACGTTGTAAAAAAGGTTTCACAAGTAACCCTACCGCTTACCAAGTTCATACCCGCTAACGGTACACCATCTTATCAGTAAATATAATGCATAACATCAAATTCATGATAAAACCTATAACACTGTTCATCAGCCTGATTTTCCTTTCTTTAATCAGCTATTCGCAGGATACCCGTACTATTCACGGTAAAATATTTGACGCCCAAACTAAAGAACCGATACCGGCTGCAACCATAACAGATACCACGGGCACCTCGGTTACGTCTGCTAACGACGGCAGCTTTAAGATCAATACATCCGCAAAAACGCTAAAAGTTACCTTTATAGGCTATCAAACCCGCCTTGTTGAAGTTAAAGGAAGTGTATTAGCCATTGCTTTGCAACCCGCCACCAGCCAGTTGAACCAGGTGGTAGTGAGCGCTAACCGTACCGCTGAAAAGCGCAGCGAAGCGCCAATAGCTATTGCTACGGTATCGAGCCAAACCATACAGGATACCAAAGCGCAACGACTTGACCAATTGGTTAATAAAGTAAGTGGGGTGAACATGGTAAACCTCGGCAATGAACAGCATGAAATGAGCATTCGCCAGCCGATGAACACCAATAACCTGTTCCTGTACCTCGAAGACGGTCTGCCATTGCGTACCTCAGCGGTATTTAACCATAACGCCCTGCTGGAAATGAACATGACGGCAGCAAAAAATATCGAGATCATCAAGGGGCCGTCATCCGCACTTTATGGCGCGGAGGCCATCGGCGGTGTGATCAATTTAATTACGCAGGCACCACCGGCTTATACTTCGGGCTATTTAAGCGGGCAGACCAGCAACCAGGGTTATAAGCGTTTTGATGGGCAAATCGGTACGACTTCAGGTAAACTGGGCTTTATTGTCAGCGGCTATTATGCCAACCAAAAAGACGGACCTATTCAATACAGTGATTTTCATAAGACCGCAGTAACCGGACGTTTAGATTACCATATCGATAGCGCGACGACCTGGACCAACAGCGTATCTTATATCAACTATTTTAGCGATATGTATGGCAGCCTGGACAGCGCGCATTTTGCCAGCAAGAATTATTCGGCACAGTCGTTCTTCACTTATCGCAAAGTGACTGCTTTACGCGCCCACTCGACGATTACTCACAAATGGAGCCCTAACGGCACGACCAGCGCCACTTTCCTTTATCGTGATAACTCGGTCGCTCAAAACCCCTCGTATTCTATTGCTACCTACCGCACGGGCGGCAAAGCCACCAATCCGGTTTCGCCTGACACCGCTAGTGGCAATATCAACACCAATGCGTTTAAATCATACGGGCTTTTCTTACAGCATGTACAGCGATTCAAATTCCTGGATAGCAAGCTGATCGTCGGCACCAGCGCTGAACTTGACCCGCAGTCTTTTTTCCAGGATTTCATCTGGATCAAAAAGCAAACCCAAAACGGGGTGACCAACTATATTAGCTATACGAAAGTCAACCCTGATTCCGTGATGGCTAATTACCGCACCGTGATCAGCAATTTCGGTTCTTACGCCGATTACGCTTTTACCATTGCGCCGGGACTGCGTATCTCCACCGCAATCCGTTATGATGCATTCCACTATGCTTTCGTTAATGCGCTGCCGGGCTCTAAAGTGACCGGCGGGCCGTCTACGATCACTAATTACGGCAAAGTAGCGCCGAAGATCGGCTTTACTTATAATCACCATGGTATCGGATTTTACGGCACCTACAGTGAAGGCTATGTACCACCGCAAATCACGGATGTGTTTGGTAAAACCACCAATAACGCTTACCTGCTCCCGCAAACCTTTAAAAACTATGAATTGGGTGGCTGGCTGTCCTTGCTGGAAAATAAGCTCTATATCGATTACAGCTTTTACCTGATGAACGGCACCAACGAGATCATCAATGTGCGCCTGCCGGACAATACCACCGCACCGCAAAATGCCGGAGCCACCCGTCATAAAGGTGTCGAGTATGGCATTAGCTACCGGCCAACTGACGATCTGTACCTGCGTTTAAGCGGCACTAACGCTTTGCACAAATTCGTGAACTATGTGGCCAGCGGCGTGAACTATGACGGTTACGAAATGCCTAACGCGCCGCATTTTTCAGGTAATGCGGAGGTAGTTTACAAGCCTCATTATATCAAAGGCTTCCGTATCGGCGCAGAAGAGCAGATCCTGGGGAAATATTATGAGGATAACCAACAACTACGCACGTATGACGGCTTCAAGGTGACCAATATCCGCGCGGGATTTGAATTTGGCCCTGCAGAAATATGGGTAAATGCCCTGAATGTATTCAATACCTATTATGCAACATTGGCAACAGCAACCGTAACCGCAGGCAAAGCTGCTTATAGCTATAACCTGGGCGACCCAAGGGCGTTTACGCTAGGCTTAGCTTACCATTTTGGCAAACATTAAATCAAGAAATATGATCCGTAAAAACATTTATAAATGGCACCGTATCTGTTCGCTCATTATCGCGATACCGGTATTACTATGGGCATTAAGCGGCTTTATGCACCCGATCATGACCAACCTGCGCCCGGCCATGAAAACGCAGGGCATCCCGGTTGTGCCCGTCGACAGCAGCAAGATCAAGCTGACCTTACAACAGGTGCTCAAGCAAAACAAGATCGACAGTGTTTACAGTGCGCGGCTGGTGCATATCGATACCAATTGGTTTTACCAGGTGAAAACCAGCCGCAAATATGACCTGCAATATCTAAGTGCAAAGAACGCTAACGTATTGACTAAGGGCGACTGGCTGTATGCGCAATACATCGCGCGGATATTCTTAGAGGGCGCACCCAAACAAAAAGGCAAAATGCCTCCCATGGAAATGTCCATGAAGATGCCCATGAACGACGGCATGGATTGCTGCGGCGAGGCGGCAAGTACCGTACTGAATAACAAAACAGGTGCGCCGATTGATTACGCTTCCCTGATTACGAAATTTGACAAGGAATATAAGCCGATATATTGCCTGTTACCGGTCTATAAAGTACAGTTTAAACGTGCGGACAACATTCGTTTGTATGTAGAAACCGGGCAGGATCGCTTTTCGGTTGCCGTCGATAAAAACCGCGCGGCGTTTACCCAATTCTTTGATATCGTACATACCTGGGGCTGGCTTGACTTTTTGGGCAAGGGGCGTTTAATGGTTGTGATGATTATCGCTGCATTAGGTTTCTTTACCGCGATCATGGGCCTGTATATTTTTTTCAGCACTAAAAGCAAAAAAGTACCGGGAAACCAATTAGTGAAAGCCCGGCGTAACCATCGCTATACAGCAGTTGTCGCCTCGATCTTTACGCTGATGTTCACCTTCAGCGGCTGTTACCAGGCGTTTTCGGAATTCACCGGGCCCGAAAAACAGGTGATAGCGATACAGCATGGCTTTGCCAGTTCTGACATCAACCTCGACCTGAACAAGCTGCATCAGGTTATTAAAAAGCCGATCACCAACATTGGCCTGGTACAACTTGATGGAAAAACCTACTGGCAGGTCTACCTGCTCAGCGGTAAAAAGAGCCACAAAAAAGACCTGATGAAAGATATGAGTGCCGAGGCTGCGGTAGTGACTTATGTATATGCTACGGATTATTCGGTACTGTCCAATGGTGATCTGCTTTACGCTAAAAGCCTGGCTACGCAGCTAAGCGGCCATAGTGAAAACGAAATTGTTTCCACCGAGCTCATTACCAAATTTACGGATGAGTATAACTTCACCGATAAGCGCTTGCCCGTTTGGAAGGTCAATTATCCATTCAATCATAAAGAACGCCTGTATATTGAAACATCAACAGGCGTACTGGCGAAAAATACGAATAATGTAGAATTAGCCGAGGGTTACAGCTTTGCCTTGTTTCACAAACATCATTATATGGATTTCGGCGGGAAAACTACACGCGACATCAGTACAATGATTGGGGCGGCTTTACAGGTCATGATGGTGGTGATGGGGCTAATTTTCTATTTCAAGTGGCGAAAGCGGAAAGCAAAATAACTTACCTAAAAAAAGCGTTCAGGCGTTTTGCGCGCAAATGCCTGAACACTTATAGCAAAAAGGCAAAGTGATCTCAGCGGCATCCTTTCCATGAAATATAAAGCAGAAAGCACAGACCGCAGGGAGAGCCCAGCTTATCCTGACTCATCATGGCACCATTATAGAACCTTATTCATTACCGGTCAGCACAAGACTGAATAAGTTATTTTAACCTGGGCGATGCGCTGGCCAATGTTATAGCGGCGACAATTGATTGCAGTTTATCCATTTGACTAAATTTCTTCCGGAGGGATTGCCAATTAAATTTTAAAGGTTGCAATGGTACTATCTATGAGCTGTTCTATTTCAAGGAAATTATAGGATAATTTAATGATTTCATCCTCTATATAATCCTTTTCGAATGGCACCCATCCTTGCATCAGCGTTAACGGGCCAAAATTCAAACTCACATTTTTCCACTCATGCCCATATTTCTTAAAGCCCGATCTAAAAATAGCTGCAAATTTTCTACTTTCTATAGCATGATCCTTTAGTTGCCTTAATTTCAACGCATGTATATTATACATTAACTTTTGTTTCTGTGTTTCAGCATCGTTTATCCACACAGAAAAGAAAATTCTTGTTTCAGCGGTCAATGGATCTTGATTGGGGCTTGCCCATGCTTGCTTATATATCTTTAAAACAGCAGATTCCTGGTAAACGACTATTGCAATCCTTAATTCTTTTCGGGAAAAAAGTTTCTTGTCCAATTGATCGGCGGCACTTTGAAAAATTCGCAGGTAATAGGTATTATCCATTTATTGAAATTTACTGAGAATTCAAGACGGTAACCGCTTAGACGATATTTGTTTTTTTTCGGAACCTGATCTTAATTGCGGAAAGAATTCCGTCATAGCTATTCAAAATTATCGTTTTAATATCATAAAAAGAAACAGCTTAAATTGTAGTAAAATTCCGGTCCATTAATTTATTTCGCGGCATGAAATCAAACCAGGTCAATGTATTTCAAGGCATCGGTCCTGAAGCCGATTCGCTTAGAAAGTTTACAGTGTCTGGTCCATAAAAATAGCAAGGTTAACCTTATGGGCTGATAATAACTGATTTTTCACGGCGGCAACGCTCACTGCAGTATTTAACGTCCGCCCAATTCTTTTCCCATTTCTTGCGCCAGGTGAATGGTCGGTTGCAAACCGGGCAGACCTTCACTGGCAAATCGTGCTTATTGAGATGACTGGGCATACAAGTTAATTTTTTCTAAGCTTATTGAAACATCATTAAGCATATATTGTTCTTCAGGTACTTTCAACCGGAGCTTCCGGAGTGCTTGACCAGGCTATTCCGTAGGCTTTAGAGCACCCATTTGTGTAATTAATTTTTATAAAATACTTTTTATAATCCCTATCCCTGTGGTAGTGAAATAGGCCGAGTATGCCGATGTATGATGGTCAAAACCAAAAGAGAGCGTATTTTTATTCTCATTGTCACCTGTCCAGGCCAGTTTTAAGTCACATTGCTCAAAAGCATCTGCCAATGCAGCCGCTCCGTCTATCGCCAGTAACCCGCCGTGACCCGCTGCCGGGGAAGTGCAGTTGCCGGCATCGGATACGGACGCTACCCTGCCTTTTTATCGATAAAAAATCAGCTGGAAGAAATAGAGTTTCGGATAATTTATACCGTTCGTAATCTGGCCAAGCCGCTATTGATGCCGGAACGGATCATATTGCAGTAGCCATCATCGGGTAATGATTCCGCGTAATGAAGCGCCAGCCGATAGTTTTCCTTCGCCTGGTCATAGGCTTTCAGGTCTTCATGGCATTTGGCGATGTTCAGATAGAGCGATGGGTAAACGTGCTGAATTTCCGGGTCATCGGCTTGCAGTGCATATTGCAGGGCGGCTTCATCCCAGCGCAATTTGTCGGCGACGCTTTTCTGATGCCGGGCGACATAGTGCGCGGCGGTAAATTTTTCTATCGGGTTCGACGCTTTTTCCCAAGCCTGTCCGAACAGCTCGGCCGCCTCAGCGGGCCTAGCTTCGCCTTCGAGCATCATGCCCTGGGCACAAAGTTTATTCACTGGATTTTCCGGGTCAAATTGCATGTTACGCTAAATTAAATCTTTAATTTGATATTTTTGAGGGATGCTGACGCTTTACGATTTTAACGTTTTAACGGATACCGAAAAGGCGAAGGCCGTTTGGCAGGGCTCGTTCCTCGCTGACCGGGAGGAAAATGGTTTGACCGTGCAGTTGTATGCGGTTAGCAATTTCTATGTGGAACTGTTTTATGATCCGCTGGCGAATAAGATTTTATCATTCCGTTCGTTTACCACCAAGGATTTACTGACGCCTTACCTGGCGCATATCAAATTTAACCTGCACTAATGAAAAAAATATTCTTAAGTATCCTGACCATTGCTGTTGTGCTGTTCTTAGTTTCCTGGGGATTTAAAGGACACCAGGCTGTCGCGACGATAGCGGAGAACCACTTGACCCCGCAAGCGAAAGCAGCGGTCAAAGAATTACTGGGCACGCAAAGTTTATCCGACGTAGCGACCTGGGCGGACGAGGTCAGGAATGAACCCGCTTTTAAAAGCACCGCAGGCTGGCATTTTGTGGACCTGCCTTTAGGGCTATCCTTTGAAGAATTCAGCGCGGCGATACGCGCGCAGGGGGAGGATAACGTTTATGGCGCAATGCAAAAGGCGCGCAGTATTCTGACACATCCAAAAGCCAGCAAGGTACAAAAGATCGAGGCGCTGAAGTTTTTGGTGCATTTCGTAGGTGACGCGCACCAGCCGATGCATGTCAGCAGTAAGGAAGATAAGGGCGGGAATACGATACAAGTTCGTTTCGATAACAGGGGAACCAATCTGCATTCCTTATGGGACAGCGGTCTGCTGGACCACCAGGGTTTATCAGTGATGGAAATGAGTAAAGCTTTTGATAAGGCCACACCGGCCGAGATCAAACAATGGCAGGCTGACCAGCCGATGCAATGGCTTTGGGAAAGCTATCAGATCACGACCAGGCTATATGCCGAGGCCGAGAAAAATAACAACATCGATGAAGATTACTATAAAGCCCATATAGGTATTATCGAGCAGCGGATCGACCAGGGCGGTATCCGTTTGGCGGGCGTGCTGAATGATATTTATGGTGGCAATAAGATATATGCCGCTCTGCATGATGCGCCGGTATTGCCGGAAGATCATAGTCAGCCTGTTGCTGCTGCGACAGGACCGGCGAAGGTGATCGACGTGAAAGATGCCGCTAATCATTTGAACGAGACGGTGACCATCACTTCAAAAGTTTATAGTATGAAGGATGTGAGCAGTATGATCCTGGTGAATGTGGGTGCAGCTTACCCGGATAGCCCGTTAACGGTCGTATTAAGAGGCGATGCCAAGGCTTTGAGTTCCGGTATTAATGGCAAAACCATTACAGTGACCGGGCAGGTGATAGACTATAAAGGCAAGCCCGAAATCGTGGTGACCGATAAAAGTCAATTGATCATTATTCCTTAAACGTTCCCGGTCCAATTTACGGAAAATGAGATTTTCCAAATTTGGAGCAGGTGAGCTTTTCCGTTTCGCTCAGGCCGCCGGTGATCAACTAACTCCCCTGCTGCCGCGCCAAGCTTTTTATTGAGACGCTTTAATCAAACAATGTGGTCAACAAGCGGGTTGAATAGAAATGAAAATAAAACACTGGCAGGCCGGCCTGGCGGTAGGGCTTGCAGCAGCGGCAGTCGCACTGAGTTATACTTCCTGTGTATCGATACCCAAAGGTGCAAAAGCCGTAAGCCCTTTCCAAAAAGACAAATACCTGGGGACATGGTATGAGATCGCCCGTTTCGACTTCCGGTTCGAGAAAGGGCTTGATCATGTAACAGCCAACTATACAGTTATAGACAATGAGACCATACGCGTTGATAATAAAGGCTTTGATGTCAAAAATAAGAAATGGAAAGAGAGCATTGGCAAAGCCAAACTTATCGGCGATGGCGCTGAAGGGCGTTTAAAGGTTTCATTCTTCGGGCCTTTCTATGCAGGATACAATGTTATCGCGATCGACCCTGATTACAAATATGCCTTGGTAGCCGGAAATAATCTTAAATATCTGTGGTTGTTATCCAGAGAAAAAACGATGCCGCTTAAGATCAGGGAACAATATTTAGCTAACGCCAAAGCGCTCGGTTACGACACTTCCCGTTTGATTTGGACAAAACAGGAATAAATAAACTGAAAATCTAATCGGTAATATTTTTTATACACTTATTTAATATTCTCTAATGTTGCAGCCGGTTTGCCTTCCATGCCAAGATGCACCAATTCGGCAACGAACCTGACAAAGAGGGTCATATCTCCTATTAGGCTGGCCGCCTCCAGGCAGCTCCTATACCCGGCTCTTTTTCCGACAGGTATAACTGTCCAGGGATACACCGCTGATGATAACATCACATTCATCATAAACCTACCCATTCGCCCGTTCCCGTCCATATATGGATGAATATTTACAAAAACGAAATGCCCCAATACTGCCCTCACAGAAGCTTCCGGTTCCCTGGAAAGCAGTTCAAAAAGCTGTGGCATGGCATCCCTCCATGCAGCTATATCTTAAAGGCAAGTGCTTAGAACCGCCAATGTAAACCCGATGTGCAGGTATCCGGCAAGATCACCCTGCTTTTACTATACCGGCAGTAAAGCCGGGGCCAATTAATTCCCGACACCAGTCCTGATGCTCCTCATCGGCAATTACGCACTTTTGGTTGCTTAAGGCTGAATAAGGTTTTGCCGTTCGTTAATAACTTGTATTTATTTAATTGTCAAGATCCGGCTATGAGAATAATCGTATTGTGGACAGCGATATTTTTGTTCAGGCAAACCGTCCTTACATTGTTAATGGGGCGCAGTGGACTACGGTTTTGCTATGCCGAATCAAAAAGGACTATTGCTCCCGATTGTACTCGCTTCCTTTCTCAAGGGAAGCGGGCATCAAAAATTAACTATTAACTATTAACCGGTCATTCATTAACTAGATGAAGCCGTATAAAGAACTGAGATATCACGAAATGCGTTCATTTTGACTTTTACATTCCTGCCCACCAAACCGGTGTATAAATAGGTACCGTACCGGGATAATTTGCATTTGAAGTTATTTCCGAATTGGGGTACAGCATACGCAACGGCATTTTTCCTGCGCCAATTACTGACCCTGCCGAAGTAACAAAGAAAGTAGGATAACCCGTTCTTCTCCATTCGGTCCATGCCTCAAATCCCTGGAAACCACACATAGCATAGTATTTTTGTGTAATGATCGCTTTAACCTTGTCATTAACACTGGCCGCAGCAGTTAAAGCCGGCAATCCGTCCGGCGCTGTAGCAATATACGTTGCAGGGTCCCCTGCGCCCGTAGCGGCAAAGCTGGCCTGTATACCTTTGGTGTACAAATCGGCTACATCACCGGAAGCCCATCCTCTTGCCACTGCCTCCGCTTGCAGAAAATAACTTTCGGCAGCTGAGATCAGTTTAACTGGCGCTGTTGCTGAAGCTGGATCGTCCGCTTTTCCGCCAACTAAGGCAGAAGGCGGGGAAACATGTTTACCATATTGTGTCAGAAAGCTTCCCTGTGGAATAGATTCTACTGAATCGGCCGGTGAAACTTTATCGATTAAAAGCGCATAGAACTTAGCCAAACGAGGATCGTTATTTTTGGCGAAGGCGTTTACAACCGTTGAACTTGCCACCACATTTTGAGTTTTACCTAATGTAGGGCTGGTGGCTTCATTATAAAATGGATTCTCATTACCACCCGTGCCGGTGTAGGTGATGGTGGCATCTTCCGTTAAGAACGCAGCGTTCGCCGCATACAATGCCTTTATGCCTGCCTGGGCGCCAGCCGGATCTGCCTTAGACAGTCGCAGAAAAGCTCTAAGCTCAAGCGTATTGGCAAATGCTATCCATTTCTGCATATCTCCCTGGAAGATCAGATCCTGCGATCCAGGGGAAATAACGTTTGCTTTGTTAAGTAAAGGCACGGCCTTATTAATATATGAAAATATGCTATCATAAACTACTTTCTGGGCATCGTATTTAGGAGATAAAAATACTGATGGCTGTAGTGCCTGTGCAACAGGCACATCACCAAAAGCATCGGTCGCCACCTGAAAGCTATAAGCCTTCATCACATAAGCAATACCCTTGACGTTTTCTATGTTTGGCTCAGTACTTTTGATGATCAGATCGGCATTGATTAATGCCACGCTGTAGATATTAAACCAGGGACGGTTAAAATCGGTAGATACAGGGGCATACTGATCTATCGATCTGTATTGCGAGGACGATGGGTTTTGGGTCCAGTATTGTGCCCAAATATTGCCAAATACCTGGAAGGAATTTCCGATAACCTGGCTAATAGCCGCCTCCGTAGGTGGCAATAACAACGTAGCTTCGGTGCCAGATGGATTATTCGGATTTATATTCACATCCAAACTCTTTTTGCAGCCTGAAAATCCGGCCGCAGCCACAAGCATTGTAACCATTGCCTGCTTAAAATTTATCCTATATTTTTTCATCATGATATTTTATAGTTAGAATGAAACTTTCAAATTAATGCCATAGTTACGCACTGATGGGTTTGCTGAGAACTCGAAGCCCTGTTCGTTACCGGCTCCGCTTGCGTTTTCCTCCGGGTCGGAATATACATTGGATTTTGGTGTCCACAAGAACAGGTTATTACCAAAGACGCCAATGGTTAACGCGCCGAATGGCAAATTTCTTAACTGGGTCTTGTTAAATGTATAAGAAATAGCGGCGCTGCGCAGCTTAATATACGACGCGTCAATAATGTTCATACCAGGAGTATTGCCGATTACACTCGTGTAATAATTATACACTGAATAGGGCACAGTTGTGTTGGGAACGCTTTTTCCGTTAGCATCCAGGTATACGGAATTAGGAAATGGCTGACCAAAACGGGGGCCGCCGGTTTCAATACCGGTTCCTGTGAAATCTGTTAGCGATTTGGTTTCCGAATAAAATACGCCGCCGTGTTTAGCATCAAATAACACACTTAAAGCAAAACCATCGTATTTAAAAGTGGTACCCAGCGATGCCTGAAATTTTGGTTCGTAAGAACCCAGGTATTTCGCAGTCGTAGTAGCCAGGGGTTGACCTGTGGTTTTATCGACAATCGTTCTTCCCTGTGCATCTGTTTGATTTGTTACACTGTAAAATTCCCCATAGGGCATACCTTTTGCCGCAACTATGCTCATGCCGTTAAGCCCCCCGATGGTCAACTGTGAAATACCGTTAAGCAGGGAAAGTACATCGCTGTGATTTTTGGTAAAAGTGCCGAACAGGTCCCATTGCAAATTATTGGTTTTAACGGGGGTTCCACTTAAACTTAACTCAATGCCTTTATTCTGGATCTCGCCGGCGTTTACGGTATTGAAACCGTATCCTGTTGAGTTGGGAATCGGGACGGATAATATCTGATTTTTCGAATCATTGACGTAATAACTGAAATCGACTGTAAGCCTGCTTTGGAAAAATGCTAACTCTGTACCCATTTCAAATGAAGTAGTTTGCTCAGGTTTAAGCGTGGCATTACCCAGGGTTGATCCGACCTGTAGTCCCGGAACATTTCCAAATGGAAATGTGGTATTACCAAAAGAACCGGAAATGGTCGCTCTTCCATAATAGGTCAGCAATTCATAAGGGTTAGTATCGCTGCCCACCTGTGCAAAACTTGAACGCAGCTTGCCGTAACTCAAAAAATCAGCGATACCGGAATTTTTCAGTAATTCGCTAAACACAAACGAGCCGCTTACGCTTGGATAAAAATAAGAGTAGTTATTTACCGGTAATGTGGAAGACCTGTCGTTTCTCAGCGTTCCCTCCAGGAACAAATAGTCTTTATAGGAAAGGTTTAAATCAGCATAAAACCCGACCAGCCTTTGTGTCGTGATATTGTCGGTAATTATATCTATGGGTCCGTTGCTGTTTTCAAGGTTGTACCAGCCCTGCTGTATTAAACCTCCGCTCGTGTTAGTACTTGTTAAATTAGCGGTTGTACTGCGTTCCCTGATATTATTTCCCAATAATAATGAGGTATGAAAATCTTTACCAAAGTCATGGGTTGCAGTAAGCATCAGGTCATGCACCACTTCGTTTACATTGTATTGATCTACTTCATATGATCCATTATTAGTTTGCGGGCCCCATAACCCGGCATCGGATTCGTCAAGCGGTACAAAATTATATTTGGGTGAAATCAGTTCCCTGCGGTCGGAGTAAGAATCCACACCAATGCGCTCTGCTATATTTAACCAGCTAAGCGGTTTGTAGGACAGGTTAACATTTCCGGTAACGCGGTTAACATTATCAAGGTTACTAAAATCCTGAAGGTCGAAATAGGGGGTTCAAACTATAGGTACCATAAAAACCATAGGTACCATTTGAAGTTCCGCTGGTGTAACTATATCCGTTATAAGGATTACTCAGGTTTCCCATGGTATTGATAGGAATATCCCTTGGCGTTTGGTATAAGTTGTTCATTACGCTGTTGGCACCTTCACCGCCAGAAGGCACATTAGCCTTGTTTTTATTGTAGTTGAAGTTGATACTTGCCGTAAAATTATTTGCGAGCGTAGCTTTACCGTTAAACCTTACGCTGTATTTATCAAAAGTGTCGCTGTTGCCCGGAAATATTCCGTTAGCGTTCAATGAGTTCAGGCCCAGGTAAAAGCTGTTTTTCTCATCGCCCGATGAAATGCCGATGTTATTGTCAGCGGCAAACCCGGTCGTAAAAAAATCCCTTATATTGTTGGGCAAAGCAGAATAAGGCTTCATTTGAGTAACCCCATTAATTTCCTGCCCCCATGGTTCAACTTTGCCGGTAAATGGCCCACCCCAGCTAAAGTTATCAGCGCCGTCAACGATGCCTGTGCCGTACCCTGCGCTTGTTGCCGAGCCTGACATATAACCCTGGCCATACTCATTTTGAAAAGTAGGTAGTTTCAGGACTGATGAGAATGTGTTATTGGAATTCAATGTAATCTCCAATTTTTTCGAGCGGTTTGCCCCGGATTTGGTTGTGATCATGATAGCACCGTTGGACGCCCTGGAACCGTAGAGCGCAGCCGCGGCAGGCCCTTTTAGTACGGTAACGGAAGCGATGTCATTCGGATCGATATCATTGCCCCTGTTTCCAAAGTCAACTGCCTTTAAGCTGTTGGGGCCACCAATGACACCTGAATTGTCAATTGGCACACCATCAACGACCATCAGTGCCTGGTTATTGCCGGTGATGGATGACCCGCCGCGAAGTACGATCCTGGTTGATCCGCCCGGTGTGTTCGTAGCTGACGTTATATCCACTCCTGCAACCCTGCCCGTTAACGAGGTGAGCACGCTTGGATTGCCCCCCTCGGTGAGCTCTTTGCCACTTACCGTCGGCGCAGAATAGCCTAAAGTCCGTTTTTCTCTTTTAATATTCTGGGAAGTAACGACAACTTCGCTTAAATCCTTGCTTTCGGTTACCAGTGTCACGTTAAGTACGTCACCTTGTACGGTAATCTCCTGCGACAGATAGCCCACAAAGCTAAATTCCAGTACGCTATGGTCAGGGGTATTTATGGTATATTTGCCGGCACTGTTTGTCTGCGCCCCGTTTTGTGTTCCTTTAACCTTGACGGTTACCCCCGGAAGGGGCAAGCCATCTTCTTTGGAAGTCACGGTTCCGGTTATAGTAAGGTTTTGCGCGAACAGCTGTGTAACACTTAACAGCAGGAAGCAGCAACCTACTAGTAGATGTTTTTTCATATTTTTTTATAATTAGTTTGTAATTTCAATGATTTAATTTGTCCTTCCGGAGGAAAGCATTGGGTAACATGGCTGAGCGCCTTTTTCCGGATAGGGAACATATGAGCATATTTGTTTTGCTTGTCCTATCTCAAAACTGTCAATTCACCTGTTTAAACAATGCCTCTCCTTTGTTTTGCGGATAACCTTTTTGCGGGTTATCAAACTTTTGTTTTTATTTATTCATAATTTGCCTCCCTGAGGGGTCATATATACCCCCGTTATTTTAATTACCATTCTGTTAATTATGGTCCAGCCAGCCGCTTTCACGGAGTATTAGAAAACTGCTACAAGTACCCGGGTAAAGTGATATGTTTATACCACCTAATCTGAAAGCTTCCTGCCAATTTTTTGCGGTGCGCTTAAACTTTAAGATAGTACAGGACTACGTGCCGGTAAGGGCAGTGAATGGCGGCGCTGGCTTATTCAGTTAATAATAAATCCGGCCGAAAGTAAATAAATCCGGTTTCCGTGATTTTTATTTTCAATCGATCCGAAGATTTTTTAAACCAGTTGAGTATTCTGCGTTTTTGGCTAATACGATTGTCGGTTTCATCATAATTCTTGAACATCCGGCGTGAGGATTCCAGGAAATAGCATCTAAAAGATTTTATAGAAAACCTGAAAGAGGAACTAACTAAATAAATGGAATACGTTTTAAGACCTGTAAAGGAAGCAGACCTGCCCGGGCCTTTGGAATTGATCCAATGCCAGCCGCTTATGAACAGCCTTCCTTTTAAACTGATGGCAAAACGGACCACCTGAAGATCGCTCCTTTCGGCCATCTGCCAGTCTTTTTTGCGGGGTCGTAGCGCATAAAGGGAAACTCACCCATTCTACTCTTATACCGTTAATTTTTCTACCTGCGATGCCAATAATTTATGTATTTGGCTGCCTGTTTGTATTGGAAGAAATGAAGGATCAGCTGCCGGTAAACAAATAACGGCTAAGCTCTGGCATTTAGCAGCAGAAAAAAAATGCATTAATATCCAATAGCAAACTCCCGTGTTGAATGGAGGAGGAATTCGTTTTTTAGCGCCGGCCTGGTGTAATGGAAAAAGACAAAATCGTTTCACCTGGCCCGTCTGAAAATAAGTTTTGCAAAAGCAGGCCCTAAACATTTCAGCGCTAACCGGGAGTTACTTTGACTGATCAACAACAACAAAAATACTGCATACTGTTTTACCAGTACGAGTTTGCAGTGGTTTTTTTATTTAAATTTGATCTATGAATATCCGTTTTTTTCGGCCTGATCCCCGCCTGCAACAGTATATAGAACGCTATTGGTCGTG
>Ga0116227_10010351_pt1 | contig 16348 bp, 13 predicted proteins | sample S1TSphgellanicum_FD_89693 | JGI IMG/M metagenome (GOLD analysis project Ga0116227, IMG submission 89693) | Host-associated microbial communities from peat moss isolated from Minnesota, USA - S1T2_Fb - Sphagnum magellanicum MG | ecosystem: Host-associated > Plants > Peat moss > Unclassified...
ATTCTAGTCTTTGGGACCAGCTCACCAATAGGAATTGCCTTACACAGACTATAAGGAAGCTCCTTTCTTATCCTGGGGGTCTATCATGTTAAATGCTTAATCCCCCCTTCCAGGTTTCACAAGAACTGAGAATTTCCACTAACAGTCTATTATGTCATATGTGATTCATCAAAGGTTGCTTGATTTCCCTCCAATTTGAAGAGAATCTGGACAATCCATTTGGACAGGATTCCAGCATCACTTCCCAATTGCTGTGCAAACATGATGAGTTTATTCAATTTGATTAAGGAATGAGAAAAATATTTTAAAAATTTCAATGAGAAATATATGTTCAATGATTAACGATTTTACCTTAGGTTTTTTCTTTTCACAGAAATTTTAGACATGAAGCATGGGAAATATTGAGTTTTGAGTGATTTTTTCAATTGAAAATTCAAGAATAGCTTCAATTTAAAATCTTTTTGAAAATTAAATTTCAAACTTAAGCTCAAAAGAGTGTACCATTTGCCCATTCATTCAATATTGTAAATGTGTTGAACAAGACAAGCCACCCTATAAGTATGAAAAAGTGAACAATGTAAGTAAAGTAAAGTGAGAGACTATGTAATCATCACCACCTAAGCCAAGCATTATGAATCATTATGATTGACCAATCAAAAACAATCATTCTTATGACTCAAGGGTAAGGCTGAAAAGTTTTGCTATAATCAATTCCTTGTACAAGCCCTATGGAATCACAAACAACCAAAGCACTTTTTACAATCCCAAAACTTGTGTAACACTTATTGATTGCCTGACTTCATGCAAAACATAATACACATGTTATGTTAAGGTTGTGAGTGGAGATGCTCTCAAAACACAATGCTTAAGTTACCCATCATTCTTGGATGGTTAACCTATTCTGGAAGTAAGAAAGGTCAAAATGAAGAAAAAAGAAAAAAAACGTGTTTTATAATTTGAAAAAACTTTTCTTTTTACAATTCTTTTTTGGCTGCTCCTTTGGCTTTGCATTTCAAAGATGATTTATAAACCTTGAGAAGGTGCTTCTATAACAATTTAAATCACTCAAAATGGAGAAAAATTAAAAAAGATTTGCCAAAGTGTTCAATAATGGGCCAATTTACTTTCCATGTTCTCATGAATCTCAACATTCACGAACTTAAACATTAGTAGATCATAAAGCATGCAAGAAATTTGGTGATGGATTTGAAGGACACCGTATATTCATGCAAATCTCTTTACTTTACAAAAGATCTTACAATCTCTTAAGAGATAAAGGGATAAGTAAGTGTAAGATTTTTCCCACTCATAAGGAGTAAACATAAGACTCATTTCCTTTTCTAAAACTCGTGATTTATGTATGTTTAGGTTTATGATAATTTTTGTGTTGTGTTTTATGATGGAACAAAATTATGCTTACTTATAGTTATAAGATCCCTCCTACTTTAAAGCATGAGTTTCAAATACACTATAATTTTTTTTCAAAGTGCTACGTGAGAGTAATAATTATTCTAAATTCTATGTGACATTACAAAACATTTTTTTTCATTTTAATGTTTGTTTTATTTCCTTTATGATTAGGGCAACCTATAGCAATGGGTTGATTATTAATATCAATGTTGGGCAATTCTTTAATTTTGTTACAACCTCTTGGTCTATTAACCAAGATTCTATGGATGCAATTACATAATTTTTAAACATAAGGCTTTAGAGACATTTCAAGTATTTTTGGTCATTAAAAATTCAATAAGATTTTAAAACTTGAATGACATTTAACTAAGACATAAGAACTGTTTTTGGAAAAAGAAATTAGTTGAGAAACAAGTTCACACTTGAGCCAATAGCACATGTCACACTAGTTTTTTTATAATTTTTATTGTAGGGTTGGAACTTGGAACTTAGGACTTAGGTTGGGGACCTTGAAGCTTTTCATTCAAACCTAATCCATAAAGGACACCATAATGTTAATGCAAGTTTCAAAATGATGATTCCAAGTGACTTCTAGGGTAATGGCTTTTAAAGGAACATCATTGGTATATGCAAAACAATAATGAAATGAATTGGGAGTTGCAAAACCATGATGTTAGTGTGAGTCCCCATTTGAAACTTTGTGGGCAACCTTTCCAAAATTTAGGTTTGCATTTTGCTCCATTCAAAACTTAGGTTTGCACTTTGCACCAATGTTAGTTGGGTAAAGTCTTCAAAGCATCTTTAGTGTTCTCCCACTACCTCTAAACTTATTCATGGCCTTACCATTGTTTGTCACATCTTGCATAGAGTGTTAACTAGGTAGGTTAACCCTAGTACCAAGTCCCCATTCCCACATGTAAACATCCAAAACCAAACAATGTAAAGAGAGACTTAGTGTCATCACCTAGGCCAATCATTATAGTTAGCCAATAAAAAATAATCATTTCATTTTGTTAGGCCTTTGAATAGCATTGTACATTGGACATAATTACTTGTCAAAATTAACTTTCATGATTCTTGAAGGCTACACTTCATGCTAAGTAGCCTATACCTATAAGCCATTTATTGTTGCTTGTGGACTCTAAACAACCTCTCCAATGTCCATTGGTTTTTAAATTTTAAAAAAAAATGATGATCATGAATAGGAATTTTGTTAAAAGAATGGTCATCTTCCATAAGGAGGTTTAGCCAAATATGGCTATAAAAATCAGATATGAAATATAAAATTTTAATGATCCTTTTATATTTTGAGTACATAATATGAAAATTTGACAACTTTTGCTATTTTTTCTTCAATTTTGGTTATGAAAAACTTAGCCCTTTTTCATATTCTTTATTTATTTTTGGCTACCATTTAATTTACAGTGCTTGGTTGATAATTTTTTTAGAGTTGCCTTCTTTTGAGATATACAACAAATATTATTCAATTTTTGGATTGAAATGAACCTTTGGTTTTAGTTCTAACTATTAAAAAAATGAAACTTTTGATGCAATTTTATTTTTTTTAAATTTAAAATTTGATTTAAAAATTTACATCCCAATCCAATTTGGAATTGGAGCAATTCAAACTTGATTCCACATAACCCAAGATTTTGAAAAAATTGGTAATACTTATTTTGTTAACCTACTTCACACGAACCAAGATAAAAAGATTATATATTATTAAAATTTTATCACCCATCAAAATTGGTCACTTGTTTTGAAAGTAAGGCCCACTTTAGGGTAGTAGTCAAGGCCAAGGTTGAACTCAAATCAAGCATTTTTATTGGTGCAATTATTGAAATAAGCCCCAAGGGCTTTACATTAGGAGTCAAGTCTTAAAAAGAAAACAATTTTTTTAATCTACCAATTTATGGCCCTAACTTGGTCTTAAGGAATAAAAATGATACCTATCAACTTGGAAGGTTAATTTGCAATCCTTGGGCCAACATTGCTGAAGCTTTGGTCCCTACTTCTTTTTGGCTTTAATGGCTTTACACATGAACTCATTGGCCCTCAAATAAATAATATTTTATTAATAACTTAAGACCATACAACAGGATAATAAGTGCTTAAATTTCCCATTATTGGTCTCAAATTTTTTTTAATCTCAACTTATAAATTAAAGGAAGCCTAAGGCTAACCTTTAGGCATTTAAAAAAACTCAAATGTCTTTGAAGACACCTTTTGCCTTTTTAAAAACATGATAATTCCATGCTTTAGAATGGGCACTTGATAATAAAAAAAAAGGGTTTAATGCACCCAAGATTGAATTCTAGGAGGCCAAGGTTCAATTCCAATTTCACCAATAATTTGGACCTGAAGTCCAGTTACTTATAAACCTATCTACCTTAACCCTAGTTGATTTTCAACATTTTTTCCATTACTCTTATCGAATGTCATATTAAATCCAATAAACCCCTCAAGCTCCAACTCTCAATAATGTCCATAAATACCTATAATGATCATTTGGAAATTGAAGCTCAAGTTTAGGGTAATATGCCTAAGGCCGAGGGCATTACCATAGCAAGAGCTCATGCTAGGGAGAGCTGAGGTGTCCCAATTTTGGTAATGCCAATGACTAAGGGCATTACACAACGTCAAAATTGACAATTTATTATTATTATTCTCATTTTTTCGTGTGATACTTGATGAATATTTGATGGGTATCATGAGGAAAACAATGACATTTCGAAAAATAGAATGCCCATATAAATTAAATATCCAATGAATTATATTTAAGAAACATATTGATAAGAAAATATACCTTTTATTGGTTGGAAGGAATACAATGCATGATTATGAGAACCTGATCTATGTAGGATAGGTCAGTGAGCAAACACTTAAGAAATCAAAGGATGTTGAATCCTAACACATTGATCTTTTGCTTCAGAAGCTCGAAAAAACATTTGTCACCCTTCACTTAACATTTCCAATGTTACAAAAATAATTCAATTAGATTAAAAAAAAAAAGAAAGATATGGGGGTGTTTGGTGTAAAGGGGGTTCAATGTTTAGTGATAGATGAAATAAAACAAATCAAGATTTCAAGCTTAAAATCTTGGATCGTTCTATCTTTGCCTTTGAAATACAAAGAAATTTTGTAAAAGCCCTAAGTTGAGGCACCCATCAAGTTTTAAATCACTCAGAACAGACTAAAAATGAGGAAGATATGAGGCTGAAACTAAAGAGATGTCTAGAGCTCTTGTTTTTATTAAAAAATTGAAGCAAACTATCACTCATCTTCTTCCTGTGTTGCTCCTTTTCCTTCTGATGCTCAAAGATTATCTGTAGTTCTCTGCAGTTTGCCCATCCAATGAATTTTTAAAAAAAAAATTGCTCAATTTGGTTAAGACATGAGAGAATATTGGAAAGTGTTCGGTGATAGGTACATGTTCGGTGATGGGGGCGATTTTACATTATAAAATTGTAAAATTTAATTACAACACTTTGCCTTTTTAAGTGTTCAAAAAATTCGAATATCCTCCAATTGACCTTTCAAAGATACAATTTGCCACTTTAGTGTGTTTTTTTAACTCCTCGTTCAGTCTCTCAAGATACATTGCGCCACTTTAGTGCGCTTTTACTGCTCCCTTCAGTCTCTCTCTCTCGAGCTACGTTGCAAACAAAGCGGAAGACGCTCTGGTGTTCTCTGAGGGATAGACACACAGAAAGAGACACACACACAGACATACACAGAGGAACAGCGATGGCGACGGCGCCCAAGCCATGGAAGGCGGAGTATGCGAAATCCGCGCGGGCCTCCTGCAGGGCCTGCTCCAGCCCCATCTCCAAGGACACGTTCCGTTTGGCTAGAATGCGTCCGGCAACGCAATTTGATGGTTTCATGGCGGTTTGTGTCTCCTCTCTCTCTCTGTGTCTGTGCAAACCCCCCCCCGGGGAACCCATCATTTCCAATTTAAAACTTAGGGTTTTCGGTGCTGGCGTATTTTTGTGCGACATGTACCTATGTGACGGATGTGATGGTCCGAGAGGCCTGTTTTGCTATTCTTTTCTATGAATGCTTAGCCGCTTGCTTGCTCTTTTTTCGGGTGCACGAGCTTGCTTAGCCTGTATGGTGGTGGTATTCATAATACATGATTCTAGGGTTTAGGGTTTAAGGCACCACATTGTACTGTGGGTGCATGGTTATCAAAGAGTACTAAGAGGATGGGTTGGTGGATTTGTTGTTAGTCTTTTCTATGAATGCTTAGCCGCTTGCTCTTTTGTTGGGTGCATGAGCTTGCTTGCTTGACATGTACGGTGGTGGCATTCATAAGACATTCTAGGGTTTAGGGTACCACATTGTACTGTGGATGCTTGATTATCAAGGAGTACTAAGAGGATGGTTTGGTGAATTTGAATGATGGGGGTTGTTGACAGCTATGGCATCATGCAAGTTGCATATTCAAGAAGAAACGACAGATTCAGACGTAAGTTATGATGCATTGTGTTTGTGTTGTGTTGGTAGGGCGAAGATGGATTGTGTTGTTTTTTGCTGGTCAATTTGCTTAGGGCAAAGATGGATTGTAGTTTTTTGCTGGTCAGTTTGCTTTGCAGAATTTCAGTGGGGGGGATGGATCACAGGTTGGCTGATGTAGAAGGAGCAGATACTTTGAGATGGGAGGACCAGCAGAAACTCTCAGCCTACATTGAAGGTCAGAACTACTTCCAGATGTGTAAAACAATCTGGAGCTCATGAGTAGTCATGTTTATTTATGCAGCCCCTTGGCGATGTGCTTTTCTTTTTGCATGAGGGGAGCTCAGTTATATCTATAATCACTCGGTATTTTGCTCTGCCAAGGTGGTGGACCAGCAGCAGCTGATGTAGATGAAGGAAAGGCAGGTGGAGATACGTCATCAGCAAAGGGAAAAGGTGGAAAAGCCAAGCCCAAGCCCAAGCCCAAGCATGAGGATGGAGAGGGAATTGGAGATGAAGATGGTGGTGATGGGGAATTTGCCATTGAAAATGCAAAAAGTTCGAGGTCTGCTTGCAAAAGCTGTGGTGAAAAAATTACCAAGGGGGAGGTAGGTGACTGCAGATCTTCTTCTGTCTGCACCTTTTTCTATGCAAGGTTTTTTGCATGTTGAATTCGGGGTTTAGGGTTTAGGAGTGACAGTCCTAGGTTTCTTTGCCCATTGTGAATTGTTTGAAGATCTAGTGTGTTCCTAGGCAGAGAAGAGAGAGAGCTATAGAGCAGTCTATCTGTTGAGTGGAAATGGAGCACTCTTGTCTACATTTCGTGGAGGTTTCTAAGAGAGCCTTTTTTCCTGATTTGAATGCAGGTACGCATTTCAACAATGGTGGCTTCTGACAATGCCCGGTTTCGTGGCAAAGTGCCAGCATGGCGACATGCCAAGTGTTTTCTGACAATGGGGGTGTGGACAAGTAACCTGGCTAGCATGCCTGGATGGGACAGCCTTTCAGCAGAGGACCAGACAACTGTAAATGCCTTGCTGAAACCTTCTTCCAAGAACTCCATACCTGGTAATTTTGCATGCTTAATTCTGCTTACACACCAACAAATTATGTATTTCCTGCTATGTGTAAGTAAAGTCTTTGATGACTGCCTCAAGACGAGATGAATGTTTACGGATCCCAATTCAAGTTCTGAATTCATATACACATACTTCAAGTTGGTGTGAAATTCTGCAGCCAGTCAAGGATCAAAGCGTAAGGAGGCTCCAAAGGAAAGTCCTGTACAAGACAGTCAGACAAAGCCTGCTCGTCCTTCAAAGGCTGCAGACAAAGTCACTAACAATGGGGCAGAAGACAAGCCAAAGAAGCGCCAAAAGAAGGAGGGTGAGACAAGTTGATGTTGCTTTGTCAAGAAAGTCAAAGCATTTCGGATGGCTCTCTTTCTTAATTTCTGCAGTTCCTGGTTATCTTAGATGGCTTAAGGTCATGGATTTGTCAGTCCAACTGTTCTGTCTCAGAAAAGTATGTATGCCATTTTGAAGCAGATGGTGAGGCCAAAGTCAATTCTGCTGCTATAGATAAGAAGCTGATTGACAAGAAACAGGCAAAAGGTAAAGAGGTAGTTCCTGCATCCAGGGAGGCTATAGAGCTGGATAAAAAATTGGAGAAGCAGTCAAAGGACATGTGGGAACTCAAGGATAACTTGCACCAGCATGTGAGCACTGCTGAGTTACGAGAAATGCTGATAGCCAACAACCAGGATGCCTCTGGCTCTGAGTATGACTTGCGAGATCGTTGGTAAGGATTTGTGCATTACACATGGATGAAGACAATGGCTCACACAATTGCTGTGTGGCTGTATGAGCAGCTACAGTTCATTTATCTGTTGTAATCGTTGATATACTCACTTCATTGTGGGAGTTTCATCAATTTGGGCTGCAGCTATTAGATACAGTCAGGAAGTGTAACGACTTGCAAAATCTCTGTCCTGAAGCATATGCATTTTGATGCTTTTGTGTGGGCAGTGTGGATGGGATGATGTTTGGGGCACTGGACATGTGTCCCTTATGTAAAAGTCCCATGGAATACCAAGGAGGATCATACAGATGTAGAGGCTTTCTATCAGCCTGGAGTAAGTGTAGCTTCAGTACAAAGACTCCCCAGCGTGCTGCTTCAAAGTGGCAGATTCCCAAGAACAGTGACAATGAGTATCTTCTGCAGGTTGGTGTATCCTTCTCTCTTTCCAGGCTCTCTCATTCCTGTCTCTTCTGCTTCAGCACAGTTCAACTGTGTTCTGAGTTGTATTGACTCAAATTGCACTTTGAATAGGGAAGTTGTTGGTTCAAATTCAATCATAATTTGCTTATTGTTTGGTAAGTGAATACTAAATAAGGTCAGATCTCCTGGGTATTTTATTGCCAGTGGTTCAAAAGACAGAGCAACAAGAAAGGTGAGCGTCTGCTGGCACCAACATCTACAGCAGAGCCTGAAAAGTCAGACCAAGATCGAAACAGTGGGTTCTTTTCAGGATGTGAATTCATCACATATGGCCGACTTTCCCTCTCGCAAGTGAGTCCAATTGTGTCATGATCCTTCAAATGCCTTTTTGATGTTCAATCTGGAGAACCTTGTTCTGCTCTTTTGCTCATCCTGAAATGGTCAGGACCATAATTTAGGTTCGTAGACTGACACATGGAGATCTTTAATATTTCCAGTGTCACAATGAGATGTGAAACCCCGCTCTGGTTGGTGGATGAAATTTTGATAGGCAAAGCTGAAGGAGAAAGTGGAGGCAGCTGGCGGACGCATCCGACCAGGGAGTTCTGGTATTGGAAATTGTGAGTTGCATCTGCCTTAAGTACTGGGCATTATTAAAGTCATGTCCTATGAGGGACTCGAGATGTCTTTTGTAGGATTGAAACCACTCCAATATCTACTGCTTAAAGGTGCAGATACTGCGATATCTTTACACATAAACTATGGAAGAATGGACCCTTTAACACAAAAGGAAAATGGGAACCTCTGAGCTCATGGTCCTTGTGCAATGTTTACCAAAAGAGGACAGAGGTGGAAAAGTTGGCAGGAACCCAGATGGACTCCTATAGAGCTTGACCTGCTCTGATCACTCTCTAAAATGTGGCCACCCTCACAAGCCCACATTCACTCGCTGCTACATGTGGTTGATTGGAGGCGAGCAATGATATAACAAGCAATTCCATGTTTGTGTTGCAGCTGCTACATGTGTGGTAACCACGGCAAGCTCACTAGAGAATGAGAAGGTCCGCCAAGATATACAGTTTGCAAAGTGAGTGCAATAGCCTCTCCTGCATCAAAGTGGTGTTGAGATTCTGGATTGCCAATTGTGGTTTCCAATGTAACTTCGTTGTTTTTGATCTATCAAGGTCTTGGAAGAGGGGTTTTACAGGTCTTTGCCCATTGTGAGGGAGCAATATCTTCATGACTGCCTTGAACAAGGGAAAAAACTACCTACGAAGGGTTATGAACTGGAGCTTGGCTTCAAGCAAGAAGTTGTGAAAGTAAAGGTGAAAGGGCGAGGTGCGGTTCATGAAGATTCAGGTTTGCAAGAGACAGGACATGTGTTGGAGGATGGCAAAACCATCTATACTGTCACCCTCAACCGATCTGAGCTCTCAACAGGCATCAACAGGTGAAATAAGAAACTCATTTACACACAGTCATTTGCTAATTCAATATAGGAGTGCAACCAATATATTTTTTCCACTTTGATTCCTCAAGACTTCATTCATAGCCCTAATTTTGTCAGTGTCCTGTTTGTTCTGTTGTGCATCAGCTTCTATGTGCTTCAGATCATTGAGGAGGATAAGACAAAGTCAGTACATTATGTATACAGAAAATGGGGCCGAGTTGGTACAAGTAGGATAGGGGGGGATAAGTTGGAGAAGTTGGAAAAGGCAGCTGCAATCAAGGAGTTCAAACGGTTGTTCAGAGAGAAAACTGGGAATGACTGGGAATCCTGGGAGAAACAAGAGAATTTTGAAAAGCAGCCAGGGAAATTCTACCCTGTGGAGATTGTAAGACATTGCATTTTCCTCACTGGCTGTGCTGCATGTTCTACCTCTCTCGTTATGACTGTTGTTTTTCACTTCAGCATTTGCTAGTCCTCTCCCTTATGGACAGTTGAAGGCAGAGGAAACCAAGAAAAAATCATGACAGGCAGCCTAATGAGTGGATGTGGTTTTTGGCAGGATTATGGAGTGAAGGAAAATCCAACAAAAGACCTTGTACTGACAGGCACAAAGAGCAAGCTGCATCCACGAGTTATCAACCTGATGCGGATGCTCTTTGACATCGAGACATACAAGTAGGTGTTGACTTTGTCTCTGAGGCAATTGCCTTTTTCAGTTAAGGACCTGTTCATTTTGGCTGAGACACTTTGTGGTATTATTAGTCTAACTTCAGACTTAGGACCGTGACACCAATATTCACTGTCCAAATAAGAGGTTGGCACCTATGAGTCTTTCTATGAACTCTGATGCTAGTTGTAGTCTCTCTGACCTGTTGTTATTGATCTGCACAGGGCCGCTATGATGGAATTTGAGATAAACATGTCTGAAATGCCACTGGGGAAGCTAAGCAAGCGTCACATTGAGAAAGGTGACACTTTCTCACCCTTGTTTTTCTTTGGGTTTTCTGCATTTCTTAGTGGGTTGGAGGAATGGGCTTTCTATTTTCTTGTTACTTTGTTGGTAGCACTCCACATTCTGTTGACTTTTAGAAAATGGTTATGTGCATGCAGGGTACCAGGTGTTGACTGAGATTCAGAACATCATGGCCAAGGATGAGCTGAGTGCAGTCAAGGATGGGTTACTTGTGGATGCAAGCAACCGTTTCTTCACTTTAATTCCCACTGTGCATCCAAGTGTCATTTCTGACCACACAATACTTAAGTCCAAGGTGGTCTTCTCACCAGCTTCTAAGTGGGAAGGATAAAAAGTCTTTGTGCACACTGTAGTATAAGAGAATTTGTTGTTTAAACAGAGTACTTTGGAATGGCAGATTGGCATGTTGGAAGCATTACAGGACATTGAGATAGCATCCAAGTTCTTAGGAGGTTCAAAAGGTGAAGAGGAGGATGATGAGGATCCTTTGGATACACAGTACAAAAAGTTGCAGTGCCATATTAGTCCACTGCCCCATGACAGTGCTGACTTTGAGCTTGTCGAGAAGTACTTGAAGCGGACTCATGCCCCAACCCACACTGTATGCTTCTCAAGAATGCCTTGTCAAGTTTTCTGTGGTGTATTTGGATTCCTCATAACATGCCATGCTTACATTCTGCTGTCTGACTTATGCAAGTACCCCTGCAATGAGCAATTTTGCATCCCTTGCCATATTTATTGGATTGTGCCACAAAATGCTTGGCTCATGATTTGATTCAAAATAGTCAGTTGTACTAAGATATGGACATGGTTATTGTACACATTCCTGCTGGCTGCAGGAATGGGCTCTGGAGCTTGAGGACGTGTATGCTGTTGAAAGAGAAGGAGAATATGGTGCATATGTTCCCTTCAAAGAAACTCTTGAAAACCGGACTCTACTCTGGCATGGTAATGTACTAAACTGATTCTAAATTCTTTCCTGCAAGTGGCTGATGTTTGTTGGTTGTTGAACTTCCTTATTCAAATCCGTTTGTGTACTCTGCAGGTTCTCGGACAACAAACTATGTGGGTATTCTGAGCCAAGGACTACGTATTGCACCACCAGAAGCTCCTGTCACAGGCTACATGGTACATCTTTCTGCATCTTGCAAGTGTTTTCTTTTTCTTTCTGTGGGTCAATGGTCTCATTCAGGTTTGGGTTTCTACACAGTTAGGTATGGAAATTTTGAGGAAGTCTTTTAAGGAATTAAGTGTTTGTCATCTATTAAGGCACTGCGTCTGTCAAACTCTGCAAACACTTTGTGCTGAGGCTATGACAATAATGAGAATGAGGCAAGAAATATCTTCTGAAGAGCATGTGTATGCACTGTTTCTATGGCAGTTTGGGAAAGGATTGTACTTTGCAGATCTTGTAAGCAAGAGTGCCCAGTATTGCTATACTACCAAGACGAGTCCAACAGGACTGCTGCTACTGAGTGAAGTGGCGCTTGGAGACATTCATGAGCTCAAGAGTGCCAAGGTAGTTATATTTTGTGTTTTTTCTGCTGATGAAGGTCTCTAACATTTGTCATCTGTTTCCTAGTGGGAAGAAGAACTACTGCTGTAGACCAGGTAGGCAATCAGTGATTGTTGGGTCTATGGCCTCAGTTTGAGGTTCAATTTCATTGAGCTCAGACAACTTGACAAAATCAAAAGAAACTTTCTGTCTCTTGTGCCATTGTCCATCCTTTTGGGTCAGCAAGCAGGATATTTGAGGTCACTGATTTAGGGCATGTGTTGTGCCACCTTGCAACAACAGTACATGGAAAAGCCTGTAAGAGGAAGCCACTCAACAAAGGGACTTGGGAAAATGAAGCCTCTGGAATCAGAGTATGAGAAATGGGATGACAATGTAACAGTGCCTTGTGGGAGCCCAGTTCCATCAAATGTGCGCAGCGACCTCATGTATAATGAGTACATTGTTTACAATACTGCTCAGGTATTCTGCGGCATCTTTTGTTTGTAGTGAAGATGGTATTGGGGGCAAGAGAGGAGGAATGGGAATACAGGGTGGAATAGCTCAGTTATCCAGATGGGTTTGGCAGATATTGGAGGGGTCATTTTTTGTACATATGCTTTGTGAAGCAGGGATGATCACTCTTGGGTTGCTGATGTAATTTCTTAATGAATTCCAGGTCAGGCTGCGGTTCTTGTTAAAGGTCAGCTTCAAGCATAAGCGCTAAGGCAACAAAAGATATGGTGACATCTGCTCTTGAAGCAATGCCTTCAGTGTTGATGCACACCTGATTGAAGAGCCTCCTACTTCCATCTTTGGAGTGTGAACATTATAAAGCTATGATGCCCACCAAGGAATGCTGAATTTTGTGGTTGGACCTCTAATATCCTCTCCAAAATCTTTTGATGACAGCATTTTTTGTAAGCTCTTGAAGGACTTAAATTGCTAACATTCAGTCTGCCAAATGTGCAAATAGACAATGACTGACAGACCCACCAATTTTTGTACGTATGTGACCGCCAAATATCAATTAATCAATTGACGAAGTACCCAGGAATCAGGCCTAAGCCCGAAGCCCACTTAATTTTGCAGTCATGATTCAGGCTACACTACAAGTATGTAACATTTGTGAACATTTCTGTTCATTTTTCTGTTGGTTTTTCCAAGGAGGATTGGAGTTTCCAATATGATAAAATTGAACAATCTGTCTTAGGTGTAAAATGTAAGATATTTTTTGGGAAGTAAATGAAAATTTTGGAATGCCTTGAAGATTTTCGATCCTTGATCTACCTATTCACTGTATTGGGGGGACAATTCCCATTGGCATACAAAAAAAGGCTAAACTGATTTTCGGTTTTTATGGCAGCCTTTTGCTTATCTTTCAATTCTAACAATTTGTAGCAAAGATCACATGCCCACTGGGAGGGAGGTCAATATGGCGACTAATTTTATGTAGAATTTTATGACTACATATGGAGTCTCAATTCCATTGAAACATGATATTTTCTTTTATATGTAGAGCCTGATCTCAGAAGTGATAATTGCACAATTGGTAGTAGTCACATGATATACCTCATTAAGAATTTTGGATATCATTTTGTGACTGCAGCTTTTTGTTTTCCAAATGTTCTTGGCACAAGCCTGATAGGTACACTGAAAAGCCACTCATTCACAATTTATTTGCAAACGAAGTGTTTTTCTTTGTGTGCCCACAAAGCAACAAAATGCATTTCAATATCACATCCAAATCATGTTACCTTCAGTTAAAATGGAACATAGTCTAAACCTCATGTGCAGTACCCATTAAACAAACACACGGGAAAAAAAAGGACATCTTCTGAATTTTGTACAGCATCATCAATCACTGAATGCAGTAAGAAAATGCCAACAACCAGCCCACGGCCAGAATTCTTTCATCTTTCCAATGTATCAGAATTTAATGAGGGCCAAACTACAAAATAAAGACTATGTAGAAAGGAGAGCACAAACCTCAGAAGCACTATGATTTGTGATTGAATAATGCTGATGATTTTGAATTCTTGATGCAACCTGTGAACAAACAACGCACTAGAAGGTGGTTGTCACTGGGCTCACAGTCTTATATGATTTACAATGTAAAACAAAACCAGCCATACAATTCTACTGACAGCATGCTTTAATGTAAAGAACCACTGAATTTATTTTTCTTTGTGCAATTTTTTCCTCGTGATGGGAGCGTCAAATCCAGAAGTGTCAAAATATGGACCCTTCTCCTATACAAAATTGTCTATAGCCAAGAGAAGTGCACATAATTTGCTGCACATCTACACTAACTTGCAGTAGGTGATTCTGAGCAAAGTGGTGTACTTTGATTTTGAAATATTACAATTGGGCACACTAGTTGAGCTCAACTGCTGAACGTGCAAACCTCTTAGTTCATTGAGAAGTATAGTACAGCTCTTGCAGCATATTGGATAGATCACAAAAGGCGTCACAACGTTGTGGTCACAAGGTTGTCATGTATTTGTGCACAACCTGTGCCAGTCACATTCAGTCCAGTTTCTAAACAATTCACTAAAAATAGAGTGATAGGTGTATGTGTTCCAAGTCTCACCTTTCTTCACAGTGACAGCTTTGAACTGAACCTGCTGCTTTGGATGGTGCACAGTTGCAAAGCAATGAGGCAGCTCAATCAGATCCACCTCCAAAGGAGGCAGGTGATTGTATTGGGTGTGGCAGACCATCGGATTTGCAAATAGAGCTCAGGAATGTGTAGTAAGCTTTGTGATAATTTTACAGTTCCTCTCAGTTGCAGTGTTGGTTAGAAAGGGAAGATGAGAGGGCCTTGGGAACTCTCAGTGTGAATTAAGATCTGTGATTGCCTCTTAGAAGGGAGGGACTGGATGGCCCGCATAGCTTGCATCACCATCTCTGAATGCATCTCTATACATGCTATTGCCATCTGCCATCCCACCAAAGCTCCCATTAGTCCCCAGCTACATACTCTTTTCATCCATCCTGGGCACTAACACCATGACACTGGCCAGTAAGTACAAACCCTTTTGTCCAATTAGAATGGCTTCAAGTGACAAGCTCTTATAGAAGAAATAGAATCTGTACTGTATATGTGGGGTGGTGGTCTTACTGTTGATGTTTCAGAATCTACATCATTTTCAGCGATTCCAAGGGCCCACTCACGAATCCAGTCAAGCCCTTTTGCAATGGTTTCATCGCCACCTGTGACAGCAGAGGCCACCTGGGATGGGTGAAGAGCCTGGATGACCTGTGACGCAGCATAAAGCGCGGCCCTCCTCACATATGCCTCCTCATGCTTGGAAATTCCCCTGCAATTCCACATGAAAAAAGTCAAATGAGAACACTTCGTTCTTATTCTCAGCCCTGACCGATCCACAGCCCAACACCACCTGCCGCCACATGGGCAAGGTTTTTGTTGCAAAACAAAGGGACACATAACTGGAGAAATCTCCTCACTTATGATTAGCAGGTGAAAAACTTTTCCTTTTTTATGTCCAAAGAAAAGCTGCTAGATAAGAACTGAAGAAATGGGAGGAAGAAAAGCACAGAAGGGAAGGAACTGTAATGAAAAGAACAACAAAAACTAGGAGTAAAACAGCAGTGACAGCCTCTCAGAAAACTGAAGGGGACCAACTATGTACCGTGAGCGAAGCAAGTCCAACAAGGCCACTCCTAAGACAGCAGCTTCTGGCTGCAATAAAAGACATTCCATGAAAACTCCCAGTGTGTGAACAAGCTTTCCCAGGACTATGAAATCAGGCCCCAACAAGTCAACACCATGTGTCTTTTTATCATGGTCACGCATGATGGGTAGCATAAATGCCATTGCCACCGGAGCAAACCGGTTCTTCCCCGCTTCCAGTCCTGCCTGAGCTGACCCTGTTCCCATTTGCTGTTGCCATCTCTCCTTGCGCAGCTGCATTGAGCGTGGAGCCCATTTTCGTGTCACCTTGCCTAGTTTGTGGTCACCTTTACGTGCTGGAAGCTCACGCTCATAGCGGTGTGCCCAGCTCACCATGGAGGTCCCTGGCATAAGTGCTGGTACCTCCACCCATGGCCCTGATCCTTTCAGATTTTGCTGATGCCCTGGTTCATACCAAGCATTTTGATGTGATGCCCCCAAAAGCTCTGTGACAAGTTCCCGCTGCTGAAACTGACCTCTTGTCCCCGATGATTGATCCCTGGTTCCAGCGAGTTCCCGTGCTCCATCTGGTGGGGGGGGGGGGGGCCGCACAAAAGCGCAAAAAACCTCTCTCGTTTTGGGGGACCCCTCTCCTCAACACGGAGGCGGCCCCAACACACCCACACACAAAACACCCCACCCCCCTCC
>Ga0116227_10010352_pt1 | contig 16346 bp, 19 predicted proteins | sample S1TSphgellanicum_FD_89693 | JGI IMG/M metagenome (GOLD analysis project Ga0116227, IMG submission 89693) | Host-associated microbial communities from peat moss isolated from Minnesota, USA - S1T2_Fb - Sphagnum magellanicum MG | ecosystem: Host-associated > Plants > Peat moss > Unclassified...
AAAAAAATTAAAAAAAAAAAAAAAAAAAAAAAAAAAAAAAAAAAAAAAAAAAAAAAAAAAAAAAAAAAACCCCTTTTTTTGGTGTAAATCATATTTTTAAGGTCACAAAAAATGTGAGAATTCGTCAAATAAAAAACTTTGTTGAATCACCAATTTCATCCACTAAAACCATCTTGCGGTTACTTGCTTGTTAATAATTACTTGTTTCATCCAAGAAAGAGGTGGTTAGGATTCCAAGGGGTAGTAGGGTTTGGCTTGGAGCTATAGTTTCAATAGCCATAATAGGACCCATAAACTATAATTTGAATAAAATTAATGCCTTATGTAAATATAAAACTAAATTTTTGGGCATTGTGAATATATTTTTAAAATAGTGCTTGTCAAAAATGATTAGTAAAAGAAAGGTTCAATTTTGATTGGTCGGTGGTGACATTTATTGGGCCATCTAATTACATTCAAGTGATCGTATTTTAGGTATGGGAGTGAGGAAATACCGTTCACATTATTTTGGATATGATAGACACTAATAGGGGCTCATATATCAACCATGGGTGGTGGTGGATTTAATATTGGAGTTAGTCGTCCCCATATCCCTTATGTGGAATTTTAAATAAGTTTTTTAAATAAATTTTTTTCAAATTAAAAAAAAAAAAAAAAAAAAAAATTGCCAAAAAGAAATTCTGCAATATTTCCTTGTGATAACCTTTTTCTTTTTTGTTCTCTCTAGCTAAATTTAGTGATTTGGCTAAAAAGAAATTTCAAAATGGCTATTAGATATATTTGTAAAATAAAAGAAAGACAACATTAGTACCTAGGGAGTTTAATCATAAAAGTGATGAAACTAAAATAATAATAATAAACAAGGGATGAAACTCAGGTTGTATCACCGATGAAATTTTAAGTTTCACCCCCACTTTTTTTGGTTCTTTCATGGGTGCATTTACTATTTACTTGCTACATACAATGCATTAGATATCCCCTTCCAACATTTCATACCCAGATTTAATAAAAATTTCCTCACTTTGTGAATAACAATGTTTATCAATCCTCACCCTCAAAACATGAAAAATGAGACAACTTACAACACGTATATAGAGCCCTATCATCAGAGCTGGCCAATCAAGAGCAAAGCATTTTTTACAAGCACTAGATCCCAAGTAAAACTTACACTTAGCTCAAAAACCCAATTCAAGCTCAAACCCAATTCTTCGGTGGTGCGGCATTAAAAGGGTTGTACTTCATCCAAAACATATGTTTGTACACCATCATCACAAATGGAACTGCCTTTGTTTGTAAGGGAGAAAGGTACATTATTAAAAGGGTACCTTGCTAGGAGAAGAAGAGGAGGTACAAGTAATTATTATTATATATGGATGAACTTTCACTAGTTTGTTTTAAGCCTCCAAAAAACACAATTGTCAAACTAACAAATTCAATTGCCATATTCCTTTTTTTCTAATGGCTTTTGAAAAAACCCAATTAGATTTTTTAAATGAATTATCTTTTTAACACACCTTAAACCTCAAAAACATGTGGTTAAGACACTCATAGCTTATGGATCTGATATGAACGAAAAAAACGCCACTAAAAATGCTTCCAAAAATTAACCAAAAGATCCAAAAATCTAGATGGGCATCTTACTCAAAAGCACACAAAATTGATTGTTTAAATGAAGAAACCCAAATTGGGGAAAAAAATTTGACTATGGAAAAATATATCACAATATAAAGCATTAGGACCTGCAAAAGTTAAGGCGCTCAAGCTAAGGAAGTAGTAAAAACCCATGGAGAGATGATAGATTGCAGTCATTTCAAAGACTAAATTTCATGCAAGAATTATGAAGACTAGGTAATAGAAGTTAAGTTGCATGGTTAGCAACATGTGGGTCATCATTGTTTTTTCACTCTGATGATAGTTTTTTGGGGAGAAGTTTCATGAAGAAAAATGTTAAAACAAGCTGAAATATTTCAGAATAAAACCCCCCAGGTTTTGAGGAAATCTACAAACTTCTTGTTCCGAATTGTCAGTTGTGAATGTTTTACCTGTGATATGTGTATGCATCAACTTTTGAATGATGGAGCTCTATAGTTTCTTCTTCTCTTCTTGCACAGATTCATCTTCATCACTTGCTATTGGCACCGTCTTGGCCTGAAAAACCAGGGACAGACATTCTTCTCATCAGATGTGGGTGTGTAAACCCACTACTTACTTATTGAGCACAATAAGATAGAAGTAGAAAAAATGAAGACAAAAGGGGGAATATTTTATATCCTTGTTATATATTGTGGAAGAGAAATAGGAGAAAAAAAAATTATATCTTTTTTCACAGAATGTAAAATTGTCTTACCAGTTCCCGGAACTTCAGAATGTAGAACATTTCAAGGTAACGTCGGGTCTCACGTCTACCAAGCTTGGATACATATTTCCAGAAGCTATAGACACGTGACAGCATCAATAGACGCTCAGCGTAGATCTTCCATGTATACCTTTCACAATCCATCAACTCTCTTTTGTCAATTTCGACAAGCCAGAAATCAGCCAACATGTCACCCTTTCCACAGGAATAAGAAAAACTGTTATAGAAAAATTTGTGTCAATTTGCGACGATTGTTAAAGTCCTTTTGAGACCTCCTGACTTGGGTTGGGAGTTTCTTTCACTCACCTACTATAGATTCGTTGCAGGCCTGCATTTGAGACAGTCATCCAGTAGTCTCCCTCTTGATTGCAGCGCTCAAAGAAGTTCACCATGACTTCACTGGCCTTCTCAGGGTGAAATGGGTCAATGTGGAATCCCGAAAGACCATTTTCTATAATCTCAGCAGGTCCGCCATGGCAGGTGGCAAATGAGGGTAGGCCACATGTCATAGCCTCAATCACAGTCAATCCAAAGCCCTCATACAGTGCTGGTTGAACAAACGCACCATGAGAATCTGCAATGTATCGATACAGTTCTCCATTCCGGACCTTGTCAGTCTGTGCACAGATCCATCGGAACTCGCCATGGAGATCAAACTCATTCATAAGGTTGTGCATCTTCTCGATCTCTGAGATCTCTTCCCGGTCCTTTGATTTGCTCTGGTCAATATTGCCAGCTACCACCACCAGGTTCACCAACTCTCTCAGCCTTGAGTTCTTGGCAAAGAGCTCCACCAGACCTGTGATGTTCTTCACCTTGTCTAGTCGTGCCATTGAAAATAGGATAGGCTTTGATCGGTCTTTTATCGTACCACTGCACAAAAACATGGTCAACAATCAGAAAAAGAGAAGTTCTGACAGTGCAAAACCACGCCTGAGAGGACCCATCCCTGTCACCAAATTGCATAAGTTAGCATTGTAGCAATAGTTGCAGATCTGCAACTATGATGAGCTCATAAATAGGTCAAGGAAAGAAGATCCAGAGATGAAGACAAACATGTGCTGAGAAGTTTGTGCAGGGTTGAACAAAAGTTCTTCTATGGACTCATGAATGTGGGTGAGGCGTCGCTCCTTATCAGTGAAGGGAAAATAGACACTCTGATCAGCACCTGGTGACACAATATTGAATTTGGGGTCAAAAACATCAATCCCATCCACCACCCTGTACAATCCTGGAAGAGAAAATGCAACATGGCTCTCATATTGTCCCACTGTCTCCGCACTGCACACATTATTCAACACAAGAAAAAAGACACCCAGATCCACCAACTTGTTACAATCCTCTTGAGTGCAACTCACTGTATTTGATCTGTTAACAATAGAATACCAGAAGTAAATCTTTCATCCAAGATGTTCAGTTTAGTTTGAGGCTAGCTGATGACCCACAACCCATTTGCTTACCAGGATACAGAGACTCATAGTATCAGCCATGAAGCTGCAAAACCAGCATCTCTATACTAGCAAGTTCTTTGAAGCAAAGTTTGAAAACTAGGATTGGGTTTAAGTCTCTTGGAGTTGCCAAATACCTGCCAGCAATTTCTTGATATGTGCTGGTGATGATGAAATCGGCATGGTTCATGGCAATGAGATCTGCTGTGAACTGACATGAAAAATGGTACTTCTCCTCAAACTTTTGCCAATAGATATCCGAATCTGGATATTTTGTCTTCTCCAATGCATGTGCAATATTACACTGGAACAACACAAACAACCAAGATGCTTTTCATTCAATCATCAAAACTGTGGCATGACCATAAGCTCCTGAATTTGCATATGGGGATGTTTAAGGAGTAAATATACCACCACCACCAGCTAAGGAGGTAGCAAGATATAGTGACAGCAATTGAGAGCATAAAACCAAGGAGGAATAGGAGAAAAAAAAACCTGTGTGACACCTAGTCGGTGAGAAAGCAATGAGGCTACCAGATTTCCATCTGTGTAATTCCCAATTATGAGATCAGGTTTCCCTGTCAATTCAGTGCTCAATTCTCTTGCCACATCCTGCAAGTGAAAGTAATGCACTCTTATAAAGTCACATTTGCAAAAGGGCCGCTGGATTCATTTGTCAGAGACTGGCTGACTGACCAAAAATGTAAAAAACTGCAGTAAGGCTGTGCTGCTACTGTTTGTTTGATCTTGCCAAGGATAGTTTTGACTGACCACAACAAACTGTTCGAGGAAAGGGTAGACATCAAATCTTGAAACCCAGTTGCGCAAAACACGGCCTTCATGGCGGAAAGGAACACGGAGTATGAAAGAGTGCTTGGTCCCAATGATCTTCTCCACCCGCTGATTACAAGTTGTGCCATGGGCGTTTGGTATCAGACGGGTTACCTGCAAAGCACTCCACCACTTTTTTAAATCTACAAACTCTTCTTGAGAATTCTGTCCTCAGAATCCCTTTTTTCTCTCTCTGGTTTTGCAAGTGCAAAAATGGAAGGAACAAACAATCACCCAAATTCTGTCAGTCGATCTTCTTTACTGACTGACTGACTACCATCTGATTACCAACTCAGTGTTTGAAAATGGCTGGATCTATTCAACAACAGTGCACAAGCTTACCACAACAATTTGAGGTTTTATGTCAAGACCTTGTTGACGAATGTTTTCAAGCATCTCACATTCCATCGCCCGCACTTGATCCAAAATATATACAACCTGCAACCACCAACTGCAAGTGAAAAAAAATCATACTGTCATCTTCACCTCGCTTGCTCACATTTGTGGTTTGTTTCTGGGAGTTGATTGTACAGGGGGGCCCATTGTCATCATCATCTGCATTGCAAGTACAGTGCAGAGATTCTTCATGATGATTTGCAATTGACAGTTTTGGAAAAGGGGTTTTACCTGGCCACCAGTGTCAGGCATGCCTAGAACACCTTCCTGTCCAAAGTAACCATGCGGTGACATTATCACGACACTGAACAGCAGCGGCATTCTTGCCAAAAACTTCTCAAGAGTTTCTGGGTCTGGGGCTTGAACAAGATCAAGCAGCATATGAATGCTTTCAAGCACCCGACCTGCAGTGTTGCCCCATCCTTTCTCCAAACCCAGCTCCTGCAACCTGTACACTTGCAGCAAGATAGATTTTTGGGTGTTTTCTTTCAGACATCATTTCTCTTTCTTCTAGTCCAAAATCAAATGACCATTACCCTTATACTCCTTATCATTATTGTGCAAGATCTCAAGTTTTTTGCAAATGGAAATCTGTAAGGAAACAAAGAAGCATGTCATACTTCAGCTCAAAGTCAGAATATGGGGTGTCCTTTGGAAGCTTCGTCAGAATATCTTCTGTTTTCATTAGGGCTGGTCGGAGCTTGCTCAAACTTGGAATCCGCTCATTGAGCATCAAAGTCTGCATCAAAGTGTTTTACTTCAGTCCTTTTACTCACAGGACTTGAAAGAGAAATTTACATATTTATTTGCAAAAGAAGCTGATGAGCTTGTCATAAATTATAGTTTGATGTTAAACAGGGGAAGGAAATTGGGTCATGCCTGAGCAAGAATACCCTACCTCTCCTCCGTATGTATGGAGTTGCAGGAACTCAAAGAGTGGATCCATGCTTTCAGGGTCCCGAAACAACCGTGACGAAAGGTGACGATTCAGAAACTGCACCCCATTGCCAATTGACTTAGGTCTTGTCATCCGTGGGAAATCTGCATTGAATGGCTCAAAATCCAATTCGAGAACAAATGGATCTGGATTCCTGCACAACATTTTACACCCAAAATCTGGATCAAAAAAAAAGCAAACAAAATCAGTGCCACCAGTAGTAGTAGCAGCACACATAAACAAACAAACATACATTAGTTCCTTCCATGACACTTGCAAATAGATACTCACTGGAAAACAGTAGTTTTGTCTTCTTTTGGAAAACAGGCAGACACTCAAGAGCTCTTTGCAAGAGCATAGCTTTTATGGTGTGGTCTAACTTTGCAGGAAGAGAGAGAGTATGGGCATTTACTCTGCACCATTCAATAAGCGTTCTTTGAATGCAAGATACTCGGACACAGTGAGCAGTTCCACATTCAGCTCATCGACGTTGATCACCAAATGCTCCCATACCCCTGGTCTTGGACGCACAGCTAATCCTACCCATGGTGGAAAAACAACAACCTCCTGCATGTTTTGCACACAATTAAACACACCATGTATGCTTATTATATTCTTCTACTGTGAGCAAGCAACAGCATCATTGCAAGCATCATCACAAAGACAGAGACATGCAGATTTAGTATGTGGGTTGTTGGCTAGATCACAGGATCATCAAAAGGCCAACTCTAGACAGTATTGGAAAAGGAACTGTGCCTTTCAGCAATCCACATCAAATCTAACTTCACACCAGGATGAAAGAAAGAGGAAGGTGAATGGCAAACAATACCTACCTGTGTGCACTGGAATACCCAAGCAAGAGGACCCCCAGAGACAGCTCCTCCATACTCGTTTGTGGCACCATCTAGATGATCTGACAACTGGTGAGGTTGGAGAATTGACTTCCCATGCGCCACCAACCTGAACATGGAGAAAGTTCTATCAAGATGCCATGGAAAAACAAAGGTTCTGAATTTCAGACCACTCCTAGCTACCTTTGCAAGCTTGTGCTCTTTAGTCATAGAGGTCTTCTTCAAGAGAAAGGAGAGAGTATTTCCTCTGATTGTTAGATGGGCTGTAAGGAGAGAGACAAGGACAAAATGCTCTCTCTCTCTCTCTCTCTCTCTCTCTCTCTCTGTGTCTTTGTGCCAATTTGTGCTGCCACTTTCTGTTTTGTTTTTTGATGTGGATTTTTGTTGCGATCAAAGGAGACGTCTCTATTCTTGGAGTGAAAATGCAGGATTTGATGCAAGCTTGGAAGAGAAGAAGGTTGGGTTTACCTTGAGAGGAGACCCAGGACAGGATTTCTTTCTTGCTTCAGCACATCCTGCATTCTCTCTTTGGTGCTTGTGGTGCGCAAGAGCCTTGCCTTGGCCAACTTGTCCATGAGTTCTTTGAAGGCTTTTCCTGCTGAAAGAAAGAAAGAAAGAGACAAAAACCCAAAACCCCTAAGAATCAACAAAAACCAGAAAAACTCGCCCAACAGCAAAAGAAAACACCCACCCACAAAAACAACCTCGCATGTCACCAGAAATCTGAGCTCCAAAACAAACCCAGAAAAACCAAAATTCAGCAGTGGGTAGTTTCAAAGGGAAGAATAGAAGAGATGGTACAAAAGCCTTAATTGCAATCATCAATCACAAGAGTGAAAGATACAAGAACAAAACAAGCAAACACAAAAGCACCCAAATCTGCAATGGGCGATCAGAAAGCTCTGAAACCAGACATACCCAATTCCCCAAAAACAATTGTGCTCACCAGTGAGGAAGAAGAGCTTGCTGAGGCAGAAGAAAACCTAGTGGAAACACTAGAGCCTTGATGATGATAGAAGAAGAAGAAGAAGAACAGGGTTTTCCGAGTATTATGATGACCAACTTTGTTTGTTGTTGATCAGCAGTTTGTTGTTGCAACAACGCCAAGTCAGTATCCCCGATTCTTTCTCCGTTGCTGCTGCTGCTGATCGTTTCTTTTCCCACACAGGTATAATTGTACCACGTGTTGTGTCCAAGGACTCAACACTTGTGCGGAGCATTGCCGTAACACTTGTCACGAAAGAGAAAAAGACAAGACTACAAAGAAAGTGTTTTGCATCATCATCACTCTCCTCCACCTCCTCCTCCTCCTGCTGGAGCTATTTTTTAATATTTTTCCCCTGGCTTTTTCTTTTGAGACTTTGAGGAAAGATTGCATGCAACTCCGACAAGCCTTCCACTCTCTTCTGATTCTCATTTTGAGACAAAACAACTCCATTTCATCTCTCTCATTTACATCATCTCTCAGCTTCTCTTGTGATTCTGCAATCTTCTTTCCCTCCTTAAGCTGCATTGTTTGAAATTGAAGACCACTTTTTGTGTTGATTTCTTTGTTTGTTTGTCTGTTTGCAGCAGCAGGGTTGTTTGATGGTTTGTCTCCATGGTTTGGTGGAGAGAGAGAGATAGAGAGAGAGAGTTCTTAAGGAAAATCCCATTTTTCAGTACTTTTTCCAACAAACCTTTGCTTTGATTCTTGTGGTTTTCTGGGTGATTGATTGCCTTGAACAAAATCCTTTTGTTCCAGGTTCTTCTGTCATTTCCAGCTCAAGGTGAAAGCCACCTGACACACATTGCAATGCTCTCAAGAGCAGCACCTCTCAAAGTAGTTGCCATCCTCACATTTCTCAACAGAATCCAAGTACTTGCATTTTGAGGTTCAACAAAGAACTTCAAGACTTCACAAGCAATTCAACAGCAATCTGAGATGACTGAGAACTCCCCAACTCAAAAACAATCTTTCTAACAACTGCGCACACACACAAAATTGTAATTCTCTTGCTCTTTGAAAAAATGGTAAAAGTAACTAAAAGATGATGACCTCACTACACATCCACTAAGCTTCCTGCACAGCCTGCTAGGAGCTTTGCTCTACTCTAGTAAAACCCGCTTCCACTGCCGTGCCATGCTGCTGCTATAAAAGGTGCAGCATACCTTCAAAATGTTTGAGACTATTAGATTGGTCGGCCCTTAGGCGTAACCAAATCCTTGAGCCACATATAGATCGGAACAAGCACGAAGTAGGACGCTGCAAGCACACCAATGACAAATCTGTATGCAAATGAAATTGGATTCCATGGACCCTTCACATCTTCTGCCTTTGGTCCCATCTGCAAAACAATGCCCACAGTTTGTTCTTCCCTCAAAATGAAAGTTTCTTCCCTCTTGTTTGCAGTATGAAGAAAAACATGTATATGTCTCTAAAGGAGCTCAATTTGATCCCTGCAAAAAAAATGAGCTCTGACCAAAAGAAAAGTAGTCCTGAAATAGTCAGGTTTGTTGTGCACATACCTGCAATGGTGAATCACCAGACTCAGGCTTGATGCCAGTGACAGAGCAACCCATGATAAGACCATGTCTACGGACTCCACGGTACCATTTGGGTCCAATCCTCTTCAGCTGCACATCCTGGAAACCGGCTTTGGTGAACCAGTCAATATACTCTTCCTCCGTTGGAAACAGCATCCACACATCTGCAAAGAATCGTGACAGCCAAAATGTGGGGTGCACAGGCCCAATGAGACATGCCTTGCCACCTTTCTTGAGCACTCTGTACGCCTCCTTGATTCCTCGCTGTGGATCCGGCCAGTATTCAATGCTGCTTGCACCCAATGCCACAACAAACATATGCCAATGACTCATTCTCAAAATAAGTAACAAAATCAGTAAAGAGAGACAGCCAGCAGCAGTTTTCCAAAACCCAATTTCAGAGAGATGATTTGTGCTCTTCTTGCACATGTTATATACCAGACAAAAGAATGATGCTACCAAGAAGAAGAAGCTCAGCAAACACAAGTGAGAGACATCACCTGGAAGTTTGTGAGAGCGGGTTTCTGAAACCATGGTTTCAGAGATATGACTCGTGCTTCTTCTTGCAGCAAAGTACTAGACATAGAACAGATGGATTCTACCAAGAAGAAGAATCTTTGCAAGAGATCAATCACACAGAAGTGCAAACAGTTTTCCAAAACCCATTTTCAGAAAGAGACAGAGAATTCGTACTCCGAGATTGCATAGTACTAGAGACAAAAAGAATGATACTACAAGAACAAGAACAAGAAGCTCTCTTCAAGAGCACCTGGAAGAGAGCAAGAAATCTCTGAAGAAATATCTCCTCAAAGAATGCTCCTAGTGAGGAGAAGAAGCTCTCTGCAAGAAGAGCAACTGGAAGAGAGCGATTTTGCGAGATGGTACATGGTTTTCTAGGCAAGGATTTGCGTTGCAGACAGACAGAGACACCATTTGTCTGTCTCTCTAGCGAGAGAAAGACGGCAACATCGATTCTGAAAAAACCTCCGTCGACATAGATAGAGAGATGGGTTCCATTCCTACATACCTTCCAGCAGAGATGTAGCGGTCGGCGTAGTCGGTCTCGAAGGGTAAGTCCTCAGCATCGCCTTCGATCTTGTTGCACTCCTGGAGAGCTTCTTTCTCCTTGGCTTTGGCAAGCTGGTGAGGAGATTGGTCGAGGATGGTGACATTCTTGGCATCCACAGTCTTCACAATTCCCAGAGTGGTGAACCCCGTGCCGCCTCCCACATCCACTACTACCAAATCCGGATCGTTTAGGTCTGCGGGTTCCAGAGCCTCTTCGCGCATGTCTTCCGTCCAGTGTCCCGGGTTGATCACATGGTCGTAGACTATGGACAAGAACCTGTAGAACCAGAACGCTTCCTGCTTGTGTTGTATGAATCTTGGCTGCGAGGATGGTCGTGTAGGGTTTGCATTGTTGGCTGCTACCCTTGTCATTGTCGTTTGTTGTTGCTGTTTCCTCCGAACACTTCCATTGTTGTTGCAACTCCTTTGCTGCAAGTGTTGTACTCCTCCTCCTCCTCCTCCTCCTCCCCATTTCGTGGACGCCAGGTCTCTGCAAAGAAGAGGTCTGAATGTGTCCAAAGATGTCGAACCCCGCTGCAACCTCGTGAATTCCATGCGAGCTTGATGGTCCATGGCAGAAGCAGGTTTCAGTTGCCATTGTAGCACAGGAACGGTACTGGTTACCCTCACAGCTGCCATCGCCATCGTCATCGCTTCTCCTTCTTCCTCTTTTTCTTAAACCTCGACAACCCACAACCCACAACACCCACAAAAACCAGAGAGAGGGACAGAGAGAGTTCTTGTGCGTTTGCGACTTTTTGCAGAAGAATTGCAGCAACCCACAACGTGAAAACGGCAAATTTGTTGGGAAGAAGCAAATGGGTGAGCGGAGATTGGAGAAAGAATGAATCCGACACTAACCCATCATCACATCCAGCAAGCAGCAACTGTCTGTACAGCTAGAAGAAGAAGCCAGCAGCATCACACGCAGAATGTGCTTCTTCTTCTTCGTCTTCTGTTGTGAACGATTGCTTTCTCGGACGATATGAACCACACCACAAAGCAGCAGGAGTTCATTGCGGAGGATGATGACAGACATTCTTGCTGCATCCAAGAGCATGATGATCATTATCAGATAAGAAGGATCTTCTTCCGTAACACAAGATACTGCGATGAGCGTCGTCCACCTCAACCGTCTTGTGGCTTTTTCATCCACAAATGGGCCCACAGCAGCAACGGCTGCCGCTGCTGGCTAGCTGGCTCTCCTTCTTCTTCTTTGCTTTGTGGTCTCCTGTTTTGAGCGCGAGATTAATCTCTCAAAGAATCTCAACTCAAAAAATCTCTCGCTCAAAACAGCAGAAGAAATTCTCAACCCATGACCGCACGCACGCACGCACGCACGCACACACACACACACACACACACACACAGAGGAAGGAATTCATTCTAGGTCACAGAATTGCAAGAAAGAAGATGGGTAGTAGATGAGCTTCTTCAGTTTGAACTTTGTTTCTGAATCTAACTGCAATGCAAGAAGAAAGAGTCTTTGACCAGAATTCAGAACAACCCACATACAGAAATCTTCTTCTTGCATTGCAGCTAGAAGAAACAAATCTCAAGTGAAGAAGCTCTACTACTACCATCTTCTTTCCTTCTCTTCTGTCGTTGCGGTTGTCAAGCTCTCATCAGTGTGTTGTGTTTTGGTGGTGCTCATCCATCCCTTGAACCTCTGCCTGATGTTGTTGAGCTTCTCTCTCTCTCTCGCTCGTTCTCACCGACTGCAATGCAGGAAGAGCTTGCACCTCACCATGCAATCAGACTTCACGAATCCTTTTCTCAGGATTACTTCATGGTGTGGTTCTTCCATGTGTGCTGCCTGACAGAATTGCTTCATGGTATGGTTCTTCCACGTGTGCTGCCTGGCAGGATTGCTTCTTGGTCTGGTTCTTCTTCCATGTGTGCTCCCTGACAGGCTTGCTCAGCCTGGTGTGGTTCTTCCATGTGTGCTGTCCTGACAGGATTTACTTCCTGGTGTATGTCAATCTTCCTCCTCCTCCTCCTCTTCTTGTACCTCAGTTTCTTCCTCTTGTTACCACAATGATCTGATACAACAGCAGCACCCTCCCCCCAAATTTGTGAACAACACATACATTTCCCATTTCACAGGTGCCAACAAATTGCACATGCAGACCAATCAAAGGAAGAGGAAGAGTTTACCATCATACAGGACTCCGACTGATGAACCAAGCAAGCAGATGCTTAGAAAGAACAGTGAGCAGATGCTCCTCAAGAAGCTCCATGAAATGTTCATTTGTTAGGTATTTGTGCAGGTTGCTCTTTGCAAAATTTGTCCATACTGCTATCCCGCAGCAGCAGCCAGAATTGCTTCACACATTCCTGACCTGAATAAACATGATCACATAGTAAGTACATCATGCTCAATCTGGGTGTCATATGTCACACCAGCAAACAATCTTGGATTCTAGTCTACAAAACTAGGATGAGGGGAAAGCCCAGGCAGGGTGCAATACACTTACAAGCAGATCATGACAAGGATAGGGAGATTGGTAACACTAGGCACAATCACAAGTACTTCCTTGACCAGCATCCTCCCTGGTGGGCTTTTCCATTATCCTTGTGAAACTGTTGACACTACTACACCCAGATGGATGCATCTGATGGGTGGGGCAACACATCATGCTCCTTGTGAGAAACAAGATTGTTTTGCCTTGCAGCAAGAAGGTGATGGTCAAAGGTGACAAAGACACTCTTGTCAAGCTGCATTCTGCAGGTCTGGGAGGGAGGTATGGTATGGGGGTAATTTGATGGGACTTTGCATCTCATAAACTGAGGTCTTCTCTCTTTTCTTTTGATCATTTGAGATTGCTTTATGGGTGGATTGTACCTCGCGGTGTATTGTAGGATGAGATTTTGAAATGGGATTTTGGGTACCCACTTTTTCTTCTCAGCAATGGAACACTGTGATTATTGTGCATGCTGTCAAGAATGGGTTCCAGCAATGTTCCCTAAAACCTAAACCCTTCCTTTCCCCAAAAAAAGTGCACTTTCAGTTCAAGTTTCTTGGTGATTGGTTAACTGCAGAAAGAAACCCTCTTTCTGAATTGGATTGATTGAAAGTCTGTACCTGCCAACAGATTTTGCAAGGTTGCAATGCTTACACGGTCATCCATCAGCTGTCTGCTTCAAACAGAGGTTGATTTTGTGAATTGAACCAAACTTTTTGACTGCAGTGTTCTGCTATCAAACAACACCATTCCATTCACTCAGGTATGAATCTTGCAACTCAAATTGAACATGTTCTCTGCCTTTCTCAAGCACACAAATGGTTATCCACAATGTACTATGACCCACATGTAGTGAGCAGTGCACAGCCAAAAAGTGAATCCTGCAGTATTCACTGATCGCAGCTAAGCATCTGCTGGGAAAAGAGAAATCCTGAAAGCTTATTTACACATCTATGAAATTGCCAAGGAATCTCCAAAACAACAGTCTACACCATGTAGCTGCGTGTGGTTACAGACAACTCTGGATCAGACTTTCAAGCCTGACTTTTTCTTTGATGCTTTTGCTGTTCCCTTTTCTGAACTTCTAGACAACCGGGCAACCTTTGTTGGGCTGGGGCTTGATGTTTCCTTCAAGGTACTTGTCTGTTTTTCTTTCACTGGGCTTGAGTTTTCCTTAGCTGCGGCTTTCCGCTTTGCAGGTGTCTTTGCAGGACTTGCTGTCTCCTCCTTTTGTTTCTCTTCTAAGTCTTTTGTTGCTATGGTTCCACCTGCAGAATGTCAAAATTCACATGCAGAAATGTGAGAGGAATATATGCCTTTTCTTCACCAACAAGCACTCTGATTTCCACTTCAGTTCTAAACCCTGGACAACAGTAGTCTCAACTTGACATTCTCTCTCTCTCTCTCTCTCTCTCTCTCTCTCATCTTGGATCATCATTCCAGATTGACGATGATTCAGTAATACTAACCCGTGAAATCCTTGGCTAGTGTTTGGACATGTGCTTGATCTTTAACAGAGAGGTGATCCCATCCTGGCATGGCCTCCATAGGGCTTGTCCACCAATTTTTCTCCAGGAAACATTTGACGTGACGCCACGCAGGTTGTTTCCCCCTGAATCGAGGATTGTCCACCATCGTCGCAATGCGCACCTTACCGCCCATCACCAGGTACACCACAAACACCTCTTGTGATTTTGCTAGAGCTCTTCAATGACTACTACTAAGAAGATGAAGCAAGAGAACCTTTGCTTGAGAAAATCAGTTTCACACCCACCCCATTTGTTCTCCATCACATCCACCACCAAGAGTAAAGATTACATGTGCAGATCATCATGATCCAGTGTTTCTCACACATACAGATCTGACTTGACTAGAAGAGAGAGATAGAGAGAGAGAGGAAGTAGAAATGGCAGCAGGTGTGAAGAAGAAAGTGTGATGTTGGAATTGCTTGGTGATGGTAGGGAGAATATTCAAACATACTTCTCCTTTCTCAATCTTTTCATTGCAGCTCTTGCAGATAGATCGTGAGCTTTTGGCATTTTCAATCATGTATTCACCAGTGTTTTTGTCGTCATCCCCAGCTGCATCAACTTTTGGGCTTTCTTCCTTGTCTTGTACAATGTCATGCACTGCATGCTCCAGTGTACCTTCACCACCAAGCAACAAGGTTCAATTCCATCCTTCTTTGGTTGAGACTTGAGACTCAAAACAAGAGAGTTGGAACCCAGGAGAAATGGAATGTATCAATCCAGTAAATGGGTGCTTTGGCTTTGGCACTGGCATGTGATGTCAATCAAGTTTTATTAAGGATCTCCGCAGCTTACCATCAACATACTTGCGGAGGTCTTGAAGATCTGCAGCTCGAAGATCACTCAATCCTTCCACATCATCCAACCTGGAAATAGCAGCAGCATTACATTTTGCTCAGACATTTTGTCTCTGAAGGGTTTAGGGTTTAAACCATAAACCAACATTCCAACACAGAAGGATCATTGATCTCTGAACATCAAGTCTCATATGATCAGTGCAAATTTGGGTATGAGAATATCCTTCAATCCAGCAATGAAGAAAAATTTTAGGTAGGAGGCACTAGTCTTGCCAATGCTGCCACATACTCAAGTGCAGAGGAGGAGGAGGAGGAGGTACATACGACCCAGATGGACTTACGATTTGATTTTGCCATCTTCATTGAAGATGCAACTGGCATGATTCCACACCTGCCATGGCAATAACTCTGAGTCTCAGAATGAATCTGATCAGCTCTAAACACATTCCACAGTCACAAATCGCAAGCACCCAAATGCCCAATCGCCCCATAGAGGAAGACTTGACAAAGAGAAAACCAACAAGAGCAAAGCTTGGACAGCAGAGGGATCATCGACCCACAGAGGAAAACTTGACAAAAAAGAAAAAAAGAGTTCCTATCCGCATAAGCCAAAGTCTTGACTCATTATTGTTGTTGTATCTGTCTATTTGAGCAGCCAAAATGGAACTTACGGGCATGAAACCTGCAAATTGCTGAGCGCGTTGCATGTGTCCGAGGCGGAAGGTGTCTTTGGAGATGGGTTTAGAGCAAGCTCTGCAATGTGAGCGCGACGACTTGGCATACTCCGCTTTCCATGACTTCGGATCACCAGCAGCAACCACAGCTGCTGCTTCCGCTGGCATGGTAGTACTATCATCATCTCCCATTTTCTCCTGCACAAATTGTTCACAACCTGATTGAAAGCTACTCAAATTGTTCACAACCCAATTGAAAACTACTCAAATTCTTCACAACCAAAACTGCTACTGAGACTATTGAAGAGATGGGTATTTGAAGAGATGGGGTGAGAGCTTGAAGAAGGTTGGGAGAGAGAATGAGATTTGTTTTGGGTATGAAAGTAGTATTGTGTTGTGATTGTTTTGGGGTGTGTGGAATGAGTTTTGGGGTGTGGTGAGAATGGGTATCTATTGTGATTGTTTGTT
>Ga0116227_10010353_pt1 | contig 16344 bp, 16 predicted proteins | sample S1TSphgellanicum_FD_89693 | JGI IMG/M metagenome (GOLD analysis project Ga0116227, IMG submission 89693) | Host-associated microbial communities from peat moss isolated from Minnesota, USA - S1T2_Fb - Sphagnum magellanicum MG | ecosystem: Host-associated > Plants > Peat moss > Unclassified...
AACTCAATAAATTCATTTAAGGCAGGTATTTGAGCGATGCCGAGACGGCGGCTACGCCAACGCCAACCTGAGAACCCTATAATTCCAAGAACCTAGCCTTATTGATAAGATTACCTTATAACCATATAACCGGGAGAGCCATTTGTCCCACAAATAAATTTGGTGGTAAAAGTCAGAACCGTCTTAAAATGTCCCCATTGAAGCTGCTACCCGCTGTGGTCACTACTCACGTCTATTAAACCAAGGATAGTACGTAAAGCTATTGCCAATTTATCTAAATAGATATCGTCTAGATGCCCAATCACTCTAATGATTCTAGATTTATCAACAACTCGAATTTGTTCACAAAGTATGACAGAATCTTGATTTAAACCACCGACAGCAGCAGTCACAAAAACGTGGGATGCTAAAATGGCACGCCTAATTTTAGATGTAAATGGGACAATAATTGTGTGGGGACTAACAAAATTTGCTTTGTCAATTTGCACAACTACAACAGGTCTGATTCCAGCTTGTTCTGTACCAACTACTGGATTGAGATCGCACAAGACGATATCTCCCCGCGTAATATCTACCACTGAATTTCTCCCTGTGCCAAGCGGTCTTCATAATTTTCCAAATTTGTTAAATAATCGGAAAAATCTGCTTCCACAATCTCTATAGAGTCACTCCGATGAAGCCACAATTCCCAATCATCACCGTTATGCTTCATCCAGAGAAAATCTATGAAATCATTAACTTCCTGAACCAAAGACTCCGGCATTCTCCGAATCTTAGCAATAGTTTTATCTTGTATATTCATGGAATAAGTAGGAAGGGAAAGTGTAAAATAGTACTAATCAATTAAGCAGTTAACTATTACTATCCTAATACATACTACCACTTTGAACTCACCCCAATCTACAAGGGGTAGGACATTTTGCTTCTTGCCTGGTACGGAAACAATTTCTCCAAATCAAACCGGATTCCTATACCCTTCAAACTATTGGATTGAGATGGTTGTGCTGACTCGGCGTTGCTGATTCGCGGTATGAACCGATAGCTGAAAGCCTCGAAAACTTCTTCGGGATTTCCACCAATCATACCCCCATTCAGCAACGCCGAACAGCCTAACCATTCACATCCCCCCTACTTCTCAAGAATAAATCAAGGGTTTAAACGATTTTAGAGGGGGGAGTGAATAATTACCTAGGTTTTACCGGAAAAACTCTCTTTATTTGAGATATAAGACCTAGTCCAGCAATCACTAGTAAGCCCACTGTGTTAGAAGGTTCGGGAGTCAATACTGTTCCAGCAATAGCAGTGTAGCTAGAAGCAACCGTCCAGTTATCTGATTCAAAACCAGTATTGCCAGGGTCTGAAAACACAATTTCGTTAAAAGTTATGCCTTGAGGAGCATAGAAGTTTAAGTAAGCAAACGGTTCACCACTATCTTGACCTTGAAATTGCCCTGATGGATTACCATAATAGGCGCTAGTATTTGCAGTATTTTGCAGATAACTTATCACATTAGCTGTAGAAAAGGTTTCAATTGGGGTTTCTACGCCATTTACAAGGCCATAAAAGGTCAAGGAGTTGTAAGAGTCTCCAGCAGACCACCACATTCCAAAGTAGCTTTCTGAACTATTCAATGTCAGAGTACTAGAGGTGTCAGTAGAAACTCCAGAAGTGTCCTTATCAACGTCGAAGTAGTTACCTGTACCACCGGCACCACCATATTCGTTTGCTGTTTGTATAAAACCACTATTGATGGTACCAATGTTAGCTAGGGTGATGGGACCTGTGTGATAACCTGCAGAAATGCTATTGAAATCTGCTTGATAGACATTTGTTGCACCATAGGTCGAGGGACTGAGATAAAGTGCTGATTGTTCCTGTCCTGGTGCTTCAATAGCTACTGTCAATTGAGCTGATACAGGGTGAGAGATGACTGCACTAGTAGCTAGAATAGAGGCAAGTACAGCACCGTTAAAGACATTTTTTTTCAAATACATAGGCTTCTATCGAGGTGTAGTTGTTGTTTAAAATTAAATAATGGGACTTAGGCAGAAAACAATAAACCAGCCTCAAACGTATATTTCAAAAAACTTTGATATCGCTTTACTTGGCTTGTTGATATATCTGCTTAGAGACCTTTTTGGGCATTTGACAAAGCAGGAAAAGATATAGTTTGTCAAACGAAGAATCCAGGATTAAAGTGATTTATCTGAGATACTTCAGTATGCTATACTACGTTCAGTATGAGTTTTCAAATACCATCTGAACGCAATTATTTACTACTTAACCATCTACAATCATTAAAACCTTTGATTGATAGTTGAGAAGGATGGTGGACGCTTACTTTTAAATATACCAATTATTAATTCAAACGATAATAGTATTTATACTAAATATATTTATGAATTATGGGAGAACACCTTTCTCTAACCATCAGGATATTCTCTGATGAGAAAAATAAAGTTCTGGCAAAGAAAATGTGAGAGTAGCGATCGCTACTCCCAGTTCCCTAAAGCTGACTGTAGGAATACGGTAATATACATAAGTAAGTAGGGTCTGCTGAAAAAGTCAAATTCTAATATAGAAAGGGAACTTTTAACAGGAGCGACTTTTAGTTGTTTACCAAAAGTTAATACAGGAGGATATTTGTGAAAAAATCAAGATTTTGACTGTCCTCAAAGCTACTATCTAGTGAGGCTTACACAGATATTCAGTAACTCAGATCTTGCACCTCTCCGTACCAACCCAGGCATTCTAAAAAGATGCGCGATAAGGCTACCTTATTTTTATAGATTTTTCTCGCTAAATCAAGGGTTTGTGATTTATACTGTGTGATTAAATTACATAAAATTTTCTTGGTGCAAGATGTGAGGTAAGCCCTATGGTAGGACTCGCATAGTAGATTCCCCTAATTACTCGCTCTATTATGCAACGCCTCCACCTATTCTACTTTCCCGTAGCTCCTTCTTAAAGGCTTCGACTACCTCTTCAGGTGTTGGGTTGGGGTTATCTTCTATCAGTTTTGGTAGGGTAGCAATATAGGCTACTCCCATAATGCCAGTAATAGTTGAGGCTGTACCTGCTCCTATAACAGCCGATGCAAATACTCCTCCTCCTGCTGGAATCCACTCGACTAGGCTCCGAAATAATTCCCACCCTCCTAATGGTGGCCGCACTTCCACTAACTATCCCACTGATGAAGGTACTAAAAAAAGCCTCATCAAAAGACAGCCCAAAAATCAGTGAAATTACTGCGAACATTGCCACTTGTTCTGTAACGAGCACAGTTGCATGTCCTCCAGGAGAAGTAAAACTTGAGGGGATGGCGCCTGTTAACCTTGTTGTCTGAGTGTCATAACTGTAGGGCCAGGTTTAAAGTTCCGGCGTTTTAGGTTGATGGTTGGTGTCCTGGGTGTTTTATGCTGTTTGCGGAAATAGCAAAACATCAGAACATAATATAAATGTAGAATATTAAAGGGGAGCGCTTGTCCTCTCCTGTGGAAATAGAAATTTTGATATGCTATTTTAAGGTTAAAAACCACAGATATTGGGTCTACAAAGCTATTCTTGCAGGCATTTCAGACTTAGGAGGAATTCTCGGAGCATAAAGCCCTTATTTAATATATATTTAAAATTCGTTGCAATTTCTCCGCAGAATGGTGCATTCTAAGGATGCTATAGATATAGCATTGAAGCAGTAGCCGAGATTTGTTCATCTGCTTGAGTAGTGTTAGCATAACTGCTTGATGGGATGGGATAGTATAGCTCTGCTTTAACGTTCTTGGCTTATAGTGAGGTTGAGTTATCTAATGCTCAGTAAAAATATAGAGGTTCGAGACTTTTCAATGGTATTGGTGGCAGAAAACGCTAACCCAACTATTTTAAATCCTGACTTTTTGAAGTACAACCATATTGTACCTGATGACTGGGAATTAGCAATGCCGCCAATCTGTACTCCTCCTGTGTCTCAGGTTATTTATAAAAACGGAGTCAATATTGTAGCTCAACCAGATAAAATTTCATTTTGTGAGTTTATTGACACTGAAAAAATTTATAAAATACCAGAAATTAGTAGTAAATTTGTGGATGTAGTTCCTATTCTTAATTATCAAGCAATAGGAATTAATTTTAATGCTTATATTTTGGTTGAGAAAAAAGAGCAAGAGCAAAATATTGTTTTAACTAAATTGATAGCTGCTGGTAAATGGAAAAACTTTCGAGGAAAGTCTCCTAATACAGTTGTTCAGTTCGTTTATCAATTTGAAGACAGTACTTTCACTATTGCTATTCAGGAAGCTTTAATGAATAATTTACCTAATGATGAGCAAACACCGATTATGACTTTTGCGGCTAATTTTCACCGACAATTAATAGGTACTAATCTTCAAGAAAAAACTACTCATCTTAAACACATCATACAATCATATTGCTCTGATTTAAATAATTTTATTTCTTTCATTGAAGAAGATTTTTTTAGTTGAATTCGAGGAACAATCATGAACAGAAACACTTGGGGCAACACCTTACAACACACACAGCACCCTGAAACAGCTTTTATCCCGAGCATTAGCAGACAGATTTCCATTACACCTATAGTAAAAGCGGCTTTAGTTTATACAATAAATAATGAAGCATTATTTATTGATTCACGCAAACAAGAGAAATTTGATTGGCGAAAAAATAAAAATGCCTATCAAAGAATTATTCATTTATCGGATTTAGAGGATAAATGGGATAGTTATAATGCTCCTAAATTTTCTAAACAGCAAATTGATTTTGCCCTAACTCTGTACTCATACCTTCGCAGTTATTGCTTCGCTAGAAACATTGATTTTGCTAGGACTGAGCCATTTGTTGCTCCTTGCTCTGATGGCATGATTTTATTTGAGTGGTCAGGTAAACGCTTCCCAAATAAGCAATTAGAAATTTATGTTCCTATTTCGGACAAGCACTCTTGTGAGTTTCTGAAGACCGAAGGAGATTCAGAACTAGAAGGAGAATTTCATTTAGGTGAGTTCAATCTTATACTGGATTGGCTATTTAATTTTGAGTACTGATAAATGGCTGAACTCTATCAAGTTAACTCTTCTGATAAGCTGTTGAGATGGCTTCATCCCGGTCAATTTGATTGGGATGAAAATAGACCAACCTCAGCAGCTTTTAAAGATAATGAAATGTCAGTTGATATATTGTGTTTGACAACAATAGAAGAAAGTTATGATAGAGCCAAAAAACTAGGTAAAAATGCTTTAGTTTCTATACCTGCGAAACTAGTTATAGAGAAAGGTCTAGAGGTAAAATCTGATCCTGTTGATGGTAATGATGCTCATGCTGTAATTTTAGGGAAAAAGACTAATTCAATTGCTAAATTTTTAGCTACTAACTGTAAAGTAGAAATTTATCCGCCCAAAGATGACCCCAATTAACTGTTACTCTCATATTTAAAGTTAACCTTTAAAAGCTTTGTATTGAGTCTTAGCGGGTGACAACCTACCTAAAAAGCTTGCTGCATAAGGGATAGGAAATGGAAGCCTCGCTGAAAATAGAGCCGTTTATGGGGATGGCAGCGCGATTAGACTCAGCACCCAATCAGTTTAAATTAAGTTTCGATGACACCAATTTGTCAACGCGGTCAAATAATTTGGCAAACCATATCATAATTTTAGATAGCAACTGCTATATAACAAAGCCCGTGACGAGGATTGAACTCGTGACCTCACCCTTACCAAGGGTGTGCTCTACCACTGAGCCACACGGGCAGAAAACTAGGGTTTAAAAGCTACGAGTTATGAAGCTTGCGTACCACTTAGCTATCATAACCCATAACCGTTAAAAGTGGTGGGCCGGGCTGGATTTGAACCAGCGTAGGCGTAAACCAACGGATTTACAGTCCGTCTCCATTAACCACTCGGACACCGACCCATTCTGTCTCACGATTTATCATCTTACCATGAGTTTTAGAGATTGACAAGAGGTTCTAACTCAAAAGTTCCCCCGTTTCTTGCAGTAAGTGTAACCGATGATAAATACCCTCCTGATTCAACAGTTCAGTATGGCTACCCACTTCGACAATTGTTCCCTGATCCAGAACCACGATCTTATCTGCTTCCCTGACTGTACTCAGACGGTGGGCGATGATAATTGTCGTCCGAGTTCCCTGGAGCGATCGCATTGCCAGTTGAATGGAACGCTCTGACTCGTAATCTAGGCTGGAGGTAGCCTCGTCAAAAATCAACACATCTGGTTCCACTAGCAAGGCTCTGGCTATTCCTAACCGCTGTCTTTGTCCCCCAGACAGCCTTACCCCCCTTTCCCCGACAATGGTGTAATACCCTTGGGGTAGCTGCTGGACTATTTCATCAACTCTGGCAATCCTACAAGCTGTCTGCACCTGTTCAAAAGTTGCTCCCGGCTTACCGTAGGTGAGATTATCTAGAATAGTGCCATTGAAAATGTCTACTTCCTGGTGAACAATTGCTAATCGGCGACGGTATTTGCCTGCATCTAGGGTACTAATGTCCTGACCATCAATGAGGATTTTACCTGTGTGCGGTTCAAAATAGCGGAGCAGTAATTTGACTAAGGTTGATTTACCAGAACCGGAGCGTCCTACTAAAGCTACTGTTTGGTATGGTTCAATCAATAGATTGATGTCTCGCAAAACTAGGCGGTTGGCTTCATAGCCAAAAGTGAGGTGAGAAAATTCAACTTTTCCTGTAAATTGATATGGTTCCGCCTGATTTTCTACGGACAAGAGTCCATCAGCGTCCACCGCTGATGGCGTTTGCATAAAGTCGTGGTAGCGCAGTATGGAAGCATAGCGACGGGCAAATGTTTCCGCTAGGTTACTAATAGGTTGTAACTCAGAATAAGCCATACTCGAAAGGGTCAAGGTCATGACAAAGTGACCTAGAGAAATTCTCCCTTTTAATGTTTCTACTAATATTAATCCTAGGATGATAAACACACAAAATTGTACTAGAGTCCGGCGATAAGTATCTAGCATCACATAACCTTTATGGATGCGATAATCTACTACAGTTAACTCCCTTGATAAACGCTGCTGCTGACGCTTTAACTCCTTGGTTTCTGTGGCAAATGCCTTGACTGTTTTGATGTTGGTGATGAGTTCTGAGGTACGGCTTTCAGTGTCTTCCATGTATTTATCTAGCCGATGGTCATACCAAATTAGCCGCTGTAATTTTTTTAAGGTAAGACCCAGAATCACCACAAAGGAAATCAAAAATAACAGAGCAATGCGCCACTCAACTACCCAGATGATGACAAATATTCCCACCACTCGAAATAGTTTGGGAATCATCTGTCCGGCAATTTCTGGATATCCCCATGTGTGGTTAGCAAGTCCTCTAGCTAATCTCCCGGCTATGCGTCCCGGGTTATTGTCGTCATAAAATTCGAGGGGCAGGGTAAGAATTTTCTCTATCGCTTTTTGTGCCTGGATACGACGCGATCTTAGGGCTATATCCCAATGAAACCAACTAGTTAACCACGGCTCTGTTGGTGCTCTTGCCACTGTGGCTGCAAAGATTAAACCTAGTAATGTGCCTAAAGAAAGAAATCGATTTGCCGGGTAGTTGCTAATCTGAGAAATGGTAGCGATCGCTGCTGTTATTGGTTTATCTAAATGTTGTCCAGATAAAACATTTAAAATTTGCCCAATCGCATAAGGTACAATCAAATCAATCAGCTCATATATACTAGCTGCTGTAATACTAAAAATACTCAGCCCCCAAAAAGGACGAAAGTAGTTTAGTACATCTCTAAATTTGGCCATAATGCAAACAAGCAGATATTTTCAAAGTAGATGGTTTTTATCCTGCTTTTTGAGTTACAGGAATCAACCCTTGTAAAGTTAGAACGGAGCAAGGAGCATGGTGAAGCACATAGTTGCTAATGCTACCTAGAAATAACTCACTCAACCCAATGTGACCGCGACGACCGACTATAATTACGTCAGCGGCCCAGTTCACAGCCACCTCACAAATCACCCGACCAGCATCTCCTAAACTTTGGGTAAATTCAGCTTTTACACCTGCATCTGTGGCTTTTTGAGCGAGATTTCTTAACCAATTTAGTCGCTCTTGCTTCAGTTTATTCCATACCTCAATATAGCTATTGATACCTTCCGTGTGTAAAGTTGGGTACATGGCTTCTGGCTGTAGATATATGGGATTGATGTAGGGATCTTCAAAGGGAGATAGGACGTGCAGTAACATCATTTGTGCATGGGTTGCTTGGGTCAACTCTAGGGCTTCCCTAAAAATACCTTGACTCATTTCTGAGTTATCTATGGCGACGAGAATTTTGTTAATCATAGTTTAAAGTTTTGGCTAATTAATAAAAATCTTTGGCAGGGTGTTTATTTCACTAAATCGACATTTTTGGGTTTTTTCTTGGTAAATTACAGACTCTTACCTTATGTCTCCCGTAGACTAAGGTACGCACAAAACGACAACAGCTATAAACTACTTGACGTAGCTGGCTGATGATCTTAGATCTATCCTAAGTTATAAATCATCTGGCTGAAGCCTGATCTGGTCTCGGTTTCTACCTCACTCCCTATGGAGAGAACAAATCTAAAATATCTATACAGTTAATATTGTAACTGAAGCATTTTTACCTGCCTGGAAAAATTGCTAGAAATTACTGATAATTTTGCAAAAGTTATTGTATCTAAATAACAGACATTAACCCATCTCCAAAGGAAAATGTCACTGCATAATTTGGAGGATGGATCTAGTATAAAAGGGAGAAGAGGAGATCAAAATAACTAATGTAAAATATATCCCACCCTGACTTGCTGCCAATTTACCAAGGAGTAATTCACTATGCCAGTTAAAGTTGAAAGGTGCATCCGACTTGTAAACGTATTAAAGCATACAAGCGTAAAACGAACCATAGATAGGGCTTGCTGAAAAAGTCTAGAAATTGAATAAGCGTGTCCACAGAGGTTGAAAAATTTGAGTGTTGGCAGTTGCTTCTAATCTGAGAATAACGACATTAATTTGCGAAATGCGACATTTAATGTGCGAATGTACACCTGGTACGGAAACAATTTCAGGAATCAAACCGGATTCCTATAGACGACATTAATTTGTTAACACTCATCTAGAATGATTCAACGACATGAATTTGTTAACAGCGACATGAATTTGTTAATAACGACATTAATCTGTTAACGACGACAAATAATTAGTTATTCGACAACAAAAGCCAGCAGTCGGATTTGAACCGACGACCTTCCGATTACAAGTCGGATGCACTACCACTGTGCTATGCTGGCACACCAACTATATATAGTACCATACCCACAGCTATTTGTCAAAAATTTCCTTGTCTCCCCGCATTTGTGTTTTTTAGAGCAAAATCAGTGATTTTTCTTACTGTGAAAGTTGATAGATTAATATCTGTGACGAATCCTTTAACTCAAGGCAGAGATACTCAGGTTGTACCCGACTATTTTTCGCTTCCCTGGGTCAAGGAAAAAAACAGCTGATTGTTCTTTACAAAGCACAAGCATGACAGCATTACTTGGCAGAGATTTATTAAGTCTAGCAGACCTCAACTCCCAGGAACTTCAAGCACTCCTGCAATTAGCGGCTCAACTCAAATCAGGACATCTGAAGTTGCAGTGTCATAAAGTCTTGGGTTTGTTGTTCTCCAAAGCTTCAACTCGTACCAGAGTCAGTTTTACAGTGGCAATGTACCAACTGGGGGGACAGGTAATCGATCTCAATCCGAATGTGACTCAAGTTAGTCGTGGGGAACCAATACAAGATACAGCCAGGGTATTAGATCGGTACTTAGATATTTTTGCTATTCGCACCTTCGCCCAGCAAGATTTGGTCACTTTTGCTAACTATGCCAAAAGTCCCGTGATCAATGCCCTAACTGATTTAGAACATCCATGTCAGGTGTTAGCTGATTTATTTACGATTCAAGAATGCTTTGGGTCCCTAGCTGGATTAACTTTAGCTTACGTGGGTGATGGGAATAATGTAGCAAACTCACTGCTGCTGGGTTGTGCTTTGGTGGGGATGAACGTCAGAATCGCTTTTCCTCGTGGGTATGAACCAGATGCAGTAATTGTGGCACAGGCAAAAGCGATCGCCAATAATCAAACAGAAGTGATCCTGACCGATGATCCACAAACCGCAGTTAAGGGAGCATCCATACTTTACACCGATGTTTGGGCAAGTATGGGGCAAGAAGCAGAGGTGAACAACCGGATACCCATCTTCCAACCCTATCAAATTTCCCCTCAGCTTTTAAGTCTTGCCTCCCCACAGGCAATTGTTTTACACTGTCTACCAGCCCATCGGGGAGAAGAAATTACCGAAGAAGTAATTGAAGGTAGCCAATCACGGGTTTGGCAACAGGCGGAAAATCGGTTGCATGCTCAAAAAGCCTTGCTTGCTAGTATTTTAGGTTTGGAGTAAATCGACAAAAAGTGATAGAATTATCAAGAATCAGTCAAAAGTAATTAGAAATATTCTCCTTTTGCCTTGGATCTTCCTCACTTTTGTCTTGTTATGGGAAGGTTTTTGTAGTACTAATGTTCTATAAACATAGATAATTCCTTCCCCTAAAAATTATGGAACCTTTAACGGAAGCTCAAGAAGAACTGTATGAGTGGTTAGCAGAATATATCAGGATTCACCAACACTCCCCTTCAATTCGGCAGATGATGCAAGCAATGAGATTGCGATCGCCTGCACCAATCCAAAGTCGTTTAGAGCATTTACGCACCAAGGGATACATTGGCTGGAATGAAGGGAAAGCAAGAACAATTCGGATATTGCATCCCCTCAAGCAAGGCATACCAATTTTAGGCACAATTGCTGCTGGGGGTTTAATTGAGCCATTTACTGATGCGGTAGAGCATTTAGACTTTTCTAGTTTCTCCCTACCTCCCCACAGCTATGCTTTGAGGGTAGTAGGAGATAGTATGATTGAGGACTTAATTAATAGTGGGGACATAGTTTTCTTACGTCCGGTATACGAACCGAATCAACTAAAAAATGGCACTATTGTTGCGGCTAGAGTTGAGGGATACGGCACCACCCTCAAACATTTCTACCTCCAAGATGACCAGGTGACACTCAAGCCAGCAAATCCTAAGTACGACCCCATTGAAGTCCCCGCAGTCCAAGTAGATGTACAGGGTTCCTTAGTTGGGGTGTGGCGAGGTTATATTTAGAGATAGTAATCGGTGTTGAAAGAGGCAGGAGCTACTCTATCAAAAATTGAGTGGGGGTCTTAAACCCTTGCTCTCCTTGGTCCCCAGAAGGTATAAATCCCTTCTACCCTAGAGCCTCCTGCCCTTCTATTACCAACCCCAACAAATATCATACGTATTTCAAACAGACGTGATACTAGATCCAGTACAGCATCTCCCCTCTTTTCGGCTCAAATTACCATTTTCAGTTGGGGAAAAACAGGGTAGTTATCAAATTCAGCCACAATTACCGGGATATCCGAGATTACCATCATCTCTGCAATTACGAGAGTATCAGCGGCAAGCCATCACTAACTGGTTTGCGAACAATGGCAGAGGGACGCTCAAAATGGCCACTGGTAGCGGTAAAACAATCACAGCCCTAGCGATTGCCTGTGAACTATACCAACAGATCCACCTCCAAATCTTATTAGTGGTGTGTCCCTATCGTCATCTGGTAACTCAATGGGCCCGGGAATGTGAAAAGTTTAACTTACAACCCATTCTCGCGTTCGAGAACTTACGGAATTGGCAGAGTCAACTTTCTACCCAAATTTACAACCTGCGTTCCGGTTCCCAAGGATTTGTCACAGTAATTACCACTAACTCGACTTTAATTAGTGATGGATTTCAGTCTCAACTCAAATATTTTCCGGCTAAAACCCTAATTGTCGGGGACGAGGCCCATAATTTGGGGGCACCTAAATTGGAAGAAAACCTACCCAGACGGGTAGGGTTGCGGTTAGCTTTGTCCGCAACACCGGAAAGATACTTTGACGATGGGGGTACGCAATCTTTATTTGATTATTTTGGACCAGTTCTGCAACCAGAATTTACCTTGCGGGATGCCATCACCCAAGGTGCTTTGGTACATTATTTGTATTATCCTATGCTAGTAGAGCTAACGGAAGCCGAAAGCATCGCCTACTTAAAATTAACCAAAAAGATTGGGCGATCGCTCCTCTATAGTCAACGGGAAAATGGAGCAGCAGATTTGGAAGCTATTGAAGATTTAAAGCCACTATTAATGCAGCGAGCTAGATTAATTGGCACGGCGGAAAATAAGTTAACCTGTTTGCGGGAGTTAATGAACATTCGTCGAGATACCACACACACCCTCTTCTACTGTAGTGATGGTTCCCAAGACTTAGGACAACGTTCATCCCTGCGTCAACTCAAAGCAGTAGCTAAAATCCTCGGAGTGGAATTGGGTTTTAAAGTCAGCACCTACACAGCCCAAACATCCTTACCAGAAAGGGAAATTCTCCGTCGTCAATTTGAGAGTGGGGAATTGCAGGGGTTGGTAGCAATCCGCTGTTTAGATGAGGGGGTTGATATTCCCGCAATTAAAACTGCCGTTATCTTATCAAGTTCTGGCAACCCCCGCCAATTTATCCAGCGTCGGGGACGAGTTTTACGCCCTCACTGTGGTAAGGAACGGGCTACTATTTTTGACATGATTGTGTTGCCCCCAGATTTGGATCGGGAAACGGTAGAAGTAGAGCGTAATCTATTAAAAAAGGAACTACGTCGCTTTGTAGAGTTTGCCGATTTAGCTGATAATGCAGGGGAGGCGAGAATAAAGTTGCTGGCTTTACAAAAGCGATATGGGCTATTAGATATTTAAATCGGTAATTGGGAGGATTTTTCCTCAGATGTGAGATGATTGTTTTAGATGATGGGGATATTAGTAAACAATTTTAAAGCACACAGATTTCAATTATTAATAGCAAAAAATCCAGATGTCACAACAGGCAGATGAAGTACACGAACCAATCATCACTGCTCCCCCGGAAGTGAGACAAATTATTGAGCGGGTGTGGAAGTTGGAAAAGGGTAGACTAGATAAGAAAATCAACAGCCACATCAACGAGGACATTTTAGACATTATTAAAGAAGAGGTGCGATGAAGCTGACTTCAATCCAGTTATGCAACTTTCGCTCCTTTTACGGGAAGACACCGGAGATAATTCTCGCTGGGGGTGAGGTTCGCAACACGACAATTATTCACGGCAACAATGGATCGGGAAAGACAAGTTTGTTAAATGCCTTCACTTGGGTATTGTATGAGAAATTTAGTGCAGCCTTTGCATCTGTAGAGCAGCTAGTCAATAAGCGAGCGATCGCAGCGGCTGAAAATAAGCAAGCTGTGGAATGTTGGGTAGAAATTGGCTGGGAACATGAAGGCAAACGCTACCGAGTGAAACGTGCTTGCCGGGTTTATAAGCATGGCAGTGACTTTGATGCCGGTAAAACCCAGTTAACGATGTGGGTAGGTGAGGATGATGGTAAATGGAGTCTACCCACTCAGCCAGCGGAAGATATAATTAACCAAATTCTACCAGCTAGTTTACATCAATATTTTTTCTTTGACGGCGAACGGATTGAAGAGATAGTCCGTTCGGACAAAAAATCGGAGATTGCCGAAGCAACAAAGATTTTCTTAGGGGTGGAGGTAATCAACCGTTCCCTTAAACATTTGGGAGAAGCGAAAAAGAGTCTAGAAACTGAATTGAAAGTCATAGGGGACGCAGAGACTAAACAGCTTTTACAACAACAGGAAAAGATTCAACACGAGAGCGATCGCCTGACAAAACGGCAGACGGAGATTCAGCAAGAGTTGGTATATCAACAGACTTTCAAAAAGGAAACAAGTAACCGTTTGTTAGAACTGAGTGCGGTGAAGGAATTACAAGAAAGATGGCAAAATTTAGAATCACAGAAAACAGCCAGCCAGCAAGAATATAAAAAAAGTAAAGAAGCACTGAAGAAAATTATTTCGGCACGAGGTTATACAGTATTTTTATCAGAAACTACAGCCCAGTTTCGCACAATAGTTGAGGATTTAAAGCAACGGGGTGAATTAACTTCTGGGATCTCACGGGAATTTCTCAATGAATTAATCAAGGCAGGACGCTGTATTTGTGGTACCCATTTAAATATGGGTAGCCAGTCTCATACTAATATCCAAGTCTGGCTAGATCGGGCGGGTTCTTCAACGGTGGAAGAAACAGCAATTCGCATGATGGCTCAAGTAGATGAAATTGATAAACAAGCCGCAGACTTTTGGACAGAGGTTGACAGGGAGCAATCTAGGATTAATCAGTTAAGGCAGACAATATCTCAAGTTGAAGCCGAATTAGATAGCATTCAAGAACGGTTGCGAAAAGATGCAAATGAAGAAATTAGCAGTTTACAAAAACGCTTAGATAAAATTGAGATAACCATTAGTGAATTAAACCGAGAACAAGGCGCAAATCAACAGCAAATTGCCCAGCTAAAGACTGAACTCGATGTGTTAGGCAAGCAAATTGCTAAACAAAAATTGAATGAAGAAAAGCAAATCTTAGCCCAGCGACGCATCAGTGCTACCCAAGATGCTATTGAAAGGTTAACAGAAGTTAGAAATCGGCAAGAAAAGGAATTCCGGTTGCAGTTAGAAAAGCGAGTACAAGAGATATTCACCAAGATTTCTTTCACCCCATACCTCCCCAAAATTAGTGAAAGGTATGAGTTAACCTTAGTAGAAAATACAGCAGGAATTGAAGCCCCAGTTGCTGCTTCCACCGGAGAAAATCAGATCCTCAGTCTATCATTTATCGCCAGTATTATAGATCGAGTGCGGGGATGGAGTGAGAAGCGAAAAATGATGATGATCCCTGACAGTAGTACCTTTCCCATTGTGATGGATTCTCCCTTTGGGAGTTTGGATGAAATCTACCGTCGCCAAATTGCTAAGACAATTCCTAAATTAGCCAATCAGTTGATTGTGTTAGTAACTAAAACTCAGTGGCGGGGTGAAGTGGAAGCAGAAATAACAGACAGAGTGGGGAGGGAGTATGTACTGACCTACTACTCTTCCAAGCCTGATTGTGAACAGGATTATATTGAGTTAGGTGGGGAGAGGTACCCATTGGTTCGCCAAAGTCCCAATGAGTTTGAGTATACGGAGATTAATGCTGTTGAAGGGGACAGATAACTCAAAATCAGGGGTGGGAGTTGAGGAAAAGAACAATTTTGCCTCTGTTTCCCTTGCTTCCCAAATTCGTACTACTTGGGACGGCTGCGTGTGGCTACCTGTGACCCCTGGTAAATTATCCTGATAACATCTACAGACTCCCACAACCCACACTGATTACAGGCAGTCTCTAAGGCTTCCAGTGCCATGAAGGCAGTTATCCCTTCCTTAGCCAGGGAAGTAGTGAACTCTGTAACCCCTTTAGCACTAGCATTTATCGGCTCTCTCCCAATCAGATAACGCAAGCAACTAACAGCTGCATTGAGACCATCCTGGTCTCTGGCGTCCATTGCTAAACGAATTATACCTACCACAATCTGATCAGGAGTAATACCCTCTTTTAAAAGCAATGCGAATAGTGTCGCTAGATTCTGCGGGGTATTGATCATCGTCTTACCTACTCCAGTCAATGCTTACTTTATCATTAAATACTTACCGAGTTCTGCTCATTGATTCCCGGAAAAATTGCTCAATCAGATCCTTTTATCTACTTCTAAATGCGCTTAAGCTAAATTTTTGACAGGGATTATATACCGCTTTTGATTATTTTTTGCTTTGGTAATTCAGTCCTTTTAGTGTCTATTTTAGCCGACGATAACCGAGTTTCTATACTGTTTGATTTCGGTTTTTCGGTAGATTTTATGCTAATTCATGAGATGAAGGGAGGGAACTCTTAATCAGTAAACCACAAACTTTGGAAAATGAACGTAAAAATAAGGGTTGTAGCCTTCGTAAACCAGGAGTATTCACCATTGGTTTAAGAGCACCCGCCATATTGGTGAAGCGATCTCCTGAAGTAGAGGCGCAGAGAGCGTGTGGGGGATATATAAAGATAGAGGAGATATACTCTGCACAGTTTGGCGCCTTACTTTTAAAATCGCGCTTGAGGTTACAGGCAAAAGTCCAGAAATCAGCCATTTTTAGCTAAAACAAAAATTCATCCCACATCTGACCCGTTCGCGCAGCATCTCCGCTTTGGAGTTGGGCAGTGTGGGATGAATTTTTGGGCGATGACGAATTGACCACTAACCGAATCAAGCCATAGGCTGGAAAGGGGGAGGGGTCGATGAGGAATCGCCATCTTTGGGTC